>Ga0075364_10000951_pt1 | contig 15276 bp, 21 predicted proteins | sample EndMetdeltDD1764_FD_71517 | JGI IMG/M metagenome (GOLD analysis project Ga0075364, IMG submission 71517) | Populus endosphere microbial communities from Tennessee, USA - Endosphere MetaG P. deltoides DD176-4 | ecosystem: Host-associated > Plants > Roots > Endosphere | place: USA: Tennessee...
AACCGCTGAAGGCGTGATCGCTGCTGTGCTGGCGCTCGGACTCATCGCGAGCTGGATCTCGCCCGCAAGAGTGCGTGGCTTTGCACTCGCGGTCATGAGTTTCGCGTTGCTCGGCACGCTTGTCGGCGCTTTCACGATCGCCGTTGGAATTGGCCCGCGGACTGCGGCAGACATTGCCTTCCACGCATTGCTGCTCGTGGGCTTGGCGGCAGGCCTATTCGCAACCTGGCGGACGCGGAGCCAAGCAGCAGAAAGAATTAAACATTCAAGCGTTGAGGGCAGGCGCACATGAATGGTGAGAGCTAGGCGCGCCTAGCCGATCAAATCGCGGCGTCGGCGCCGGGTCAGTGAAGGCGATCGCCCGAGCCGAGTTCCACCACCACGTCAGTCACCTCAGGCTCGTGCGCCGCTAGACTCGTCCGACTTTCATCGTTCCAGCTGGCCAACTTTACAACCTGCCCCTCTTGCGGTCCTTCCGCACCGGTTACGGTCGCTTCCACGATACTCAATCCATTGCCGTCCAAGAAAAACGTGTGGTCGCCGAACAATCTGTTCAGCTCCGGCATGGCTGGATGGTTCTCGGGTATCGCCTGCGCTTCGAATTGACCGAGCGCGCGTTCGACTTTTTCAGGGGTTAATCTCATTGCATTCCTCTCTGCTGATGGCGATAGAAGCAAAAGGCTTGGCTCATTACTCGCGACGGCTACCTTTTTGTTTGTCGATGGTGTCCTTGACCTCTTCGGCGGTCATCGCGAGCTCGATCCGATCAGGCTTTTGCTGCATCATTTCGATTGGGATGACCACGGCACTCTGCTGGACATCGAGAAACCCACCGATCTCGGCGCGCACCGCCGGTTGGGTGCCCGACAACCCCACCTGCGTAATCTGTCCAAGCTTTTGGCCGTCAGAGCTATAGACGGCCAATCCGACCAAGGACTCCATTTGTGCCTTGGGCTGCTCCTGCGCCAGGCTCGGTGCTGCCGCGAGCGCTAGCGCCAGCGCACCCACAAGAAGTGAACGAGGCATAGCGTGTCCTTTCGTTGCCGTTCAAAGGTTTCAAGCGGCCAACGCGCGCGCCATCCACGTGTTCCGCAAAAATGGGATTGAAAGCGCCAACGTGACAGTGGATGCAGGGATCCATGCGCCCAAGCAGAGGCGAGCCGATAGCGGACCCTCAGTCATCTCCATGCCACGCTGATCGCGACACTGTCGCGGGCAGGGAAGCAATTCGGAGGCGCGAGAACCCAATGGCAAGAAGAGAAGAACTGCTCGCCTATCTGTGGAAGGACGTGATCAACCTGAACCTGCGCGAGGCGTCACTCGATAACATCATCGACCATTGCAAACGCAATCCCGCCAATCCCTTCGGCGACACGGGACCTGCCATTGAGCGCATCCTGGCCGCCGGCGCCTCCAGGCAAGACTTGTGCCTGGTTCTTCGTGCGACTGCCTACGAGGCGGTGTTCGGCACGCTCTACTCGCTCAGCGATCCAGGCTCGGACGAGGACGACGATGTGAGCACACTTTACGAGGAACTTCTGATGGCCGATCCGAGCGGGATGGAAGGCCGACCGGGCTCCGCTGATGCCGCGCGATCGTCAAGCCAGGACTAAGGCTACCTCGAGACACGAGAGGAGCAGGCTCTCCACTGCGCCCACAGACGCAATACCAACGCGCGCTTGCGAAGGGCCTGCTCCGGCGGGCCGGGCCATGAGATGGAAACCCTCTCGCGCCCGGTTGCCCAATAAAACGCAGCAGCTGATCTAGCGTTCGTGACCGTCTCGAATGTGACTGTGGAAAACCGCGCAAATTCTTTGTACCGCGGGACAATTACAATCGTGTTTGCGCCTCCGCGATGATGACCTAAGCTCGGCAGGCTGGGATTTGGCCGCCCCCGGCAGCACCGGAGAATGTCTTGGACCAAGGTCCTCGCAGGAGGCTGTTCAGGCCGAAACGTCCGCAGAATGGCCTGCGCCCATCCGCTCCGCGGCAGGGTGGCTCAAGGCACGGCAATCCGCGCCAAGGGGCCGCCAATGCGCGCAGCAGGTATGAGAGCTATATCAACATGGCGCGCGATGCAGCTTCGCGCGGCGACACCATCGAGGCCGAAAATCCCTATCAACACGCCGAGCACTATTTCCGGGTTCTGCGTGAGCAGCAGGAATAGGTGGGCCGCAATCATGGCAGCCGCCATTGGCGTTGCGGTGCTTGCCGGTTGCGACAGCTATCCACCCGCCGAGGAAGTGGCCGCATGCGCGGCGGCCCGGTTTGGGACCGGGCATGGTTCCTTCAGCGTCACGCAACAACCTGGCTCGCTGTTTTCTGCCCCGGAATTCAGGATTGCGTACCAAAAAGCCGAGGCACCGGATCGCGCCGTCGTCGTCTACTATCAACGAAAGGGCCCTGTGACGACGCAGGTCGAGATTTCCTACGGCAATCACGCGGAAATCGCCGGCGCGGTGGACGCAATCAAATATTGCGCCCAGCCGCGCTGAAACGGCCTGAGGGGTGATTCTCGCGGTTGCGGATGCGGACAGACTCTTGCTTTGCGAAAGCGAAACGTGCTGCCGCCGGTCGCCCGAAATTTGCCTGGTATTGGGACGGAAAGGGCAGGGAAATCCCTGCCCTTTCCGCGAAACCGATTCTAGACGCCGCCTGTGCTGGCCGGGCGTCAGATCAGGAAATCGTCTTTCTTGGCCTTGTTGCCCTTGGTGGCGGCAACCATCCAGAGCGGCATGCGGCCCCGGCCGGTCCAGGTATTCTCCGGGTTCTTGGGATCGCGATACTTCGGTGCCACCGAGCCCTTACCCTTGCGGCCCTTGCCAAGTACTTCGTCGAGCGTGAGGCCATGTTCCTTGGCCAAGTCGGCCAATTTCTGGCGCAGTGCAACTCGCTCCGAGTTCTGTTTTTCGACCATTGAGCGGTCGACTTGCGTCCGCAATTCTGCCAATTCGGCATAGGACATTTTGCCCAGGCTGCTCATTCTCGCCATATTCTCTCTCCGGAGGTGGAATTGAATCCCGCACAATATCAATTGCTTCGATTGATAAAGAATTACAATCGGAATCATCTGTCAAACCCCGACTTGCGGTGCTAGGACGCGAGAATGACGAGTGATGCTCGACTTATGGCCCCGGCCACCGCCCGCAACCGCGAACACATAACAAAGGTCCTGCGCCGTCATCTGCCACGCCAGGGCCTGGTGCTCGAGGTGGCCAGCGGCAGTGGCGAGCACATCACGCACTTTGCGGGCGTTCTCGGCGCCGATCTCAGCTTTCAGCCAAGCGATCCGGATGCGGGCGCGCGGGCCAGCATCGACGCGTGGGTTCACTCGACCGGTGTGCGCAACGTCCTGCCCGCCATCGCCCTCGACGCCTCGGCAGACCCGTGGCCCATTCAACGGGCGGATGCGGTTATCTGCATCAACATGATTCACATTGCGCCGTGGGAAGCGGCGTTTGGGCTTGTGCGTGGTGCGGCGCAAGTGCTGTCGGCCAATGCTTTGCTTTATCTATACGGTCCATATCGCCGCGACGGGCGGCATACGGCCCCATCCAATGAAGCGTTCGATCGCGGTCTTCGCCAGCAAAACCCAGATTGGGGCGTGCGGGATCTGGAAGCGGTGACGGAGCTGGCCGAAGAACACGGGTTTGCGCGACCCCTGATTGAAGAAATGCCCGCCAACAATCTCTCCCTCATCTTCCGTCGCGTTGCGCCAGCGTAGCCGTCAAACGTCTTTGTCGAGCCTGCCACGGACATCGGCTGTTGTTCCCGCCGGAACAGTGCCGGATTGCCCGATGTTCTACCTTGCAACCAGGCTCTTGAACGAGGACATCACCATGCTCATCCACGAAACCATGGTCCGCCCGATTGCCAAGGTCGCATTTGGCCTGGGTTCCCTCATTCTGCTAGCAGGCGATGCCGGCGCGGTGGACGGGCGTGTCAGTTCGGCTTGCGCGAGCGACTATCTCGCCTATTGCAGTCAACACGATCCCGATGGTCCAGGGACCCGCCGGTGCATGCGCGCAAACGGCCTCAAGCTGTCGCAAGCCTGCGTTAACGCGCTGGTGGCGGCGGGCGAAGTATCGAAGCGCGAAGTCGCACGACGGGCATCAGCGAAATAAGGCCCACGTACGGCGTCGTCGCCACCAGTCCAACTTTCAGATTCGTAGGAACCGGCAGGCCCGATGAGGTGCTCGGGTGTGCCATAAGGCGAGCGTGACACAGGTCCGGCACTAGGCCCTCTGACGGGAGCTTGGCCATATGAAATACGCAAGCGACCTGGTGAGCAGTACGTGGTACTACCCCCTTGGCGAGCGCTCACGCGTCGGATGCGCGCGTTTCCAGTCAGGAGGATGCAATGAAGAAAGGCCGTAAGAAGCCCACACCCGCGGTTACGAAGGGAGCAAAGGTCGAATCCAAATCTTATGCGAGCGTCTACGGCGCCATGCTTGCGAGACAAGTGGCGACCGAAATGATGCCAGCGCGCACGCTGCGCAAGAATAAGGCCGGGCGCTAGCTCTTCAATCGACAATCGACCGTAAGCTGCGCTTCAGCCTCAACTGCTTTGCCAATTTGGATGCATAGGTGGGCTCAAACCCCGCCTGCGAGGAACGCCGTGCCACTCCGTCGTCTCGCTGGACGACCGATCCTTCTCGTCGAGGATGAGCCCGTTAATACCCTTGATGTGAAGAGGGCCTTGCGCAACGACAATCAGGCCAAGAAGATCGAAGCGGTGGGGGCAGAATTCAAGGCCATCGAGCTACGCATCCCTGATTTCGACCGCGATCCTTGCGCTTATCTTGTGTGGTGACGCCAATCTACAAGATCTGCACTGCCGACGAATGGGCGAACGCGCTTCGCGACGGCAGCTTTCACGGCTCCGATGTGGACCGCCGCGACGGCTTCATCCATTTCTCGACGCGTGCGCAGGTGGCCGAGACTGGGGCCAAGCACTTCTCTCATCTGCGCGGCCTGGTGCTAGTAATGGTTGATGCTGACCAGCTCGGCCCTTCGCTCAAATGGGAGCCGTCCCGCGGCGGCGCGCTGTTCCCGCATCTTTATGCGCCGCTTGATACGGCAGCAGCGATATGGGTGAAGGAACTGCCCGATGGCGAAGCGCGAGCGGAATTCCTCGCCAACTTGCCGGACGATTGGTCTGACGTGCACAGATAGAGCCGGCGTCGCCATAGAGCCTGAAGCCGATCTGGGTGCATAGCACGGAGCGATGCACTCTTAGCGTCCAACGCGCCTGCCGACGGAAGCGTGGGCGTCCCCGCGTTCCGTTTACATGGAACCCGAGGACCAAAAGCCGAAGCCGTTCAGTGAGCTCCAGAGCTGGCTCCTGATGGGGACGATCTTTATTGTCGCGGCCATAGCGATATGGTTGCCGGTGTTCGTCAGCTAGACGAATTCGGCCCTTTCTCACGAATATGAGGTGCCTTACTTCCCGGGCTGAGTTCGCCCGGTACGCTCGTTTTCGTTGGCTTGCTGTTGAGGGAGTGCCGCGAGGCGCTCCATTAAAGAGCGTGACTGCGGTACTGAGGACGTCTGTTTCCAACCACGCCTACTCGGCTTCTTTTTCGTGGCCATCTTGCGTGTCTCCGCGCGCTGCGAATCACTAAACGATAACACCGATGGGATTCGAGCGATCGGGGGGCACAAAAAATATTCCTGCGCGGTTGGCCGGAGTTTCTAGCCTTGGTTTCGGAGCACTTCATTGCGGCGGAGGGTAGCGGCCGTGCAGGAGGGGCCTTTCTACTTCTGCTCCATGCTGTGCGAGGCTTCCATCATGAGGCCCCCCAGCTCCTGCGTTTGCAGCGCCTTGGTCTACGTGGCCGCCAAGTCGAAGTAGGCCTCGGCATTCTGCTGCAGCTGACGGTGTCCCGAAAAAGACCGCGTACACGAAGCCCTGGATTGCTCAGAAAGAATCGCTACGTTGGAGATGGGCAAGCTTACTCATCAAGGGTCGATCGGATGCCTTGTCTCGGCGCTGCCTCCGGTACGCATTGCACCATTCCAGGCTGGCAGCTTCTCCTGCTGCTGCTCTGCCTAAGCTCCATGTTGCTTTTTCGCGTTCCGGCAGCACGCGCGGATGTCATTGCCGACTGCAATCAGACCGACAATCCCGAACGCGCCATCCGGGCCTGCAGCACTTACCTCGAGGATCGCACCGCAACGCCGCAGAACCTCGCCGTTGCCTATGTCAATCGCGCGATCGCCTACAGCTTGCGGCGCGGCTTCGATCAGGCGCTGTCTGACTATGGCGCCGCCATCCAGCTCGATCCAGAAAACCCACTGGCCTTCTACAATCGCGGCAACTTGCATTTCGACCGGGGCGAGCACGCCAAGGCCATCGCGGACTACACCAGCGCGATTGAGCGCGATCCGACCTTCGCTCTGGCCTATCTCAACCGTGGGCTTGCTCACGAGCGCACTGGCCGCAATGAAGCGGCAGCCGCGGACTATCGTCAGGCCTTGAGCAAGCAGCCAACCGCGGCACAGGCCCGGCGCAGGTTGCGACAGCTCCGGTCGAAGCCTTGATGCGGCCACCCATGCGGCGCGAAATCCTCCATACGTTGATGGCTCTGCCCATGCCGATCATGTTGCTCGTCACCCCGGCAACAGCGCAGGAGATCCCCGATTTTGACAGCGCCGCTCTGTGTGAGGAACTGGCGGGCGATTCAGGCGAGGCCGCCATCCGCCGCTGCCGGTTCGCCGAGGACTATGGTTTGAGCGAGCTCGAAACCTTTTGGCCAACCACCAGCACGGCCATTCGCGAGAGGTGCATCGAGCAGCTCGAGGGGCAGAGCTACGCGGAATTGGCGCGCTGCGTTCTTAGACTGCGACGAGCCAGGTAGCTGCGGGGCAGGGCATAGCTCCTGCGACCTGTCTGGGTCGCGACTGAACGAGGAGTCGTGTCAGCGGCTCCAGCGACGCGCTTCGACGATGCCCATCGCCGATAGGCCGGGATATGAGACCGACGCGCTGCATTGCTGCATGAAGGGCGGGAAGCGGTCAGGAACCAAATCTCAAGTGTTTGAATTTATTGGTGGAGCCGAGGGGAATCGAACCCCTGACCTCTGCAGTGCGATTGCAGCGCTCTCCCATCTGAGCTACGGCCCCAAGGTGGCGCCATTTAGGTTGCGCGTCCGCGTATTGTCAAGGAAAGCCGGGCCTTTGCAGCGCCCATCCAGGGGATGGTGAACACCGGTCTGCCGCCCCTTGTCCCTGACGGCCCGGGCCGTTACAGGTGGACCGGATCGGCGGTTCTGTAGAGGGACAATATGCTCGAGCTCCTCGGCTTCATCAGCTCTTTGATCACGCTGTACATCTACATCATCATCGCCAGCGCCGTGATGAGCTGGCTGATCGCCTTCAACGTGATCAATCCCTACAATCAGTTCGTGCGCTCGATCTGGCAGGGCCTCAACGCCTTGACGGAGCCTGCGCTGCGTCCGATCCGTCGCTGGATGCCGGACCTGGGCGGCATCGACATTTCGCCGATGGTACTCATCATCGTCCTTTGGTTCGTGCAGGGCGTTCTGCTGCCCGTGCTCGCCAGGTCACTGTGACGGGGACCCAATCGCAGCCTTGGCGGTCCGGGAAAGGCGGCTTGCAGCTGTTCGTGCGCGTCACGCCCAAGTCGGCACGCGATGGTGTCGAGGGGACCATTGACGGCGCCGCGGGACCGGCCCTGAAAGTGCGGGTGCGGGCAGTGGCCGACAAGGGCCAGGCCAACCGGGCGGTCGAAGCCGTGGTGGCCGATTGGCTGGGCGTTCCCAAGCGAAGCGTGAGCGTGGCGTCCGGCGGCAAGGCGCGCATCAAGACGCTGGAGGTTGCCGGCGACCCGCCCGCTCTCGAGAGGCTGATGCGGGCGCGCCTGGGCGACGCTCCGTAAGCCGCCTCGCCGCCCACGACCTACATGCCGGGATAATTCGGACCGCCCCCGCCCTCCGGCACCACCCAGTTGATGTTCTGGTTGGGGTCTTTGATGTCGCATGTTTTGCAGTGCACGCAGTTCTGCGCGTTGATGACGTAACGGGTCTGCCCGCCTTCCTCGACCCATTCGTAGACGCCGGCCGGGCAGTAGCGGTTCGACGGCCCGGCAAACACGTCGTGCTCGGACCGCTTCTGCAGCGGCATGTCCGCCACCTTGAGGTGCACCGGCTGGTCCTCCTCGTGATTGGTGGCGGAGAAGGACACGTTGGTCAGCCGGTCGAAGGTCAGCACTCCGTCGGCGCGCGGATACTCGATGCGCGGCGCGGAGGCCGCCGGCTTGAGCGTGGCGTGGTCGGGCTTGCCGTGCTTCAGCGTGTAGCCGAGGCCGATGCCCGGGATGAGCGTGTTGAGCCACATGTCGACGCCCGACAGCAGCGTGCCCGCCAACGTGCCGAACTTCGACAGCATCGGCTTGGCGTTGCGCACGCGGCGCAGGTCGCGGGCGATGGGGCCGGACAGCACGTCGGCCGAGTAGTCCTCCAGCCGATCGTGCGCGCGGCCGGCGCCGATCGCCGCGAAGGCCGCCTCGGCGGCGGCGATGCCGGACAGCATGGCGTTGTGCGAGCCCTTGATGCGCGGCACGTTCACGAGTCCCGCCGCGCAGCCGACCAGCACGCCGCCCGGAAACACCAGCTCGGGGATCGACTGCCAGCCGCCTTCGGTGATGGCGCGCGCGCCGTAGGCGATGCGCTTGCCGCCCTCGAAGGTGTCGCGAATGGCCGGATGCGTCTTGAAGCGCTGGAACTCGCCGTACGGCGACAGGTGCGGGTTGGCGTAGTTGAGATGCACGACGAAGCCGACCGACACCAGGTTGTCGCCGTAGTGATAGAGGAACGAACCGCCGCCGGTGCGATCGTCGAGCGGCCAGCCGAGCGTGTGCTGCACCAGTCCCGGCCGATGCTTGTCGGGTTGCACCTCCCAGACCTCCTTGAGGCCCAGGCCGTATTTCTGCGGCTGGCGGCCCTGCGCCAGGCCGAACCTCGCCGTCAGCTGCTTGGCCAGCGAGCCGCGCGCCCCCTCGGCGATGATGGTGTACTTGCCGCGCAGCTCCATGCCGCGCGTGAAGCGATCGGTCGGCTGGCCGTTCTTGCCGACCCCCATGTCGCCGGTGGCAACGCCCAGCACGGCACCCTTGTCGTCGTAGAGCACCTCGGCCGCGGCGAAGCCCGGATAGACCTCGACGCCCAGCTCGGCAGCCTGCTCGCCCAGCCAGCGCGTGAGGTTGCCGAGGCTGCCGATGTAGTTGCCGTGGTTGCTCATCAGCGGCGGCATGACGATGTTGGGGATGCGCAGAACGCCGGCGGGGCCGAGGTAGTAGAAGCGGTCCTCGGTCACCGGCGTCTCGAGGGGCGCGCCCTTGGCCTGCCAGTCCGGAAACAGCGTGGCCAGCCCGATCGGATCGATGACGGCGCCCGACAGGATGTGCGCGCCGACCTCCGAGCCCTTCTCGAGCACGACCACCGATACCTCGTTGCCGGCCGCGGCTGCCAGCTGCTTCAGGCGGATGGCCGCGGCCAGGCCGGCCGGACCCGCGCCAACGATGACGACGTCGAACTCCATTGCCTCGCGCGGCGGCAATTCCGCGTTGTCCTGTGCCATCAGCCCACCCTCGAATGCCACCAACTCGCAAGTTCTGGGCGTTCGATAGGTCGCCTCTGCGCCCAGCGTCAAGCATCGTGTTGAGCGTCGCGCGCTTGCAATGGCATACCCCTGGTATTGGCGAGCCTTGCCGCTAGACTGCGCGCATGCTGGACGGGAGCAGATCGGCGGAGCTGGCGGCGGTGCTGGAGTGGTACCGCCACATGGGAGTCGACCAGGCGGTCGAGGACCAGCCGGTGGATTGGCTGGCGCGCGGCGACACCCCTCCAGGGGGAGACCTGCAGCCTGTTGCCCCGCCAGCAGATGATCGCAAACAGGCGCCTAGTCCGGCACCCGCACGCAATGTGCCCACGCGCGATGCGCCCGCGCGGCCTGCAGCGCCCGCCTCGGCGCGGCAATTTCCGACCGCCGCGCCGGACGCGGCCGTGCATTCGGCACGTGCGGCTGCCCGCGAGGCCGCCAGCCTCGACGAGCTTGGCGCGACGCTGGCCCGCTTCGATGGTTGCAGCCTCAAGGCGACGGCCAAGAACCTGTGCTTCTACCGGGGCGCCGCCAGGTCCCGCGTCATGCTGATCGGCGAGGCGCCCGGCCGTGATGAGGACATCGAGGGCAGGCCGTTCGTCGGTCGCGCCGGCCAGCTGCTCGACAAGATGTTGAGTGCCATCCAGCTTGGCGAGCAGGACGTGCACATCACCAACATCGTCTACTGGCGCCCCCCCGGAAATCGCACACCTACCCCCCAGGAAGCGCAGGTCTGCCGTCCCTTCCTGGAGCGTCAGGTCGAGCTGGTGGCGCCGGAGGTGATCGTGCTGCTGGGCGGAGCTGCCGCCAAGCACATGCTGGACGTCGCCGAGGGCATCATGAAGGTGCGGGGCAAGTGGCGCGATCTCGAGATCGGCGCTCACAAGGCGCGCGCACTCGCCACGCTGCACCCTGCGTATCTGCTGCGCACGCCGGCCGCCAAGCGTCTGGCGTGGAGGGATTTGCTAACCATTCGCGCGATTTTGAGCGGATAGCCGAAAGTCTCACAGGACGCCCATTATCCGATATTGCGGCCTTTGATGCCTTCCAGAGGTGGCGCCCACGCAGTTTGATTCAAATTGATCGATCCGGCTTAAGCGCCCGACAACAAACCTTACCTATGGTGGAGCTTCCGCGGGAGATGCCTGTTCGCGGCATTGGGATTGGGAAGCGTCGTGCGCGTCACATATCGTTATATTCGGCCGTTGTCGGTGCTGTATGCACGCGCGCTTGGGCCGTACGAGAAGTCCACGCCGGAAGCGTGGGCGACGATGGCGCGTTGGCTGGACCAGCACAATGCCCGACGTCTCGTGAAGCGCGCCTACGGCTTCATGCGCGACAATCCGCGGAGCACATCCCCCGAGCTGATGCGTTATGACGCATGCATTGGGCTGGTGGGCGATCTGGATGCCGATCCGGCAGCCGGCATCGACCGGCAGATCCTGCCCGGCGGCGCCTACGCGGTGCACACCCACATCGGCCCTTACGATGCCATCGGTGATGCCCTCTCCAAGATGCACACCGGCGTGGTGGAGAAGCGCGGCCTCTCGGTCGACTACGACCGCTCGTTCATGACCATCTATCTCAACGATCCGGCCCTCACCCGTGAGATGCATCGGCGCACCGAGCTGTGCGTGCCGGTGATCCCGATCCGCATGCCGCTGTCGAGCAACGACGACATCGAAGACTCCGGCACGGAATTCGAGGCGGCCAACGGCTAGCCTGCCTGCTTCGCCAGGTGACGGCAGTCCGGCAACCTGAGATGATGGTGCGGCACCCAATCTAGTGTCCCGATTTCGAAGTTCGCCTATGCTCGGTGCTGGGTAGGGAGCGAATTTCTCAATCTGAATCACACTAGATGGCCGCCATGCCGAAAATCGACGACAGCAGGCCTTTCATCCCCGTCCGCATTGCCGTGCTGACGGTGTCGGACACGCGCGGACTGGCCGACGACAAATCGGGCGATACGCTCGCTGCCATGATCGCGGCCGACGGCCACCAGCTCGCGGCGCGGTCGCTCGTGAAGGACGACATCGCCGCCATTCGCGCAACGGTGCAGGGCTGGATCGCCGATTCGGAGATCGACGTGGTGATCAGCACGGGGGGCACCGGCTTTACCGGCCGCGACGTCACGCCGGAGGCCATCAAGCCGCTGTTCGAGAAGGAGATCGACGGCTTCTCGATCGTCTTCCACATGCTCTCCTACGAGAAGGTGGCCACCTCCACCATCCAATCGCGGGCCTGCGGCGGCGTCGCGCAGGGCACCTACATCTTCTGCCTGCCGGGCTCGCCGGGCGCCTGCAAGGACGCCTGGAACGGCATCCTCAAATGGCAGCTCGACAACCGCCATCGCCCCTGCAATTTCGTGGAGATCATGCCCCGCCTCGAGGAGCACCGCCGCAAGGGGTAGCCGTCAACCCTGATCGATCCCGGCGCGCGCGCGCTCGATCGTCAGCAGCTCGCGGGTAGCGTTGGCCTGGTCGAACAGAGCCCGCGCGACCTGGCCGCACACCACCAGAGCGGCACCGCCCAGCATCGCCAGCGGCATGCGTCGCAGCACATCGAGGCCGATCTCGAGCTCGAACGGCAGGGTTACTTGCGCGAACCGGACTGCTGCGGCCGCAGCTATCACGGTCAACGCGCCGGCGATCGCCAGCCAGCCGACCCCACTGAACAGGGCCGCCAGCGCACGGCCGGAGCGATAGCGGTTCTGGCGCGGAACGCTGCCCGGCTGCCAGACCTGCTGTGGACGTTGGACAGTGGCCATGCGCGACAACGCGGTGCGTGCCTCTACGGCCTCCGGCGTCTGGCCGTAGTGCTCGGCAAGGTGGAGATAGAATTGAACGGCGAAGTCGGTCTTGCCTTCCGTCTCCGACCGCCGGCCGGCGTCGAGCAGCTGGCGCGGCGTGAACTGCGGCGTACCTTGCAACATGGTCCCCAAATCCCCGCCTCAGCAGGACCGAAAGTCGACGATCAGTTGTCCGAGCAGCTCGGCGTTTGCCGCTGTGGCATGAGGCCGCAGCACCCGGCAAGCGGAGATCATATCGCGAAACGAGATCAATTCGCGACGCGCTTGCAACCGCTGGTCGAACCAACCGCGAGCGCTGGCGTTGTTCCGTCGACTGTCCCCAAGGAGCAACCCAATGACGCAACAGCGAGCCGCCTACCCACTCGACTCCACCGCAGCCAACGGAACCCGCGCGGAATCGATGGCCGATATGGCCGCCGACCGCCTGGAGAATGCCGCGCAGAGCGCCCAGGACATCGCCGGCAAGGTGGCGGATCAGGCCAGGATATACGGAGAAAAGGCACAGGAGGCGGCTCAGAACATCAGACCCTACGTCGAGAAATCGATGAAGGAGCACCCGATGCAAACCCTTGCCGTGGCCGCAATGATTGGCATTGTGCTGGGCGCTCTCTGGAAGAGGTAGCCAAAGCGTCGCCCGCCATGGCCGAACCGCTGGTCGTCACCATCCCCCACAAGCTCGGCAAGGACGAAGCCTTGCGCCGCATAAAGCCGGCACTCGGCAAGGCCTCGTCGAGCTTTCCCGCCTTGGCGGTCGAGGAGGAGATCTGGTCGGGTGACAGCATGTCGTTCCGGGTCCGCGCCCTGGGTCAGGTTGCAGCGGGCAAGGTCGATGTCGGCGAGGAGATCGTGCGGCTGGAGGTGACCCTGCCTTGGCTGTTGCACAAGTTTGCGGAGGCTGTGCAGAAGACGATTGCGGGACGCGGCCGCATTCTCCTGGAAAAGAAATAGGCCTCAACCGAACTCGGTGTCATCCCGGAATTTCGCGAAGCGAAATATCCGGGACCCAGCACCGACAGCGAGGCCCGAGTAACCCTGGGTCCCGGCTCTGAGCTGCGCTCAGGCCGGGATGACAATATTCTCTAGCCCGCCGCCTTTTTCTTGTTCTGGCGGTTGTTGACGAGGTCGTCGACGACCGCCGGCTCGGCCAGTGTCGAGGTGTCGCCCAGATTGGAGAAGTCGTCCTCGGCGATCTTGCGCAGGATGCGACGCATGATCTTGCCCGAGCGCGTCTTGGGCAGACCCGGCGAGAACTGGATCTGATCGGGTGCGGCGAACGGACCGATCTCCTTCCTGACGTGCGCGATCAGCTCCTTGCGCAGCTCCTCGCTCGGCTGGTTGCCCTGGATCAGGGTGACGTAGCAGTAGATGCCCTGGCCTTTGATATCGTGCGGGTAGCCGACCACGGCGGCCTCGGCCACCTTGGGATGCGAGACCAGCGCCGACTCCACTTCCGCCGTGCCGAGACGATGGCCCGACACGTTGATGACGTCGTCAACGCGGCCGGTGATCCAGTAGTAGCCGTCCTCGTCGCGCCGGCAGCCGTCGCCGGTGAAGTACATGCCCTTGTAGGTGGAGAAGTAGGTCTGCACGAAGCGCTCGTGATCGCCGTACACGCTGCGCATCTGGCCCGGCCAGCTGTCGAGAATGACGAGATTGCCGCTAGCTGCGCCCTCCAGGAAGTTGCCCTTCTCATCCACCAAGGCCGGCTTGATACCGAAGAATGGCCGCGTCGCCGAGCCCGGCTTGAGCTTGGTGGCGCCGGGCAGGGGGGTAATGAGAATGCCGCCGGTTTCCGTCTGCCACCAGGTGTCGACGATCGGGCAACGTCCGTCGCCGACCACGCGATAATACCACTCCCACGCTTCCGGATTGATCGGCTCGCCGACCGAGCCCAGCAACCTCAGCGACGAGCGGTCAGTGCGCTTCACGTAGTCGTCGCCGGCCCCCATCAGGGCGCGGATCGCCGTGGGCGCCGTATAGAAGATGTTGACGTCCCATTTGTCGATGACGTGCCAGAAGCGCGAGGCGGTCGGATAGTTCGGCACGCCTTCGAACATCAGCGTGGTGGCGCCGTTGGCGAGCGGGCCGTACAGGATATAGCTGTGGCCCGTGACCCAGCCGACGTCGGCCGTGCACCAGTAGATGTCGCCGTCGTGGTAGTCGAACACATACTGATGCGTCATCGACGCGAAGGTAAGGTAGCCGCCCGTGGTGTGCAGCACGCCCTTCGGCTTGCCGGTCGAGCCCGACGTATAGAGGATGAACAGCGGGTCTTCCGCGCTCATCTCCGCGGGCGGGCAATTGGCATCGACCTTGACCAGTTCCTCGTGCAGCCAGATATCGCGGCCCGGTGTCCAGGCAACCGGATTGCTGGTGTGGCGCACCACCAGCACCTTCTCGTCACCCTTGCACTTCTTGAGCGCCTCATCGGTGTTCTTCTTGAGCGGGATCGGCCGACCGCCGCGCACGCCTTCGTCGGCGGTGATGATGAACTTGGAGTCGCAATCGACGATGCGCCCCGAGAGGCTGTCGGGCGAGAAGCCGCCGAACACCACCGAGTGCACGGCGCCGATGCGCGCGCAGGCCAGCATGGCGTAGGCCGCCTCGGGGATCATCGGCAGGTAGATGGTGACGCGGTCACCCTTCTTGACCCCGTTGGCTTTCAGCACGTTGGCGAACTTGCAGACGCGCTCGTGCAGCTGCCGATAGGTGATCTTCTCGTCCATGGTCGGATCGTCGCCTTCCCAGATGATGGCGACCTGATCCGCGCGATTCTTGAGATGGCGGTCAATGCAGTTGGCCGACACGTTGAGCGTGCCGTCCTCGTACCATTTGATCGACACGTT
>Ga0075364_10000952_pt1 | contig 15275 bp, 19 predicted proteins | sample EndMetdeltDD1764_FD_71517 | JGI IMG/M metagenome (GOLD analysis project Ga0075364, IMG submission 71517) | Populus endosphere microbial communities from Tennessee, USA - Endosphere MetaG P. deltoides DD176-4 | ecosystem: Host-associated > Plants > Roots > Endosphere | place: USA: Tennessee...
CGTTTTACCATGATGCTCTCCCCGCAGCCGCTATGATCGCACAACCATAGAAAGTGTCGAGGCCCGGTTGAGCTAAACAGGCGAAGCGCGAGAGCGCCGATATTCATTCTCAACATCAGGCTATTGCGTTTCGATAGGAATGCCTCCCACAATAAGTTAACGCAATGCCTGATTATTTATGAACCTGATCCTACCGTCGGCGCCTATCGGGAAGGTCGCCGGACAATTTTTTACTCCCCCACATGTTGCAATGTCTCTCGTTCAGTGGGTCGTTCGCGAAAAAACGGATAAACTTCTTGATCCCTCATGCGGTGATGGTGCGACGTTGGAACACCACAAGCAATCGCGCGGAATCGAATCAGACCCCTATTGGGCGTGGCGTGCACGGGAACGTAGTCCGCATGCAATTGTAACGAACGAAGACTTCTTCGGGTGGGCAGCGCATACCGACGAGCGCTTCGAGTGCGCGGCCGGCAATCCACCATTTGTGCGCTTCCAGAACTTCAAAGGCATACCGAAGGCCGCGGCGACATCAATTTGCAAGGCTAATGGTGCAGAGACTAGCGGCTTAAGCTCAGCTTGGGCAGCATTTTTAGTTGCAACGACAAGCTTGCTGAACGCTGGCGGGCGGATGGCTTTCGTCGTCCCAGCGGAGATCGGACATGCCACTTACGCTGTACCGATCGTCGAATATCTGTTGCGCTCTTTCTCTGTGGTGCATGTAATTGCCATCCGCGAGAAGCTTTTCCCCCGCCTCTCGGAGGACTGCTGGCTGCTGTATTGCGAAGGCAGAGGCGGGAACACGCAAACGCTGACCTTCACCAGCATGGACAGGTTCGAAGCAACCCCCACCCCGCCCCCACCTACGCACAAAGTGCGTTGGCCTGAGCTGAAAAAACTATGGAAGGGCAGGTTGCGGAACCTTCTGATTTCGGAAGCGGCCAGATCGATCTACCAAGACATCACAGCACGCCCAGAGAGCCACCGGCTTGGCAATTTCGCCCGTGTTGGCATCGGCTACATCACTGGTGACAACGATTTCTTCCACTTGTCGCGATCGGCAGCTGCAGAGCACGGTATTCCTGAGAAATACCTGCTTCCGACCGTTCGGCGCGGCCGATCTCTGGAACGCGACGTGATCGACGAAGAACTTCTTTCAAAATGGAACGCCCGAGACGAGGCGTGCTATCTGCTGCATATCCCGCCGACAAGCAGCTTGCCGGCCGCCGTCCAGACGTACCTAGACAGCCAGCACGGGATGGAAACTCGGACAAGGTACAAATGCCGCGTTCGATCGACATGGTACACGGTTCCAGGTGTCATGCGGCCAGACTACTTCCTGCAGTACATGTCCGGAAAAGAAGTTGCTTTGGCGCGTAACGATCTGGGCGCGTCGTGCACTAATAGCGTCCACGCCGTTCAGCTCACCAATCGCGAGACGGCAGCGAATGCGCTCCATCATTGGTCATCCAGCTTTACCAAATTGAGCTGCGAGCTTGAAGGCCATCCTCTGGGCGGCGGGATGCTAAAACTCGAGCCACGAGAAGCTTCTAGCATCGTGTTTGCAACTGCTGAACAATTCGACTTGCTCATTGATGATGCGCTTGAAACGATGAAAAGGTGGCGGCATATCCCAGCTCGATAACCAGGGTAACCCCCTTCCAAAAATAGTAAGAGGTCGCCCCGATAACAGCGGCGCTACGAACAACTTTTTATGTTCCATGTCGTATTGGGCAATTGCAGTGATCAGCATTTTTTATTCAGATGTCATGCGGGACTGTATAGCGAATATAGCGGTCATTTTTGGGATGGGAGATGAAGTGCGTGGGGCGGGAAGAAGCTAATGGTGGAAGTATGGTTGGGCAAAACGACTCGGAGCAACCGGACGAGAACCGTGCTACTCCTGCCGTAGGGGAGAAGGACACTGCAGGCAATCATGACGGGAGGTTCCAGCGATCGCCTGTTGATAGCAAGCTAGATATCTATCAGCAGATCAAGCAGCATCCTTTAAATGAGATGTTGAAGCGCATCAAAAACTTGAGTGGTCTTGACGAACTGCGCCGGACGATGGGGTCGCAGATCAAAGAGATTGAAGCGATCGCGAAACCATCACCCGAAATGCAGAAACTCTTCGCCGACATCGAGGACCAGCGAAAACGAATAGAGGCCGCTTATACGCCTCGGGTTAACTCGTCCGAGGGACCAAAACGTCACAGAGTAGCGGATACCATCAGTTTACCAGAGATACCGCCAAACCCGGCCTTGAAGACGAACCAAAAACTGGACGCGATTGGGCTTAAGTTTGATGAGATGCTCGCGATTATGACGAGCGCTGCCGGCATAGCGACCGAGATACAAAGCCATGCCGCTCATTTCTTGGAGAAATTCGACAGGGCTTCCGAGCAAACTGATAGAGCGGCTAGGAATGCGATGCGCGTGGCAATGCTTGCGATGTTCGTGTCTGTAGTGACGGCAATATTTCCGTTCGTAATGGATCACATTCGCCCCGATCCAATGCCGCAAAAAATCGACGCTTTGATAAAGACGCTCGTTGAGGGACAAGTCAATTCTTCCGCTCAGACCCAACAGGTCCTCGATGGCCTTAAGCAGACGGACGCCACGGCTGATTTGACACTACAGGGTTTGAGGAAGCGTGACAGCGACATCATCTCTGCGCTCCGGGATCTCCAGAATGCATTAGACAACAGAGACGGCGCTCGGTGACAAGCGTTGTCCTTCGCGGGCTCCGGGCCTTAGATGGTTCCAAATCCGTGGGGGCTCTTCGGCGATCAGGACCGAACATCTTGCGGCTCCTGCTTACCCGCCCCTATTAGTTTGCCTGTGAAAAAACAGCAGCCCTGCCTTCCAATTTCGTTCTTCTTCTGTACTCTACAATAGAAGGTTGTCGAGGTGCACATTGGACGCGTATCAGGACTTCACATTCGCTGAATTCTTGGCAAAGCAAGCCACCAACAAGGCGCCAGGGCTACCCCTCGTTCACTCGAGTGAGACCCATCGCCTGATGGGTATGCTACGTGATGGGAAGATAGAGGTCACACAGTGCGACACATTCAAAGGTGAGGAGCTCGCATACTTCTTTTACGGTAGACCATCGTACCGGAAAAGGCACGACCGGCCAAAAGAGTGGCAGCTACCGTTCGTAATGATCTTGAAGAGCACATGCCTCCTGAGCATCAAACGTCTATTTCCTTTCGATTCCGGCGCCTTTTTCTCGAATCGCTTACCAGACTACTTAACGACCTTTCCAGCAGACGATTATGAGGTCTCGTCGAACCCGGCAGCGGTAGAGCTATTAATAGACATCTTTTTTGGGTCCGACGAAGATTACCTTTACAACCGTCCGCGCCCCGCATCAGAAGTGGCGCATCGTAGAAAGCTGGGCGTTCGGCACCCACAGGTGAAAGCGTTATGCGCGATGTATAATGGAGACAGCGTAACAGCCGACGACCGCTGCCGTGCATTCGAACTGCAGACCGATACTTCGGTGGTCATCAAGGATCAATTGCTTGGTCTGGTCATGCCTCGACCCTATTTCGAAGACGCTCGTTTGAAGGCAGAGTTAAAGGCTAAGAAGATAATTGTCCGGCCCTACGATGTTTGGGAACTCAGCACTGAGGGCTACATGGGTAAAATTTATACCGAGGTGAAACACATCTACAAAAAACTTGGCTTCTGGGATGGAAGATAGCTACGAATTCTTTGCGTGTATCGACTTCGACGTGTCAAGCTACGCAATCTCGGTCCCTCTCTTGAAGCGCCGCGGCTCAAATTACACCTACGTGCCGAAAACCGACCACAGGTTTGTCATCGTTGATTTCTACGAGATGCTTGAGATCGGCTACGCAGAACATCACTTGGCGTCGGACGAGCGATGTTCAGTATCGATTGGGCAAAAGTGCCCGGTGCCGATCCTTGAGGGCGGGAACGTCTTCGTTGTTGATCCTGATTGGTCCGAGGACGAGTTGACGCAAAGGCACCCCGGCCTCGGCAGCGAAGCTACTAAAGCGTTCGTTTCGCTGCGAGAAAGGCTTGGATCAAAATCAACTTCGGAAGTGCATGACGCGGTCGAAATGGAGTTGGCCGACCTCCTGAGTGACCCCGTTCGATCAAAGTATTGGATATCGAGATACAGAGCCCTTATGAAGTCAGCGTTCGAAGCTGGCACTCCGCCTGAAAGACTGCAGTCACAGCTTGAAATTGCGCGATCGCAATGGTTGGAGAAATTTGCCTCGAAGACCTCCTTAAAGCATGTCCGGGCGATGATCGAGACGCCGCACTTAGCCGTCGACGAGGTTGGTAAGCGAGACATCCTAATCGACCGCTTCACACGAATGCTTTATACGAAAGGCATATTCATGCCTCCTCCAGAAGTACGTACTTACTCGGATTTATTCCCGGACGGCATACTTTTCTCTATGGATGCTCGTGGTGAGAATTTGCCCGTGTGGGAGCGCGACCAAAAGCTTTCACGGTTTCTATCTGACCAGATGTACGAGTTGACTCAACGGCATGTAGGAGCGGAAGGCCCCCGCAAGGATGATCCAGACAAGTGGTCCAACGTGGAATTGTCTCGACTGCTCCAATTCTTTACGGCACTCACTGGTCAATCTGATCGACTAGATGAAGCCTGTAAGTACCTATTGCCACTTTTTCAGCGAACGCTAGCCTCGGTAAAATTTCGCACGGCTAAACGGCATTCGATAGTCAACGCTGTGGAACTTAACGAAGCAGTAGCCGACCACGAATGGTTGATGGAGGTCGGCTGGTCAAACGGCGCCCGTCTTTATGAGATCGATGTAACCCAAGGCGTCGAAAAGCTCCTTGGCGATTACGATAAGCTTATCACAATGTCCAAAATTGTGCGGCCGTTGACACGCGACATCCCCCCCAACGAGATTGCGTTCAGGGGCGTCGATCACGCGCTGATAGACGCCTTGCGATTGGTCTACCGGGGAAATAGTCCAAGGACATTGCGATCGCTTCTACTATAATGCTCAGAGACTTCAGTAGCATGCCCGCGTGTCCACTTGGCGCAAGAGCCTTCGTGTGACGCCAATGGCGCTTAATGAAATCAAGGGGTCGGCGGGTTCGCAAAGAAGTGCGTTTTGATCGCTTCTATAAGATCGGATGTGATGTGAAACAGCACGGCGATGCCTGCGTAGGCTAAAAGAGGAGCACCGACCCCAAGGGTTGGGCCGAGAGCTCGGGAACTAGGAGGTGATGTCTCTGCACCTGTTTGCACTGCTGCATACGCGTGAAACATCGACGTGACCGACGCCACATCAAGCCACTCGCTTAATGCGACAGCGAGACAATTCCAAACGAGGAAGCCTATTGGTGCTGCAGTAAATGCATACCCCAATAGCGCACTCATGCCTTGTTTTGTGGACCTGCAAGGTCTGCAGAAAAAGGCCAGTAACATTCCAGCTACTGCCGAGAACATTCCCGCGCCGATGGTCAGCACGGCAACTGCCTGAGGTGAGAGGATAGGCACGTTCAACCAAAAAAGGCTGGTTTTTTCGCAACCACTGTCGCAAACGTCCCACCTAGCGTTCCAAGGCCCAAAGCCTGCGCGTCACTGATTGACGTCCACACTTCGAGGCTCGCGACTGTTAAGACAGCCGCCGCACAAAAGAAACGCGCATAACGTACGATCAGAGGTTTCAAAACATCTTTCCTAGCAACAACACTTATAGTCCCGCACCTTGAACTCAACGTTCACGGTTTCCAGCAGTTCCTGATGAATCCGATCCCTATGAGATTATTACATTTAAAGGCTAACAGCCGCAAACGATAATCGAGTGAGTTGAGTAACAAATACGCTTATTAGAGGCGAAAAAATGGAACACTTACTTGGCACGTATGGATAGATGCTTACTGAGGAGCGTGAGCGTCAATGTTGACCTTAGCGCGGTATCTATAACGTGCAAAACCAGCTCATCTTGCATCGTCGTCACCACCACCGTAGATATCCGAGAGCAATTCTGGGTTTGCCCCCTCGTTTCGCAAATCCTCCAAAACCTGTTCCAGCTTCATGCACCTCACACTTCCATAACTTGGAACCCGGCAAATCGCGCTCGGCTGGTCGGCATCTGGACGATGATGGTGCTAGCCCAGTAGTTTAGAGGCTGATTGAGGGACTGGTTCTTGCCGCTGGAGCGAAGTTTTCCGAGCCCCTTCCCCAAGACGATCGTCCCGCATCGGTGCTTGCGAGCTACGCCGGTGGCGCGATCAGCAACCGGCGTAAGCGTTTATCGCACGAGTTCCAGTGATGCGCCGACTGGTACGTCGAGCTTGACCAACGAGTGGTCGATTAGGCTCGTAACCGACAAGCGATAAGGCTCGCCTACTGTCTCGGCAAGCCTGTCAGAGAAGGAGTGCGTCGACATTCGAGGACATCGCGTCGACCATGTTGTCGTACGTGTAGAGTTGAAAGGTGACGCCGAGCATTTTTAGAGATTTTCGATAATTGAAACGCTCGTCTTCAAGCGAACCGATGGGCGGATTCCTACCACAAACGACCACATAGCAGTCCTCGTGCACCCGGCCCTCGAATGTGTTCACCAATATCGGGGCAGCCGGATTTGTGTTCTTCGCACATGCCCAATCGATAATCTGACCAGATCCATGCTCCAACTTGGCTGACCAATACCGATATTGTTTTGGGCCCTTGTCGAACAAGCTCTTCTGCGTTGCATCCTCGAAATCGATCAGAACGAATTTCCGGGCGGCGTCATTACCGACCACCAAGTCGGCGCGAAAAATGCCTTTAAGGCCGAGCTCAAAATTCAATCTGTCGGGAGCTGGCATGGTCATCGTATAATCAAGGAGGCAAGCCATCTGACGCCGCTTTTTTTCTTCGGAGACAGCTTCCGTCTTACCGAAATAGTCGCGAGAGAACATCCAGCTTTTGAAGCTTTCTAACTCGTCCTTCGCTGCTCTCGGATTGAATTTGACGTACTCTAAAATGCCGGGGTCTCCCCGACACCTTCCATGCTTACAATTGCGAGGACGACTGCATCACCATTTTCATCTCGCTGCCACATGACCCGCGTATCAGGGTCTATGTTTTCAACAATCTTACCGTTGGTGGCGGCCTTTGCTTTCACGGCGACTTGACGCCTGGTGAGAATCCGATTCAAGCCAGCCCTCTGCGTTGGGGACAGCGTCATAAACTGCTGCCTCGCTTGGTATGATACCTTAACCATAGTTTGAGCCCTATTCGTCAAGCCGCAGGATACAGCAAATGTGGGCCAAATGAAAACGCGCTGTGCGTGGTTCCCGATGACATCCTGCACGAGCCTTGGTCAAGAGGCCTTTAAGGTATATCATTATCCTGCGGTTGCCGACGAGCTCCGCCTTAAATAACCCGCTGCCTAACTCGAATAAAAGCGGTGAACAACCGCCACAACGGCGACGATTTCTCATGAGATCGTAGGGACAATCACATGTCCCGACGTAGGAATCTCTCATAGCCTCCCCTGCCCGACTTGGAGTGCTCTAGCGAGCTGGGCGGGCGACCAGGGCAAATAGTTGGGACTTGGACAGCACAGGCGTAAATGTCGACTTTGCAAAATTCGTCTCGTGTAAGGCGAGTTGGGCCGAATTCGCGACTTACGGACCTACGCACAAGCAGCGGCGCTTTGCGAGTGTGGAGCGTTGTTTAACCAGAGGTGCCAAAGAGTAATTGAACCTGGCAAAGCGTCCGGTCTCAAAGGATAAGTAAAATTTCGACCGTGCCGTGTCGTCGCGATCATCCGCCGATCTTCTTCGACAACATTAGATGGCGCCTGTTCAACCATCAGGCGAAGGGTACGTTCGGTGTCTGCCAGGTGGACGGTGAGTTGCCTTACGTCTGAATCATCCCGAACAAAGGCTACCATAACGGCCTCTTGTTCAGACCAGGCGTACTCACCATCAATGAAACGACGAATCCCATCGGTTGAATATAAACCGAGTGTCTTTTGTGTCGGCTTATCCAGCAATTTACATTCCACGATAAGTGGCGACAACCGATTAGTCTTCCATTCGACCGTAATGTCGGGTCGCTTCTGCAACTTTGCCCCGTCAAAGTTCATCATTTCGGGGCCTGTGGTAGCGTTAGCTACTGCTCGCCTCAAACGAACGTCCTGGAGGCGTCGATGATTGAATGCAAGGGCGAGGTGCTTAGACACCTCAACTTCCGACGTCGATGTTTCTCCTGGATAGAGCAAGCAAACCTCGGCCCAAGACTCAGTCAAAGCGTTCAGCACCACCCTGATGACGGATTTCGATAACGGCGGCTGGGGCAAAACGTGGTCGCGTACGAGATTATCGATATGAGATAGACTCACGAGGCAAATTCCTCTTTGAGGTCGTCGAGACGAGTGAGGATGATATCGGTTGCCAGCGCCCTTGCTTGCGTTCTCGTCCAATATCTCGCTTGATTCAGTTTTGCGATCTGCAGTGAGCGCTCTTGCTTATTAGATTTGATAATTTGGCTTAACGCCATTCTGTCAGCTGCTCGGTGAAGACCTTCCATAAGGTCCTTTCGTTCGACGATCGCTCGCCTTGCTTCGTCGCTTTCAGAAAAAGACACAACGACGCCTCTCCAGGCGGAATAACCTTGAGATGGTACAATCGACGTGCCCAGAGATCCTTCGACGTCGTCAAACCAAGGAGACAATTCCTCCTTAAGCACAGCCAGAAACTTTTCCATCATCGCCTCAGGAACAGGTTTCTCGGCGAGAGTGCGAGTATCGGTGTAGGTCAAGTTGAAAGCCAACGTTTCAACGATGACATCGACGTCTTCTTCGCTGAGGCCATACAATTTTGCGACCCATTGATCAGCCCTTTCCCAAGCTGACGGGTCAGACGACACCGCTCCAAAAAGATCGTCAATCTCTTCCCGCTTACTCGCGTCGAACTCTGGAACAGGAAACTGATTGATGAGCTTCAACTCTACCGCTTCTCGTTCAACCCCGAACTTTCCCCCTGTCATGAGGCAATACCACAGGCAAAGTTTGCTACCGATCAGAAGACTTAGGTAGCGCCCTATGCCGCGACCTCGATCGTCATCCAAGAGCTGCCATCCGTAAAAGCTCTCTGAAAAAACCAGATTTCGCTCTGAGATAAGCGTTTTAAGTCGTTTATGTGAAACAGGTGGAGATTGAAGTGCGAGGAGTATTGGCGCGGAGTAGAGCGCAACGCTTCGACGTCGGTGAAGACGCGACAGATAAAATAGGGGCAACTCCGACACATCGAAATTTGTCGGATCGAAGCTATCAGAAATCAGCATCGGCATACCGAACAATTGTCGCCCGTCATCTCCTCTTTCGGTCTCGCCTTTTTTGATCTCTGTGGTGGGGCGTAGCGTTTGAAAACCACCGTTATTAAGTAGCTCACCTCCAGATCGATCTCTTTCGTCGGCCCACACGCCGCCGACTGATCGAACAGCATTTTCGTGTACCCTCTGCAGGATCTCCAGATCAGCCTGAGAGCCTCTAAACAAAGCCTTGAAAATTGTCGGGACATCCTGGACCTGCTTATTTGAAATGCGGCCAGAATTAAGGGCGTCAATTCTCATAAGACCACCAGCGTTCAAACCCGTTTCCCTTTTCGGAGAAACGTAGTTGAATGCCCCTACTGGGTTTGCTTTGCGATTATGAGCGATGATCAGGCAAAACGGCGCGTCAATCTTTGGCCAGACACCGCTACCTCTTACGTCGGCACCGTTGATAACTGCGATCGGATCAATTGCGGCGAAAACAGCTTTTCGGTGATCACGCGCACGTTCATTATTCTGAAATAGCAGTCTCGCGTGCATGGCAAAAGCAAGGCAGCCGCCCTTCTTCGCCCAGCGCGTCGCACGCCATAAAAAGGCCTGATCAAGTGCGTTTTCGGGAATTTTCGGGCTTTTTGACAACCCGATCCGATCTCCTACAGTCTCCCCGATGATTTCATTCACAAGGCGCAGTGGCTGATCAGACGGTGCCTTAGACCACGGTGGATTGCCGACAACAAGGTCATATCTACCGTCGTGCTCAGCGCCGGCGAGTGGACCAAGACTGCCCAGCCAAGACGCTTCTTCTCGGCTGTTCGCAATAAGCTTTGGCTGCTTCCTTATCGCTTTGCTCTGCTCGGTTACCGTTCCTGGAGGTGGCAGATCGCGCAGCAGATAGAGTGTCGTCTCACGAAGATTTTCGAAGCGAAGTTTTTCAACCGGCTCAGGCGAAGGATCAAGCTCGATCGCCGCGAGGTATAAACCTAAGGCTGCGAACCGCAAAGCCGCTTCGTTGACATCAAATCCTGTAAGTTGCCGATGGAGAATTTCGCGTAAGGCGGTCGTATCAGGTCTGTGGCCATCCGCTTTCCAACGGGCAGCCGCGATCTCACTATAGGCCTTAATGAGAAATACGCCAGCACCCACTGCGGGATCGAGAACCTTAACTTCGTGCAGTGACGTTTTATCCTGCAATGACCGAAACGCCGCTTTCGTCAGAAGGTCTGCTACAGCGGAGGGAGTATAATAACTGGCATCCTCTTTCTGCCTCAGAGGATCGTAGCGCTCCAAGCAATGCTCGTAGGCCTGACTCAGGACGCCGACCGGGATATGCGAAAAGTCCAGGTAGTCCCATTTCTGTTTCCAGTCTAAGCTCAATTGCCCATCTGGAGCTCTACGCATCATGTTCCCGAGCTCGTGGCAGCATTTCTCATTCAACAGGTGCCATGCGGCATCACTTATCGGCAGAAGGTTGCCGTTGAACTTTTCATCGAGCCAAACACAAATGCTGCGCACATCGTTCGGAGTGTCAAATAAGGCCTCGGGATTGCAGCCCGACCATGTTTCTTCTGTGAGAAGGCTTCGATCAGCAAGGAACCTCGCGAAGAGTGCGCGGCCGACAAACGAAATAGAATCCTCTATCGTCAAGCCCTGCGTTCGCAGCACCTTGATCGAAGCATTTAGCAACTTGAGAATTATGCCGGAAACTGCACTACCTCGCGCTCGCCGGGGCTCGCCTTTGCGATCATCGGGAGCCGCGGACCTCTCTGCAGCCAGCTTTCCAAAAGTCGCCCACTCTTCGCTGCCGACGTCAACAGGTACTCCCACCTTGTTGAGCGGTTTTTTGTCCAAGCCAAGCTCAACAACCCGGAGAGTTCCGCCGGATAAAACTCCCATATATGGCGCATCTCCGCGCATCGAGAGAACTCGGCGGATTAGCCTCAGATCTCGATCAGAATGCTCCCCCTCAACGATAAACATAAGCGGCTGATCTTGCCACTCGTATACGGCAACTACCGCATCCAAATCGACAGGAGAACGATTGCCATTACGAGCAGCGATCAGCGTTGAATACGGCAAGACCTCGGGGCCGTCCGCGTCTAACATAATCAACTGGTCTGACTCGGCCCCATAGCGGTTGAGAGCGATATTCAATTCACGCACGTAAGCTTCCAGTCCCCGATTCGTGGCCTAATTTTAACCCGCATTCAGCCGGGGTAGTAGCCAATGAAAAGCTATTCATTTATATAACACATTCTCGAGCCATTCGCAAACTGGTGAACCATGCCCAGCTATACGACGCTAACACGGTCGGAAGTCGACAAAATCGCCGTCTTAGTCGAGAATTTTATCGTGCAATCAGATATTAGCGCAAACAAATTGGCGAAGATGGCCAGAGTTTCCCAGCCTATGGTCCATAGGATCGTACATAGAAATATAAAGAAAATGACCCCGAATATCGAGAGGCTAATCCTATACGTTCGTATGAAACCTGTTTCGGTTCATACGGAAAGCTTTTCAGACTTGAACGAAGTTTTGAGCGATTACATCACAGCGGGCGGCACTGTCGGTGAGCTACGCGCCATTATCATAGCATGCACCCACAGCCGCTATCTCAATCGCAGCGCATAAAACCAACAATCGGCGACTTACCGGGACAAGCAGACTGAGCAGGTGAAGCTTGTACGGCACTTCAACGCCCGGCTCGCAATCAAATGGAGGCATGTGAGTTAGTCGGCAGACGATCTAAGCGAGTTCCATTTTATGACCAGCTTGCATCCCATCCACATGCAAAGGCCAGCCAGAAGCACCAAAATGACTTCTGTCAGAAGAAAAGCCATCATTAGGTCATCGTAACGCCACGCGTGCGGACCTTCCAATAACAAACGAAATGAGTGAACTGATATGGCAATGGTTCGAGGCAAAAACACCGCGGCGATAAGTGTCGCTACCGCAGCCAGAGGAACTGCTTTGACGACGGTTGGCGTTATCTCGTTGCGTAGCGCAAGTCTCGCGCCCTTATGATCGGGCTCATCAACACCGATCGCCTTCTCAATTTCTGAGTACCAGAGGCTGAAAATTGCAGCTATTACAGCAAGCAAGAGACTAGCCGTGGCGATGACGTCTCCAGTCACACTGGTCACAGAAGCACCTGGCTAAGCTTATCGTAGCTGTCACTTTGGATGAGATATTGATTGCCCGTTCCTGGATTTCGCGAAATTCGTTGCAGCGTTCCGTCCTCTGCCACTAGACGACTGTTCATGTATTCAACAACTACCGCATTTTGCACAATCACCTTGCGAATGCTCTTAGCATCTGCTGGTCCACATTGCTCGATTGCATATCGGGCAGCGGCATCCATTGCCGGCTTCATCTGACGACGGTGCTTTGATATCACTGAGCGCAGCAGCGTACGGGCGCTCGAAGGCGTGATGTTGAAATAGCGAGCGACCTCTGACTCGTCGACAATCTGGCCATTGCTAGCCTCAAGCATAATCAGCAGCAGGCGTCGCTCACGGTTTTCAGTGTTGCGCAATGGATTAGAACCCAAGAGCATTTCAACATACTCTCTCACAGCAGCCCGCCCCAAATCCTGTAAGCGGGTCTGTAGATCAGTTGCGCTCCCACCTAGTGCGTTGATGAGCAGATCGACTTCATCATCGTTAAGACTGACAGTTGTCGCGACATCCATTTTCGTCCTCCTCAATATTCATCGCCCTGTAACTCGACACATGCATCATTCGTGGGTGCCGGTCCAGAACGCATTCCGGTCTCCTCTGCACTATTAGTCGACGGCGGTACGTTGAGTGCTTGCATTACCGCCATTCCACATTCAGTCGATGCGCAGCGTTTGCATAGCTAGCAACACTTATCGTCGTTCTTTACCCACCAAGCTTAATTTGCTGCGGTACGGACCGGTGGCGAGGATGCTGACTGCACCCCATGCAGGATGAACTGCCCCCACTTTCGACCGGACAGTCGGCATAAGCAGAAAGGCTCAAGTACAGGCTTGAGGACAGGCTTATGTCTAACGCATATCGACACGTTGAATTGCTGACAGGTGATGTCCGCCGCAGGCGGTGGACAACCGAGCAAAAGCTGACGATCATTGAGCAGAGTTTCGAACCGGGCGAGACGGTATCTTCGACCGCTCGCCGTCACGGCGTTGCGCCCAATCTACTTTATCGGTGGCGCAGGCTCTTGAGCGAGGGAGGTGCTGCAGCCGTGGATTCAGACGAGCCGGTGGTCGGCAATTCGGAAGTGAAGAAGCTGGAAGATCGCGTCCGCGAGTTGGAGCGCATGCTCGGCCGCAAGACGATGGAGGTCGAAATCCTCCGCGAAGCCCTTTCCAAAGCGGACTCAAAAAAACGGATATCGCGGCCGATCTCGTTGCCGAAGGACGGTTCCCGATGAAGACCGTCGCAGACACGCTGGGCGTCTCCCGATCCAACCTCATCGAGCGGCTGAAAGGCAAATCAAAGCCGCGTGGGCCATACAACAAGGTAGGGGATGCAGAGCTTCTGCCCGCCATCCGCAGGCTGGTGGATCAAAGGCCAACCTATGGCTATCGGCGGATCGCCGCGCTCCTCAATCGCGAAAGGCGAGCCGCCGATAAGCCTGTCGTCAACGCCAAACGGGTCCATCGCATTATGGGCAACCACGCCATGCTGCTGGAGAAGCATACGGCCGTTCGCAAGGGCCGCCTCCACGACGGCAAGGTCATGGTCATGCGCTCCAACCTGCGCTGGTGCTCGGACGGTCTGGAGTTCACCTGCTGGAATGGCGAGGTCATTCGTCTCGCCTTTATCATCGACGCTTTCGACCGGGAGATCATCGCCTGGACAGCGGTCCCAATGCTGGCATCTCCGGCTCGGATGTGCGCGACATGATGCTGGAGGCGGTCGAGAAGCGGTTTGGAGCAACGCGGACTCCACATGCTATCGAGCATCTCTCTGACAACGGTTCAGCCTACACAGCTCGGGACACAAGGCTGTTTGCCCAGGCGCTCAACCTGACGCCCTGCTTCACGCCGGGCGCCAGCCCCCAGTCGAACGGAATGTCAGAGGCATTCGTCAAAACCCTGAAACGGGATTACGTGCGCATATCAGCTCTGCCAGACGCCCAAACGGCGCTCCGGCTCATCGACGGATGGATCGAAGACTACAACGAAATCCATCCCCATTCCGCGCTCAAGATGGCTTCCCCTCGGCAGTTCATCAGGGCTAAATCAAACTAGCCGATCTGTCCGGTGAAATGGGGAGCACTCCACAGGAAAATGTTGCGAACTTGGCGCGAATGACCTTTTCATTACAGTTTTTTTGGGTTCTCATAATTCATCGCGTTCTGAACCTTTCACAATGGCCGACATCCTAAGCATCGAAAATACGCAAGATCCACTGAATACCCAACCACTCGTTTTCTGGAAGACGGCCGACTATTTGATGTCGGCTATTGTAGAGATCCAGGAATCTGCAAGGCGAGATATCGAAGACACGTACAATCGGCTTCTTCCGCTTCTTCATGAAAATCCAGACTGCTCCTTGAGCAACTGGTCGATGCGCGTGTCGGCGGAGGGTTTTGAAGTCGTAAATGCCGAGCTTGAAGACTGGTTACAGGGCAGAGATTACTCAAGGTCGGCCTATTTGCACGCCTTTAGTGAAAGAGACAAACTAGCTCGACTTCTCAGCATCATTGTCGAGCACCGAGAAGACTTAGTGCTCCTGCTCCAGCGCTATATCCTGAAAGAAGTAGGCCTCGATTTGTTACCGATCGACAACCAATTTGTTTGCGCCATCGAGGAGATCGCGAGCCAGCATCTTGCACCAAATGCCGTCAGGTCAGCACGATCGGACGGAATATTAGAGAGACCCGTTGTTGATTTCCACTGAGAGCTGACCCGGCGCAGCCCGATATTTCCATTGAGAATTGACCCATGTTTCAACCGTCCCTCGCATGTTTTCAGCGGGGGCTCTGGAGTGATCGACATGGCGTT
>Ga0075364_10000954_pt1 | contig 15255 bp, 9 predicted proteins | sample EndMetdeltDD1764_FD_71517 | JGI IMG/M metagenome (GOLD analysis project Ga0075364, IMG submission 71517) | Populus endosphere microbial communities from Tennessee, USA - Endosphere MetaG P. deltoides DD176-4 | ecosystem: Host-associated > Plants > Roots > Endosphere | place: USA: Tennessee...
GCTAGCGACATCCCCAGTCAAATTGCTTTTCCTCAACAATCCTTACGTAATGGCTTAGGTGAATATCTTGCTCAACATCATTTGACCCAATTACGTATTGCAGAAACTGAAAAATACGCACATGTCACCTTCTTTTTTAATGGTGGCCATGAAATTCCTGCAGCAAATGAAACGCGTGTTTTAATCCCTTCAAAGAAAGTGAGTACCTATGATCTTACTCCGACAATGAGTGCTATCGAAATTACTCAACATTTGTTACAGGACATTAAAGAAAAAAAATATGATGTCATCATTTGTAACTTTGCCAACCCCGATATGCTAGGACATACTGGAAATTTAGCAGCCACTCTACAAGGAATTAGCTGCATTGACGATTGTATTGGCAAGCTTATTGCTTGTTTACAAGAATATGGTGGTGAAGCTATCATTACTGCCGATCATGGTAATGCTGAATGTATGTTTGATGAAAAAACACAACAAGCACATACTGCTCACACCAATGAACCTGTACCCTTTGTTTATATCGGTCGACCGGCGAAAATAAATCCAGTCAAACAGGCAAGTTTAGCTGATATCGCCCCTACTCTTTTAAGTTTATTAAATTTACCTAAACCGAAAGAAATGACCGGTCAAAACTTACTTACACTGAAATAATTTTAGCATTTCGTTCTTTTTTTCAAATAATTCTTCGTCAAATAAAATTGCCTATCTTGTAATTGATTAAAAATTAAGGAAAGACTATAAATAAAGAACAAGCTGAGTTAGCTTGAATAAGGAGACTTTGTGAAAAACACATCGATTAAATGGATTGTTATTATCTCTTTGCTTTTTACAAGCAACGCCTTTGCAAATGCCAATGGCTGTGGTTGTTGCTTAAAACCCATTTCGCCGACTAAAGGCGTCTGGTATGCCGACTTAGCAGCAGGCTGGGTATTTAACTACCATGCCGATCAATATACCGTTTCTCAACAAAGCTTTTTTCCAGATGTTTACTTTAGTGACAACAATCAAAATAGTGAAGTACTGGCTTTATCGGGAGGTTATAGTTGGCATCGAGACGACGTATGGCTACCTATTTTAAGCTTAGGTCTAGAATATAGTTATTATTTTCCTATCAAGTCAACAGGTTTCATCCAAAAATTTTTTAGCCCTAACCTTACCGATTATACCTATGAATTTAAAACCCATTTTCAACAACTTAATTTACTAGCCAAAGCTAATATTTATCGTTGGTCGAGCGGTCTTTCTCCCTATCTTTTAGGCGGGATTGGCAACAGTTGGAATACACTGAACTCTTATACTGAAATGGCTTTACCCGGTATTACCCCGCGTATCCCACCAGGATTTAGTAAAGGAACTACGAGTAACTTCGTTTATATCCTTGGATTCGGTATGGACTATGACATCAACAAAAATTTTCAGATAGGTTTAGGATATCGGTATGACGTTTTAGGAAAAGCACATAGTGGCAATGGGGTTTCCACTTTTGCCAATGTCGATTTAAAAGGCCGATCCAACCTAAGTACTTTACTACTTAATCTGCGATATTACTTTGCTTAGTCGGCGCAACCGGTTTAAATAAGTGGGCCGCTTACCCTAATTGATAATTATTCAATCAATGCGGTAGTCCCGGGGCCGTTGTGTGTTAGTAAAATTATTTAAATATACTCTAGGTAATATTTCTAAAGTTGCTAAAAAATTTTCTTGAAGCAAATAAACTCTACTGCTTGGTAAAAAATCTATTGCTACAGCCAATCTGATGATATGGCATCACAAATTATTACAATATAATTTTTCCCTGTAAATAAAATTGCCTATCTTGTAATTGATAAAAAATTAAGGAAAGAATATAAATTAAAAACAGGTAAAGTTAGCTCGAATAAAAAGCTTCTGTGAAAAAACATCGATTAAATAGATTGTCATTACTCTTTGATTCACTTTTGCCACTATCAATTTAAAAGACCGATCCAGTCTAAATGCTTTTTACTTAACCTTCGTATTACTTTGCTTAAATTTATTTTTATTATAATAAGGAAATTCTATGAACAATAAAACCCGTACCATTGACCCCATCGGCTGGAGTCTTCAGGATCCTTTCCCTGAAACTGTCACCATCGGGACAGATTACGAAGCAGTTTATCAGCTCGTAAGCAACCTGCCTGCTCCTATGCCGCTTCCTTTAACGGTTACCTATACCGGTGGAAGTGATTTCACCGTTGAGGACCAATGCTCCGGTCTCTTTCTTGTACCAGGGCAAACTTGTAACGTTACCGTTCGTTTTAGTCCTTCCACTACAGGCGTACAGCAATTTCAACTGACATTACATTACTTTAATGATGTCGTGCCGTTACCCGTACAAACCATGACTGCAGGAGGAAGTACTAATTTAATTGTAGGCAGTGTCACTCAAGCGTTACCTGCAACAACAGTCGTTGAATCTATCTATCCCGTCATTTTCACCTTTCAAAATGTGAGCGGAAGTGCAGCAACCAATCTTGATCTACAACGCAATTATCCCGCTGACTTCACTGAAGAAAATAATACTTGTTCAACGACTTTAGCTGCTGGAGCAAGTTGTATCGTTCAAGGAAGTTTGATTCCTTCTGCCCCAGGCAATTATGAAGTTGCTGCAGATTTATATTATGCCGAGAGTGTAACACCCGCCTCGGTATCGACCAGTACTGACGCCATCGAGATTATAGTTACCGGTGCAGTCACCACACCTTTGCCAGATCCCACTGTTGTCGGCGATAGCTTCCCAGTCGTATTTACCTATACCAATAACAGTGCTTTGCCCGCGACCAGTCTCAATATCACTACGAACTATCCGCCAGGATTTACTCAGCAATCCGATAACTGCACCGGCACGCTCAACGCCCACTCCAGTTGTACCGTACAAGGAACGTTCACACCTGCCACGGCCGGTGTTTTTAACGTGGCTGTTTCATTGGCTTATGCTGAAAACATTAATCCTGTGCCACTCTCCACGAGTACTACGGCAGATGTCGGTGCCTTAGGTATTGTCGGGGATGTCACCACGCCTTTACCCGCAACAACTTCCATCGACGTCAGTTATCCCGTGGTGTTTACCTATACCAATGAAGGATCAGTCACCGCAACAGGCCTCAATATAACAAGCAACTATCCGCCGGAATTTACTCAGCAATCCAACTCCTGCTCCGGTAGCTTACCCGTTGGTGCGGCTTGTACGGTAACAGGAACTTTGCTTCCTACTACTGCAGGCAACTACACGATCGATGTTTCCTTAGCGTATGCCCAAAGTGTAAATCCAGTTCCATTATCTACCAGCACCTCGGCGATTGTGGTAAATATTACAGGTGATGTCAGCACACCTTTACCCTCTACCACGGCCCTCAACACCAGTTATCCGGTGGTATTTAATTATACTAACAACAGCTCAATAACAGCGACTGGCTTGGTATTGACGCCTAACTATCCAGCTGGCTTTACTGAAAATACCAATACTTGCGCATCAGGAACACTGGCTGCCGGTCAAACCTGTAGCATACAAGGAAGTTTTATACCTGCCAGCTCAGGCACACAGACCGTTGCCACTTCTTTGACCTATGCAGGCGCCCCTGCGGCCATCCCACTTACTACCAGTACGAACACGCTTGCATTCGTTCTCACTGGAGAGGTCAGCACACCTTTACCAGGGGCGCTGCAACTAGAGAACGAGTATCCCGTGGTATTTACCTACACCAATGCTAGTCCGTTACCTGCGACTAACTTGGTTTTTACACCAAATTATCCAACTGACTTTATGCCAGAAACGAATACTTGCACGAGTACATTAGCCAGCAATAGCTCCTGTGCTGTCTCTGGAACACTGATCCCCAGCAACAACACCCCTCCTGGGCCCGTGACCGTAGGACTTAATCTAACTTATTCTGAAGGAGCAGCGATCAATTTAACGACTTCATCAACAATACAAAGTTCTGTTATTCTTACTGGTACTGTCGTTCAATCTTTACCTCCTACAAAAACCGCATCTGCAACACCATTACCTGTCGTCTTTCAATATACCAATGATGGCAATACCCCCGCTACCGGATTGAATCTAACTACTAATTATCCTCCTGAATTTACTCAAGATTCTAATACCTGCACAGGGACACTAGGGGTCGACGCAAGTTGTCAGATCACAGGGAATTTAAATATTAGTGCAACCGGTAATTATTCAGTTAGTGTGACCTTAGACACCGCCGAAACCTTACCGGTAATACTGACAACACAAACCACGATAATAGCTGCAGAAGTGGTTGGATCGATAGAACAGGGCTTACCTAGCAGTAGCGTCGTTAATACTGACTATCAGGTTACGTTTCTGTTTACTAATGAAGGCGCTGTTGATGCAACAGCAGTTAATATAGTCACTAATTACCCGTCTGATTTTCAGCCAACTTCAAATACGTGTGGTTCAATATTAGCCGCTGGTGCCAGCTGCAGAATACAAGGGACACTTACACCCACCAGCGAGGGAACGCAAACGGTAGGAGTAACCTTTAACTATGCTGAGGGTAGTAGTATTCCTTTATCGACCTCAACTACGGTGGGCGCACTGATATTACAAGGTATCGTGCAACAAGGTTTTCCCGATGTAACCTCTCCTAACATCTCTTATCCATTAATATTTAGATATGACAATAATAATCCTGCAGATGCCACGGGTTTGAATCTCAGTGGCACGGTACCTCCAGGTTTGGACATTACCTCCAACACCTGCATGGGAACGCTCGCTGCGAATAGCAGTTGTACCATACAAGCAAGTTTTACGCCCACAACTGCTGGTAGTTATACCGCAGGTGTGACCTTATCCTATGACCAAGGCGCACCCATTTCTTTAAATACCTATACAGTAACTGCCGATACCGGTAATACCTTATTAATTGCTGTGGGAGATACGGGTTTTTGCCGAACCTCACCAAATTGGAGTACTTGGACGAGTAGACCTACTTCCAGCAATGTAACTCAAACCGGGATAACCTTTAGCCCACAATTACAACTTTTTGCTATAGTAGGCAACCAAGGATCCAATGGAATTGTTCGAACGACAAGCAATGGCATCAATTATACTAACAACCTCTGGGCACCAACCTTTTTACCACAATATGTAACCTGGAGTTCTGACCTGTCGCAATTTTTAGCCGTTGGAGCCAATGGTGGAATAGCCACCAGTACAAATGGCATCAATTATGTTACTCAAACATCAGGAGTGGGTATTACTTTAAGAGGGGCTATTTGGAATTCACAATTTCAAGAATATGTCGTTGTAGGAAACAACGGGACTATCTTAACCAGCACTAATGGTATCGATTGGGATCAAGAAACAAGTGGCACGACAGATAATCTCATTTCGGTAACATGGAGTCCACAATTGGGAATTTATGTTATCGCAACCCTTAATGCTAACGATGCCATACTGAATAGCAATGATGGTAGTACTTGGACGAGTCCCGGTATCTCATTTACTCTTTTTGCACCAAGAAGTGTTACCTGGTCGCCTATCGCCAATAGATTTCTAATCGTAGGAACCAGTGGTTGCACGGGTGCAAGTAGTAATGGTACAACCTGGACGACTCAACAAGCCTTATTGGGGAATAATATTAATGATGTCATTTGGTATAATCGTCAAGGCCGATTTTATGCTGTTGGTAATAGCACATGGGTTTACTATAGTACAACAGGTATAGGAGACATGCGTTCCAAAAGACTTGATCTTATTGGAGCTCCTAATATTTTAGCTATAGCCGCAGGCGCTTTTGTTCCTTAAATAGAAACACGTACGAGATAAAATGAATAATACCATATCGGTCATGTTAGTAACTAACATGACCTTTTTTTCCAATTCTCTTCAAAATTTGCTCACCTGGAAATAATTTCGCTTTTCTAGGAATTGTTATCACTTATATACGGGTCAATAAAGCAACAATTTTTAGGACCTTTCCTCGCAAATTCATCAAAGTGAATTACACTATAAATAGAGTAGCCAAAAAAATTGACCCTTTAGGTATGCACCCCGATTGATTTCCACAAGAGTAAATTTTGTACAAATACTAAATAAAAGGATAAGCTCGTATGAAATTAAAAATGTTATTTTTTTTCTTCCTCACCTGTTCTTTATTAGGTTTTAGTACTTCACCTTTTTCTGGCCAAGTTAAGACACCCGCTACCCCAGAAGATAAACTTTCTCAAGATGTATTACGTTTTAATCGCGAGTTAGAAATTATCAAAAATGAGTATGTCAAAAAAACTTCCGAACATGAGCTGTTACAAAATGCTATGCAAGGCATGGCAAGCGGCCTAGATCCGCATTCAAGTTTTTTAGATGCTGACGATTTAAAAGATTTGCAAACGGCTACCACCGGCGAATTTAGTGGTTTAGGACTTGAAGTCGGCATGGAGGAAGGTTTATTACGTGTCGTAACCCCGATTGATGATGGACCTGCACAAAAAGCAGGCATTAAACCGGGAGATTGGATAGTGCGCATTAATAATACGCCAATACAAGGCTTAAGTTTACGCGAAGCAGTCAGAAAAATGCGTGGCGAAAAAGGCAGCTCCATACAATTGACTTTAGTTAGGCAAGGTCAACATAAACCACTCTTAGTTAATTTAAAACGCAACGTCATCCGTATACAAAGTATAAAAGGACACCTGTTAGAACCTGATTATGCTTATATCCGTATTAATAGTTTTCAATCCAGCACACGTCATGATTTAGATCAAATGATCGCAAAACTACAACACCAACAAAAAACACCGATAAAAGGTTTAGTACTGGATTTAAGAAACAATCCCGGCGGATTGTTAACTTCAGCGGCGGACGTCACCAATGCTTTTCTAGATACTAAAAAAATGCTTTACAATCAAGTCATTGTTTTTACGCAAGGCCAATCATCCGATGCGAATATGAAAATTACTGCCAAACCAAATAATCAAATTTATGCAGGCACATTAGTCGTTTTGATTAATCAGGGTAGTGCATCCGGCGCCGAAATCGTTGCCGGGGCATTACAAGATAACAAGCGCGCCATTATTTTAGGGACAAAAAGTTTTGGAAAAGGCTCGGTGCAAACGGTTATCCCCTTAGATAAAACAACCGCATTAAAATTAACCACAGCATTGTATTACACGCCTTCGGGTCGATCGATTCAAGCCTCCGGCATCACGCCTGATATTAAATTGGATGAATTGAAAATAAATTCCTTAAGCGAAAATCCAGCTGAACCTATCTATCTCCACGAATCGGAGTTAAAAGGACATCTAAAAAATGGTAATAATAGTGAAAAAACTATTTTTTCATCCACAACAAATAACAACAATGATTTAGTTAAAAATGATTATCAGTTATTTGAAGCATTAAACCTATTAAAAAGCATAGTAGTTTTGCAAAATAGCAAAAATTCTACATAAAAGTCCAGATTTAGGATCCAGTCGCAATATTGATTCAATTTTTTAAATTTTATGCTTTAGGCTGTAAATTTCCATTGTTTTCATAACTATTCGCACGCGATCGTATTTCCGGGCTTTCTATAGCAAATATATTTAGCACATTGAGTACAGGCGCGAATGAAACAGATTTCTTCCTTTTTTGAAAATTTTCAGTTTGATTAGCAACTGATGACGTATCCACACTATCAATATTAGTAGTTTTAATTTGATATTTTTCCGCTAATAAATTTCTCAATTGATTCAAATTAAGTTTTAACATAAATAATTCAGATTTACAGCTTTCATAAATATCTTCATATCTTTCAAATCTTTTATAAGGACAATTCTGCATATTTAATATATATGCACATTTTATCAAGCAAATACAGCAAATAATTACTAGCGGAACAAATACAACCAGCGAATACATACAACCAACAGCTGAACATATCAATAAAGTAAAAAATAGCATTAATATAATTAATTTTTTTTTATTATATTTTCTATTAATTGAAAGTTCTGTGTCTTCTTCAGAAAAAAAATTGAAATTTTCTTGAAAAACTCGCTTTATCTCTAGAATATCGTCGGTACTTAGCTTACGGATACGGCGCAAAATATAAATATATTTTAAAGATTCTGTAATACACGATGAATCAAACATCAAGGGAAAATATTTCGCATCTATTCTATATTCAGAAAAATTATTAGCCATAGCGATTAAATCCATATTGCTAATTTGCTCTTCTTGCATAATGTTCCTCCTGAAAAACGCCATCCCTTAACATTAGCTTATTATACTTCATGCTAAGTTCTTTTAATCCGCTAATTACTTTCAGATCTATACACACTATCGATAAAATTTATCTGAATTACTGACTATTGTCTGTCTAAATAAAATAGATTTTTTTATATAAAAAAAAAGTTTTACGGCACGTTGTTGCGTTAAAATCAAATGCTGAATTTATTGATTTTGTACAGGGAAAAATAATATGTATTTATTTTATTAATGCGTAAGTTTTTAGAGTATAAAGAAAACTTAACCAATAAACTTATTTCATAAATTTAGGATAATAAAAAATGTCTACAAATAAACAACAAATTGAATTTAAAAAAATGCATTCAATACAAGCATCTAGAGAAAATATAACTAGTTTTTTATATTGGATACTAAGCGCTGTAGCAACAGGGATAGCATCAGTTATTCTTTATTATTTTATCAAAAACAAACAAGAGCTTACTTTGGCTTCTGTAACTTGTAATGTTGATAATCGACATACTTTTTTTCCATTACTTTCTTGTAAGGATATTGAATGCGTTAAATTTACTTATCATGAATCACTTAAGAATGATAAGTCTTGTTCATTAATTAGCCAATATATAAAAGCACAAAAGAAAATATTAGCCACGTTGCCCTTGACACCAGCCAATCGAGCGGCACTAAAAAAAACAACTATTTGCCTTGTACCTGATGATAAAAATTCCAAATATTCACAGCTATATGGTTTTGTAAAAAAACCAGGTGAAATAAATATAGTATTAATTAACCCTCTTAACGAAAAACGGCTTAGAGGAACATTGTTAAATGAAATACATCATATTACTGTTTCAGAAATAAACGGAAACAAGATCGCCGTTTATCCTAGCGAGAAGATGTTTCTAGCATTTCCTAAAATATTAGCTTTTCCTTTTATGAAAAAAAACGGAGAGGTTGATATACTCCTTAGAGAGGAACTTGAACATGTTCTAAATCAGATTCAAAATGAAGTCCACAATTTTGATATATTATTAAAAAAACCAAGTTTATCTAGTAACGAAGAAAAAAAACTCGCCATTTACCTCGAAGCCATAGATGACTACCACCCTTTAATTAATATAGCGACCTTTGAGATGACTGATATTTATGTCATCGAACAAAGTAAAAATAAATTAATATTTAAAATGCGTCGTCCTAATTTCAATAATAATAATCAGATATTTTATGGCGATATAATTAATAAAAAAGCAAATGAGATTTTAGTGCATTATTCAGTTGCTAAAGGTAGATCAATTAAAGATTTAGGTAAAGCATTTATTTATGATTTTAATAAAAGATTCATGGAACGACTCTATTCATATCACTCTTTACCTATGCGTGAAAAAATGAGGATAGTAAATACTTTTACCTCACGGGATGCTTGCTACTTATTAGAAGCAGCAAGTGACATGGATGAGTTACTAACACCAAAAATGAAAAAAGCTTTTGCTTCATCTTTTGTGAATTATTTCGATCGATACGCAGAGTCCTATTTAGAAAATGAACTTTCTAGAATAATTGTCTCGATTAAACCTTAAATTTATACCTACTTAGAATGCTTGATCTTGCAAGGTTTTTATAGTGATTCCGAATCAAGAGATTGTCATAGCGCCGTTAGGAGCTTAAGCGTAGATAATTATTTTGTTTGTAATAATTTTATTTATTAGTATAATTTTAATTATAATATTTGTCTTTCTTTGCAATTGTGTTAACTTTTAAATGTTAAGTGTTAACCATTTAATCATGGATGAAAATTATGATGGAAAATAAATCTAAGCTTCCTGAGTTTGAAAAATCTTTCGATTTTTCTTTTGCATCTTCATCAACAACAAAGATCATTAATTCTGACCCAAAAAATGGATTTTTTTGGCGCAAAAAAAAAGCCAATCCAGATGACTTAATAGGTAGTTTGAGAAAAATTTTTGAAACGGGCTTTATGCCTATGAATGAACAAAATCCTTTGACAAAATTACCTCCTGTTCAATCTCATCCAAATTTTATTGCTGCGTCAAATACCATTCAGAATGATGAGGAATTTACTCGTTTCGATAATGAACAACTTTCAGATGGAATGTATGCTTATATTTATCTAATTGAATCGAATCATAATATAAATAGTTTAGCTTTGTGCGAAGAGAATTTAGATAACCCAAGTTTTACAACTGATAATAGCGTGGTTAAAATTAGTGAAGAACAGGATTATGCTAGTTCTAAGGTAGATCCTCAATGTATTATAGGCGCTATGCCCTCTGCATTGGTTGCTTTAGCTTTAGGTCTACCCAAACAGAGTTTTATTACTAATCCCACTTATAACAAAATTTTTAATTGCGAAAAAATAAAAGCAGCTATAGGGGGAGATTTTTTACTCATAGGGTCAGAATGTTTTTTTACTCTGGACATTTTTCGAAATGACGTTGATCGGCGCTGTTTACAAACTCCAAAGCCTAGTATCCAGCAAACTGATCTTGGTGCTTCATCTTCTCAAAATAGCCAACGTGTTGCTTTTTTTCCAAGTAATGCCGCAGATAATCCACCTTTTAAAGAAACGCCAAAATCACCACGTCCTTAATGAAACTGCGCTACATCTATTCAAGTTTTTATATTTATTGCGCACAGCGACAACGGCTCAATAGAAAAATTTTAGTTTTGGAAAGGATTAAATTATAAAATAATCACTTTTTAATTTTATAAATAAATTTCTGATAAAAAGTAAAATCTTGCATTTATTTTACTTTTCCCTTATAATTTCTCAGTGTGATAAGCGCCGATTTGAGCTACAGCTTGCTGGCGCTATATTAAGTTTAGCTAAAGCGTTATGAAACCACCGCTGCTTTAGCCAGGTGGTTTTTTTTCGCTACTTATTTTTAGTCGGAAGACCAACTAAGAGTGAATTGTCATGGATGATTATTGTTGTTACTTTAAAGATTTCATATCTATTCAGCACTCCTCGCAAGTCCTGCTTTTATTCTATTTATTTTTGTCGCCTATGTAGCCTGTTTTAATGCATGGGAGTTTGCATCTCTACATTACAACAGGCTTATAATGAAATAATTTTCAGTTTCGTTCGTGCTATTTAAAAAAAGGTTTTTTAAATTTTTTTAGGGAAAAATGTTATGTCTATTCGTTTGAATCAATCACACGTGCTTGGCCTACCGCGAATTGGTGCTAATCGAGAAATGAAAAAAGCAGTTGAAAGCTATTGGCGCAAAGAATTATCACTTACGGAATTACAACAGATAGGACAGCGCATTGAAAACAAAAATTGGCAAATGCAAGCCGATGCTGGGCTCGACTTTATTACTGTTGGTGATTTTTCTTGGTACGACCACGTATTAGATCACAGCGCTCTATTAGGCGTAATTCCAGAACGTTTTAAAATTGAAAATAAAAAAATTGATCTCAATACAATATTTTGTATGGCGCGTGGTCAAGCTCCGGATGTACAGGAAACGACTGCCTGTGAAATGACAAAATGGTTTAATACCAACTACCATTATATTGTTCCTGAATTTAATTTAAAGCAAAACTTTCAATTAAGCACGGATTATTTATTTAGCGCTATTGATCGCGCACTCGCTAAAGGTTACCGAGTAAAACCGGTTTTACTCGGTCCCTTAAGTTATCTTTGGTTAGGAAAAGCTAAGCAAACTGAATTCGATAAACTCAGTTTATTAGAAAATTTATTGCCAGTTTATAATCAAATTTTTGCAGAATTTAACGCTAGAAAGATTGAATGGGTCCAACTTGATGAGCCTATTTTAGTATTAGATTTACCTCCCGCTTGGCAACAAGCCTATCTCAACAGCTACCCACAATTAAATTTTAATAATATAAACTGTTTATTAACCACTTATTTTGGCGCCATCAGCGATAAATTATCGATTATCAAAGATTTACCGATTGATGGCTTACATATCGATTGTTGCGCTGCCCCTGAACAATTAGCGCGTTGTCTAGAGCATTTCCCCAAAGATAAAATTATTTCTTTAGGTTTTATAAATGGTCGTAATATTTGGCGCGCCGATTTGAATCAAATATTAACCACACTACGCCCTATCAGCGAAGTTTATGGTGATAAATTATGGCTTAGCAGTAGTTGTTCATTACTTCACTCTCCGGTTGATTTAGATAACGAAACTAAATTAGATCCCGAAATAAAAACTTGGCTAGCTTTTGCTAAACAAAAATTAACAGAAATTTCATTATTATCGCGCGCCTTAAATTCTAATGAATCAACAATTAAGAATTTATTAGATGAAAATCAAATCGCTTTGCAAACACGTAAAACTTCACCCCGTATCCATAATAGCGTGGTGCAAAATCGTATTCAATCAATCACCAATGATTTTGCCAAACGCAATACCGATTATATTTCACGCGCTAAACAACAAAAATCATCTTTACAGTTGCCGCTATTACCTACCACTACTATCGGTTCTTTCCCACAAACCGCTGATATCAGAAAAATTCGTCAGGAATATAAATCCGGAAAAATTACGCATGAGATCTATCAACAAAAAATAAAACAGCATATTGCCGATGTAATAGTCCAGCAAGAAGCGCTAGATTTAGATGTCTTAGTCCATGGTGAAGCCGAGCGTAATGATATGGTTGAGTATTTTGGCGAACTGTTAAATGGTTTTGCTTTTACTAAAAACGGCTGGGTACAAAGTTATGGATCACGGTGTGTCAAACCACCCATTATTTATGGAGACGTTAGCCGCCCTGAGGCGATGACCGTTGAATGGTCTGCCTATAGCCAAAGCTTAAGCAAACGCCCAGTCAAAGGCATGTTAACTGGTCCTGTGACAATATTAGCTTGGTCTTTTGTCCGCGATGATCAAGCGCATCAAGCCACCGCCTTACAAATTGCTTTAGCATTACGTGATGAAGTGCTTGATCTAGAAAAAGCCGGTATTAATATTATTCAAATTGATGAACCTGCTTTTCGCGAAACCTTGCCCTTACGTCGAGATGATTGGCAGAAATATTTAGATTGGGCCGTGTTTTCATTCCGCATTGCTTCCTGTGGCGTCAAAGATAGCACACAGATTCATACGCACATGTGCTATTCCGAATTTAATGATGTGATATCAGCTATTGCCGCACTCGATGCGGATGTCATCACACTGGAAAGTTCGCGTTCAAAAATGGAACTCTTACAAGCGTTTGAAAATTTTTCCTATCCGAACGAAATCGGCCCGGGTATCTATGACATCCATTCACCGCGTATCCCTTCACAACAGGAAATGATCGAACAACTACAACATGCATTACGTTATATTCCTATCGAGCGTCTATGGGTAAATCCAGATTGTGGCTTAAAAACCCGGAATTGGCCAGAAGTCAGCGCAGCATTACGCAATATGGTAAGCGCTGCCAAATTACTCCGTGAAGATACTTCTCTTGTTACCCTACCCTTAGCTAGGAAGGATTCCTCACATGTCATTTTTTCGAAAATTTAATTTTAGTTTTGAGGTTTTTCCTCCTAAAACAAAAAAAGCTGCAGATGATCTTGATCAGGCACGACAGGAATTATCTCAACTAAAACCAAAATATTTTTCTGTGACTTTTGGCGCGGGTGGATCCTTGCAACAAAAATCATTGGAGGTAGTGCGACAATTTGTCGCTCATGGAATTGCTGCAACTCCGCATATTTCTTGTGTGAATATGACGAGTCAGCGCTTAGAAGAATTACTTAGTGAGTATAAGCAATTAGGCATTAAACAATTATTGGTCATTCAAGGTGATTTACCTAGTGATGCTACACCGATAGAAATTGAGTTTAATTATGCGACTGAATTAATTACTGCCATCCGCACAATGACGGGTAATTACTTTCACATTATTGTTGCCGCCTATCCTGAATTTCATCCACGCGCCATTAGTCCAGCGCTGGACATTGAAAATTTTAAACGAAAAATTGAAGCCGGTGCGAATAGTGCCATTACCCAATTTTTTTTTAATAGTGATGCTTATTTTCGTTTTTTAGAAGCCTGCGATAAATCTTCTATCCGTATTCCAATCATTCCCGGTATTACACCGATTATGAACTATCAAAAACTCATGCAATTTTCTACGGCTTGCGGCGCAGAAATTCCTTTATGGTTACATAAACATCTCAAAACTTACAGCGATGATCCCATTGCCTTACAAGAAATTGGCATTGAATTTGTCAGCAAACTTTGCGGTAGTTTATTGCAAAACGGGGTCAAAGAATTCCACTTTTACACCTTAAATCGGGCCGAACCAACACAGAGTATTATTCAAAATCTAGTTGATTATAAGCTTCCCTATGGAGCAAAATTCGTTATTTAAGCTATTTCTTTAACCGGTATTTCGGTTATGCTGGCAATTTGTCGAAACCCACTTCAAAATCAAATAAATTCGTTTTTTTATGCATCATAATAAATCTACTAGAAGAATTTATGCAGATAACCATATGATTCGAACGCCAATTGCTGGGTTTATAGGTTTGCTAGTAGGACTTACATTAATGTTTATTATTTATCCATTCATTTTTTCTCCTTGAGTATTAAAGGAAAAAATTTCCAATATCGAGACTAAAACAACCGTTGGCACGGGAAGTTTATCCATCCTAATCCAAAAGATTTTATTCATTATGGTCAAGGAGCCTGCAGATGCAAAATATTTGGGTAAAAATGATAAATTAAACCTGCTGCAAAAAGACATAATTAGCCTTGAAACCCGATAAACTATAATAAACATTGATTTATTTTGACAGAATAATCATCAAAAAGTTCTTTTATATTTATAAGATTGGTAAAAGTTATAAATATATAATCGATATAGCTTTTTATTATTTCATAAATTGACGATTGAAATTTATGAATAATCTAATATTTTTTGTAAAAATTCCTCTTTTTTTCCGGCTTTCATTTGCTTCACTCAAAATGGATATCCATTTTTTTATTTACCAAAAAACTTCCTATTTTAAATGCTTAAAAAGATATAAAAATAATTTTATATATCTCAGGTTAAACCTT
>Ga0075364_10000956_pt1 | contig 15229 bp, 10 predicted proteins | sample EndMetdeltDD1764_FD_71517 | JGI IMG/M metagenome (GOLD analysis project Ga0075364, IMG submission 71517) | Populus endosphere microbial communities from Tennessee, USA - Endosphere MetaG P. deltoides DD176-4 | ecosystem: Host-associated > Plants > Roots > Endosphere | place: USA: Tennessee...
CGCCGCCGGAGATGGCGTGCATCGGCCCTGTACCTGGCAGGAGGGACCGCTATACTGCCGGTTGGCGTCGGTTTTCCGACACTGTTCGCCTTGTCCGTTCAATGGTTTGGCGGATATTCCAGACAAACCACATCAGTCCGGTCCCGGGTTCGTCCCGCCCGGCCGCAGAACGACCGCCGCATGCGCCTGTCCACCATCAAGCTGTCCGGCTTCAAGTCCTTCGTCGATCCGACCACGCTGCACCTGCCGACCAACATGACCGGCGTGGTCGGTCCGAACGGCTGCGGCAAGTCCAACATCATCGACGCGGTGCGCTGGGTGATGGGCGAAAGCTCGGCCAGCCGGCTGCGGGGCGATTCGCTGACCGACGTGATCTTCTCCGGCTCCTCGGCCCGCAAGCCGGTGTCGCAGGCCACCGTCGAGCTGATCTTCGACAACACCGACCACACGATCTCGGGCGAGTACGCCGCGTTCAACGAGATCTCGGTCAAGCGCCTGGTCAGCCGCGACGGGCAGAGCAGCTACTACCTCAACGGCACCAAGTGCCGCCGGCGCGACATCACCGACCTGTTCCTCGGGACAGGCCTGGGGCCGCGCAGCTACTCGATCATCGAGCAGGGCATGATCAGCCAGATCATCGAGGCCCGGCCCGAGGACCTGCGCGTGTACCTGGAGGAGGCCGCCGGCATCTCCAAGTACAAGGAGCGTCGCAAGGAGACCGAGACCCGCATCCGCCACACCCGCGAGAACCTCGACCGCCTCGGCGACCTGCGCGAGGAGATCGACAAGCAGCTCGAACACCTGCGCCGGCAGGCGCGCCAGGCCGAGCAGTACCAGGCGCTGCAGGCGGACCGCAAGGTCAAGGACGCTGAGTGGAAGGCGCTGCAGTACCGCGAACTGGACCTGCAGCTGCAGGGCCTGCGCGAGAAGCTGGCGCAGGAGGAGACCCGGCTCGAGCAGATCATCGCCGGCCAGCGCGAGGCCGAGCGCGAGATCGAGACCGGCCGCGTGCGCCGCGAGGAAGCCGCCGAGGCGCTGAACCGCGCCCAGGCCGACGTCTACCAGGTCGGCGGCGTGCTGGCCCGGATCGAGCAGCAGATCCAGCACCAGCGCGAGATGGCCTCGCGCCTGCACAAGGCGCGCGACGAGGCCGCCAGCCAGCTGGGCGAGCTCGACCGCCACATCCAGGACGACCAGGGCCGGCTGGCGGCGTTGACCGCCTCGGTCGAGGATGCCGAGCCGCAACTGGAGCAGATGCGCGAGGACGACGCGTTCAAGCAGGACGCGCTGCACGAGGCCGAGGCGGCGCTGGCGAACTGGCAGCAGCGCTGGGAGGCGCATGGCCGCGAGGCCGCCGAGGCCAGCCGCGCCGGCGAGGTCGAGCGCACCCGCGTCGACTATCTGGACCGGCAGGGCCTGGAAGCGCAGCGTCGCCGCGAAACGCTGGTCGCCGAACGCACCGGGCTCGATCTCGACGCGCTGGCCGAGGCCTTCGAGGAGGCCCAGCTGCAGCACGAAACGCAGAAGGCCGCGCTGGACGGGCTCAACGAGCAGCTCGAAGCGCGCAAGCAGGTGGTCGCCGAGACCCAGGAACAGCAGCGTGCCACCCAGGCCGAACTCGGCGAGGTGCGCAAGCAGGCCCAGGCCGCGCGTGGCCGCCTGTCCTCGCTGGAAACCCTGCAGCAGGCCGCGCTGGGCCAGGAGCAGGGTGCCGCCGTGGCCTGGCTGAAGGCGCACGGGCTGGAGTCCGGCGCCCGCGTCGGCGAGCGGCTCGAGGTCGAGGCGGGCTGGGAAAACGCCGTCGAAGGCGCGCTCGGACAGCTGATCGAAGGCGTGCTGGTGCAGTCGCCCGAAGCCCTGGTCGAGGCGCTGGCCGATCTGGGCGAGGGCCGGATCGCGCTGGTCGCCGAGGGCGCCGGCAGCGTCGACTTCGCGCCGACCTCGCTGGCCGCACGCGTGCAGGGTCCGTTGGCGATCCGTCGCCTGCTCGCGCGCCTGCACGTGGCCGAGGACCTGGAGGACGCGCGCCGGCTGCTGCCGCAGCTGGGCGAGGGCGATTCGATCATCACCCGTGGCGGTGAACGCCTCGGAGCCGGCTGGGTGCGGGTATCGCGCTCGGGCGCGGCCAAGCAGGGCGCACTGCTGCGCGAGCGCGAGATCCAGACCCTGCGCGCGCAGATCGAGACGCTGCAGGAGCGCGAGGCCGAACTGGAACACCTGCTGGTGGAGCAGCGCGACCGCCTGCTGGCCGGCGAGCAGCAGCGCGAGGACGCGCAGCGCCAGCTGTACGTCGCGCACCGCGCGGTCTCCGAACTGGCCGGGCACCTGCAGAGCCAGCAGGGGCGGATGGACACTGCACGCCAGCGCATCGACCGGATCGAGCAGGAGCTGGAGCAGCTGGTCGAGACGCTGGACGACAGCGGCGAACAGGCACGCGAGTCGCGGTCGCGGCTCGAGGAGGCCGTCCTGAGGATGGGCGAGCTGGAGAGTGCCCGCGAGGCGCTGGAGGCCGAGCGCCGCCGCCGCATCGAGGCGCGCGACCTGGCCCGCGACGCCGCACGCAGCAGCCGCGATGCCAGCCATGCGCTGGCGCTGAGCCTGGAATCGCAGCGCAGCCAGATCGCCTCGCTGACCCAGGCGCTGCAGCGCATGGGCGCGCAGCGCGGCCAGCTCGATTCGCGCCTGGGCGAGCTCAGCGAGCAGCTCGACACCGGCGATTCGCCGGTGGAGACGCTGGAGGCCGAACACCAGATCGCGCTGGGCGAACGCGTGCGTGCCGACCGCGCGCTGGGCGAGGCGCGTGCGCTGCTGGAAGGCATCGACCACGAACTGCGCACCAGCGAGCAGACCCGCCACCAGCGCGACGAGCAGTCGCTGGCGCAGCGCGAGCGCATCGCCCAGCGCCGCCTCGACCAGCAGGCGCTGGCGCTGAAGGCCGAGCAGCTGGCGCAGGCGATCGTCGGCGAGGGCCTGGTCGTGGACGACGTGGTCAACACCCTGCCCGAGGTCGCCGATCCCCGCGAGTGGGAGCAGGCGGTCGGGCAGATCGACGCGCGCATGCGCCGGCTGGAGCCGGTCAACCTGGCCGCGATCCAGGAGTACGGCGAGGCCGAGCAGCGCAAGCTGTACCTGGACGCGCAGAACACCGACCTCAACACCGCGCTGGAAACCCTGGAAGAGGCGATCCGCAAGATCGACCGCGAGACCCGCGGCCGCTTCAAGGACACCTTCGACCGCGTCAATTCCGGCGTGCAGGCGTTGTATCCACGCCTGTTCGGCGGCGGCCACGCCTACCTGGAACTGACCGGCGAGGACCTGCTGGATACCGGCGTTGCGATCATGGCGCGCCCGCCCGGCAAGCGCGTGTCCAGCATCTCGCTGCTGTCGGGCGGCGAGAAGGCGATGACCGCGGTGGCGCTGGTGTTCGCGATCTTCCAGCTCAATCCGGCGCCGTTCTGCCTGCTCGACGAGGTCGACGCACCGCTGGACGAGGCCAATGTCGGCCGCTTGGCCAACATGGTCCTGGAGATGAGCGAGAAGGTGCAGTTCCTGTTCGTCACCCACAACAAGGCGACGATGGAAGCGGCGCACCAGCTGTCCGGCGTGACCATGCGCGAGCCGGGCGTGAGCCGCCTGGTGAGCGTCGACCTGGCCGAAGCCGCGCGCCTGGTCGGGGCCGCCTGAGCCGGGTCAGGCGCCGTGCGCCTGGCATGCGGTGCAGGCGATTTTGGTTGAACGATTCACGGATCCCGGCTTTTTTGCCATCCTGCACCACCCGGAACACAGGCGGAGAGCCGCACGATGGATGAGAGAGACCTGCTGCGCATCGGTATCCTGGCTGCCGGCCTGTTGCTGATCGCAGGCATCTTCTACTTTGGCCGCCCCAAGAAGGAACAACAGGGACGCCGCCGTCCGTCGCCCGCACCGTCGCCCGATCCGGCCGGTGGCCGCCGCGAACCCTCGCTGGATGGCGAGCCCGCCGCGGCCCAGGCCTCGCCTGCCGACGGCGAGGTCGCCGGCGGTGCGGTCGCGCAGTCCGAGCTCGGGCTGGAGCCGCAGGCGCAGTCCGGCAGCGACGTCGGCAAGCGCGCGACGCAGGATTTCGACAAGATCGTGTCGCTGTACGTGGCGGCGCGTGCCGGCCAGGTACTGCGCGGCGAGGACATCGTGGTGGCGGCGGAGAAGACGGGCATGGTCTTCGGCCACATGAACGTGTTCCACCGCCTGGTCGAGGGCCAGCCCGAGCGCGGCCCGGTGTTCAGCATGGCCAGCATCATCAAGCCGGGCAGCTTCGACATGGCCACCATCCGCGAGATGGAGACCCCGGCGATCGCCTTCTTCCTGACACTGCCCGCGCCGATGCCGGCGCTCGATGCCTGGGAGAAGATGCTGCCGACCGTGCAGCGCATGGCCGAGCTGCTCGATGGCGTGGTCCTGGACGACAGCCGCAACGCGCTGGGCCGTCAGCGGATCGCCCACATCCGCGACGAGCTGCGGGCGTACGACCGCCAGCACGAAGCGCCGCCGCTGACGAAATCGCCGCGCTGGTGAGTCGCCCGCGGCATCGGCCCGACATGAGCGCGGTGGCCGTGCGTCGGCGACGCTGATCGAGGGCCCGCGCCGCGGGCTCGCGGGTCGTCGTACGCTCTTATGCAAGCTCGGCGACTGTCGACACGTTGCCGAGGCTGGCCGGTGCCACGCAGCCGCTGTCTCTGCCGTCCGCGCTGCGGCTCCGGTTGCAGACGCAGGGTGACGTGCAGTACGCGGGCGCAGGAGCAGGCAGTCGTGCATGTCGTTGAAGCGCATGCCGGCACTCCCGGCATGCGGCAGTCCGGTGATGGACGCTGCCCGGCCAGGGCGGCTGGATGCGCGGCAGAAGCCGCCCCGGCCGCGTATCGCATGCAGTCGCAGCGTCGCTTCCACCCCGGCAGCAGGCCATGCATGGCAAAACGGCAGGCGCCCGTCGCAGCGCCGCCGCTGGCCGTCCGGCCACAACCTCCGGGGCCGAACTCAGTCAGACGAGCTGTTGAAGCTGCCCGTCAGGGCCGCGTTGGCGTGCGCCGCCGTGCCTCTGCCGCCGGTTACGCCGATGCGGCAGCCGGTCGCCCGCCGTCGGCGGCGACCTCGGCGAAGACCTCGCGGAAGCGCGCCATCTCCGCCTCGGTGCCGACCGTGATCCGCACCCGCTGCGGCCACACCGGCCAGGCGCGTCCGATCACCACGCCACGCTCGGCCATCGCCGCGGCGAACGCCTTGCCGTCGCCGCCGACGTCGACCATGAAGCAGTTGGCCGCAGACGGCAGGCAGGCGAAGCCGCGCGCCTGCAACCAGGCGATGGTCCGTTCGCGCAGCGCGGCGTTCTCGCGACGGCGCTGCGGTACCACGTCGGCGTCGCGCAGGCTGGCCAGGCCTGCGGCCAGGGCGGTGACCGGCAGCGGATTGCCGCCATAGGCGGCCAGTTTCGCCAGCAGCTCCGGGCGGCCCAGCGCCAGACCCAGGCGCAGGCCGGCCATCCCGTAGAGCTTGGAGAAGGTGCGCAGCACGACGACGTCGTCGCCGGCGGCGACCCGGTCCAGCATCGAGCGTTCGTCCGAATAGTGGATGTAGGCCTCGTCGACCAGCAGCACGCTGGAGGCCGGCTTGTTGGCCAGCAGCCAGTCCAGTTCGGCGCGGGCGGTGACCGAGCCGGTCGGATTGTTCGGATTGCAGACGTACACCAGGCCGGCGTCGGGCGCTGCGGCCGCCATCGCACGCACGTCGTGGCTGCCGTCGGCGCGAAGCGGTACCCGATGCACGGTGGCGCCATGGCGCGCGGCGGTGTCGGCCACGGCCTCGAAGGTCGGGTCCGGGATCACGATCGGGGCGCTGGCCGAGGTGAACGCCAGTGCGGCGCGGTCCAGTGGATCGCTGGAGCCGCCGTAGACCGCGACGTGGTCGACCGGCAGTCCGTTCTGCGTGGCGAACTCGGTGGCCAGCTCGCGACCCAGGCCGAACAGGTAGCGGCCGCTGGCGGGCACGATGTCTCGGGCGGCGGCGACCGCCGCCGGGATGGGCCCGTGCGGGCATTCGTTGAAGTTCAGCAGCACCGGGCCGGCCTGCGGGCCGGTGGACGCCACCGGTGCGCTACTGGCGGCCGGTGAGGCGGCGACCAGTCCCGGCAGCCCCAGCGCGGCGGCGGCGAGGCTGGAACCGTGCAGGAAACGACGTCGACTCAGCTGCGTTGACATGGGCGCGGCACCGGGAGCGGGGCGGCCACGCTAGCCCGTGCCGGGCGTCGCCGGCAAGCGGCGCCTGTGGTTCCGGAGTCGACGCGGCGGCAGGTAAGATCGCCCACTGCCAGCAGAGCCATCCGCATGACTGCCGATCCGGCCATCGCCGCCCGTGTCGCCGACCTCCGCCGCCGCATCGATCAGGCCAACCAGCGCTACCACGGGCTCGATGCGCCCGAGATCACCGACGCCGAATACGACGCGCTGGTGCGCGAACTGGAGGGCCTGGAGTGCGCGCATCCCGCACTGGCCTCGGCCGACTCGCCGACCGCGCGCGTCGGCGCGGCGCCGAGCGGGCGTTTTCCCGAGGTCCGCCACGCGCTGCCGATGCTCTCGCTGGGCAACGCCTTCAGCGACGAGGAGGTCCGCGATTTCGTGCGCCGCATCGACGACACCCTTGGCGGCAGCGCGCCGGCGTTCTCCGCCGAGCCCAAGCTCGATGGCCTGGCGATCAGCCTGCGCTACGAGCAGGGCCGCTTCGTCCAGGGCGCGACCCGGGGCGACGGCACCACCGGCGAGGACGTCAGCGCCAACCTGCGCACCATCGCCGACATCCCGGCCGTCCTGCAGGGCGAGGGTTGGCCGGAGGTGCTGGAGGTGCGCGGCGAGGTCTACATGCCGCGCGCCGACTTCGAGGCGTACAACGAGAAAGCGCGCCTGCACGGGGGCAAGGTGCTGGCCAATCCGCGCAACGGCGCGGCCGGCTCGCTGCGTCAGCTCGATGCGAAGATCACCGCGCAGCGGCCACTGGCGTTCTTCGCCTACGGGCTGGGCGAGGTGCGGGGCGCGGACGTGGCCGAAACCCATTCGGGCACGCTGGCGCGGCTGCGCGGCTGGGGATTTCCCGTGAGTGAACTGGCGACCGTCGTGCACGGCGCCGACGGCCTGCTCGACTACTACCGGCGCATCGGTGAGGCGCGCGATGGCCTGGCCTTCGACATCGACGGCGTGGTCTACAAGCTCGACGACATCGAGGGCCAGCGCGAGATGGGCTTCGTCTCGCGCGCGCCGCGCTGGGCGATCGCGCACAAGTTCCCGGCCCAGGAGCAGACCACCACGGTCGAGGCGATCGAGATCCAGATCGGCCGCACCGGCGCGGCGACGCCGGTGGCGCGGCTGGCGCCGGTGCAGGTGGCCGGCGTCGTCGTCACCAATGCGACGCTGCACAACGCGGACCAGATCGCGCGGCTGGACGTGCGCATCGGCGATGCGGTGATCGTGCGCCGCGCCGGCGACGTGATTCCCGAGGTGGTCAGCGTGATCGCCGACCGCCGCCCCGACGGCACCGTGCCGTGGCAAATGCCGACCGCCTGTCCGGTGTGCGGCGCGGAGATCGTGCGCGAGGAGGGCGCCGCGGTGTGGCGCTGCTCGGGCGAGCTGAGCTGCCCGGCCCAGCGCAAGGAGGCGATCCGCCACTTCGCCTCGCGCCGGGCGATGGACATCGACGGCCTCGGCGAGAAGTTCATCGAGGTGCTGGTCGATGCCGGCATCGTGCGTGGCGTGGCCGACCTGTACCGGCTCGACCGCGACCAGCTGCTGCATCTGAAGCTGGCGCTCGATGCCGACGGTATCGAAGCCTACGCCTCGGCCGTGCTGCCGCACCTGCCGCCCGAGGACAGCGGCGCGCATCTGGCCGCGGCGCTGCGCCTGTCCGGTGCGGTGGACTGGCGCGCGCAGCTGCTGGCGCGGCCGGCGCGCTTTGCCTGGAACACCAAGAAGATCGCCACGAAGTGGGCCGAGAACCTGGTCGCGGCGATCGACCGTTCGCGCGACACCACGCTGGAGCGGCTGCTGTTCGCGCTGGGCATCGAGCATGTCGGCGAGAGCACGGCCAAGGCGCTGGCGCAGTGGTTCGGCGATGTCGCGCTGATCCGCCGCCTGCCGTGGCCGCTGTTCAAGCGCGTGCCCGACATCGGTGGCGAGGTGGCGCGCGCGCTCGGCCACTTCTTCGAGCAGCCGGGCAACCAGCAGGCGATCGACGACCTGCTTGCGCAGGTGCGGATCGGCGACCGGCATGCGCCGAGCGCGAAGCTGCGCGACGGGCTGGATCTGGCCGCGTGGCTGGTCGATGCGGAGATCCCCGGCATGACCCGGCTGCGCGCCGAGCGCGTGCTGGCGGCGTTCCCGACCGCGCAGGCGCTTCTCGATGCCGAGCATCACCAGCTGCTCGCCGCCGGCCTGCCGGAGGATGCCGCTCGGACGCTGGCGGACTGGCTGGACGGCGAGGGCCACGGCGCGCTGCTGCTGGCCGGCGAGGCTGCGCTGGCCGAGCTGCTGGCCACGGCGGCGGAGACATCGGACGCGGCGACCGGTCCGCTCGATGGGCGGACGGTGGTCCTGACCGGCACCCTGGCCGGCCTGTCGCGCGATGTCGCCAAGGCGCGGCTGGAGGCGCTGGGTGCGAAGGTGTCCGGCAGCGTGTCGAAGAAGACCAGTTTCGTCGTGGCCGGCACCGAGGCCGGCTCCAAGCTCGACAAGGCGCAGGAACTGGGCATCGAGGTCTGGGACGAGGCACGCCTGCTGGCGTTCCTGGAGGAGCACGCGTGAGCATGGACGACTGGCGGCCCAGCGCCGATATCGAGGCGCTGCGGCTGCGTGCGCGGGTGTACGCGGCGATCCGTGGGTTCTTCGCCGACCGCGGCGTGCTCGAGGTCGAGACGCCGGTGCTGTCCGAGGCCGGCAACACCGAGCCCAACATCGACAGTTTCAGTACCCGGTTCAGCGGACATGGCGATGCCGGGCGCGCGCAGCGCTGGCTGCGCACCTCGCCGGAGTATCCGCTCAAGCGCCTGCTGGCCGCCGGCATCGGCGACTGCTACGAGCTCGGGCGCGTGTTCCGCAACGGCGAGGCCGGCGGGCGGCACAACCCGGAGTTCACCATGCTCGAGTGGTACCGGGTGGGCTGGGACCACCTGCGCCTGGTCGACGAGACGGTGGAGCTGGTGCAGCAGCTGCTGGCCCTGGTCGGCCGGCGTGCGCAGGTGACCTCGCTGACCTACCGCGCGCTGTTCGGGCAGGCGCTGGGGCTCGATCCGTTCGTGGCCGACGTGGCGGCACTGCGCGCTCCGCTGGCCGACATCGGCATCGACGAGGACGGGCTCTCGCGCGACGACTGGCTGGATCTGCTGATGACCCACCGGATCCAGCCGCATTTTCCCGACGACCGCATCACGGTGGTCCACGACTGGCCGGCCACCCAGGCTGCGCTGGCCCGCATCCGACCCGGCGATCCACCCGTCGCCGAGCGCTACGAGCTGTACTTGGGGGCGATCGAGCTGGCCAACGGCTATCACGAACTGGCCGATGCCGACGAGCAGCGGCAACGCTTCCTGCACGACAACCAGCGGCGTGCGGCCCGTGGCGACGCGCAGCCGCCGCTGGACGAACGCTTGATTGCGGCGATGGTGCACGGCCTGCCGGACTGCGCAGGTGTCGCGCTGGGCGTGGAGCGGCTGTTGATGGCCCTGTGCGGGACATCACGCATCCGTGACGTGCTGGCGTTCGAGTTCGCACATTCCTGACGCGCCGCGCGGACATTCATCGTTTCTTCCCGATTGCCGGCAGAGAATGCGGATGACGTCAGGGCCAGTCCCCGGCGCAGGAACAGGGGCAATGAGCAGAATGGGGAAGGCAAGGCGTTCGATGGTGGCGCCGTTCGCGGTGCTGCTGGGCCTGCTCGGCGTGCCGGCTGCACCGGCAGCCGCGCAGGAGGCGGTGCCGACCTCCACGCGTTGCGAGTCGCGCGACCTGCGCTGGGTCCACTGCGCGCTCGACACGCGCCAGGGCGTCGACTTGGTCCGGCAGATGTCGGACACCCCCTGCATCCGCGACACCGACTGGGGCACCGACGAGCGCGGCGTGTGGGTGGCGCGCGGCTGCCGCGCCGATTTCCGCGCGCGCGGCGCCGGTTCGACCGAGGAGCCGCGGACGGTGGCGCGAAGGATGATCCGCTGCGAATCGCGCAGCGGCCGCGTCGCGACCTGTCCGGTGACCCTGCGCGGCGCGCCGGTCCGCCTGCTGCGGCAGATGTCCTCGTTCCCGTGCCGCGCCGGCGAGAGCTGGGGGGTGGAGCGCAACGAGATCTGGGTGTCGCGCGGCTGCAAGGCCGAATTCGAGATCGGCGATCGCGACGGCGGGTTCCCGCCCGGACCACGCGCGCTGGAGTGCGAATCCAAGGATCAGCGGCGGCGCTCCTGCGGCACTACCGTCGAGGTCGGGGTGAAACTGCACCAGCAGCTCTCGCACGCACCCTGCGTGGAAGGCCAGAGCTGGGGCTGGGATGCGGGCGGGGTGTGGGTCGACCAGGGCTGCAGGGCGCGCTTCGCCGTCGAGTGACCGGGCTGCATGTCCGGCATGGGCCGGGCGGGGCAGGCCGTACAATGCGCGGATGAACACCGACATCGACTTCGCCCGCTACGACCGTATCCGTCCGATCCTGTGGACCGGCGACGCCCTGGAACTGCTCGACCAGCGCAAGCTGCCCTTCGTGGTCGAACACGTGACCTGCACCGACAGCGATGCGGTCGCCGCCGCGATCCATGCGCTGACCGTGCGCGGTGCGCCGGCGATCGGCATCGCCGCGGCGTGGGGCGTGGTCCTGGCCGGGCGGGCGGTCGATGCCGACGATGGTGCACAGGCGCTGCTCAGGCTGGAGCCTGCGCTGCAGCGTCTGAACGCCTCGCGCCCGACCGCGGTCAACCTGGCCTGGGCACTGGCGCGGATGCGTCGTGTGCTGGCCGCTGCCGGTGCGGACTGGCGCGAGGTGGTCGAACGCGAAGCGCAGGCCATTTCCGACGAAGATCTGGCCGCCAACCGGCACATGGGCGCGCTGGGTGCGGCGCTGATTGCCGACGGCAGCGGCGTGCTGACCCACTGCAACACCGGTTCGCTGGCCACCGCTGGTTTCGGTACCGCGCTGGGCGTGATCCGCGCGGGCATGGCCGAGGGCCGGATCGCCCGCGTGTTCGCCGGCGAGACCCGGCCGTGGCTGCAGGGCGCGCGCCTGACCGTGTGGGAACTGCAGCAGGACGGCATCGACGCGACCCTGATCGCCGATTCGGCCGCCTCGCACCTGATGAAGACCGGCGCGGTGCAGTGGGTCGTGGTCGGCGCCGACCGGATCTGCGCCAACGGCGACACCGCCAACAAGATCGGCACCTACCAGCTGGCGATCGCCGCCCGCCACCACGGGGTGAAGTTCATGGTGGTCGCGCCGTCCTCGACGGTCGATCTGGACACCGCCGATGGCGACATGATCGAGATCGAGCAGCGCGACCCGGGCGAGCTGTACGGTGTGGGAGGCAGCCGCACGGTGGCCGAGGGCATCGCCGCCTGGAATCCGGTGTTCGACGTGACCCCGGCCGATCTGATCGACGCGATCGTCACCGAAAAGGGCGTGGTCGAGCACCCGGACGTGGCGGCGATGCGCCGGGTGTTTGGCAGCCCCTGATCGGCGGCCGGTACCGCGCGAAAGCGCCCTGCGTCGGAGCCGGCTCAACGCCTTGCCGCGTTTGTCCGCCGGCAGGCGTGCATTGCCGGGATGCACCATCGCCGACGGTGCCCGGCATCGCGCTGCGATGGTCCGCAGGGCGACCGGGAGGGACGGTGGCGCGGGAGACGCACGCATCGCCCGGGCATCGTGTGTCCCATGCATCGCACGGGTTCTGGCGATGCGCGCGGCGATCCTCCGGGCAGGCGCTCAGCGCTCCGTCGACGGTGTCGTGCGCGCCGTCCAGGCAGGGCCGAGCGCACCCCAGCGGAAATGCGGATGCAGCAGGCCGAGTATCACGCCGGCGCTGGCGCTGGGCAGCAGGATGAAGGCGAGGAACTGCAGGGTCTGCATGCCCTGCACCGCGAACGGTCCCTGCTGGCCGGCCAGCAACTGGGGGGCGGCCATCATCGCGGTGTGGAAACCGATCGCGGTCCATGGCGTGCCGCTCATGGCGCGCAGTCCGCCCAGGATCAGCGCGAAGCCTGGCAGGAACATCCACTGCCGGGCATCGTGCAGTGCGCCGATTGCGTAAGCGAAGCCGACGAATGCCAGCGCCTGCAGCAGCAGCGCCGCCCACTGCGGCATGCGGCTGCCGAACAGGCCCTGCAGATAGCCGCGCCAGATCACTTCCTCCGGCAGCGCTTCGGTCAGGAACACCGCGAGCATCAGCAGGGCCAGCCGCGGCCAGATCTCGGCGAATGGCGCCAGCGGCGCGATCTGGGCGATGCCCAGCCCCAGGCACAGCGCCATGCCGGCTGCCGCCGGCAGCAGCCACAGGCACAGCCCCAGCGCGAACGCGCGCGCGGAGGCGGCGGCGCCCGCCATGCCGATGCGCGACCACGGTATGCGGTCCCGGTGCAGCAGTCCGGCCACCAGCGCCAGTGCGCCGGCGGCAAGCACGCCGCCGCTCAGCAGGCGACCACCGAGGCCGTGGCCGGGACCGGCCAAAGGCAGCGCCAGCATCCACAGCGCCCAGGCGGCTGCCAGTGCGATCAGGCTGCGCCATATCAGCTGTGTGCCACGCATCGCACGCCCCTCCGGATCCATCCAGGATGCTGGAGGGTAGCCGATCGTCGCGGCCGGCCCGGGGCGTCGCACCGTTACAATGCGCGCATGATCTGCAATGTCGCCGCCTACCATTTCGCCCGGATCGACGATCCGCAGTCGCTCGCCGACGCCCTGCATGCGCGTGCCGAGGCCGATGGCCTGATGGGCACGGTGCTGGTGGCGGGCGAGGGCATCAACGTGTTCCTGGCCGGCGACGAGGCCGCCGTCCATGGCTTCGTCGCGGCGCTGCGCGACGACGCGCGCTTCGCCGGCCTGCAGGCCAAATACAGCACCTGCACCCGGCAGCCGTTCGCGCGGCTGAAGGTCAAGGTCAAGCCGGAGATCATCAGCTTCCGTCATCCGCAGGCCTCGCCGCTGGAAACCGGCGAGCGTGCCCCGGCCGTGGATCCGCCGACGCTGGCGCGCTGGCTGGAGCAGGGCCATGACGACGCTGGAAAGCGCGTGGTGATGCTCGATACGCGCAATGTCCAAGAGGTCGCCCACGGCACCTTCACCGATGCGCTGACGCTGCCGATCGAGCGCTTCACCGAACTGCCGGCGGCGCTCGCACCGCACCGCGAGGCCCTGCGCGATGCGACCGTGGTCAGCTTCTGCACCGGCGGCATCCGCTGCGAGAAGGCTGCGCTCTGGATGCAGCAGGACGGCATGGACAACGTCCTGCAGCTCGAAGGCGGCATTCTCGGTTACTTCGAGCAGGTCGGCGGTGTCGGTTACGACGGTCGCTGCTTCGTGTTCGACGAGCGCGTCGCACTGGATCCGCAGTTGCGCCCGCTTGTCGATTGAGGGCGGGCACGCCGCTGATGCGGTGAGGCGGCACGCGCAGTCACGGATGTGAAACGCGGACGCAAAAAGGCTTGCACCCGTCGTAACGAGTGGCTAAGATTCTCCTCCTCAGCTTCGTGGGGCCATAGCTCAGCTGGGAGAGCGCCTGCATGGCATGCAGGAGGTCGGCGGTTCGATCCCGCCTGGCTCCACCAAATCCGACATTACGCCGGTGAAGCGACGGTTCCAAGTCCCCATCGTCTAGAGGCCTAGGACATTACCCTTTCACGGTAGCGACCGGGGTTCGAATCCCCGTGGGGACGCCACCACGCAGTACCACGATGCAGTCGCAGCCACGCGACCACATCGTTCCCGATCCAAGGGGCCATAGCTCAGCTGGGAGAGCGCCTGCATGGCATGCAGGAGGTCGGCGGTTCGATCCCGCCTGGCTCCACCACACCGGACACGCCGGTGAGGAAACCACGTTTCACGTCCCCATCGTCTAGAGGCCTAGGACATTACCCTTTCACGGTAGCGACCGGGGTTCGAATCCCCGTGGGGACGCCACTCGCAAGACACGACAGGGCCGCGCAAGCGGCCCTGTCGTGTTGTGTGGGCACCGTTCTTCCGATGAGGGCTGCATTGCTGCAGGGGGAAGGTCGTATACGGTGCGGGCATCGCGTCGTGCTCTCGCGCCGTGTCGATTCCTTCCGCAGAAATCGGCTGTCACTCTTCTGACGACGGCGATGTTCCACCTGTCGATCCACTACGCGTTCGAGCGTACCAACGCAACAAGGCCGGCATGATGCCGGCCCTGCTGCGAACGCGTGCGGCAATGGGTCAGCGCTGCTGACGCTGCTGGTCTTCCTGCTGGCGACGTCCCTTCTGGTTGTCCTGCTGGTCGTCGCGCTGCTGCTGCTGACCCTGCTGGCCGCGCTGGTTCTGGTCCTGATTCTGCCGCTGCTGCTCGTTCTGGTTCTTCTGCGTGGTCATGTCGGCGTTGTCCGAATCGAGCGGCCATCATTGACCGCACGTGCAGGCTAGGCGCTTGCTGGTAAACCGCCGGTGCAGCAATCGCTAGGATCGCGTGACAGTCGCGCCGATCAGACGCTGCCGGATGCGGCAGGCGCGTCGCGGAGGTGTGGCGCGGGTGAAGCATTCATGCTCGATGTCTCCGGACGTGGCGTGCGCGCAGGCGCAGCGCGTTGCCGATCACCGACACCGAACTCAGGCTCATCGCCAGTGCCGCCAGCATCGGCGACAGCAGCAGGCCGGTGAAGGGATACAGCACGCCGGCAGCGACCGGCACGCCCAGACCGTTGTAGAGCAGGGCGAAGCCGAGGTTCTGGCGCATGTTGCGCACGCTGGCTTCGGAGATCGCGATCGCGGCGGCGATGCCGCGCAGATCGCCCTTGACCAGGGTGACCTGCGCGCTGGACATCGCGACATCGGTGCCGGTGCCCATCGCGATGCCGATGTCGGCCGCGGCGAGTGCAGGGGCATCGTTGATGCCATCGCCAGCCATCGCCACGCGGCCCCCTTCGGCTTTCAGGCGTTCGACCAGGGCGACCTTGCCGGCCGGTGTGACCTCGCCATGCACGTCATCGATGCCGAGCCGGGCGCCGACCGCGCGCGCGGT
>Ga0075364_10000957_pt1 | contig 15215 bp, 14 predicted proteins | sample EndMetdeltDD1764_FD_71517 | JGI IMG/M metagenome (GOLD analysis project Ga0075364, IMG submission 71517) | Populus endosphere microbial communities from Tennessee, USA - Endosphere MetaG P. deltoides DD176-4 | ecosystem: Host-associated > Plants > Roots > Endosphere | place: USA: Tennessee...
ACCGGTAGCTACACGATCATTGCCCAGACCGCTGCCGAAATGATGGGTGTTGATGTCGACAAGGTGGCCGTGAAACTCGGGGATTCCCATTTTCCCGTCTCTGCCGGTTCAGGCGGGCAGTTCGGTGCCAATTCCTCGACCTCCGGTGTTTATGCGGCCTGCATCAAGCTGCGGGAAGCTGTCGCTCGAAAACTCGGGTTTAATTCGGCTGACGTGGTGTTCGAGGACGGCAATGTCCGTTCCGGCAACAGGACCGTGCCACTGGCGGAAGCCGCTGGTTCGGACGGTCTCGTCGGCGAGGATACGATGACCTGGGGTGATCTGACCGAGACCCATCAGCAATCGACTTTTGGCGGGCATTTTGTCGAGGTCGGCGTGGATGTGGCAACGGGCGAAACCCGCATCCGCCGCATGTTGGCCGTCTGTGCTGCCGGTCGTATCCTCAACCCGATCACGGCGCGCAGCCAGGTGATCGGTGCGATGACGATGGGCGCGGGCGGTGCGCTAACAGAAGAACTTTCCATCGATACCCGTCGCGGTTTTTTCGTCAATCATGATCTCGCCGGCTACGAAGTGCCGGTCCATGCGGACATCCCGCATCAGGAGGTCATCTTCATGGATGAAACCGATCCCTATTCCTCGCCCATGAAAGCGAAAGGAGTGGGCGAACTTGGCTTGTGTGGCGTGGCAGCAGCGATCGCGAACGCGATCTACAATGCCACGGGCGTACGGGTGCGGGATTATCCGATCACGCTCGACAAGCTGATCGGAGGGCTGCCCGATGTTGCTTGACGCAGACATGGCGGTAAAATCTCCATCGCAATTCGGCGAAGGCCGCGGGAGCAGGCCGACGCCGGTTCGCACCGAGATCGGCGACCAGCCTGCCGACATCCTGCAATTTACTCTTGAGGCTTTTGATGAGGGAGGCGTTGCGCTGGCGACGCTGGTGGACATTCGCGGAGGCGCGGCGAGGGCACCCGGCTCACATGTGGCCATCGCCGCCGACGGTCGCTTTTGCGGTTATGTTTCGGGCGGCTGTGTGGAGGCGGCCGTGGCGTCGGAAGCCCTGGTCGCGATTGCCGAGGGCAAGGATCGTAACGTCATCTATGGTGACGGCTCGCCATTCTTCGATATAGTGTTGCCCTGCGGCGGTGGAATAACTGTTGCGATTCATGTGCTACGGGACGCTGAACCGCTTCGCCGCGTTCTCGACCGACTGGGCGACAGATTACCGGCAGCGCTGCGATATTCTCCCGAGACCCCTTCGCTCGAATTTTCTGAATGTTATGAACGCTCCTGTTGGCAAGGTAGCGAATTCGTCACGGTTTACCGCCCGGTGACGCGCGTCGTCATTTCCGGGGGGAATACAGAAGCGCAGGCGGTTGCCCGGCTCGCCGCGACCTCTCGTTGGGATGTCGTCTTGCAGAATGGTGCTGAACAAGACGTCACCGACGTGATAGATGCGTTCACGGCCGTCGTGCTGTTGCATCATGATCTCGATGCTGAAGAGCGTGTCCTGGACGCCGCCACCACTTCTCCAGCCTTTTATGTCGGCGCGTTGGGCAGTACCCGAACCCACTACCAACGGTCGGAGCGCATGCAAAAACGGGGGTTTTCGCAACAGGACATTGGTCGGATCAAGGCGCCGATCGGCATGTTTGGGCCAACGCGGGATGCAACCGCACTGGCACTTTCCGTCATGGCGGATATCGCGGCATGTCGGTTGGCTGCCTATGGATGAAAGCTTAGCGGCGGCCGGGATGACCGAACGAAGCACATCCCCATTTGTCAGCATCGTTATTCTGGCCGCAGGTCGTTCCAGCCGTATGAAGAACCAGGGGCATAAGCTTCTGGCACGCTTTAACGGTGTGCCACTTCTCAGGAGAACAGTGCTGTCCGCCATCGGAAGCGACTGCCAAACCGTCGTGGTCGTCGTCGGCGAGCAACACAGCTTGTTGAAGGAAACCATCGTAGGACTGGATGTGCTCGTGGTCGAGAATCCCGGATACGTCTCCGGCATCGCATCCTCCATTCATGTTGGTGTGGTGGTTGCTGAGCCGGATAAACCTGACGGCATATTGATCGCTCTTGCCGACATGCCGGCGATCGAAACCGCGCAACTGGATTGCCTCATTGCGGCCTTTCGTGATCACAAAGGTGCATGCATCGTACGTGCCACCGCGAGTGGGAGACCGGGCAACCCGGTTATTTTTCCGTCGACTTGGTTCGAACGCCTGAAAGGCCTTTCCGGCGATGTGGGCGCGCGGTCACTTTTGCAGGATAACGCAGCCGCCATTGTCGATGTCGAAATCGGTGAGGCAGCCTTGCTGGATGTTGATACACCGGAAGAACTGGTCTCGGCTGGCGGAGTGCCTTAACCGGAAAGCGCAGGGAACCGTTCATTCACCCGAGAGTTACACAACGAATGGACAAGCGCGAATTCAACCTTCGCGTACCGGCAGGGGTGCTGACATCGATGACGGATGAGCGATTGACCGACCACTGTCGGCCAACCCGAAACAGGCGATTTCCGCTACCGCTCTGTCCGCTCCCATTTGTCTTGGCCACCTGTATTCTCAGTTCCTGTTCCGGAAACCACTCCCCCCTCGATCCTGCAGGGCCGGAAGCAGCAAAGGTCGCGCAGCTTTTCTTCGTCATGCTGGCCGGTGGCGTGATCATCTGGATCGGGCTCGTTTCCGTATTCATCTATGCGGCGCGCAAAAAACATCGGCACAGCGAAGAAAGTGCCGGCCGTGTCATCCTCTGGGGCGGAGCGATCATTCCGTCCCTCATCCTTTGTGCCCTGCTTTCTTACGGAATGTGGCTGATGCCGGCGATCCGGCCCTGGGTGCCGGATGACCAGCCGGTCCGTCGTATCGAGGTGACCGGCGAACAGTTCTGGTGGCGGGTGCGTTATCTTGATGAAGCGGGCAGCGTGATGTTCGAGACTGCCAACGAGGTGCGCATACCGGTCGGCAAACCCGCGCATTTCTCGTTCAAGGCAGCAGATGTCATCCATTCCTTCTGGGTGCCGTCGCTCGGCGGCAAGATGGACATGATCCCCGGCCGCACAAACCCGCTGACGCTGACAGCCGACAGGGAAGGCACCTATCGCGGTGTTTGCGCCGAATTCTGCGGTGAATCCCATGCACTGATGGCCTTCACCCTCCGGGCGGTGTCGCCCGCCGATCACGAGGCGTGGCTCGCCGAGCGCTCGGCTTCCGATCCGCAGGATGCCGAAGGGCTGGCCGTCTTCCTCAACAATGGCTGTGGAGCCTGTCACGCCATTTCAGGCACGGCCGCCAATGGTCGTATCGGGCCGGACCTGACGGCCTTCGGCGAGCGCGGCACCCTGGCAGCCGGAATGCTGCCGCATACCGCAGAAGATATCGCGCGCTTTGTGGCCCTCCCGGGCCAGATCAAGCCCGGCGTGAAGATGCCACATTTCGACATGCTTCCCGAAGAAGACATCAAGAAAATCGCAGCCTTTCTGAAGGAGCTCAGGTGATGGTGGAGCTCGGCAATTTTTCGCCCGAAGAACGAGCCGCGCAGGAAGAGCGGTTGCGCAAGGTCTGGAAGACACCGAGTGGCTGGCGATACTGGACCTCGGTCAACAATAGCGAGATCGGCCTCTGGTATGGCGTGACTGCCTTTGCCTTCATGCTGTTTGCAGGAGCGCTCGGGCTTCTGATGCGCGCCCAGCTCGCCACCCCCAACAACGATCTCATCTCCGCCGAACTCTACAATCAGGCTTTTACCCTGCACGGCACAGTGATGATGTTCCTGTTCGCCGTGCCGATCTTCGAGGCGGTGGCGATCTTTCTTATACCCTCCATGCTCGGCGCACGCGAACTGCCGTTTCCACGGCTGTCGGCCTTCGGTTTCTGGAGCTTTCTGCTCGGCGGCATTTTTGTCTGTGGTTCGATCTTCTTCAACGCGGCGCCCAATGCCGGCTGGTTCATGTACCCGCCTTTGGCCACGGACAAGGAATATGCCGGCATCGGTGCCGATATCTGGCTGCTCGGCTTGTCTTTCATCGAAGTGGCGTCGATCGCGGCAGCCGTCGAGATCATTGTCGGCATCATGAAATGCCGGGCACCTGGCATGCGCATCAACATGATGCCGATGTTTGCCTGGTATCTGCTGATCGTCGCCGGCATGATCCTGTTTGCTTTTCCACCGTTGATCGCCGGCGACATCCTGTTCGAAATGGAGAGGATGTTCGACTGGCCGTTTTTTGACGTGTCGCGCGGTGGCGATCCGCTGCTCTGGCAGCACCTGTTCTGGATATTTGGCCACCCGGAAGTCTACATCATCTTCCTTCCGGCCATCGCGCTGATGGCAATGATCGTGCCGACCTTTTCGCAGCGGCCAATCGTCGGTTATTCATGGATCGTGCTGGCCGCCGTCGGAACCGGCTTCCTCAGTTTCGGCCTGTGGGTGCATCACATGTTCACCACAGGCCTGCCGCAGATCTCGCTCGCTTTCTTCTCCGCCGCATCGGAAGCGGTGGCGATACCGACGGGCGTGCAGATCTTCGTCTTCATCGCCACCATGCTGGCGGGTCGGGTGATCTTTTCCGTGCCGATGCTGTTCGGGGCAGGCGGGCTGGCAATCTTCACCATCGGTGGCCTGACCGGTGTCATGGTGGCGCTCGCGCCTTTCGACTGGCAGGCGCATGATACCTATTTCATCGTCGCCCACCTGCATTACGTGCTGATCGGCGGCATGTTCTTTCCGATCGTGGCCGGCATCTATTATTATTTCCCCTTCGTGACGGGTAAAAAACTGTCGGATGCCTGGGGCAAGCTGGCCTTCTGGCTGATGTTCGTCGGGTTCAATGTCGGCTTTTTCCCGATGCATTTCTCCGGTCTTCGCGGCATGCCGCGGCGTGTCTTTACCTACCCGGAAGAGTTCGGCTGGGACCTGTTCAATCTCATCTCGACAATCGGCGCCTTCATCTTCGCGGCTGGTGTGCTGACCTTCGTCATCGACATTTTTCGCCCGAAACCAAAACCCGAGACACGCAATCTCAACCCGTGGAATGCCGGAACGCTGGAATGGACCAATGATCCGGACGAGAGCTGGGGCATGCGCTCGGTGCCGATCATCATCAGCCGTTATCCGCTCTGGGAACAAAAGAACCTCCAGGCCGATATCGAGGCCGGGCGTTATTACCTGCCCGATGCTAAATCCGGAAAACGCGAAACGCTGGTCACGTCCGTTCTCGATGCCGAACCGATCCAGTGCCTGCGTGTCGGCGGCGTCTCCTACGTGCCGATGATTTCGGCGCTGGCACTCGGCGGCGTGTTCATCGCGCTCACCTTTCACTGGTGGGTTCCGACCATCATCTGCGCCGTCATCACCTTCCTCGCCATCATCTGGTGGCTGTGGACAGGCACCGCGCAGATCCCCGAAGCGGAGGAGGTCGATGTCGGCCTCGGACAGAAACTCCCTGTCTATGTGTCCGGCCCTGCCTCCGTTGGATGGTGGGCGATGTTCATCACCATGGTCGGCGATGGCACCGCCTTTGCCAGCCTGATTTTTGGATATTTCTTCTACTGGACGGTGCATGGCGATTTTACCGCCGGTGCCACCGGGCCAGGTGCTTTCTGGCCGATGGTGGCTCTGGTCCTGTTCGTCGTCGCAGGGCTTTTGACCATCGCGGCACGGCAGTTGAACGAGAAGGGGCCATCCGGCTGCCGCACTGCGCTCGTCGCCGGCATTCTGGTCAGCATCGCCGCCTGTCTGGCCGGGCTGGCGGGCCCGTATTTCCACGACATGGATCCGACCTCGAACGTTTATCCGGCCACGGTTTGGGTCATCGTCATCTGGACCGTCGTTCATGGTGCCGTGGGCATAGTCATGCAGGCCTATTGCCTGGCCCGTAGTCTTGCCGGCCGCATGACACCGGAACATGATCAGGATATCCGCAACGTCACGCTTTACTGGCATTTCATGGCCTTTACCGCGGTCGTCACTTTCGCCGTGCTCGGCCTGTTTCCGATGGTGAGCCGATGAAGAGCTTTATCCCGCGCGAGGTGGAAAGCCTCTGGACCCTGTTTACCGCGCCCACCGTCTGGGCAATCCATTTCGTCGGCTGTTATGCAGCCGTCGCCGTCTATTGCGCCAAGGCTGCCACGCTCGATTTCAGCTTCGCCACGGTGCGGCTGGCACTCGGCGGGTTCACGATAATCGCGCTCGCGGTCATCGTTCTGTCGGCCTGGCTCGCATGGCGGCAATGGGGCTTTGGGTCCGGTGATCCGCCGCATGATGAACCAACCACCGAGGCCCGTACGCTGTTTCAGGGCTTTGCGACGCTTCTTTTGTCCGGCCTCAGTTTTATTGCCGTGCTTTACATGGCGGTTCCGTTGATCCTCATCGCGGAGTGCCAGCGATGAAAACAGTCTCGCTCATGGCAGGCCTGATGTTGATCGTGGTTTTGTGGGGCGGGGTTTTGCCCTTCGCTGACCGATCGTCCTTCACCATCCACATGATCGTTCATATGGGCGTTGTTGCATGTGCGGCTCCGTTGATCGCTATCGGCCTGTCAGGATCGCGTTTCGACTTTCCATCACGCTCGCCATGGTTCTCACCGATTTTGGCCTCCATCATCGAACTCGTTGCGGTCTGGGTGTGGCACATCCCGGCTTTGCGGGCGTTGTCGGAAAGCTCGGGTCCCGTCGCGGGTGTAGAACAGGTGACGTTTCTGTTCGCCGGCCTGATACTCTGGCTTTCCTGTCTCGGGGGCCTCGAAACGGGCAGGGATGGCCGGCGTCTGGCCGGTGCGGTCGGCCTGTTGTTCACCTCCATGCACATGACCTTGCTCGGCGCGCTTCTGGCTTTGTCCCCGCGCGCGCTTTACGGCACTGCTGACGTGACCTGTTTCGGCATTCCGCTCAGTCCGGTTGTCGATCAGCAAGCGGGCGGCGTCATCATGCTGCTTGTGGGGGCGGCGGTGTATCTTGCAGGCGGCGTTTCGCTGCTGGCCACCACGCTCAATACCCGCCCTCCCGAGACTTCAGAAAGGAGAGGCGGATGACTATTCGCTGGAAGCACCTGATCGTGCTCGCCATCATAGTGCCTGTTCTGGGGTTGGGCATCGGCTGGTCGGGCCTGATGAGTGTGCGTGCATCGAGCGGCCACTGGGCGGTCACCGACTGGTTCCTGCATTGGGTCATGCGCAATTCCGTCTCGGCGCGGGCTGTTTCGCCCGACAAGGTACCGCCGCTGGATGATCCCGGCTTGATACCCGGCGCCTCCGGTCATTTCGAGACGGCTTGTGCCACCTGTCACGGCTCGCCCGCGCAACCGCGCCCGGATTCCGTGATGGCCATGCTGCCGCCGCCGCCGGATTTGCAGAAGGTCGTGCCGCAATGGTCCGATGGCGAACTATTCGAGATCGTCAAGCATGGCGTACGTTTCACAGGAATGCCCGCCTGGCCAACGCAATCGCGTGACGACGAGATCTGGTCGATGGTCGCGTTACTCAAAAAACTGCCGGAGATGGGTACGAGCGATTATATCAAGGCTTCCGGCTTGCACGGAATGGGGCAGGCGGGCGAAGTCTCGCCCTTGCCAACCACCTGCGAAAGCTGTCATGCCGAAGCAAAGCTTGAGGACGGCAGCCTTGTTCCGCGCCTCGCCGGCCAGTCGGAAACCTATCTTCTCAATGCGTTGAAGGCATATACGGACAAACAGCGCCCAAGCGGCATCATGCAGGTGGCGGTTGACACATTGGGAGCGGAAAACCTGCCGGAACTTGCCGCCTATTACGCCCGGCAATCACCCGCGGTTCGTGAAACTGCCGCTTCAGATCCTGCCTTGATCGAAAATGGCAAAACACTTGCGGAAGTCGGGCGGGTCTCCGACAAGGTGCCGGCTTGCCTGAGCTGCCACGACAAGGCAGGCGCCAATCCGGCCTACCCAAAGCTGTCCGGCCAGAATTCCGCTTATTTGCGCCAGCAACTTGAGCTGTTTCAGGCAGGAACTCGAGGTGGCTCGTCCTATGGGCATCTGATGTTGGAAGCTGCCAAGGGTTTGACGCCACAAGACATGGACGCGCTTGCAGCCTATTTCAGCCGGCGATAAGGCTGTCTCGATATGCCGACGTCGATGCGGCGGTTCCACCAGTCATTGGTGCTTTGGTCACAATAGGCCCGACGATGGGGAGGGATGAAATCCATGCATCCTGCAGATGCGCTGCAAGTCTTCACGGATGGCACGTTTAATGCCGTTTCTTTCATGGGCGCATGGGCATTCTTGGTGTTAGAAGGTGATGAGCGGATCCGCGCCGAGCGCGGTACAGGGGAAGGCTCATCCAATAATGCATTCGAATTGCTCGCGGTGCTGAACGCGCTGTCGTGGTTGGAGACGTCGGCTGCCGGGCGTCGCGCCACGGTTTGGACCGACTCCCGCCATTTCGTTGAAGGTGTCGACCACTGGCGGATGATCTGGCGCGGAAACGGATGGAAGCGCGTCAATCCCAATCCACGTGCGCGACGACGTGAAATTCCCGATGCCGTGCATTGGCGGACGCTTGACGCGTCGCTCGACCGTAACCCCCAAGTGACTGTCAGATGGTGCAAGGCTCATGCAGGCAATACCGGCAACGAGTTCGCCGAGGCGCTTGCTGCCGGGAAGACGCTTGTCGAGTGTCCGAAAGAGCCGGACGGCGGGAAATAATCGCCAACCGGCGTCAGATGAGAAGGGGCCAGCATCTTTCTGCCTGCCGCTTTTGCAACCTCATCGGTTACCGCACCATTCCGTAAACGAAGCCGACCAGTGCCGCGATGCCGAACGCCCGTAGCGGCTGTCTCCGGATATGTCTCTTAACACTGATGAGCGCATCCGCCCCGCGGTCACGCAGGCTGAGAGCTTCGTCGCGCAGAGCAACGGCATGCTCGCGCGGTTCGACATAAGGATCGTCGCGATGCTTGAGGATCGATTGCAGCGCTTCGTCGACGCGCGGCGCATCCGCAATCTCCTTCTCGGCATGGCCCGTTGGCACACCTACCGCCGTGGCGGAAATCGGATTGGATGCCGGAAATGTGGCCTCGAGGCTGGTATCGATGTCTTGTCGCCGACTGCGCCGAGCCTCCTGTTCGATTTCCAATGACGTGACGGCAGGCGATTTAAGATTGGACATTGCGGTTCCCTTTTGTGAGCATCGCCAGAACCTGACAGACGGCACGTTGTTCCCGTTGCTTGCCGATCATGTGCGGGATTAGCGGGACTGGCGCCTCGGCCAATTTTATCGTCTCCTTGTTTTCGGAACCGCGCTTCGCACCATTCGTTCTCGCAAACACGATTTCGTTCAAATCTCTTTTCAGCGCAAAACGGAGGATCCGATATGACCACCGCACAGCAGATCGTTCTGGCCAGCCGCCCCAACGGCGGCCCGAGACCCGAGAATTTTCGGCTTGAGGATTTCGACCTGCCGGAAGCCGATGAAGGCGAAGTCACGGTCCGTGTGCTCTATCTCTCGCTCGATCCTTACATGCGCGGGCGCATGAGCGATGCCAAATCCTATGCTGCTCCAGTGCCTATCGATGGCGTCATGGAGGGCGAAACCATTTGCGAGGTGCTGAAATCCCGGCACAACGATTTTTCCCCCGGAGATATCGTGCGCGGTCGAACCGGTTGGCGCACGATGGCGGTCTTGAAGGGGGAGGGGTTGCGACATGTGGAAACGCATGGAGCACCGCTCACCACGGCCGTCGGCGCGCTGGGCATGCCGGGATTTACGGCCTGGAGTGGCCTGAAATTTATCGGCAAGCCGAAGGAAGGTGAGACGGTTGCTGTCGCTGCAGCGTCCGGTCCCGTCGGTTCCATGGTTGGGCAACTCGCCAGGCTTTGGAGCGCCAGGACGGTTGGCATCGCCGGCGGTGCCGATAAATGCGCTTATGTGAAAAACGAACTCGGTTTTGACGCGGTCATCGATCACCGTGTGGACGATTTCGCATCCCGGCTCGCCTCCGCCTGCCCGGACGGCATCGATGTCTATTTCGAAAATGTCGGCGGCCACGTCTGGGATGCCGTCCTGCCGCTGCTCAACAAATATGGACGCGTGCCGGTGTGCGGGCTCGTGGCGCATTATAACGGATCATCGACCTCTGAGACCGATCGCCTGCCTGCCACGATGTCGGCAATCCTGCGGCAGAGCCTGCTGGTTCGCGGCTTCATCCAGACCGAGTTCGCACAGGATCATTTTGACGAATTCCTCAGCGATATCGGTCTGCGCGTTGCATCCGGCGAGATCAAGTATCGTGAAGATATCGTCGAGGGTTTCGAGAATGCGCCCGCCGCATTCACGTCGATGTTGACGGGCGGGAATTTCGGCAAACTGATCGTCAAGGTATCCTGAGGCCGGAGATGCTGCGGCAGGCGGGTCAAAATGGCATAGCGCGTCCAAGGTTCGCCATCTTTGGACCTCGAACAACACGGTATCGCGCTTCGATAAGATTATAGATGCCAAATGCAGCCAGGCCTGCCGCGACAACCATGTAGATCAGCGATCCGAAGGGCAATTGGCGCAGCCATGTCAGGGCGTCCGACATGCTGCCCGCCTGATCCGGATCGATACGGAAACCCGCATAAGCGAAGAGGATACCGGTGACGGCGAAAACGATACCGCGGGCGACAAGGCCATAAATGCAGACCATGGTCAGGATGCCCTGCCTGTCGGGGATTTGGACGTATTTTTCGAACTTGCGCATCACGCCCTTCGCGGCGGTCACGATGCCTCCGATGATGAAACCGAAGCCGACGGCGATGGCCAGATAGGAGCCGAAGGGTTGCGCCATGATCCACTCGGCAAGGCCACGCTCGCCGGAACCTTCGCCGCCACCTCCGGCATTCGCGGCATGGCTGATCGCAAAGCTTGCTAGACCGATATAGGTGACCGCGCTGCCCATCATGGCAGTCCGGATCGCCAGGGCTTTCGCGTCGGATCCATGCCCATCGCTGTCTGCCAGAGACTGCGCCAAACGCCAGGCAACGAAACCGAACAGGCCAAGCCCGATAAGAGCTACCCAGACCCGGCCGAATGGTTGCTCAAGCAATGTGGAAATCGCCGATTTGCTTTCCGGTTCTGCCCCCGAAAAGCCAGAGAAAAGCGCCAGCGCCGCGATCAGCAGAAAAACAATGCCGCGGGCAGCATAGCCCGCTTTGGCGAGCCATTCGAAACGAGGTTTTTTGGGCATTACACGCTCCGCTGCAAAGACGTCATGCAGTTCAACGCATCAGGGCGCAGAAGGTTGTCGCAAAGCCGCGCGGCTGAAGTCACGTCGCCGGAATGCCGATCTATGTCCCATCCTCAGATGGCTGTTCTTCCTTGTTCGGTTTCGGCGGCTTGTTATGAACGGTCGCATCTTCCGACCCGGTGATAACAGTCGGTTTGGCGCTGTGTACGCCATCGGCCTTGCGATCTGCCTGTGACGGGGCGTATTGCCCCTTCGCGTCGTCTTTCGGTTTTCCCATCGTCATTCCTCCTTGGACGGTTATTGGACGGTAACGGCACCGTCCGCGACGATCCGCACGGGGATCGCCTTGGCGGCCGGCGTTTTCGACATCTCGTCGTGGTGATCGATCGCGTTCAGCACGTTGCATTCCGGGTAATAGCCGCCAATCGTGCCCCGCGGTAGCTTGTGGGCAACGATGGTCAGGCCAGCGAGTTTTCGGTGTTTGCCATCGGCAAAATCGCTGACGAGCGCCACTGTCTGCCCCTCATGTAGCCCGGCATCGGCAATATCGAGCTCTGACATCAGCACGACATCGCGCGTCCCTTCGATGCCGCGAAACCGGTCGGAATATCCGTAGATCGTGGTGTTGAACTGATCGTTAGAGCGCATGGTGATGAGCCGAAAGCGCCCCGGCGCATCTTCGAACGATATGGCATTCAACCTGTGGGGAGTCGTGAATGCGGCCTTTTTCTCGTCCGTATTCCAGACGCGCTCATGGGCATCATTGCCGCGATAAAAACCGCCAGGGTCGAACATGCGTGCGTTGTAGTCCTTGAAATCATCCGGGTAAGTCGCCTCGATCAGATCACGAACGAGGCCGTAATCGGCAGTCCATTCATCCCATTTCAGTTTCGGGTTCCCCTGCAGCACTGCCTTCGCAATGCCGGCGACGATGGCCAGCTCGCTTTTGAGGTGTTTCGAGGCCGGTGTTCGTTTGCCGACTGAAGCCGAGATATGCGAAAAGCTGTCTTCGGTCGTGACCGTCTGGTTGCCGGTTGCCTGCATATCCATTTCGGTGCGGGTGAGGCATGGCAGAATCCACGCTTCCTTGCCCGGAAACAGATGGCTGCGGTTCAGCTTGGTCGAGACCATGACGGTCAGATCCTGGCTTGCCCAGGCCTCTTCCATGTCTTTCTGATCCGGCACGGCACGCAGGAGGTTGCCGCCCAGCGAAACGAATGCCTTGATCCTGCCCGCCATCAAACCTTTCACAGCGTCAACGATCGTTACGCCATCTTCTGCCGGCGGATCGAAATCGAAGAGCTTTTTCAGCTTGTCCATGGGAATGAGTTTGGCCTTTTCGGCGATGCCGACCGTGCGCTGTCCCTGCACGTTCGAGTGCCCGCGCACGGGACAACAGCCTGCTCCCTCGCGGCCGATATTGCCGCGCAGCAGCAGGAGGTTGACCAGCATGGCGATGTTGAGCGCTCCCTGCGCATGCTGGGTCAGGCCCATGCCGTAGACACCGATGACACGCTCGGCGGCGATATAGGCTTCCCCCGCTTCGCGCAGGTCCGTCTCGGACAGGCCGCTTTCCCGCTCGATGTCAATCCATCCGGCATCGCGAACGCAAGCGATGAAGCTTTCCAGCCCGGTCGTGTGCTCGGCGATGAAATCGACGTCCAGCACCCGCCTTGAGCCTGATGCGACCGCTGCATCGTCCGCCTCGACAACGACCTTGCAGAGACCGAGGATGGCGGCAACATCGCCGCCAGCCTTTACCTGCAGATATTGATCCGAGATTTTCGTTTCATTTCCCGTCATCATATCGAACGGGTTCTGTGGATTGACGAAGGAGACGAGGCCCTGTTCGATCACCGGATTGAAGGTGATGATCTTTGCGCCGCGCTTCTTGGCCTCCTGAAGCGGGTGAAGGAAACGCGGGCTGTTGGTGCCGGGGTTCTGACCGAAGAAAAAGAATGCGTCAGCCTTTTCGAGATCCTCCCAGACGATTGTACCGACGGGTGAGCCGATCACCTTGTTGAGGCCGACGGATGTCGTCTCGTGGCACATGTTGGAGCTTTGCGGCAGGTTGTTGTTGCCATAGGCGCGGGCGAGCAGCGCGTAGAGATAGGATGCTTCCAGCCCCGCATGTCCCGACGAATAAAACACGACACTGTCGCGTTGCATCCGTTTTAGCGTTTTGCCGATCCCGTTGAACGCCTCGTCCCACGTCGCTTCGACATACCGATCGGTCGCATGGTCGAACCGCATGGGGTGGGTCAGACGGCCGGTCATTTCCAGGTCGTGGTCTTTCCATTGCCGCAGTTCGCTGACCGAGTGGTCGTTCCAGAAATCCGGCGTACAACGGGCATTTGTGAGTTCCCACATCGTGGCTTTTGCGCCGTTTTCGCAGAACTCGAAGGGATGATAGTTTTTCGGCTTCGGCCAGGCGCAGGAGACACACATGAAGCCGCCGGGCTTGTTCTGCACGCCAATGTTTCCAGCACGGCCGGTGTCGGCCAGCTTTCGCCATAGATGCGGGCGATCGATTTCAGCGATCCCCAACCGCCCGCCGGACCTTTGCCATCCGGGTTGCTGACATAATCGGCCATGTCTCTTCTCCAATTCTAAAATTTCGGGCGGAAATGTCAGGCCTGTGGTTCATGCATGGGACAGCGATTAAATGCCTGGCGGAAATCGGCGGAATGCTGATAGGCGGATTTGCGGGCGCGGTTGATGTTACCGAGCGGTTGATGGGCCGCCAGTCCGGTCCAGACACTGAAGCGCATCTCTTCATCGACAGCGCGAACCTTGTCCTCGCTCCAACTGTCCTGAGGTTCGGCTGTCACGGTCGCGACTGTAACGAACGGCGCCTCGTCCTCCGCCCATTCCACCGTCGGGTCCTCTATCGGCTGTTTTTCCGTATCGCGACAGAGTTGGACCTGAAATTCCCAGACAGCTCTAGTGGTCAGCATCTCCGCCTGCACGGTTTCCCGGATCGCATCCTCGCGCACGCTGGCGTCGATCAGCTTGCCGGAGCGATCGGTGAGGTCCTGCGAAACGGGCTTCAGCCGGAATTTTGCGACATAGTCGCCGTAACGGAAAGACGTGACGCTGAAGTAGGTCTCGCCGAGGGGATCGACATTCGGCGCGCCACCCAGCGATTGGACCGCAGGGCTGGCCACCCCAACGCTCTCGAGTGCATTGTTGACCGTTTGCAGCACGCTCGACATCACCACCTTCGTGCCTTGCATCCGGTCGGTCGTCTTGGCCAGCAGTTTCAGGTTTTTCAGGAATTGCGCTGCGGTTTTTGCCTGGAACACCGGACCATTGACCATGACGAAATCCTGCGTGGTGCCTTCCGCGCCGGCCAAGCGATCGCCAGAGACATCAACAACTTTCAAGGCCAGCCCGCGCGGCAGCGAGACGGCATCGGGAAGAATGTCACCGGCATTGGTGGAAATCCTGATGTAAACCGGATGTCTGCCCGGCGAAGCAAACATGCCCTGCGCCAGTTCAGGGGCTAAACCGTCATGCACGGTCATCTCGCCTTCCAAAATGCCATGGGCCTTGGCGTGGACCGAGCGCACGGCGTGACCGTAATCTTCGGCGGTTCGTTCCAGAATGGTGTCGAATGCGTCGTTGAGACCTGCCTGGGTTTCCAGCTCATCGGGCAGAATGGTTTCGATCTCGGACGTGTAGCGGATTGGGGAGGCGGCAGGTGACATGAAGGAGGCTCCAGTGGCGGAACTATTCCAACTCCATGCCACCGGGATCGTTCCTGTTCTTTCCGCTCCGTACGGTAGCCATTCCTGTCGATGTAACTTTCTCACGCCTGAAGCGTTTGGCAGCGCAACGGCGGTGAAGGTCGTGAAATAATCGAGGTCTTGGAATGGAAAATCTGGTTCATATGTTGATGGAAAAGCTCGGTGCTTTCGGCATCGGGCTTTTGATGTTTCTGGAAAACATCTTTCCGCCCATTCCTTCCGAGTTGATCATGCCGCTTGCAGGTTATCTGGCCACCCGTGG
>Ga0075364_10000958_pt1 | contig 15194 bp, 10 predicted proteins | sample EndMetdeltDD1764_FD_71517 | JGI IMG/M metagenome (GOLD analysis project Ga0075364, IMG submission 71517) | Populus endosphere microbial communities from Tennessee, USA - Endosphere MetaG P. deltoides DD176-4 | ecosystem: Host-associated > Plants > Roots > Endosphere | place: USA: Tennessee...
TTCCCGGTGGCGTCGAAGTTCAATGTCGAAACCGACGTGGCCTATCGCCGCGGCGAGGGCGACCTCAACTTTCTCAGCTCGAACGTCAGTCTCGTGTGGCTCTTGCCGCACATCGGCCAGGCGGCGCCGTACGTCGCCGGAGGCGTCGGGCTTGCGCAGTACGGGACGCCACTGTTCTCGTCCGAGGGGCGTCCGATTGGCACGCAGTCCCGCATGGCGATGACAGTGAACGCCGGCGGCGGCCTGAAGATGCCCATGACTCAAAAGGTGGACTATCGAGCTGATGCTCGCTGGTCGAAGTCGTTCGGCACCTACGGGTCCGAACAGTTTCGCGTCGCTCAAGGCCTCTCGTTCGACCTCCGCAAGAAGTAGAAGATGCTCGGCGGGCCGGCTCACATCGGAGCCGGCCGCCGACTCGTCAGGCGCGGGGAAGGAACCTGGCGTCCGACTCGGTGATCGCGCGTCCGCCCGCCGGCTGGAGGGCCGCGACCGGATCCGGATACCCGGCGTGATAGACGACGTCGAGGCCCGCGGCCTGCGCCTCGCGCTCGATCTCGCCGTCGGCGAACGCGTGAACGTAGCCGCGAAAGGCGCTGCTCTGGATCGTGACGTAGTCGCCGGGCTCGAGGCGCCAATCTGTCCGGCAGATCGCGGCGGTGGCGCGCGCGACCCGGATCAGCAGGGGATGGGGCCTCGGCATCGGAGGGTAGCTGATGAGGACGCGACCTCCGGCCGTCAGGCAGGAGGCCGCCTTGCGCAGCGCCGCGATGCGGCGGCGCGTCTCAGGAATGTAGGCGTAGCTGTAGTACGAGAACATCACGACGTCGAAGCGGCCAGGCAGCGCGACGTCCTCGAAGAACCCCTCAATCAACGTGGCCGGCAGCTGACGCGCGCGCAGCACCGTGCGCGCGAGGCCGAGCGCCGCAGCCGCGGGTTCGATGCCGGTGACGCGACAGTCGCGTTCGACGAGTGCGATGACGTCGCGTCCGCTGCCTGCGCCGACGACGAGTACCGCCTCACCGGGCCGGACGAACCGATCGACCAGGTCGCGCTCCCAGTCCATCAGGCCCGTCGCGATGTCTTCGTCGCGGCTGTGAAATCCCTCCCACGATTCGCGGATGCCGTCCTTGACGTCGGCGAGGCTCATGGTCCCACTGGCCGCGTAGTTCAAGACGAGGGACACGCGGGACGAAAACCGCCCGGCGGCGAAGAGCAGTCCCGTGAGCAGCCGCATGGGCCGCATTATGGCCCGGCCCTCGCGCGCTATTCGCTTCGCAACGCTTCAGTGGGATCGATGCGGAGGCCGCGCCGCGCAGGACCCAGCGCCGCGAGGACGCCGACGAGCAGCATGAACGCGGCCGCGCCCGGGAGGATGCCGGGAATCGGCAAGCCTCCGACCTGTTCGATCGGCACGTACCGGCCCGCGAGGTAGGCGGCCAGCAGCCCCACCGCCGAACCGCTACCGATCTGCCAGAACGCGCGCCTGAACACCGCCGTCAGCAAATGGCCCGGCCGGGCGCCGAGGGCCGAACGGATCCCGATCTCCCGCCGGCGCTGCGCGACCGTGAACGCCATGAGCGAGTACAGGCCCGCGGCCGAGAGCAGGAGGACGCTGCCGGTGACCGCACCGATGGTGAGGGCGCCAAGGTTGTCGCCGAAGCGGTGCTGTCGATAAATCTCTGCCAGCGTGCGGACCTCGTCGACGTGCAGCGTCGGGTCGACGCGCGCCGCAGACGCGCGGAGGCGTTCGGCGAGGTCCGTCGGATTCCCTCTGAGGCGAAGCTGCAGGCGCGCAGGTTCAATCTGACCCGGGGCCGCCGCATGGTACGCGACGCGCGCGTCGGTCGTCACGGGCAGATTCCCGACGACGCCGACGACTTCGTACCAGCGATCCGCGTTCGGGCTGTGCGGCTCGTCGCCGTCCATCGCACGGACATACCGGAAGCGTCGTCCGAGCGCGTTGCCGCCAGGAGCGAGGGTCTCCGCGAAGTTGCGGTTGACGATGACCGCATCGGCGGCGATGTCGCCGTCCGTGAATCGGCGGCCGCCGAGCGCGGGCATCTGATAGAGATCGAAGAACGCGCTCTCGACGTAGTTGAACCGGGCCTGGAATCCCGGGAGCTGGCCATTGAGGACGTCGGACGGCCGCTCGCGCCCCTCGATGTCGACGAAGACCCAGGGTTCCTCACCCGGCGGCTGCAAGGCGGCCGCAACGCCTGCGATGCTCGGGTCGGCCAGCAGCTGTCGCGTCAACTCGCGCTGGCGGGTGCCGAAGATCTCGACGCGCTGCCGTCGTGCGGCCGCCGGCTCGCTGGCAACCGGCCGTCGCGTGTCATCCGCGCCGGAGGCATCGATCGCGAACCCGCTCCCGTCCAGCGCGACACGCGCGGTCGCAAACTCCTCGGCGGCGAAGCCCGGGCCGACGATGCCGGTGCGCAGCGTGCCCCAGGCGAGCTCGGCGGCCAATGGCAGCACGCCGACCGAGAAGGCGACCTGCGCGACCACCAGCGTGGTCCACGTGGTGCCGAGCCGTACGGTCGTCCGTCCGGCGAGCGCGCCAGCGCCCAGCCGCGAGAGGCGTCTCGTGGCCTGGAGCGCCGGCACGAGGCCGCACATCGCGGCCCCGGCCACGGCCAGGGCGGCGACGAAGAGCAGCGTGCGGTACGACACGCCGAACGTCATCCAGAACGGCGGGCCGCCGGGCATGTTCTGCAGGCGCCCGGCCACCACGACCGACACCACGCGCAGGACCAGCAGGGCGGCACCCGCGGCCGCGGCCGTCAGCACCAGCGCCTCGACGAACAGCTGCCAGACGATCCGCGCGCGGCTCCCGCCGAGCGCGTGGCGCGCGGCGAACTCCTGCTGCCGCGTGACGGTGCGCGCGTAGTTCAGGATCGCGATGTTCGCGCACGGCGGCAGCAGCAGGAGGACGAGCATCAGGCTCGACAGCGACCACAGCAGGCCCAGCTGGCCGGGTTCGAAGTCGCCGGTGAAGGCAAACGTGTACGGCACCACGCGCGCGCCGATTGCGTCGGGACGCGACCGCCCCTTGCTCGACAAAGCGATCGGTGGATTGATCGGCGGAAGGATCCCGAGCGCCGATACTTCCGCGTGCGCGCGTGCGAGCGTCGCACCCGGCGCGAGCCGGCCGAAGACGACGCCTTCGGGGCCGGTGTCGGGCAGCGGCCCTCCGGCTTCGATTCGGAGCGGAGCCCAGTAGCGGAAGTTCATGGGGAACGCGTAGCCGTCCGGCATGACGCCGACGACGGTGTGCACGTCCGTGCCGAGCCGAAGCTCGCGTCCGATGACGTCCCGCGCGCCGCCGAAGCGCCGCTGCCAGACGTCGTAGCCGATGACGACGACCGGGGCGGCGCCGGGCGCGGCATCGGCGTCGGCGATCGGCCGGCCCATGAGCGGCGGCACCCGCGCGATCCGGAACCCGGCGGCCGAGATCTCGGCGACCGCCGCGAGCTCGACGGATCCGTCGGGCGTGATGATGTTGCGCTGGACGGCCTGGAACGCGCCGACGTCACGCACCGATTGCAGGCTCGCGCGCCAACGCTCGACGTCCTGTCGCGTCGTGTCACGCCGGCGGCCGGCCTCGCGATCCCACACTTGAATGGCGACGACCCGGTCGCCCTCGTCGAGCGGAAGCGGGCTCCACATGACGATGTCGAACGCCGCGAAGATGACGGCGGCGATGGCGATCGTCACCGTCATCGCCAGTCCGCCGACCAGCGTCAGTCCCCAGTTCTTGACCAGCAGGCGGAGCCCGAGCTTGACGTCGAGCCACGACGAATCGATCCACGGCAGCCCGCGCTGCTCGCGCAGGGCCTCGAGCGCCTGGACGCGGCCGCCGGCAGCGGCGCGGGCGAGTCGCGCGGCGTCGCGCGGCGCGTGGCCCTTGCGCCGGAGCTCGTCTTCCGCGAGGGCGAGGTGGCCGGCCAGCTCGCGCTGCAGGTCCCGGTCGGTCCGGCGTCCGCTGAGCGCGCCCCAGATCCGCCGCGTCCACCCGCGAAGCGAAGAGTGGGCGTCGCGGGGCGTCATGCCGGATCCTCGAAGAGCGTGTGCATGACGGAGACCATCTGATCCCACGCCTTCTTGTCGGCGGCGAGCCGGCGGCGTCCGGCGGCGGTGATCGCGTAGAAGCGCGCCTGGCGGTTGTGGTCGGTGACGCCCCACTCGGCCTTGACCAGGCCCTGCTGCTCGAGGCGCATCAGGCCCGGATACAGCGTCCCCATGTTCAGCGTGAGCGCGCCCGACGAGACCTGCTCGAGCCTGGCGCCGATGGCGTAGCCGTGCTGCGGTCCCAGCGCCGCGAGCGTCTGCAGCACCATCAGGTCGAGCGTGCCGCGCAGGACTTCCGCCTTCGAGGGTTCTTTATTAGACATCCGAATAAAGTATGGCGGCCTTCCATTCGGAAGTCAAATGAAGGCTACGTGCACTGCAGGATCAGCCACGAGCGATCGAAGCGCCGCGCCCTCAGGTCCTCGTCGCGGATCCAGTAGTACAGGAGCCCCGCGTCGCCCCACATCATGCCCGCCGCGTCCACGCTCGGCACCTGCAGGAGGAGGCGCCAGTCCAGCGCGTCGCGGCGGAACGCGGGCAGGCGAGGATCCTGGTAGGCCGTGGCGTCGCCGCAGTACAGGCCGGCGGCCACGAGTGCGCACTCGAGCGTCATGTCGCCCTGAATCTGATCCGGATAGCCTCCGAGCAGACACTGATCCTCGTCACCCTCCGTCTGCTCGAGCAGATTCTGGTACGCCTCCGCTTGCTCTTCATCCAGTTCGAGATCCTCGATCAGCACGCTCTCCCAGGGCGGGAGAAGCACGGTCTCTTCGGAGCTGATCGCGACCGGCCGGAAGCGCGCGTCCGGCGGCACGTCGGCCGGCCACTCCGGAGACGCCGGTGGACCGGGTGTGTCGACGTAGATGACGGCGAAGCTGCCGGCGTCCTTGGGATCGAAACCCCAGGTCGTCTGCGTCGCATCGTAGAAGAACAACAGCATGCCGGTTGACGGCAGCCCCTGACCGGCGAGCCCGCGGGGCTGCGACGCGAGATCGATCTGCGCGATGAACGCGAGCGGACGGCCGTCGCGCCGCGGCCATTCGATCCCGGCTGGCAGCCATGGAACGCCGCCGATTCGCGAATCCGCCGGAGACCCTGGAGGAGCGCCGGTCGGACGGAGGAGCGCGGCCGGACGGGCCGCCCGCTCGATGAATTCGACATCGTCGAATCCGCAGTCGCCGGCAGCATCGACAAGATCGGTCAGGTTCATGATGCTGCGCATCCTAAACCGTGTTCGCCGAATTCCGGACCACGCGGCCGGGAGGCCGGGTCAGACGACGCTGGGACGGCCGGCGAGCGACGTGAAGAGATCGTCCCAGCCGCGCGCGATCGTGTCCCATCGGTAGCGCGGATCCAGGGCCAGCTGATACGCCCGGTCTCCTCGCTCGCGCCGGTAGGCTTCGTCGTCGTACAGCCTCGCCAGCGCACCGGCGAGGCCGTCGGCGGTGACGTCCTGGTTCTCGCAGAGCGCCATCGGCGCGCGTGAAGACGCGGCAGGCTCGAGCAGGACGCCGGCGTTCGCCCACAATTCGGCGCACGCGCTGTGCCGCGGGACGACCTGCGCTGCGCCGGTCGCCGCGTGCTCGAACGACACCAGGCCCCAGCCTTCGCCGGCCGACGTGTTCACGCCGACGTCGCACGCGTTGTAGAGCTGATTCAGCTGCTCGGAGGTCAGCTCCGTCTCGCTGAAGATCACCCGCGATTCGATCCCCGCCTGCCGCGCGAGTGCCCGCAGATCGTAGTGATCGAGGGGATCCATGTGCAGGCACAGGTACGCGTCCGGCCTGGTGGCGGCGAAGCGCGCGAAGCCCTCGATCGTGAGGTCCGGGCGCTTCCGCCGGTTGTTGCGATTGGCGTTCAGGACCATGAATCCCGTGTCGATGCCGAACAGCCGGCGGCGAAGCGCGGTGCGGTCTCCGAGCGGACGGAACAGCGCCGTGTCCACGCCGTGCGGCAGCACGTCGATCGGGGGCAGGTCCGGCAGCGCCCCGCTCACGATCTCGCGCGAACCTGGCGTGAACAGGACCAGACGCGCGAGCGACGACAGACCCGCGAGATGATCGGGGTCCGGATCGGGACCGTCGATCGGGCAGTACAGTACCGTCGGACGTTCGGTGAGCGCGCGCTTGTGTACGAGATACAGCGCCGCGTCGTACACGACCCAGACGAGATCGGGCTGGAGCCGCTCGACGAGCGCGGGCACCTGTTCGATGCCCCACACGTCGAGCGGATCGAGATTGGGATGCACGTCCCACCGGCCGGTGACGGGTGGGCCGGCGTAGCCGCGCGAGAAGACATGCACCTCGAACCGTTCCGCGAGGAAGGGCAGGAGGCCCTGAAGCACGCGCGCGTAGCCGCTCGGCGTCAGGACCTCCCCCAATGCGAGGATGCGCGGTTTCGCCATCGCCGTCCTCAGGCGAGCGACGCCTTGCGTTCGGCCTCACCCAGCACGTAGGGACGGCCTGGACCCACGCCGTAGAAGTAGAGGTTGAGCCTGGAGGTCTGCGGGATGCGGGGGCCGGACCCGATCTTCGACGTCGCCAGCAGCTCGACGCCGGCGTCCGGACCGGACTTCGTGATGCCGACGAGGATGTAGTTGATGTCGTGTGTGATGTTGGCCGTGCCCGTGCCTCGCGCCGCCAGCGCGAGCCAGGTCGCGAGCTGGCCGCCGGCGCCGCTCTCCTGCAAGGTGCGGGCGACCTTGGGAACCGGCGGGTAGGCGTTCAGCATGCCGTAGGTCGCGAGGACGATGAAGTGGCCATCGTTGAGGAAGCCGCCGCCCTCGAGGTCGCGCATCATGGCGTCGAACACCTCGGGATATTTGTCGGCTGCGCCGCTCTGCTGGTTGTAGAGGCGGCTGAGACGCACGCCCTTGGCGTTGGGATGGCGCCGGTCGATCACCACCAGACGGTAGCCGCCCCAGCTGTACGGCGCCTGCGGTCCCTCGACCGGAACCAGCGTGCCGCCGAGGAACACGGCCGGCGTGTAGGTGTCGCCCCCCATGACGACCGTGCGCGTCTCGACGTGGAGCAGCGGCCGCATCATGCGCCCGTACTCGCGGAAGGCGTCTTCGACGGTCTTGCGCTTGGTGCCGCAGACTTCCCAGATGCCGGTCAGGCGGAAGTCCATCACGGCGGGGTTGTCGGCGATGCTCTTCAGCCAGTTCTGGTAGTTGGCGACGGTGCCGGGCGTCATGCTGTCGAGCGTCTTCGGGTCCACCTGGTTGAGCAGCGCGCGCTCCCGGTCGCCGCCGCCCCTGATGCGGATCGCCGCCGTCTTGTTCTGGCGGTACGTCTGCCAGCGCTGATCGCTCGACATTTCGGCCGAGGCCTTGCCCGACACGAACAGCGCCTTGTATTCCGCCTCGGCCTTCGCCGAGATCTCGACCGCCGTCTGGCTCGTCGACTGGTTGACCGCCACGTAGTACTCGAGCGTGGCGCCGACGGTGATCTGGGAGACGAAGTAGGCGCCGAAGGTCTGGAAGAAGTCGGCGAATCTGTCCAGGTTCTCCGGAGCGACGCGGTCGGGCAACGCGCGCACCGCCGCGGTGAACTCGTCGCTGAGATACGTCGTGTCGCCGAGTCCGGACAGGACGAGGTTGCCGAGCATGTCGCGGAAGCTGATGTTGGTGAACGAATACTGCGAGCTCTCGGCGATCTGCTTTCCGTACGACGCTTCGACGTGCCCGGCGAAGGCGCCGACGCTCACGTCCACGCTCGCGCGCGCCGCGAACGCGCTCTGGAACGCGTCGCGTCCGTCGCCGCTGGCGTAGAAGAAGTCCGACTGCTTGATCGGCCGGTACGACAGGTACGCCGGCAGTTTGCCGAACGGCGTCTCCTCGGGACTCGTCGGCGCCTTCCGCGGATCGAAAATCTGTCGCTGAGACGTGGAGCCGGCCAGGTCGTAGGCGCCGTAGATGTTGAAACCCGCGCTCATCCAGGAGACGGCGCTCGATGTGACGGTGGTGGCGATCTCTAGCATGGATCCTTGCTTTCTTTCCCATTGTCGAGAACGCGGACGCCGCGGGGACCCGGCGCCGCGTGGACTCGTGATCACGAGCCGCACGTTCACCACGAAATGTGTGGAACCGCCATGACGTTTCGGAAACCGCGACGTGCGGCGCGCGACAGTACTTATGGGGAGGTACGGCAGTTCCAGCGGACCGGACCGAAGTACTCACGCGATGTCATCGGAGACGCGGCACGGGATCCATCGACTACTATCGCCAGCGCAACCCTGAAGCCCCTGGAGCGATCTCTTGGCTAAGGCACCTCGAACGCAGTGGCGAACGCTTCCGCTCTGGGAGCACCAGCGCCAGGCCATCGACACGGTCGGCCGCTATCTGGCGAGGGCGTCCAGCGAAGCGGCGCTCATCCGGATGCCGACGGGTACCGGCAAGACCGGCGTGATCGCGGTCCTGGCGCGGTGTCTGCCCGACATCCGGAACGTCCTGATCCTGACGCCCTGGTCCGCGCTTCGCGACCAGATGCACAAGGATCTGGCTGCCAGGTTCTGGGAACGCATCGGCGTCGATCCGGCGCCATGGCCCTCGGACTTCACGCTCGTGCTGCCGTCCACCCTCGGGACCGGCGTCCGCGACGCCGGGCGCAAGACCGTGTTCATCGGGACGATTGCCGCGCTGCAGGCGGCGCACGCCGACTGGCGGGCGGATTTCGACGAGTTGCGCCGCCGCGTGGATCTCGTGATCGTCGACGAGGGGCATCGCGAGCCGGCGCCGAAGTGGGCGCAGGCCGTGCGGGACCTCGGCAAGCCCACCGTGCTGCTGACGGCGACGCCGTATCGGAACGATCACAAGCTCTTTCACGTCGATCCCGCGTTCGTCTACGCCTATCCGCACCACCAGGCGGTGAGCGACGGGTTCATTCGCGAGGTGAAATTCCACGAGGAGAACCTGCCGCGTCCGTCGGGCGAATTCGTCTCGGCCCTGCTGCGTTTCCATCGGAACGCGTTCCGTCGGCAACGGCCGAGCGCGGTCGACGAGCACCGCGTCATCGTGCGCTGCCATACGGACGCCGACGTGAACGAAGTGGCGTCGGCCCTCAAACAGGCAGGCGAATCCGTCGTCGCGATCCACGAACGCTTCGAGCCGGACGACTACTACGCGCAGGCGGTACCCGAGCCGGACACCCGCGACGCCACGTTCTGGGTGCACCAGAACAAGCTCATCGAGGGCATCGACGATCCGCGGTTCTCCCTGCTGGCGCTCTACGGCGCCTTCACGAACGCGCGCGCGCTCGTCCAGCAGGTCGGCCGCATCCTCCGGAATCCGACGAAGGCGCCGGGCCAGACGGCTCACGTCCTGGCGAACATCGCCGACCGGCAGCAGTCGTTCTGGCAGGGGTACCGGCAGTACGAGACGGACTTCGAGAGGCATCCGACGCGTCGGCACGTGCGGCAGCAGTTCGAGGTGGCGATTCTCCAGCAGCCGGAATACGAATACGTCGACAGCACGTATCGGCAGCGGTTCGACCTCCACGCCGGAACGCTGTACACGCAGTACAAGTATCCGCTCGCGGCCAACGCCTTCGTCCTGCCGCGCGATTTCAGCATGACGAAGCTCCAGCAGGAACTGGCGGCCGAATGGTTCGCCGCCGATCGCGACATCATCCGCAGCGAGCAGCCCGACGCCGATACCTGGATCCATACCTACGTGACCTGCGGCAACTCGCCGCTCCTGCGCGACCAGGTGCTGCTCGGCTACACGCTCAACGTCACCGTCTGCCGGCGCGTCAAGAACGTCCTGTTCTTCTGCGACACCGACGGCAATGCCTGCGAGTTCCTCTCGACGTCGGCCGCGACGGTGCCGCCGGCGCGGCTCCAGCGGCTGTATGCCGGAACCCGCTCGCGGTTGGCGCAGCTGTCGCTGATGAACATGGATCTGGGCCGTGGAAGCGTGCGCAGGCGCACGGTGCACGCGTACTCGGTGTCCGAGACGGCGCCGGGGCTCGCCGATCACGTGCATTTCTGCTCGACGGCGCTCGGGTATGCGGGATCGCGCCCCGACGATCTGCAGCGGCGGTACGTGGGCTTCACGCGCGGCCGGATTTCGGATCGAAGCACGCCGGAGGCGGACTTCGAGACGTTCGCCGCGTGGATCGATCGAATCGCCGACGGCCTGCAGAGCACTGCGGGCGATCTGGACATCTTCGATCGCTTCGCCGAGTTCGTGTCACCTCCCGACGAGCCGGCACCCCGCAACGTGCTCTTCGATCTGGAGGAAGCGCTGGATCTGTACCGCACGAACGAGAAGAAGCCGCAGCCGCTGCACGCCGACGATCTCTGCCTGGCCGTCGATCCCGCCCGTCCGGGGCACGTGGTCTGGACACTCAACGGCCGCCCGTACGACGTCGGCATCTCCTACGACCGTCATCGCAAGCGCTACGCGCTGGAGAGCCCGACGCTGGAGCGCGCGTACGTCCGGACCGAGGGGAAGGGGGCGAACCTCGTCTCGTATCTCAACCGCGAGCAGGCGTTTCGCATCGTGCCGACGACCGACAACGTGATCTACGCGCACGGACGCTTCTATGCGCCGAGAATCCGACTGGGGGGCTCGCAGCGGGCCAATTCGCTCGATCTCTTCCGCGTCATCGAACCGGTCGCCCGGCTGGGCCGCCTGAGCTCGGAGAAATTTCCGGCGAAGAAGGATCGATCCGGTTGGTCGCCCGACGCGGTCTTCCACCTGGTCGACACACTCGGCCGCGGCACCGAAATGGAGGATCTGATGGCCGGCGTCGACGTGCTCATCTGCGACGATGCGGGATCGAACGAAGTGGCGGACTTCATCGCCGCCGACACGAAGGCACGCAGGGTCATGCTGATTCACGCCAAGGCCTCCGGGCACACCCGCTTGCTGTCGGCCTCGGCGTTTGCCGAAGTCGTCGGGCAGGCGCTCAAGAATCTCGACATCCTCACGCCGTTCTCGACGACGGAGCCGCCGAACCTGGGGAAATGGGAGTCGAACTGGAGGGCATCGTGGCGAGACGAGCCGCAGGTGGTGACGCGGCGCCTGCGCAGGGGGCCGCGGACCGCGCATGCCGCCTGGCAGGCCGTCCAGCGCGTGATCCGGGATCCCGCGGCCACGCGGGAGGTGTGGATCGTGGTCGGCAGTACATTCTCGCGCGACGAATTCCGCCGGGCGGCCGAGCGTCCCAGCCAGCCGCCGGAAGTCATCCAGTTGCTCTACTCGCTGCAATCGGCGTGGGGAGCCGTAGGGTCGGTCGGCGCTCGCCTGCGGGTGTTCTGTTCACCATGACCGTGATGGGGTGAGGCATAATCACTCCGCTTGCCGGCGAGAAAGAAGACCCGCGAACCGCAGTATCAGCGTTGTATCGATCTCGCCCGCGAGAGCGGCCTCGCGACGCTCGGCGTGATGACGAACCAGGTCTGGCACGACGATCCGCGCCGGCTGGCGTTCGTCCTGGCGCGGTACAAGTTCGTCGCGAAGATGTTCGAGGGACGCGCGCGCGTGGCCGAAGTGGGATGCGCGGATGCGTTCGGCACCCGCATCGTGGCCCAGGCCGCCGGGCGCGTCACGGCGTACGACTTCGATCCGATCTTCGTCGAGGACGCCGGCAGACGGGCGTCGGCGGCGTGGCCGTTCGACGTACACGTGCACGACATCGTGAAAGGTCCGCTGCCGAAGCGGTACGACGGCGTGTACTGCCTGGACCTCCTCGAGCACATTCCGCGGCGGCGCGAACAGACGGTCCTGGCCAATCTCCGGCAGTCGCTCCGTCCGGCGGGCGCGCTCATCGTGGGCACGCCGTCGCTCGAGTCGCAGGTGCATGCCTCGCCGCAGAGCAAGGCAGGACATGTCAACTGCAAAAGCGGCGCGCCGCTCGCGCGATTGCTGCGCGGCCACTTCTCCAACGTCTTTCTGTTCTCGATGAACGACGAGGTCGTGCACACCGGGTTCGCGCCGATGGCGCATTACCTGCTGGCCGTCTGCACGGGGCCGCTCGCGCGACGGGCCCGCTGAGATGCCGGACGCCGGATCGCCGGCCGCGCGCCGGCCGGCCGTCGTCTTTCTGCTCCCGGTGTGGGGCGAGCCGTACGTCACGCAGTTTCTCGATCTCAGCCTGCGGACGCTGCTTGCGCCCGGCAACATCCCGGCGGTCGCGGAGGTCTGCGACTGCACGTTCCGGATCCTGACGCTGCCCGGACAGGACACGCACTTTCAGGGGCACCCGATGTTCGAGCTCCTGGCGCGCTCCTGCCGCGTCGTGTTCACGGCCATCGACGACCTGGTGGTGCCGGGCGTGCACTCGCTGACGATCACGCAGGCCTACGTCCGCGGCATGCGCGCGAGCGGCCCGGCGATGACCCAGACGTATTTCGTGTTCCTGGTCGCCGACTACGTCATGGCCGACGGCTCGCTCCGGCACGTGCTGCGTCACATCGAGGCCGGAGCCAGCGGCGTCACGACGGGCAATTTTCAGATCGTGAAAGAGGATGCGGGGCCGATCGTCAGCGCGATGGTGCGCGATCCGTCGGCGCCGCTGAGCGTCTCTCCGCGCGCGCTCCTGCGGATCGCGCTCGATCATCTGCATCCGGTCGTGCTGGCCAGCATGCCCGCCAGTGCCAGTCACACGATGATCTGCAACCGGCTGTTCTGGCGCGCCGGTGACGGCACGCTGGTCGCGCGGTTCTACCTCCGACACATGCTCTGCATCCGGCCGGAGACCGACGCCTTCGAGATCGGATCGTCGTGCGACTACTCGTTCATCCCCGAGATGTGTCCGTCGGGGCGCGTCGTCGCCATCGAGGACTCGGACGACTACTGCGTGATCGAGATGCAGCCGCGGGCGCACGAGCGGGACTACATCGCGCCCGGTCGGCTGACAGAGAGGCGTCTGGCGGCCGGCCTGCGCGAATGGACGACCGCGGAGCATCGGCAGAACGCCCACACGCCGGTCGTGTTTCACAGCGGCGACCTGCCCCGCGAGGTGGCGGGGGTCGTCGCCGGGAGCAGCGCGTACGTCAGGCGGGTCGAGACGCTTCTGCCGGCCGTGCCACAGCCGCGTCGCGGGCATCCTTATTGGCGTGCGGCGCTCTTTGCCGCCGAGGCCTGGCGCGAGCGGGAGCGCCGTTTCGGCGCGCGGGCGCGCTTCATGCGCTTCCAGCCGGAAGACGTCGCGGCGACCGACCCGGACCTCGCCTCGGTGGTGCGCGTCCGTCGAGTCTTCGGCCGGCTCGTCCCTGCGGGCGGCCTGCCGTGCATTCCCTCGTGGCTCGATACCCGCCGCAGGGCCCGGGTCGTGCTGAGCGCCCTTGGCGAATCCGCCGGGCTCGTCGTCGCCAGCGAGGCGATCGGGAGCACCAACTGGGCCGCTCGGCACGCAGGAGCGGCGTGGCGGTTCGTGACGCCGGCGATGCTCGCCGCCGGCGTCGTGGACGGCGCTCCGTTCACCGTGTGCCTCCTGTTCCTGAAGAGCGTTGAGCTATCCTCCTTGCCGGGCATGCTGCGGCGCATTCGACCTCATCTCGCGTCCGGCGCGCGGACGTTCGTCGTCTTCGACGGAGACTGGGATGCTGATCCCCGGACGGCGCTCCCAGGGCGCGTCGCCCCGTTCCGCGTCGAGCACATCGACGTCGTACGAAGCCTGACGCCGTCGGTCGTCGGCCGCGCGTGGGACCGGACATGGAAGCGCGCGGCCATGTCGTTCTCGTCAGGCGTGTGGGCCTGGGCCTCGATCCGCCTCGCCGGGCTGGCCATCGCGGTCCTGCCGCTGAACCTGCTCAGACTGACCTTTTCAAGCGCGTCGGCGCCGATCACGAGCGTGTTCGTGACGCTTCTTGACGGCGGCGCGCAGGCGGGTGCGGCCGGGCAGGGGAGAGATGCGCGTGTCTGACGCCCGGCCGTGGACGTTCGATCGCGACGCGCCGTCGGCGCTGAGCGACACCTTCCTTCGCAAGGGCATCGTCAAGACCGCCGTCGAAGATCGCGCCGCGCTCGACGCCATCCGCGAAACCGTGGCGCGCGCGTTCGCCGGCTGGCTCGGCGTGCCGCTGCCGGCGGACCTCGCGACGTTCCTGAACGCGGCGCACGAGCGGATCCCGGTCGATCGGCTCAACGACTGCCGGCTGCACGTCATTGGCGCGATGAACGGCGAGCCCTGGCTGCGTCCGGCGTATGCGGCGCTGGCGCGTCGAACGCTGGAGACGCTCGTCGGCAACGAGCTCGCGATGCAGCGGCAGATCAACCTGAGCGTCCAGCTGCCGCGCGACGCGGGCTCGCTGCTGCCGGTCCATTCAGACGTCTGGGCCGGCGACTCGCCCTACGAAGTGGTGTTGTGGGTGCCTTACGTCGACTGCGCGCGAACGAAGTCGATGTACTTCTGCGACGCGACGCGCGACGCGGAGGTGCAAGCGCGTCTGGCCGATCTTCGCGGCGGTACGGTCGAGGATCTGTACCGTCTCATCGAACCCCACGTCGAGTTCCTCGACGTCGCGTACGGCGAGGTGCTCGTCTTCACGCAGAACATCCTGCATGGCAACCGCGTCAACGTGGAGCCCGAGACGCGCTGGTCGAGCAACTGCCGGTTCAAGAGCCTGCTGTCCCCCTACGCGGACAAGAAGCTGGGGGAGTTCTTCGAGCCGATCTCGATCCGTCCGGCCACGCGGCTGGGTTTGCGCTACCGGCTGCCGGAACTGTCCCGTGACTGACGGCGCCGTCGTGAAGCCCGCGCACGGCTATCGGGGCTACATGGCCTTCCGCCGGGGAATCGGCCGGAGCGTGCCGCAGAGCGTGCAGCAGCTCGTGATGCGTGACTACTGTGCCGCGCGCGGCCTGACGTACCTGCTCGCCGCCACCGAGTACTGCATGCCGGGCAGCCGTCTGATGCTCGAGGGCGTGTTGGGCGAACTGGATCGGCTCGAGGGGATCGTGTGCTTCAGCATGTTCGCGCTCCCGGAGAAGCGGCAGCATCGCGAGGCGGTGTACGGGCGCGTGATCGATCTCGGCCGGACGCTGCACCTGGCGGCCGAGCGTTTCGTGGTCCGCACAGAGACGGACGTGAAGCGGCTCGAAGACATCTGGCTCGTGAAGGACGTCGTCGACGCACAGCGGGCCGACGACCTCGAGCGGCTCATCGAGTGGGATCAGC
>Ga0075364_10000960_pt1 | contig 15183 bp, 11 predicted proteins | sample EndMetdeltDD1764_FD_71517 | JGI IMG/M metagenome (GOLD analysis project Ga0075364, IMG submission 71517) | Populus endosphere microbial communities from Tennessee, USA - Endosphere MetaG P. deltoides DD176-4 | ecosystem: Host-associated > Plants > Roots > Endosphere | place: USA: Tennessee...
GGAACGCCAGCTCCACGTCCCAGGCCTCGGTCTCGGTGCGCCGGTTGAGGTACATGCCGAAGCCGGCGCCGACGTAGAACGGCTCGATCACGCAGACGCCGGCCCAGGCGAACGCATTCCAGGCCAGCTGCATCCACAGCGGCATGCCGTCCTCCAGCCGCGCCCAGAACGACTGGAACGAGCCGGCCAGGAACTCGGTCGGAATCATCAGGAACACCGCGGCCACGCAGCCGAACGCCAGCACCAGTTCGAAATGCCAGCAGGTCCAGGTCAGCAGGCAGCCCTGCCCGTAGGCCGGCCCACCGAGCACGCGCCGGCGCAGACGCCGCTGCTCGGGTGCGGTGCCTTCGAGCAGGTCGACCGGCATCAGCAGCGCGCGCGCCGGCCCCAGCCGGCGCCACAGCAGATACGCCGGCATCAGGCGAAGGCCGAATCCCGCCTGCGCGCGCAGGGTCTGCCAGGTGCCGGGCACCTGGCCGAACACGCCACGCGAGATCACGTACAGCGGCAGCCGCGCGAACAGCGGCTTGAGCCACCACATCAGCAGGCCGGCCAGCCACAGCATGTCCAGTGCCCAGCCGACCGCGTTGAACAGCACGAACAGCGGCAAGGTCAACAGCAGCCACGGCTTCCAGATCGCCGCCGCATGCCGGCGGACCAGCGCCGTGCCCAGCTCCATCGCCTCCCACGACGAGCGCGGGCGCAGGTTCACGTCCAGGTGCTCAGGGCGCATCGGGACGCTCCGCGTCGCCATGCCCGCCGCGCCACAGCCAGGCGAACACGCCGGTCCACAGCACACCGGACACGGTGTACTTGATCCATGCCGGGATCGAGCCGATCGAGGACCAGAACGCCTCGATGAAGGCCGCTACCAGCAGCATGAAGGCCACGCCCAGGCACAGCCGCGCGCCGATCAGGCCGCCCTCGATCAGGGCGTCGCCGCGCCGGCGCTGGCCGGGTGCGATCAGGTCCAGCCCCAGGCGCAGGCCGGCGCCGCCGGCGATGACGATCGCGGTCAGCTCGAACGGCGCATGCCCGGCGACGAAGCGCCAGAACGGGTCGCCATAGCCGGCCACGTGCAGATGGCCGGCCACCGCGCCGAAGAACACTCCGTTGAAGACCAGCACGGCGATCGTGCCCACGCCCGCCAGCAGGCCGCTGGCGAAGGTGCGCAGGCCGATGCTGATGTTGTTCATGATGTAGTGGCCGAACATCTGCCAGTCGCTGCCGCTGTCGCGGCCCAGCGTGTGGCGCTCGTCGCTCGGGTCGTACATCTGCTCCATCTGCGCGATCTGCATCGGATCGAGCAGGCCGTGGATCGTCTCCGGCTGCCACTGCAGCAGCACGAACAGGCTGATCAGCGGCACGCAGAACAGCGCGGCCGAGGCCCACATGCAGCGCGCCTGGCTGCGCACCAGCTGCGGGAAGCCGGCCACCAGGAAGCGCAGCGCCAGCCGCCAGCGCGGCGGCGGCGCGCGATAGAGCACCGCATGTCCGCGCTGCATCAGGTCCTGCAGCGATTCGACCAGCGGCTGGCTGTAGCCGCGCCGGCGCGCCAGCGCGAGCTGCTGGCACAGCCGCCGGTAACGCGCCGGGACCTCGGCGACGTCGAGCGCCGGTGCCCGGCCATCGCGCCTGCCGCCGCGGTGGCGCAGCCAGGCGTCGAAGGCATGCCACTCCGCTTCGTGGCGGGCGACGAACTGTTCCTGCCTCATCGCCGCCCCAGCAGCCAGTTGGCCATGCCCAGCAGCTGGCGCGCGCCTGCCAGCCCGCGCGCACCGGTCAACGGCGACAGCAGGTCGGCCAGTTCGGCCTGTCGCGCCGGCGCCAGCCGCGGGGCGCGCTCGCCGAACGCCACCACCGCGCCCTGTTCGGGCAGCAGCAGCGGCTGGGCCGGCGCCTGCGACGGCGCCAGCGGTACCCGCGCAGGGTCACGGTGCGGCAGGACATGGACCACGACGGTATTGGCGACGCGGTCGCCCAGGCGCCGGCCGTGCGGATCGCACAGGCAGGACACCAGCCCCGCCGCGTAGCCGAACGGCAGCATGTCCACGGTCCGCAGCAGGTTGCGCACGATCGCCGGCAGCCAGCCCAGCGGTGCGCCATCGCCGGACACCACGCGCAGGCCGAGCGCGCGCTTGCCCGGCGTCTGGCCGTGCCAGGCGGCCTCGAACACGATCGGATACGCCCAGAACACCAGGAACATCGCGACCAGGTAGAGGCCCTGGCCGAACTTGCCCATCACGCCCAGCAGCATGCCGATCACCAGCATGATCGCGCCGCGCGCGGCGAAGTCGATCGCCCACGCCAGCGCACGCGGCACCGGGCCGGCGGCCGGCAGGTGCAGGGCCACGCCTTCGGGCGTGACCACCTCGCGATAGGTGTCGAGCATCGGCGCCGGCAGGCTCTGCGCGGCGGATGCGGTCGCGGTCGTCCGGCGGTCCTGCCGGACGTCTGCCTGTGGGGGCATGTGCATCCTGTGGGGGGTTCCTTGCCCGCGCACTCTAACCGCCGCTGGCGCCGCTTGCCCAGCCGGCGCACACTGCCCCGGTCATGTCCCCTTCCGCTTTCACGTGCCGCAGTGGCTGCGCCGCCTGCTGCACGGCGCCCTCGATCAGTTCGCCGATTCCGGGCATGCCGCAGGGCAAGCCGGCCGGCGTTCCCTGCGTGCAGCTGGACACCGATCTGCGCTGCCGCCTGTTCGGCCGGCCGGAACGGCCGGCAGTCTGCGCCTCGCTGCGTCCCGGTCCGGAAATGTGCGGCGCCAGCCGCGCCGAGGCGATGCGCTGGCTCGGCGCGCTCGAGACCGCCACCGCCCCCTGAGGCCGATCGCCGCAGGGACACGGTCGCGCCCGTGCACCCTGTGAAAGAACGATGACGACGGGCGAGACGCAGGAGGCTTCGTCGCAACCAGCTCCCTCGCCGCACGGCTCGCGGCTGCAACGATGCCGGAACGTGCCGCCGCCGTGCGCTGCCCGGGCATGCCGGTCCACGCAGGCAGCGCCCCGCGACGCGGGGCTTGGCAGCGACAGGATCAGCCCATGCCCAGATAGCGGTCCTTCAGACGCACGTAATGGTCGGCCGAGTAGTGCAGGCCTTCGATGTCCTTGTCGCTGAGCGTGCGCGCCGGCCGCGCCGGGTTGCCGACCCACAGCTCGCCGCGCTGCACGCGCTTGCCGGGGCCGACCACCGCGCCGGCGCCGATGAAGGCCTCGGCCTCGATCACCGCGCCATCGAGCACGCAGGCACCCATGCCGATCAAACAGTAATCGCCGATCGTGCAGGCATGGATGATGGTGCCGTGGCCGACGGTGACGCCCTCGCCGATCAGGGTCGGGTAGCCGCCCTTGTTGTAGGGGCTCTCGTGGCTGACATGGATGATGGTGCCGTCCTGGATGTTGCTGCGCGCGCCGATCCGCACGACGTTCACATCGCCGCGGATCACCGTGCCCGGCCACACCGAGACGTCGTCGCCGAGCACCACATCGCCGATGACGGTGGCCGCAGGGTCCACATAGACCCGTTCGCCCAGCTGCGGGCGCGTATCGAGGAAGGGACGCAGGTTGTTCATGCGCCGATTGTACGGCGCGCCGCGGATGCTCAGTCCTGCGGCGTGCCGAGCAGGTCCATCAGCGCGTCGGTGTCCTGGCCGAACACCGGCGCACCGAACGGCTGCGGGCCGGGCGTGCGCCCGAACACCACCGGCCGGGTCACGCCGCGGTAGCTGCCGACGACCGGATGCGCGATCGGCGCGACCATGTCCTCGGCCAGCACCTGCGGGTGCTCGAACATGTCCTCGACCCGACGCGCGGCCGCGCACGGCACCGCCTCGCCGAACACCTGTTCCCATTCCAGCGCGCTGCGCTGCGCCAGTGCGGCATGCAGCAGCGGCACGATCTCGTCGGCGTGCTCGGCGCGTTTGCGTACGCTGTCGTAGCGTGGATCGGCGGCCAGCTGCGGCAGGCCGACCTTCTCGCACAGCGCCTGCCAGAAGCGCGGCGTGTTCGCCGACAGATACAGGTGGCTGTCGCGCGCCGGATGGATGCCGGTGACGCCGCCGGAGCGCATGTCGCGGCCGATGTCGAGCGATTCGCCTTCGGCCCAGATCATCCGCGCCGACTGCATCGTCAGTGCACTGCGCAGCAGCGAGATGCCGACGAACTGGCCGCGACCACTGCGCTCGCGCTCGTACAGCGCCGAGGCGATGCCGGCGGCGGCCAGCGCTGCGGCGTAGTAGTCCACCACCGAGCCGTACAGGATCTCCGGCGGGCCGCCGCGCTTGCCCTGCAGCGTGCACATGCCGGTCATCGTCTGCAGCACCTGGTCGTAGCCGGCCTTCTCGCGCATCGGGCCGTCCTCGCCATAGCCGGTGACCGCGCAGTAGATCAGGCGCGGATTGACCAGGTTCAGACGTGCGTGGTCGATGCCCAGCCGCTTGGGCACCGCCGGGCGGAAGTTGTGGACCAGCACGTCGGCCTCGCGCACCAGCCGCAGCAGCGCGGCCAGCCCGTGCGGATCCTTCAGGTCCAGCACGATGCCGGCCTTGCTGCGGTTCACGCCGAGGAAGGCGCGGCTCTCGCTCTGCAGCGTGGACGGATACTTGCGCAGGTTGTCGCCATCGGGCGACTCGACCTTGATCACCGCCGCACCCTGGTCGGCCAGCAGCGAGCAGGCGTACGGGCCGGCGATGTAGGCGCTCAGGTCCAGCACCCGGATCCCGCTCAGCGGTCCGGCCGGTCCGTCCCGCCGGACCAGGTCGAAGGGTGACCGTTCATCCATGTCGCGCATCCTCTCCTCGCATTGCCGTCCCGGCCGCCAGTCTTGCCGATCCGGCGTGGAGGAAACAGCGCGGCGGCCTGATTTCTGTCACGACAAAAACTTGCATGCAGCGCGGCGCGGCGTGCGCGCGGTCACGGATGCTGCGCGACGGACGGGGACGCACGACGCGGACCGTCATACCTGCTCCGGCGCCAACGACAGCCAGGTCAGGCGCCAGGTGCCGTCGACCCGGCCACCGCAGCGGTAGTACGGCTCGAACACGATCGGCGCGCGCCCCAGCGGGCGCATTTCCAGCGTCGCGCCCTCGCCGGCGTCGGCGCCCACACCGACCCAGTCCGCGACCGGCGCGGCGGGCAGGCGCAGGGTCTCGTCGGTCTTGTAGCCGTCCACCAGCGGGGTCGCATACACCAGCGGGCCGCGGCTCAGCGCCACGTACTCCCAGCGCAGCACCTCCTGCGCCACCGGCGAACCGTCCGGCGCGCGCGATTCCTGCACGTTGATGTTGGCCGCACGGTGCAGCACCGGCGGCATCGGCAACGACAGCGCGATCCGGTCGCCAGCGCGCCAGAGCCGCTCGATCGCCACGAAGCCGTCCTCGCCGGGCACCGCCTCGACCGCCACGCCGGCCACCGTGATCCGCGACGACGACGCCCAGTCCGGAATCCGCAGGCCGACCGCGAAGCGCGCCTCGCGCTGCGGATGCACGTCTATCACGACCTCGCCGTCGAACGGATACCGGCCCGACTGCACCAGGCGCACGGTGCCGGCATCGGCCTGCGGCAGCGTGGCCTCGCCGGCGCCGTACAGGTTGACGCGCAGGCCGCCGTCGGCGGCGACGCCATAGGCGACCTGCGGCAGCTCCTCCACCGCCATCGCCCCGGACGACTTGCAGCAGCGCCAGTAGGTGGTGTGCACGCGGCGGCCGTTGGGATAGGTGTAGTAGCACCAGTCCTCGCCATCGGGTGCCATCGCCGCGGCCAGGTCGTTGTAGCCGCTGCGCTCCAGCGCGTCGGCATGGCGTGCGTGGCCGGTGATCGCCAGCAGCTCGCGGTTGAGCTGCATCCAGGCCAGCACCGAGCAGGTTTCCACGTAGGCCTGCGGAAAGAAGGTGCGCGGCGCGTTGAACACTTCGCGCGAACGGTGCGCGACGCCGCCCCACGGGCCGCCGCCCAGGGTCAGGTGCTGCTCGCGGATGTTGTTCCAGAGGTTGTCGACCGCCAGCTTGTACTCGGCCCTGCCGGTGGCCTTGTACAGCTTGGCCAGGCCGACCAGGTTCCACGACAGCTGGTAGGCCTTGCCGGTGGCGATGAACGCCGCATCCTCGTTGGCGATGCCCTTGTCGAGCAGGGCCAGGCGCGGATTGGCGTTGGCCTGCTGCAGGATGGTCTCGGCCAGCGCCAGATAGCGCGGCTCGCCGGTGACCAGGTACAGGTCCGCCGCCGGGTCCAGCAGCACCGTCGCCGACATGCCGTGGTGGTTGCCCAGCGTGGTGATGTCGATGCCCGACTGCAGCGCCCGCCAGCACAGGTCGCCGATGCGGCGCGCGGCCTGCAGGTACTGCGCCCCGCCCAGCGCGCGCCAGGTCTCGAGGAGGCCGAGGATCAGGTAGCTGTGGGTCCAGATGTCCCAGGTGCGCAGCGCCGGCTCGCCGTTCCAGCTTTCCGGCTTCGGCGGCTGCGGCACGGTGAAGCGGCGCTCGGCGGCGTAGGTGCCCAGATAACCGTCGTCGTCCTGCTGGCTGATCAGCCAGTCGGCGACGCGACGCAGGTTGGCTTCCAGCTGCGGCTGCCCGCCCTGGGCGACGGCGCGCGCGGTCGCCGACAGCCATTTGCCCGCATGCTCGCCGTACCAGTCGCCTTCCTGGTTCTGCTGTTTGTGCGCCTGGCCGAAGATGCCGATCGACGGGCTGTGCTCGTCGACGATGAAGTGGCTGAGCCGGCCGCTGCGGTTGGCCGCCAGCATCTGCCCGAACAGGCCATCCAGCCGCACCGACGCGGGTGCGACCAGCTGCTGGCCGCAGACGAGGACCGCCCTCATGCCGCGTCCACCACGCAGCGGAACCCGAGCATGCCGCTGCGGTCCTTGGCCGGCGCCATCAGCAGGTACTTGCCGTGCTGGTCGAGCCGGTAGGCCTGCGGGAAATACCAGTGCGAGGTCTGCGGCTGGTAGCTGGAGCCGCCGCGCAGCACCGCCACGCGAGTGTGCGCATCGACGAACTCCTCGGTCCACTGCCAGACGTTGCCGACCAGATCCTCGACCCCGAACGGGCTGGCCCCCTGCGGATGCGTACCGACATCGGCCGGTGCCAGGATCCGGCGGCCGCGGTTGACCCGCGGCACGCGGCTGTCGTCCCAGTCGTTGCCCCAGGGATAGACGCGACCGTCATCGCCCTGCGCCGCGTACTGCCATTCCCACTCGTGCGGCAGACGCTTGCCGGCCCAGGCCGCGTAGGCGCGCGCATCCTCGATCGAGACCCAGGTGACCGGTTTGTGCTCCCAGCCCGGACGCGGCGCGCCAGCCTGCCAGTGCACGAGGAAGTTCACCGCATCGCGCGGCCGGTAGCCGCTGGCGTCGATGAAGGCCTTGAACTGCGCGTTGGTCACCGGATGCCGGTCGATGTGGAACGCCGGCACCTGCATGCGCTGGCGGTGATGCCGGCGCGGGCAGTCCTCCCACGGGTACTGCACGTCCTGGCCGGCCCAGTTGAAGCCTTCGATCTCCACGCCGCCGACCGCGAACACGAACTCGCCTGCCGGGATCGCGACCATACCGTCCGGCGCGTCGGCACTGGCCGTGGTCGCGGCGATGTCGACCAGCGTCTGCGGCAGCGCCTTCCATGCGGCGGAATGGCTGTTCAGCGGCTTGAGTGCACGCTGCGCGGCCGCAGCCAGGAACGCGTCCAGCCCCCCGGCCACGGCGCCATCGGCGACCGACAGCAGCGCACCGAAGCCACGCGCTTCCATCGGCAGTGCGATCACCGCCTGGCCATCGCGGATCAGCGGCGCCAGCGCGGTGCCCTGCCACAGATCGTAGTAGCGCGTGCCGTCGGCATGCGGCAGCAGGATCTGCTCGCCGTCGACCGCGTACTCGTTGCGGTTGATGAAGGTGTGCAGGCACAGGCCGTCGACCGGGAAGCGGCTGGCGAAGATGCCCGCCTGCAGGCAGACCTGGTACGGCTCCCAGTGCATCGACACCACCAGCTGCGGAAAGCCGCGGTAGATCGCCGCGATCCGGCGCAGGGTCTCGCCATCGCGTTCGGTGAACTGGTTCCAGATGCCCCAGATGTTCTCCCAGGCGTTGTAGCCGATGCCGTTGAAGAAGCAGTACTGCAGGTCGTGGTTGCGGTTGCGGCCCCAGCGGTTCTCGTAGTTGACCATGTGCCGCGGCTCGAGCCACTTCCACTTCGACACCGGCGGCACCGGGCCGTCGGGCGCCTTCTTGCCCCAGCTCTGCACGTTCCAGATCAGCTGCTCCTCGGAGCTGATCGTCGACTCGGGCTGGACCACGACAGGTGTGCCCAGCGCGTCGCAGGCGTCGAAGAACGCGCGCGGCACGCCGTTGAAGGTGTCGCCGTTGATGCCGTCCGCGCCGACCGCACGGACGATCTCCGCCATGCCGTCCCAGTGCGTGCAGCCCGGGTCGCGGGTGCCGTGGTCCCAGGGCTTGGCCGGCAGGAACACCTTGACCCCGCGCGCCTGGAACGCCTGCACCGCCGCCTTCAGGCCGTCCAGGCCGCCGGGCAGGCTGTGGGCGAGGTCGAACTGGTTGCGGTCGTCGATGCCGATGTTGGGGTAGATGTACCAGATCAGCACCGAGTCCAGCCCGCCGAAACGCTCGACCAGATCGTCCAGGTAGCGGTCGACCGTGTAGCGGCTGGTCTCCACGTCGTAGAAGTAGCGGTCCTCGACCATCATCTGCGCGTGCACGAAGTTGCGCTGCGCCCACTGCAGCTCCGGCCGCCGGTAGTTGACATCGGTGTAGCCGATCCGGACCAGATGCTCGCGGCGCCAGTCCTTCAGTTCGGCCAGCCAGTCGGCGGCGCTGGCATTGGCATCGGTCATCCAGCTGCCGATGTCGGCGAACGGCCAGGCCGGCGCCTTGCCCGGCGTCGGCAGGTATCGGCCGGTGGTGACGTGCGAGAACCTGTACTCGGTCGCGACCGGCGTGCGGCCGTAATCGGCCGGGGCGGCATCGTCCTGGATCTGGTAGGGCTGGGTCATGCGGGCACCGCGGAAGAAGTCGGGGAAAGCAGGCGTGGATCATGCCCGCAGCGTGCGGCCAGCGCGGCCAGTGCAGCCGCGTCGTCGGGCGTGCGCAGCAGGGTCTGGACCGCGTCGGCGCACGGGATGCTGGACTGCGCGCCGAGCACGGTCACCGCCAGCGCCGAGGCGGCCGCCGCCTCGCGCAGCGCGGCGGGCAAGGCGGCGCCACGCGCCAGCGCGGCGGTCAGCACGCCGCAGAAGGTGTCGCCGGCGGCGGTGGTATCCAGCACCGGCACCGCGAACGCCGGCTGCAACCACAGCCGGCCGTCGGCGCGGGCGACGCAGCCGGCCGCGCCCAGGGTCACCACCACGGTCGACACCGGCACCCGGTCCAGCGCGGCCAGCAGCCCGCCGTCGGTGCCGGCGATCGCGGCCAGCTCGCCTTCGTTGACCACCAGCACATCGAGCGTGGCCAGCAGCGGCTCCGGCAGCGCACGCGCCGGCGCGGCATTGAGCACCACGCGCACGCCCTGCGCACGCGCAACAGCCGCATGCGCGGCCACCGTCGCCAGCGGCGTTTCCAGCTGCAGCAGCAGATGCGAGACGCCCTCCAGCGCCGGCAGGTCATCGGGCTGCAGCGCCTCGTTGGCGCCGGGCGCGACGGTGATCGCGTTCTCGCCCGCATCCGACAGGCAGATGAAGGCGACGCCGGTCGTCAGCTCCGGGCTGCGACGGACGTGCAGTGCCACCCCGGCCTCGCGCAGCGAGCGTTCCAGCGCCAGCGCCTGGGCGTCATCGCCGAGTGCGAGCAGCATCCGCGTCGGCGCAGCGCCGGCGCGGGCCGCGGCCACGGCCTGGTTGGCGCCCTTGCCACCGGGATGGGTGGAGAAATCGCGGCCGAGCACGGTCTCGCCCGGCGTCGGGATCTGCCCGGCGCGGACGACGAAATCGAGGTTGGCCGAACCGGCGACGAGCACGCCCGTGTTCCGCATGTCAGTCATCGGCAAGCGTCTCCTGCACCAGGTTGTAGAACGGCGTGGCCAGTTTCGGCAGCGGTGCCTGCGCGTCTTCGGGCAGATACTGGGTCAGCAGCAGCGCGACCGCGGCATGTGCCGGATCGAGCGTGAAATAGGTACCGGCGGCACCGGACCAGCCGACCTGCCCCGGTGCGCCGAGGCGGCCGCGCGCGGCCGGATCCAGCTGTACCGACAGGCCGAAGCCGAAACCCTCGTATTCGCTGAAGGAGGTATGCGCGGCGGCCAGATGATGCAGCTGGTTGTCCATCATCGCCGCGACCGTCTCCGCCCGCAGGTAGCGCCTGCCGGCGTACTGGCCACCATCGCGCAGCATCGTCGCGAAGCGCAGGTAGTCGGCGGCGGTGGAGTACAGCCCGCCGGCGCCACTGGCGTAGGCGTTGAGCCGGCTCCCCGGTGAACGGGCGCTGCCGGTGTCGGCCAGGCGCAACGCACCGGCATCGCCGGCGACCAGATCGACGACGCGGTGGCGCTGCCCGGCAGGCACCTCGAAGCCGGTGTCGACCATGCCCAGCGGCACGAACAGGCGCGTGCGCAGAACCCTGTCGAAGTCCTGTCCCGACGCGACCTCCACCAGCCGCGACAGCACCTCGGTGGCCGCGCCGTCGTAGGCGAACACGGTGCCGGGATCGGCCGCCAGGGGCGCCTGCGCCAGGCGCTGCACGAAGCCGGCCAGATCGGCGGCGCGCTGCGGCGCGGCCGCTTCGCGTGCGGCCAGCGCAGGACCATCGACGGCGAAGCCGGCGGTATGGGTCAGCAGGTGGCGCAGGGTCAACGGCCGCGCTGGTGCGCGCAACCGGCCGTCCGCGCCCAGCACCTGCAGCGTGGCCAGCTCCGGCAGCAGCGCGGCCACCGGTGCATCCAGCGACAACCGGCCATCCTCGACCAGCGTCAGCGCCGCGACCGAGGCCAGCGGCTTGCTCATCGAGTAGATGCGGAAGATCGCGTCGGCGCGCATCGGATGGCGACGCCGCAGGTCGGCATGGCCGGAAACGCAGGTGGTCGTGGCGCCGTCGCCGGTGCCCACGACTGCCACCGCACCGGGGTAGCCGGCCGCCGCGGCGTCATCCACGAATACCTGCAACGGCTGCCAGCGGCCCTCGCAGCGCGCCGCAGCGGTCGCCGGCACCAGGCCGGCCACCAGGCCCAGCCACAGACCGCACAGCACACCACGCGACACCCTCTTCATTCCACCACCGGAGCTCATACTGGGGACGACACGGACGCGGCCGGCGGCAACCGGCCGCATCCCCACGGCTGGATCAGAACGTGACCGTATAGGTCAGCGACGTCATCCGGCCACGGCCGGCCCAGTAGTTCTGCCAGCCCGGTACCTGCGACCAGCTCAGGATGTACTGCTTGTCGAGCAGGTTCTCGATGCCGACGGTGATCTTGCCGTAGCGCGCCAGCTGGTAGTTCACGCCCAGGTCCCAGAGCGTGTAGCCCTCGGTGTCCTCCGTGTACGAATAGGTCGCGCCGTCGTGCGGACGCACGTCGGAGCCACGCAGGTGGCGGTCCATCAGCATGGTCGCTCCCAGTGTCGCATCGGCGTTGGGCAGGAACTTCCAGGTGGCCGACACCGCGATCTTGTCCGGATTCACGTCCAGCACGCCCATCGGCTTGTTCAGGCCGCCGGCACCGTAGCTGCCGTTCGGCGCCGAGGCCCAGAACGAGGTCTTGCCGCGGATCCGCGAGTAGATGCCACTGAACTTCCACTGCTCGTTCAGGCGGTACTCGCCATTGGCCTCGAAGCCCTTGATCCGCACCGGCGCGCGGGTCATCACGAAGTCGTTGGTGATCGGGTCGATCGAGAGCGACGAGCCGAACGGCGACTTGGAGTCGTAGTAGGAGGCGCCGAACGAGGTCCCGCCGCCGACCCAGTTGAAGCCGACCTCCTTGTTGGTGACCACGATCGGCTGCAGGTCGGCCACGCAGGACACTTCCCTGCAGGGGCTGCGGGCGTTGATGTTGCGCAGCGGGATGCCGACGTTGGCCAGGCCGAAGCCCTCGCCATAGGAGGCGAAGGTCGACAGCCGGTCGTTGATGCGCCAGATCGCGCCGAAGTTCTTCATCGTCTCGGTGTAGCTCATCGTGCCGCCCTGGACGAAGACCTTGTCGCGGTAGGCGGTGGTCGTGTAGCTGTCGACATGCAGCTCGCCGTCCTCGCGGCGCAGGCCGCCGCTGACGGTCACCGGGCCGACGTCCCAGGTCAGCTGCGCGTACGGGGCAACGCTGGAGTACTCCATCGGCGGCACCCACAGGCGGTCGGTCAGCGCCAGCCGCTGCGCGGCTTCGTCCTCGACGATGTCGATGCCGGTGCGCAGCTGCAGGCCGTACAGGCCGAACAGGTCGCCGCGCGCCCACGAGGTGCGCAGGCCCTTCTTCTTCGAGGTGATCTCGGACTGGTCGAAGATGCGCTGGGTCTCGTCGAAGTCGTCGTCGACCTTGACCAGCTGGCGGTCGTCGCCATCCTCGGGCAGGTAGCGCATGGCCTGGTCGGCCCAGTAGATGTCGGCCGCGAAGGTGCCGCCGAACAGGTCGCCGTGGCTGTAGTTCAGCGCCACCTGGCGGAAGTCGTTGAACTCGGTCTTGGAGCCGTAGATCGAACCGCGTTCGGAGGTGTTGGTGGTCGGCACCGGACACTCGACCGGGTCCGGGCGGCAGCCTTCGACCTGGATGTAGTTGCCCTTGCCCTCGATGCTGAAGTCGCTGACGCTCAGCTGCAGGCGCTGCTCGCCGCCTTCGCCGAAGTTGTAGCCGACCTTGGCGTACAGGTTGCGCGCCTCGGAATCGGAGACCGAGCCGGAGGTGTTCATGCCGATCCGGCGGCCGTCGCCGTCATAGGAGATGCCGCGGTCGATGTAGGCCGCGCTCAGCAGCGCGTCGAAATCCTCGCTCTTGTAGGCGTGGTTCACGCCCAGCTTCCAGCCTGCGCTGTCGGTGCCGAACTGGCTGGAGTAGCGCGTGGTGATGGTGGTTTCGTGGCCTTCCCTGGTCGGCACCTTCGACAGGTAATTGATGATGCCGCCGGCCGCGCCGATGCCCTCGGAGGCGGACGGGCCGTTGATGACCTCGATCCGGCCGATCAGGCCCATGTCGGTGAAGGTGCCGTTGCGGTTCCCCTCGCGCAGCGGCGAACCCTGCGGGATGCCGTCGAACAGGCGCAGCGCGATGCGGCCGCGCAGGGTCTCGCCGGAGTTGCTCATCGCCTGCGAGGATTCGGCGTAGCCGGGCACCGTGCGCGCCAGCACCGCGGTCGCATCCTCGGTCAGTGCCAGGGTGTGCTCGACCTTCTCCTTGGACACCACGCTGATCGCGCCCGGGATCTTGTCGATCGAGGTCGCGATCCGGGTGCCGGTGACGATGACGTTGTCCAGGTCGACGGTGCTGGCCTGGTCCGCGGAGCTGCTGGTCTGCTGCGCCTGCGCGTCGGCGCCGAAGGCGCCTGACAGCAGGATGGCGCCGATGGCGGCGCACAGTGGCTTGATCATGGTCGTGTCTCTGAGTCGTGATGAATGACCGGCCCGCGCCGTGTCGGCGTCTTCGGGACCGATGCTGCATTCGGTGCGTCGCGCACCGCCCCACCGCCGCGTTACGTCGGCCCCCTCCCAGGCGCCATGCATTCATTCCGGCTTGGCGACAGGCTATGCGGCGGCCACGCGGCGATGAATCGCGGCGGCGTATGTTCAGACCCTAGTTTTTGTTTGCTTGCCGGGTGGCCGTCGCCGCCACGATCCGGCTCTCCTCGCGCAGCACGTTGACCAGCCGGATGCGCACGGTGGACCGCGACCAGACCAGGCCGATGCAGCGCGGCACGCAGGGCAGCGGCAGCGGCAGCCTGACCAGGCGCACGCCTTCGGGCCACGGCTGCGCCCAGTCCGGGACGAGCGACACGCCGAGGCCGCGGTCGACCATCACCGCGATGGCGTTGAGCGCGTTGAGTTCGAAACGCTCGCGCGGCACGATGCCCGCGCTGCGCAGGTACTCCTCGGCCTGGCGCCCGCCCCACTGGTTGCGGTCGTAGCGGATCAGCGGTTCATTGCGCAGCAGGTCGTGCGGATCGCGCCCGGCCATCGACTCCGGCGCCAGCACGACCAGCGGCTCCTCGCGCAGCAGCTGCCAGTCGCAGGTCTTGGGCAGGGCGAACGGCGCCTGCAGCACCACCGCCGCATCCACCTCGCCCTCCTCCACCGCGCGGTACAGGTCGGCCGAATAGCCCGGCTTGATGAAGACGTTGATCTGCGGAAAGGTGGCGACCATGCGCGCCAGGATGTCCGGCAGCATGCCGGCCAGCGCGGTCGGGCAGGCGCCCAGGCGCAGCTCGCCGGAGACCGCGTTGTCGTTGGCCACGCTGCGCATGTCGGCGACGTCGCGCAGCAGGTCGCGGGCACGCTGGAGGATCCGCGCGCCTTCGCCGGTCATGCTCACGGTGCGCCCGACCCGGGCGATCAGCGGCGCGCCCAGCTCCCGTTCCAGGGTGCGGATCTGCTGGGCCACCGCGGCCGGGGTGATGTTGAGGACACGGGCCGCGGCCGCCATCGAGCCGCGGTCCACCACCGTCACGAACGTATTCAGGAATTGCGTGTCCACGGTCCCCCTCCAGGTCCGCCGCGGACGCTACACGACGCCGATGCGGCTGGCGATATCACTTTCGGCCGATGCGCGCCGGCCGGGGCGGGCGTTCATCCGGCGCTGCCCTCGCCTGCGGCCGGGGCAGCCGGCTTGTCGCGGTTGTAGATGGTCAGCCCCTCCAGCGACCGCTCCGGCGGCGGGAACAGCAGGCTGGCCACGTAGCCGATGACGATGCACAGGAAGATCGAGATCGCCAGGTAGAAGTACGGGTGGACCAGGTCCATCGTCCAGGCGATGAAGGTCAGCACGATGCTGCCGGCCACGCCGATCGCCACGCCCTTCGAGTTCGCCCGCCGGGTGAACATGCCCAGCGTGTAGGCACCGGCGAAACCGCCGCCGAGCAGGCCGGCCAGCTCGATCGACACGTCGAACAGCGAGTGGATGTCGTAGCGCGACATCACCAGCGCCAGCGCCATGCCGGCGATGCCGACCAGCACCGTGGTGACCTCGGCGAACAGCACGCTGCGCTTCTGGCTGGGCTTCTTCGCCAGCTTCTCGTAGAAGTCCACCGAGATCAGCGTGGCGACGCTGTTCAT
>Ga0075364_10000961_pt1 | contig 15181 bp, 14 predicted proteins | sample EndMetdeltDD1764_FD_71517 | JGI IMG/M metagenome (GOLD analysis project Ga0075364, IMG submission 71517) | Populus endosphere microbial communities from Tennessee, USA - Endosphere MetaG P. deltoides DD176-4 | ecosystem: Host-associated > Plants > Roots > Endosphere | place: USA: Tennessee...
CGGGGACACCCCACCCCTAACCCCTACCCATCAAGGGGAGGGGAACCGCCTATGCCGAACGGTTAGCACCTGGCTTGGCGCCGCGGATGCGTTAGTATGTCCACATGGCATCTGTGTAAGGAGTGGTGCCGTGGCCGAACCGAACAATACCGCGCTGCCGAGGATGCGCGATTGGCCGATGTTTCGCGGCGCGCTCGCAAAGTGGGCGCGTCACTCGAAGTCGGTGAAGAACGACGGAAGCCCATGGCCGAGGATCGCGGACCTGGTCATGGAGCACGTGGCCGGCACGCCGTCGGAGAAGCTTGCGTGGCTGCGACAGCAGTCGGCAGCAGGCAGGCTCGACGGCGATGATCCGAACGAGATCGCACAAGCGGAAGCAATGCTGGCGATGCTGGCGCGTTTTTCGGGATCCAAGCCGGATCGGCACACCCGTCACCTGGAAGAGCTTCTCGACGAGGGTTTGAAGGCAACGTTTCCAGCAAGTGATCCGGTATCAGTGGGGGACTTCACCAGCACAGAAGCGCCGCGCCGACCCATCGACAGACCCGCGGTTGTTTCAATCGCCGAGACACAGACGAAACGCAGGCGGACGCCGACGCGGGCGCAGCGCTAGCGCAGAATGATGCCAGTGCGCGCTGATGTCCTGACCTGTCGGCAACCTCCGACGTCATTCCCGCGCAGGCGGGAACCCACGACACCAGGCGATGAAACTCCCCCAGGCTGGCGTGGATCTCCGCCTGCGCGGAGATGACGGCGCCAATGGTTCGACGAGAGTCGGTTCTTCTGCTCAACATCCTCCTGAGCGCCGCGTTTTGGGTTTGCTTTGTCTCTGTCTTTGGCCTCGCGGTCACATTCCCTGCTGCGTTGTTCGCGGGTGGCTTCAGTCATTTCCTGTCGCGGCAAACCGGCTTAACTTGCCCCGCACATCTTGCCTTAGGGGGTTTTGCCGTAGGTGCTTTGATTTGGCTATTTCTTATCCAGGCTGCGCCGCGTGAAGTAGTGATCTTTGGCGCATGGCTGTCCGCCGTGGCGATTGGAGGGCCGGCGGGGGCGGTCGGTGGATCGGTCTTTGCAAGGCGGATGCGGACGCGGGTGGATCGCTAACGTGTTTGGCGCTTAGGCTCAACCAGTGAACGCCGTCATTCCGGGCCTTGTGTCCGGAATCCATTTAGCCGCGCACGCCGGAGGGTGCGGCGCGCTGGAGTCCGGCGACAAGCGCCGGAATGACGAAGGAGTGAAGCAATCGGCCGAGAGACGGAAAGACCCTAGCCAGCGTAGGTGCCACCAGAGGGCAGCGGTGCGCTAGCGATTGCCGCGCTTGGAGCGCTCGGCGAAGCGCACGGCTTCCTCGGCGGCCTTGAACAGGGCACGGGCCTTGAACTCGCATTCCTGCTGCTCGGCCTTGGGGTTGGAGTCGGCGACCACGCCGGCGCCGGCCTGCACGTGGATCTGGCCGTCCTTGACCAGCGCGGTGCGCAGCACGATGCAGCTGTCCATCTCGCCGTCGGCCGAGAAGTAGCCGACGCAGCCGCCGTAGGGCCCGCGCTTCTGCTTCTCCAACTCGTCGATGATCTCCATCGCCCGCACCTTGGGGGCGCCCGACAGCGTACCGGCGGGAAAGCCCGCCATCAGCGCGTCGATCACGTCGTGCTTCTTGTCGAGCGTGCCGCTGACGTGGCTGGAGATGTGCATGACGTGGCTGTAGCGCTCGATGACGAAGCTCTCCTTGACGCGGACGGAGCCGATCTTGGAGACGCGGCCGACATCGTTGCGGCCGAGGTCGAGCAGCATCAGGTGCTCGGCGCGCTCCTTGGGATCGGCGAGCAACTCGATCTCGAGCGCCTTGTCCTCCTCCGGCGTGGCGCCACGGCGACGGGTGCCGGCCAGCGGGCGGATGGTCACTTCGCCGTCGCGCACGCGCACCAGGATCTCAGGGGAAGAGCCGACCAGCGAGTAGCCGCCGAAGTCGAGATAGAACAGGAACGGCGACGGGTTGGTACGACGCAGCGCGCGGTAAAGCGCCAGCGGCGGCAGGTGGAAGGGGGCGGTGAAGCGCTGCGAGAGCACGACCTGGAAGATGTCGCCGGCGGCGATGTACTCCTTGGCACGCCCGACCATCTCGATGAACTGGGCCGGGGTGGTGTTGGAGATCGGTGTCGGCAGGGCAAGCTCGACGCCCGACATGCTGGTGGCGTGCGGCAGGGGTTCATCGAGCGAGTTGACCACCTGGCGCAGGCGCTCCACGGCGCTGTCGTAGGCAGCCTTCGCATCGGTGCCGGCAGCGGGGTAGACCGGCGTGACGACGATCATCTCGTCCTTGACGGCGTCGAACACCACCATGACAGTCGGCCGCACGAACACGCTGTCGGGCACGTCGAGCGCATCGGGTCGCTGGTTCGGCAGATGCTCGACCAGGCGCACGGTGTCGTAGCCCATGTAGCCGATCACGCCGGCCGCAATCGGCGGCAGCTCGTCCGGCAGGTCGATGCGCGACTGGGCCAGCAGGGCGCGCAGCGACTTGAGGGTCGGCAGCTTCTCGGCCTCGAAGGCGTTGGCGTCGCTCTGGGGCCGGCGGTTGATCTCAGCCTTGTCGCCGAACGCGCGCCAGACGATGTCAGGATTGATGCCGATGATGGAGTAGCGGCCGCGCACGGCGCCGCCCTCCACCGATTCCAGCAGGCAGCTCATCGGCCGGCCGTCGCTCAGCTTGAGCATGGCCGACACGGGCGTCTCCAGATCGGCGACGAGGCGCGTCCACACCACCTGCGCGGCGCCGGCGGTGTAGCGCTTGGCGAACACGCCGCGGGCGGGCTCGGCCTCGAAGTCCCTCTCGAAACCCTTCGCGCCTATGTCGAGCTTAGTCATCGATCATCACACTCAGAGCGCCCCGATCACTCGATATCCTGCTGCGAGCTGCTGCTGCCGAGCGCCTGGCGGAGCGCCGCCTCGTTGACCGACAGGCCGAAGCGCTTCTGCAGTGCGTCGAGATACTCGCCGACGATGTCGCCCTGCATCTGCCGCGTGACTTCGGCCTTGAGCTTGGCGGCCTCCTCCGCGGTTGCAGCGGGAGCAGGGGTGATCTCGGCCACGCGCAGGATGACGCGCGACTTGCCGTCGGCCGTTAGCGCGGAGGACACTCCACCCTTCGGCAAGGCGAAGGCCTGCTGCACGGCGCCCTGGGTGAGGCCTTGTGGCACCGTGTTGCGCTTCACGGCCGTGGCCTTCTGCACCTTGGTGTTCGTCTCCTTGGCGATGGCGTCCATGGTCTCGCCCTTGCCGAGGCGATCGACCAGCTTGCCGGCCAAGGAGGCGATCTCGTTGCGCCTCTGATCCTCCACGGCAGCAGTGTTGACCTCGGTCTTGACGTCCTCGAAGGCCTTCTGCTTCTCGGGTGTGACGGCCACCACGTCGATCCAGGCGTAGCCGCCGTCGGCCAATTCGGTCGCCTCGGTGTCGAGCCCGGGACTGCCGGCGAAGGCGCCCTGAGCCACCTGCGCGGCGGAGGGACCGTCGATGGCCGGCTTGCCGGCGCCCGTCTTGCCGCTGCGGTCGATCTCGGCCACCTCGCGGAAGTCGAGCTTCAGGTGCTCGGCGATCTCCTTGAGAGGTTTGCCGGAGGCGCGCTCGTCCTCGACCTGGTCGTGCAGGGTCTGCAGCTCCTGGTTGGTGCGCTCCTCGGCGATCTTGTTGCGGATCTCGCCTTTCACCTCATCGAAGGAGCGCTGCTTGCCCGGCACGATCTCGTTGACGCGCACCAGCACGAGGGCGAACTGGCCCTCGACCGGCTTGGACAACTCGTCCTTCTTCAGCGCGAAGGCCGCCGCGGCGATCTTGGGATCGATCATCTCGCTGCGCGCGAGAAGGCCGAGATCGATGTCGGCCTCCTTGAAGCCGAGCTTGGCCGCTGCTTCGGTGAAGTTCTTGGCCTTGGACAGCTCGGCGTAGGCCTTTTCGGCTGCGGCCTTGTCTGGGAAGGCCAGCTGCAGAATGCGCCGCTTCTCGGGAATGTCGATCTTGTCCTTGGTCTTCTCGTAGGTCGCCTTGACCTCCTCGTCGATGACGTTGACGCGTGCCTTCACGGCGTCGCGGTTCACCAGCAGCAGATTGATCTTGCGCAGCTCGGGCGTCACGAACTGGCGCTTGTTCTGCTCGTAGTGCTCGCGCAGCTTGGGCTCCTCCAGGGGAGCGAGCTTGATCAGCTTGTCGAAGTCGGGGGCGAGGTAGTCGATGTCGCGCGTCTCTTCCCGATACTGGTGCAGCTGCTCGATGACGGATTGCGGGGGCACCACGCCGGACAGCAGGGATTCGGTGATCTGGTCGCGGACTTCGTCGCGGCGGCGGTCGTACAGGAAGCGGGCTTCGCTGATGCCGTTCTGGCGCAGGAAGCTCTGGAAGGCGACCGGCGAGAACTTGCCGTCGGCGCCGCGGAATGCCGGCTCCTGTTTGATGATCTCGGCGATGGCCGCATCAGACAGGGAGAGCTTCAGCTCGCGGGCGTGCTGATCGACGGCTGCGGCGTTGACCAGGCGGGCCAGCGCGCTCTGCTCGATGCCGAACAGCTTGGCCTGCTCCGGGGTCAGGCGCCGGCCGACGCGCCGCGAGATGGCGTTCATCTCCTCCTGGTAGGCGCGGCGTATCTGGTCGGCCGTAATGTCGGTGTCGCCGATCTTGGCGGGCGCCACCTGTGCGGCCCTGCGCACGTAGTCGCCGATGCCCCAGACCGAGAAGGCGATGATCAGCAGGCCCAGCAGGAACTTGGCGAGCCAGTTGCCCACGCCCTTTCGCATTTGATCGAGCATTATCTTCGGTTCCGAGTTGTTGGCAGGCCATGCGTCAAGGACGGCCACCTTGCCGGCCCTGCCGAAAGTTGGTCGTCGTGGGAGCTTCCAGCGCCTTGACGCGGTCGCGCGGCATATTATGAACCCTGCGACGAGCCTGCAAGTCAGAGCCTTAACGCCCGGCGGTCCGGGTTGAACCTTCTGCGAGGGTCCAGAATGGCATCTCCTGCGTCCGTCCGCCCGCTGGTGGCCGGCAACTGGAAAATGAACGGCCTGGCGGCCGCATTGGGCGAGGCGCGCAAGGTGCGGGATCGGCTGGGCGAGGCGGACTATGGGGCGGCGGACGTCATGATCTGTCCGCCGGCTACCCTGGTGGCCCTGCTGGCCAAGGAGGCGGCCGGCTCCCGCCTCAGGGTCGGCGGCCAGGACTGCCATGCCGCGGTCAGCGGCGCGCATACCGGGGATATCTCGGCCGAGATGCTGAAGGACGCCGGCGCCGAGGCGGTGATCGTCGGCCACTCGGAGCGGCGTGCCGATCATGGCGAGGGCGACCGCGAGGTGCGCCAGAAGGCGCTGGCGGCGCATCGCGCCGGGCTGACGGCCATCGTCTGCGTCGGCGAGACGGCGGGTCAGCGCCGGGCGGGGCTGACGCTGGACGTGATCGCGCGGCAGCTGGCCGGCTCGCTGCCCGACAAGGCGACCGCAGGCAATACCGTGGTCGCCTACGAGCCGGTGTGGGCGATCGGCACGGGCCTTACCGCCAAGCCGTCCGACGTGGCCGAGGTGCACGCCTTCGTGCGTCAGGCGCTAGCTGAGCGCTTCGGCGCCGACGGCGCGGCCATGCGCATCCTGTACGGCGGCTCCGTTAAGCCAGACAACGCACGCGAGTTGATGGCGGTGGCCAACGTCAACGGCGCGCTGGTTGGCGGGGCGAGCCTCAAGGCCGACGATTTCCTGGGGATTATTGCCGGCTGCCGCGCTTGACCGTAACGCGCAAAACGCGGCTTAGTGGCGAGGCATGCAAGACGCTCCAAAGAGGGATCGCATGATGCGCGGCGGCGTGACGCTTTTCCTTCTAGGCCTGCTGCTGCAGGGGATCGGTGCACAGGCCGCCAACCTCGACAAGGAAGCTTGCACGCGCCTCGAGGAAGAGCAGGTCAAGTTCGAGAAGGCCGGCGTGCGGGCCACCATCGCCAAAGGCGCGGCCTGGGCCAAGGACAACCTGTCGGCCGACAAGCTGCAGGACGTGCGCCGCCTGATCGAGGTGGACGAGCAGATCCTGTTTCGCTGCCAGGGCAAGCCGCTGGTGCTGCTGCCGTCGTCGGTGGATGCCGATCCGGTCGCCACCACGGACGAAAACACCCCCGATGGCGAGAAGCCGGCCGACGGCAAGACGGCCCCGGCCAAGACGGCAGCTCCCAAGGCGGCGGCCGCGAAATCCGATGCCGCACCGGTCAAGAAAGCGGCGCCCGTAGTGCCCAAGGCGACGGCGCCGACGCAGCCCAAGCCCCAGAGCAAGGATGGCGCGGCCAAATCGTCGGAGGCTGCAGCGGCCAAGCCCAAGCCGGCCCCCAAGAAGAAGGTGGACGACGCCTATAAGCCGCCGCAGCCCGATTCCGGGCAGAGTCCGTTCGGGTTCCAGAGCCCGAAGCAGTAGGAACGCCCAATTGTCGACGGGCTGGCCCCCGGCTGCCGTCTGGTGTAGAAGCGCCGCCTGAGGACTGCGCGGCCGGTCCTTGCCGGAACGCACAGGCCCGAGAGACCCCAAAAGAGCCCCCAGAATCGCCCCATGACCACCGTTCTGCTTATCATCCACATGATGATTGCCGCCGCCATGATCGGCGTGGTGCTGCTGCAGCGCTCCGAGGGTGGCGCGCTCGGCATCGGCGGCGGCGGTGGCGGCTTCATGACGGGCCGGGGAGCGGCCAACTTCCTGACGCGCGTGACGGCCGGGCTGGCGGCGGCCTTTTTCGTGACCAGCCTGGCGCTGTCGCTGATGGCCGGGCGGCCGGAGCGGGCGCCGTCCCTGCTCGGCACCGAGCCCGCGACCACCCGGCCGGCCTCCAAGAGCACGGTGCCGGAGAGCGGCACCGAGCCTGCCGCGAAGGCGCCGGAGCAGCCCAAGGCGGGCGGCGGCATCCTGGAGAAGTTCGAGACCCCACCGGCCGGCGGCGGCTCGCGCGTTCCACAGTCGAAGTAGGTTGGGTTAGGGCGAAGCTCGTAATCCAACCAGCGCGTCGCCCTGTTGGGTTACGCGTGGCTGGACGGCATCGCAAGACCTCGGCCGAAGCGGCCAGGCTAACCCAACCTACAGAGACGACCTACAACGCAATCTCATGCTCCGCGGCGAAAGGCCGTGGATGAAACACAAAAAACACTCTTAGAATCGCGGAAAGCGGATGTATTCTACAGGCCCATGGCGCGGTACATCTTCATCACCGGCGGCGTGGTCTCCTCGCTCGGCAAAGGGCTGGCTTCAGCGGCTCTTGGGGCACTTCTTCAGGCACGCGGCTATTCTGTTCGTCTGAGGAAGCTCGACCCCTATCTCAACGTCGACCCCGGCACGATGAGCCCTTACCAGCATGGTGAGGTGTTCGTGACGGACGACGGAGCAGAGACGGACCTCGACCTCGGCCACTACGAACGCTTCACCGGCGTGCCGGCGAAGAAGTCGGACAACATCACCACCGGACGGCTCTACCAGGACATCCTGGCCAGGGAGCGCCGCGGCGACTACCTCGGCGGCACCGTGCAGGTGATCCCGCACGTCACGGACGCCATCAAGCAGTTCGTGCTGTCGGGCAACGACGGCATCGACTTCGTGCTGGTGGAGATCGGCGGCACGGTCGGCGACATCGAGGGCCTGCCGTTCTTCGAGGCCATCCGCCAGCTCGGCAACGAGTTGCCGAGGGGCGACTCGGTGTTCATCCACCTGACGCTGATCCCGTTCATCCCCAGCGCCGGCGAACTCAAGACCAAGCCGACCCAGCACTCCGTGAAGGAGCTGCGCTCGATTGGCATACAACCCGACATCCTGCTGTGCCGGTGCGACCGCGAGGTGCCGGCCTCCGAGCGCAAGAAGATCGCGCTGTTCTGCAACGTGCGCCCCGAGGCGGTGATCCAGGCGCTCGACGTGGCGTCGATCTACGACGTGCCGCTCGCCTACCATCGCGAGGGGCTCGACGCGCAGGTGCTGTCGGCGTTCGGCATCACGGACGCCAAGGCGCCGCACCTGGAGAGATGGCAGACCATCTCCAACGCCATCGCCAATCCCGAGGGCGAGGTGACGATCGCCATTGTCGGCAAGTACACGGGGCTCAAAGACGCCTACAAGTCGCTCAACGAGGCGCTGTTCCACGGCGGCATCGCCAACCGTGTGAAGGTCAAGCTCGAGTGGATCGAGAGCGAGGTGTTCGAGAGCGAGGACCCGGCGCCGTATCTGGAGGGTGTGGACGGCATTCTGGTACCGGGTGGTTTCGGCGAGCGCGGCTCGGAGGGCAAGATCCTGGCGGCCAAGTTCGCCCGCGAGCGCGGAGTGCCCTACTTCGGCATCTGCTTCGGCATGCAGATGGCCGTGATCGAGGCGGCACGCGACCTGGTCGGCATCAAGCAGGCGGGCTCCACCGAGTTCGGGCCGAGCAAGGAGCCCGTGGTTGGTCTGATGACCGAGTGGATGCGCGGCAACGAGCTGGAAAAGCGCAAGTTGAACGGCGACCTCGGCGGCACCATGCGGCTCGGCGCCTATCCGGCCGCGCTGGCCAAGGGCAGCAAGGTCGCCCAGATCTACGGCGACACGCTGATCTCCGAGCGCCACCGCCACCGCTATGAGGTCAACACCAAGTACCGCGAGCGGCTGGAGAAGGCCGGCGTGCGCTTCTGCGGCCTGTCACCGGATGGCCTGCTGCCGGAGATCATCGAGCTGCCGGAGCACCCCTGGTTCATCGGCGTGCAGTTCCACCCGGAATTGAAGTCGCGCCCGTTCGAGCCGCACCCGCTGTTTGCGAGCTTCATCGGCGCGGCGGTGGAGCAGAGCCGGTTGGTTTAGGTCGGCGCACTACCGGCTTGCGAGACCATTCCCCGTGCCGCCGAAGAGGGTCACGTTCGCGGCGACTATTTGCAGAAGAAGCTGAAGGTATGCCGCCATTCGTTGTCGACGAGATGCTCGCTGGTTTCTAGCGGCTGAAACACGAGCGGCCGGAACTTGCGCAGGCTTTCGACCGCCTCGATCCGGAACGGCCGGTGTTCGGGCAGATCGTTCCAGCCGATCAGGAAATGCCCGCCCTTGCGCAGGCAGCGATGGCAGGCCGCGAATGCCGTCTCCGCTTCGTCCAGCGTATTGAGTCCCCAGCCGATGATGCCGTTGAGGAAGATGACGTCGAGCGAGCCGGGCGCCACGTATAGGTCGATGTTGCCGACTACGTCGACGATGTGCTGTTCGGCCCCGTAGCGCGCTTGCTCGGGGTTAGGGTCGATGGTCGTGTAGTTCTTGCGCGAGAACATCCGGCTGTAGCCGTGCGTGTACCAATCGGTTCCCACGAAGGCGATCGTCTGGTGCGCGTGGCTTAGCTGGTAAAAAGGTATGATCACACATTCGAGGATGCTGCGGTCCTCGGAGGGATAGTAAAACGAGCCGCCGTAGGCGACGCCGAGCCGCACACCGACCCCATGCAGGCTATCCCCGATGACGCCGCGCCTGCCGCGCATGGCCTTGAGGCGCACGCCCGCGACGTCCGGGCTGCTGGGCCTCGGAGATTCTCTTTCGAAACGCTGCACGGTCATGGCTGCAACCTAGTTGTCACGGACAGAAGGCTTCTGCCTCTATAGCGCTAACGCTCTTCTCGCAATGCGGCCATCTGGCCGCGAACGGCCAGGAGCATGGCTTGTCTTCGAGAGACATGACGAAGTGCTGGATCAAGTTCGCGTGTACTTCGCGTGTACAACGTCGGCCGAGACACTGGGCCTGACGGTTCCCAACAGACACCAGTTCTGCCCCTGCGTGCGACATCGGCAGGCAATCACTCCAATAACCCATGAAGCGCAATGCGCCTCCTGTTGGCACTTGTGAGGCCTTGCAACGCCTCACTCGCCGCTTACCGGGCAATGCCGGTGATGGTGGAGAAGTGCGGGCTGGCGCCCGCTAACCCAGCTTGTTCGCAGCCGCCGACTCTGTGTGGGAGCGACGACGCCAGCGGTGGAGCAACCGCAGCACCAACCCGCGCCATCCCGTGAGTCGCGGCGGTCCTTCGCTGGCGACCAGGCAAATGCAGCCAACCTCGTTGTCGGCACCGGGTTCGTGCTCGACCTGATCGTCGACCTCGTGCAGGTCGCCGACATGGCAGCGGTTGGGCCCGTCGACGACGATGCCATCGAGGACGAGTGTCAGCTCGGCGCCGGCGTGGCCGTGATCGGGTAGCTTGGCCCCGGGCGCAAGTTTGTAGAACCGGAGGTCGCCCTTCACGCCAGGCGAGAGGGGCAGGCGATGCTGCCAGACGCCTGGCGCAAGGCGCTTCCAGGGAATGGTGTCGAGCGTGATCCCGTACTGGCGGGCGATCGGAGCCGGCAGCTTGTCGTTCGGCGAGCGGCGGTTGTGCGGACCGATTGCACTCGACAGCGTGTCCCGCGGTCTCGCAGGAGCTGGCACCCCGCCGCCGGGCGCAGCGGTCGATGCGCCGAGCAGTGCGGCTCCCATCAGATCCATGTCATCGAGCTCGGTCCGGCATCCGGCGCACATGGAGGCGTGCGCGGCGACGGCGGCGGCGAGCGGCTCGGACAGGCTGCCCGCGGCGAAACTCATCAGGGTGGCGGGATCGGGGTGCTGACTGATGGGCGTGCTCATTTGAGGTCCTCGAGTGCCTCGCGCACTCTCTGGTAGGCCAGACGCATGCGGGATTTGACGGTGCCGAGCGGCAGGGACAGACGGGCGGCGATGTCGCTCTGCGACAGGCCCTCGATGAAGGCGAGCGTGACGACGTCGCGCTGATCGGGTGGCAGCTCGGCTAACACGGCCTGCACGCGCACCTGGCGCTGGCGCGCGGCCACTGTGTCGTCGGGCGCCGCGTCCTCCGAGGGTATGGCGTCGGCCTGCTCGCTGGACAGCTCCTGCCACACCACCTCGCGCTGCAGGCGATTGATGCGCAAGTTGCGGGCGATGGTGAAGATCCAGGACGCCGGCGTGCCTTTGTCGGAGGAGTAGAGCGCGGCCTTGCGCCAGACGGTCAGCAGCGTTTCCTGCGCCAGCTCCTCGGCGGTTGCGGTGTCTGCGCCACGGCGGCGCATGTAGTCGCGGATGCGCGGGCCGAATTCGTCGAACAGCCGGCGGAAGGCGGCGTCGCTGCGCTCGGTCGCAATCTGTGACAATAAATCCGACATCCAGAAATCGGGCACCCAAGCCGGCGCGCGCAAATCCCGCGATCGATACGTCACGGAACGGTCGGTCAAGATTACCACCATGAGCCGCACTCCGCCTCTTCCATGCGTAATACACGCGGCGAGGCGTCTTGGATCACCAAGCTCCAACCGGGCATTGCGAGCCGGTGATCCATTTGGCGGCGCGCCGTGTAGAGGCTCCTAGTGTCCCGATTGCCAAGAGGACATGGGAGGGTCATCCGGCCCGTTGCAGAAGGTTGATCTGATGGATTTTTCCAATTTGACGCTGCTGCTGTTCACGGCGTTCAGCAGCCTGCGCGTGTTTTCCTACCTGCCGCAGATTCGCAAGGTGGCGCGCGATGCGAACGGCGCTTCCGCGATCTCGTATTCGACATGGACGATGTGGACCGGAGCCAACACGGCGACGGCGCTGTATGCCGCCATGAACCTTGGCGACGTCTACCTGGCGTGCGTCAGCGCCATATATGCCGCCTGCTGCCTGATCGTGATCGTCGTCACATTCCTGAAGCGGCGCCTGGCGAATGCGAATAGGAACAGCGAGGCTCAGACCGAGCGCGCTTATGGCGACGGATTCCCGCAGCTGGCGTGGCTGTGAAGGCGGTCACGTTCTCCTCAATCGGACCGGGCGACGGCCGCGTGCAAGCCGGCTGTCGCCGACGTTCTTGACCATTTCCATGAGGCGCTGATGAAGGCATAAAAGCGAACGCGGAAAATTCCCGTGTCCGATCCCACCACGCACAAGTCTTCATCGGAGGTCCGGCCATGTCCCAGCGCATCAACTATATCAAAGCCTCGCCCGCCGCCTATCAGGCCATGCTGGCGCTGCAGGCGACGGTGGACAAAAGCGGGTTGGAGAAGTCGCTCGTCGAGTTGCTCAAGATCCGCGCCTCGCAGATCAACAAGTGCGCGTTCTGCCTGCACATGCACACCAAGGACGCGCGCAAGGCCGGCGAGACGGAGGAGCGCATCTATCTGCTCGACGCCTGGCGCGAGTCCTCCTTCTACAGCGCGCGCGAGCGGGCGGCGCTGGCGTGGACCGAGGCGCTGACCCTGCTGCCGCAGCAGGGTGCGCCGGACGATGTGTTCGCCGAGATGCGGGCGCAGTTCAGCGAGGCGGAGATCGTCAACGTGACGCTGGCGATCGGTGCCATCAACGCCTGGAACCGCATCGGTGTCGGCTTTGCGCTGCAGCACCCGCATGCGGTGGCGAAGGCGGTGGCGGTTTAGGATAAGCATCCTGGCTGGCGCGTGCCGCAAGTGTCGTCATGCCCGCGCAGGCGGGCACCCGAGTCACATCTCCATCAGGGAGTTGCGGGCCGCACCGTGATACGGGGGCAGCGCTCCGGTGCGGCTCGGTGTCCTGGATCCCCGCCTTCGCGGGGATGACGTTGGAGGTGGGATGGCGGGAGCGGAGCAAGACCGGCGCAAAACCTACTTCACCCGCTCGCAGGGATAGTCGTCCCGGATGTGCTCGTTGAAGAACGAACCCTTGGACGGGGCGGCGAGGAATTTCTCGTGCACGCCGTCGCTGACGCCGAAGTAGCGATAGACGCGGCCGGTGGCGAACTCGACTTCCAGCATTTCCGTGTCCTCGGCGTAGCCGATTGCGGCGATGCTGCTGGAAACGACGGGCTCGCGGAACATGGACGCCTAGCCTCCGGACTCCACCATCGGCGTCCAGAGCACCTGCTCGATGGTGGTGGCGCCGGTGGCCAGCATGACGAGGCGATCGAAACCGAGCGCGGCGCCGCTGGCCGGCGGCATGTGCGCGAGCGCGGCGAGAAAGTCCTCGTCGACCGGATAGCGCTCGCCATGCAGGCGCTGCTTCTCGGCCATCTCGGCCTCGAGGCGGCGCCGCTGCACGCGGGCGTCGGTTTGCTCGCCGAAGGCGTTGGCGAGCTCGACACCGCAGGCATAGAGCTCGAACCGCTCGGCGACGCGCGGGTCGGCCGGCGAGGGGCGGGCGAGCGCCGCGGAGCAGGCTGGGTATTCGGCGAGAATGGTGGCGCGGCCGCTGTCGAGGCAGGGCTCGATGCGCTCGAGCAACACGCGGCTGAACACATCGGACCAGGTGTCGTCGCCGGCGATGCGGATGCCGGCCCGCTCGGCGGCTTCGGCCAGTGCCGCGGCATTGCCGTGCTCGCCGTCGACGGTGGCGAGCACGGCAATGCCGGCGAAGCGCTGGAAGGCTTCGGCAACGGTAAGGCGGTCAGGTGCCGCAAACGGATCGGCGACACGGCCGCGGAACGTCAGCGCATCGGTGCCGGCGGCTTTCGCGGCGACGCTGAGGAGCTGCGCGCAGTCGTCCATCAGCTGCTCGTAGGGAGCGTGGGCGCGATACCACTCGAGCATGGTGAACTGCGGATGGTGCAGGGCGCCGCGCTCGCGATTGCGGAAGGAGGGGGCGAAGGTGAAGATCTTGGTCTCGCCGGCGGCCAGCAGTTTTTTGCAGGCGAACTCGGGCGAAGTGTGCAGATAAAGCGGCCGACGCTTGCCGTCCGGGCTGATCAATTCAGTGGCAAAAGCGTGCAGGTGGGTTTCGTTGCCGGGCGAGACCTGCGCAATCGCGGGGTCGACCTCGATGAAGCCCTGCCTTTCGAACCAGTGGCGCAGGGCCGTCTGAATGGCCCGACGGGCCAGCAGAAACGGCCGGCGGTCGGCGTGGATGTCCGGCCGCCACCAGGGGCTTCTCGGGGGGGTGTCGGGGGGTGCCGCTGGCACGCGCGGAGTTGCTCCTTGGCGCTGCCGGAAAAGGCTTGTAGAAAGCGCCCAACTGATTTGACGAGCCTGCCGCCGACCGGCGCGCACGCGGCTCATTCAAGCCCTCAAGATGCGACGGAGGTCGGACGGTGGTGAAGATTATTGCAAGCTCGGTGCGTAAAGGCAACGTGCTGGAGGTGAACGGCAAGCTCTGCGTCGTCATGAAGGCGGAGAACATTCATCCCGGCAAGGGCACGCCCGTCACGCACCTTGACATGCGGCGCATTTCCGATGGCGTGAAGATCACCGAGCGCTATCGCACCACCGACCAGGTCGAGCGCGCCTACCTCGAGGACAAGACCTACAACTATCTCTACGAAGACGACATGGGCTACAACTTCATGGAGCCCGAGACCTTCGAGCAGATCAGCGTGCCCAAGGAGATCCTGGGCGACGGGGCGGTCTACCTGCAGGAGAACATGGGCGTCAGCATCAGCCTGCACGAGGGCGTGCCGGTCTCGGCCGAGCTGCCGCAGCGTGTGACGTTCGAGATCGTCGAAGCCGACCCGGTGGTGAAGGGGCAGACGGCATCGTCGTCATTCAAGCCGGCGATCCTCTCCAACGGCCAGCGCGTGATGGTGCCGCCGCATATCTCCGCCGGCACCCGCGTGGTCATCATGACCGAGGACGGCAGCTACGTGGAGCGGGCCAAGGACTGAGGCCGGGCTGCTTCAGACAGTGCGGTAGCCGCCGTCCGCCATGACAACCGATCCCGTCACATAGGCGGACAAGTCCGAGGCCAGGAAAATCGCCGGCCCGACGATATCCTCGGGCTTGCCAGCACGGCCGAGCGGCGTGTGGTCCATGAAAATCTTCATCATGTCGGGATTGTTGGCCCGCGCCTGCGCATTCAGCGGCGTTTCAATCAGGCCGGGGCCGATGGCATTGACCCGGACGCCGTATCTGCCGAGCTCGGCGGCGAGCGCCCGCGTGAGGCCCAGCACGCCATGCTTGGAGGCGGTGTAGGCCGGCGAGGCCGGCGTGCGCACGTGCATGAAGGACTGGATCGAGGCGATATTGACGATCCGTCCCTTTGTGGCGCGCAGCGGGTCGAGGAAAGCGTGCGTGACGTTGAATGCGCCGTTCAGGTTGACGGACAGGACATCCTGCCAGTCCTTCGCGACGGCCTCGGGGTCGGCGGTGAAGGGGTTGCGGCGGTTGATGCCGGCATTGTTCACCAGGATCGATACCTGGCCGAGCTGGCTGGCGATGGTGTCAGCGCATTGGCGGCAGGCCGCAGCATCTCGCACATCGAG
>Ga0075364_10000962_pt1 | contig 15179 bp, 15 predicted proteins | sample EndMetdeltDD1764_FD_71517 | JGI IMG/M metagenome (GOLD analysis project Ga0075364, IMG submission 71517) | Populus endosphere microbial communities from Tennessee, USA - Endosphere MetaG P. deltoides DD176-4 | ecosystem: Host-associated > Plants > Roots > Endosphere | place: USA: Tennessee...
CGGCGACGAGGACGGATCCGCGTTTGAGCATCGCTACGACACCGATTCACTCGCGCGCCCGGGCCATCTCGGTGCCAAGTGCACGGCCTCGCTCACTACGGATGGATACGCGCGGGCCGCCCCGACCAGGGTCACCAAAGTATTCGCCACATCCACGACTCCGGACATGTGCGCCGGAATTTGCCCTCTGCGTGACCACGATGAGGCGAGCTCAGCCAGGAGTTCTTCATCGGCGCCCCTGAGTATTTCGGTCCCGTCGGTCGGCCCGACGCTCGCCCGGATAATGCCCAAGTCCGGATGTTCGGCCCGCCATGATCTCAGGAGCTCGTTCAGCGCGGCCTTACTCGCGTTATAGGCGCCGACGCCTGCCGCCGGACGTCCGACGTCGTAGCTGGAGGCGACGAGTACGACCGAATTCGCGGCCAGGTGCGGCCGAGCGGCTCTGATCAACTCCGATGCGCCGATCGCATTGACCGTGAGGGCATGAAGCCAGGTAGTCACTTCGGTTTCCGAGATGTACGCGAAGGGGACGACAGCGCTCGTGAGCACGACCGCATCGAGGCCGCCGAGCGACGTAACGGCAGCGCCAACTGCCATCGCGATCGACGAGGAATCCGCGATGTCCAGTCCGTGCGCCGATCCATCGAGTTCCGCTGCCAGCGGGGCCAGAAGGTCCGTACGACGGGCTGCCAGGGCGACGCGCGCCCCGCGATGGCGTGCAGCGACGGCGAATGCCCGTCCGATCCCGGACGACGCGCCCACGACCAGGATTCTCAGACCGTTCACGGGGTCGGTGCCAGTGCTCATACGTGGTGCCTCCGTCGGGAAAGTGTGGGAACCGCCGAAGTGCCGACCGTTGTCCGGCCGCGGCGATGTGAGGTACTGTTAAGCAGTTGCTTAAATCTAGCAGGCGGGAGTTCGCCCTCGCGCACGCCGAGGAGGTTGTTGTGATCGAGCACTCCGACGGTGCGACGACACCGCTCATCGATGCGAGCGTCCATATCTTCTGCGAATCGAACGCGGATCTCAGACAGGGTTTCATGCGTGAGCCTTTTCGTAGTCGCGGATTCCCCGACTACGAGATGGACTGGTACGGCGCCCCGGGCGGCGAATACGCCGCGGGAACCACGGGACCCGCTGAATCCACCTACCCAGGCTCGAGCCCCGATTTGGTGGCCGCCGAGCTTTTCGAGCGGCGTGGAGTAGACGTGGCAGTTCTCCACCCGATGACCCGCGGCATCATGCCCGATCGACACCTTGGGACCGCAATCGCATGCGCCCACAACGACATGATGATCACCCGGTGGTTGGACCACCGCGAATACGGCGACCGCTTCCGTGGAACGGCGCGCATCAATCCCGACGACGTGAGCGGCGCCCTCCGCGAGATCGCGCGGCTCAGGGATCATCCACGCGTCGTCCAGCTCGGTGTGCCGATGCAGTCGCGCGAGTTGTACGGCAAACCGCAGTTCTGGCCGCTCTGGGAAGCCGCGGCTGATGCCGGCCTCCCGATCGCAGTTCACATCGAAACCGGTTCCGGCATCGGGTTTTCGCCGACGCCGTCAGGCGGCACGCGGACCTTCGAGCAGTATCTCGGCTTCATGTCCCTCAATTACGTGTACCACCTCATGAACATGATCGCCGAAGGCGTCTTCGCGAGATTCCCCGAGTTGAAGTTCATTTGGGCCGACGGCGCGGCGGACATGTTGACACCGTTCATGTGGCGCATGGATTGCTTCGGACGCCCGCATCTCGAGCAGACTCCGTGGGCGCCGAACATGCCGAGCGATTACCTGCCCGGCCACGTCTACTTCGTTCAAGGGTCTCTGGACGGGCCAGTGGACGCGGACTTCGCGGGCGACTGGTTCGACTTCACCGGCAAATCCGACATGACGATGTACGGATCGAGTTACCCACACTGGCACAACTACGGTCCGACAGCGCCCGCATCCTTCACCGCAGAGCAGCGAGACAAGCTCTTCTGGCGTAACGCCGCTGAACTCTATGACGTCAGCACACCGGCAATCGAGTCAGCGATGCAGCACAAGGAAGCGAGATAGCAGTGCCCACGACCACGAACCCACGCACACCACCCGCCGAGCGCATCGCGGTGCGATGCGTCGACTCCGACGTCCACCCCACGCCGCGCCGCGGTGTCCTCACCCAGTACATCCCCGAACCGTGGCGCAGTCGGTACTTCACGAGCCACCCGGTCGGCGAAACCATCTTCTATGACGCCCCGGACTACGCGCACTCGAAGGCAATGCGTGTGGACAGCTTTCCTCCAGACGGCGAATTCGCCTGCAGCGATCCCGATATGGCCCTGCGTCAGTTGATCATGGAAGCCGGTGCGGACATCGCCATCCTCGAGCCCGGTACGCGAGCCACGCGGCTCCCCGAGACCAACGCGGCGTTGGCCACCGCGACCAACCTTTGGCAGGCCGAGCACTGGCTCGACAGTCACAACAACTGGCACGAGCGCTGGCGCGGCTCGATCTGCGTTGCCATCGATGACCCCGCGGCGTCGGCCGCGGAAATCAGCACATGGGCCGAACACCCCTTCATGTCCCAGATTCTCATCAAATCCGAGCCCAGGCCGTCGTGGGGCGACCCGAAATATGATCCCGTGTGGGCCGCTGCGACCAAGTACGACATCACGGTCAGCTGCCATCTCGGCCGTTCGCAGCACGAACAGTTGCCGATGCCCCCGGTCGGATTCCCGAGCTACAACCATGATTTCATGGTCAGCTATTCGCTGTTGGCCGCCAACCAGGTGATGAGCCTGATATTCGACGGCGTCTTCGATAGGTTCCCGACTCTGCGCATCGTCTTCGTCGAGCACGCGTTTACGTGGATCCTGCCTCTGATGTGGCGCATGGACAAAATTTACGAGGCTCGGAAGTCGTGGCTGGACATCAAACGCAAACCAAGCGAGTACGTCAAAGATCACATCAAGTGGACCACTCAACCGTTGGACTACCCCGAGGACAAGACCGAACTCACGCGGGCGTTCGAGTGGATGGAATGCGAGAAGATCCTGCTCTACAGCAGTGACTACCCGCACTGGACGTTCGATGATCCCCGCTGGCTGGTAAAGCATCTCCCCGAGCACGCGCGCGAGGCCGTGATGTTCAAGAACGGACTCGCGACGTACAAGCTGCCGGAATCGGTCCCCGTGCTCGAGGGTCAGGTAAGGGTCTTCTGACGACGTGGCCGAAGACACCTCGACCCCGCGACTCGCGCAGGGGCGTGAACACATCGTCGCGCAAGTCGGCGAAATTCCCGTCGGGACGCACAAGCTCGTGCCCATCGGCCGCCACGGCGTCGGCGTCTACAACGTCAACGGCATCTTTTACGCGATAGCGAACTACTGCCCACACGAGGGCGGCCCGCTCTGCGCCGGCCGAGCACGCGGCCGCAACGTGTACGACGACGCCGTTCCCGGTGACACCGTCATGGTTCGCGACATGGAATTCATCTACTGCCCCTGGCATCAGTGGGGTTTCGAACTCGCCACCGGCACCACCGCAGTGAAACCCGAGTGGAGCATCCGCACGTATCCGGTGCGCGTTGTAGGTGACGACGTTCTGGTGATGGCGTGACGCACCCGCTCGCCGCCGCACAGTTGCGGCGAGGTGAGCGTGACGTGCGGGTCAACGGTGGTCGCGTTGTCTACGAGCTTCTCGGAACGCGCGGCGACGTCATCGTGCTCACGCCTGGCGGAAGGTTCGGCAAGGATGTTCCCGGTCTGCGGCCGCTGGCGCAGCGACTGGTCGAGGGTGGCTACCGCGTCGTCCTGTGGGACCGCCCCAACTGCGGTGGATCCGATGTTCAGTTCTTCGGGCCCAGTGAATCCCACATGCGGGCAGCAACCCTGCGTGCTTTGATCAACGAACTCGGTATCGGCCCATGCGTCCTCGCGGGTGGCTCGGGGGGCGCGCGAGATTCAATGCTGACAGCGATCCTGCATCCGGAGGTGGTGCAGAGATTGATTTTGTGGAACATCGTGGGCGGGATTTACGGTGCGTTCGTTCTCGGCTCGCTCTACGTGCTGCCGAGCATCCGCGCAGCACGAAAAGGCGGTATGAAGGCCGTTGTTCAGCTGCCCGAATGGGAGGCTTGCATCGAACGCAATTGCATCAACCGCGAGAGATTCCTCGCGATGGACGAGAACGACTTCCTCAGAACGACGATGCGATGGCTTAACGCCTACGTCCCGAAACCTGGACAGACGATTCCAGGGGTCGAGGATGAGGCCTTCGAAGGCATCCGCGTGCCCACGTTGATTATTCGCAACGGTGAGAACGACTGGGATCATCCGATGCGCACCTCGTTCGAAATCGGTTGCCTCATCCGCGGATCGACTCTGATCGATCCGCCGTGGCCCGAGGACGCCTGGGAGCAGGCCGCGCGCGCCGCTGCGGCCGGCGAAGTGGACGGCTTTCACATGTTCGACACGTGGGTCCAGGCGGCTCCTGCGATTATCGAATTCCTCGGCGAATCATGAAGGCGTCGACAACCACGCAACGGCTGCGGGTTCTGACGTATCCCGGCGTTACGCCTCGAATAGTGAGACCGAATGGACGCGAGGACCTTATCGAATACACCGCTGATGGCGGCTACCACACCGCGCTCGACGCCGGCCCCCTTCTCGCGGAGGTCGAGAGTTCGGGCTTGCGCGGCCGCGGCGGAGCCGGTTTCCCGCTGGGCGCAAAGCTGAGATCAGTGCGGCGCAACCTGCGCCATGGAAATGCGGTCGTCGTCGCGAATGGCGAAGAGGGCGAACCGATGTCGATCAAGGACCGGTGGCTGCTTCGTACGCGGCCGCATCTGGTCATCGACGGCCTCCGGCTCGCAGCGCGTGCGGTGAGCGCGACACGGGGCATGGTGTACCTCTCCGATGAAGAGGCCGCACGGTCGATCGAGGACGCCCTCAACGAGCTTGATGGACGGCACCTCGATGGCCTCGAAACCTTTATCGTCCGCGTTGAGCCCGGTTACGTCGCAGGCGAAGAGACTGCAGCGGTCCGCGCGATCAACGGCGGCCCCGCCAAACCTATGGACAAGCCCCCACGGCCGTTCGAGCGAGGAGTCGACTCTCTGCCGACCCTAGTGAGCAACGTGGAGACGCTGGCGAACCTACCATTCATCAACCGACACGGTGCAGCTGCTTATCGCAGCGTCGGGACGGCTGCTTCGGCTGGAACGTTTCTGGCGACAATCAGCGGTAGCGCCCTACCGCCCGCACTCTACGAAGTCGCGCACGGCGTCCGTCTGTCGGAGTTGCTCGCCTTCCACGGAGCCGACATCTCCAAGACTCGCGGCGTGCTCATGGGCGGGTACTCCGCCGGCTTCCTCGGCGAAGCGGCGCTCCGAACACCGCTCGACCACGAAAGCATGTCACGCCGGAAAAGCGGGTTGGGTTGTGGCGCAATCGGGGTGATCACCGAGGAATGTCCGCTGGCCGTTGCGGCAAGCGTCTTGGACTACTTCGACCACCAAAACGCGGGCCAATGCGGTTCGTGTTTCAACGGAACGGCGGCGATGGCAGCGGCTTCGATCGCACTGCGAGTAGGCTGCGCGACCGCCGAAGACGTTGGGCGACTGCGGCGCTGGTCCACAGTGCTACGCGGTCGCGGCGCGTGCGGCACTCTGAACGCCGCGTGCAACATCGCCGCCACCGTGCTGGATGTCTTCCCAACGGTCATTGACACCCATCTGATGAATGAGTGTCGCACGTGTCGTCGCATGGTCTACAGCTCACAGCGCCCCTTCGAGGTCGAACCGGCGGTGACCAGATGAGGGTGCGGTTGGACCGAACAGTATGTGATGGATTCGGACTCTGCCAACGGCACGCACCCGAACATTTCTCGCTCGACGACTGGGGGTACGCGTCTATCAGTGGCGACGGTCAAATTGCAGACAGGGACCGCGATCGCGTGACGCGCGCGCTGCTGGACTGCCCTGTGCACGCGATCTCCGCGGTGCGGACCCCGCGTGACGAACAAAGTCATCCCGACGTATCGAGTAAACGATCGCTTAGCGACCTGACAAAGGAGTCCTCATGAGCCAGGCCACCGAGACACGACACGAGACGCGAATGTTGATCAACGGAGCACTCGTAGAGGGAACTAACGGCACCTTCGAGAATTTCAACCCTGCGACAGAGGAATCACTCGGCCACGTCGCAGATGCTTCCAAAGACGACATGCACCGGGCAATCGACGCGGCCCGTGCAGCGTTCGACGAGGGCTCGTGGTCAACGGACCGCGCACTAAGAAAGCGCTGTCTCCTCCAGCTTCAGGAGGCGCTGGAGCGCGAGCGGGAGGACATACGTGAGGAACTCATCAGGGAGGTAGGTTGCCCGAGAGCGATCACCTTCGGACCTCAACTCGACGCTCCACTAAGTGACGCCATTCGGTTTCCCGCCGACCTCATCGACACCTACCAGTGGGACAGCGACCTGGGCGATGCCGTCGTCTCGGTGACCGGTCAGAACACGAGTCGCCACGTATGGCGCGAACCGGTCGGTGTAGTCGGGGCAATAGTTCCCTGGAACTTCCCCTTTGAGGTGTCGCTCAACAAATTGGGTCCAGCGCTCGCCACCGGTAACACCGTGGTGTTGAAAGCCGCACCCGACACGCCCTTCAACGCGACCCGCTTAGGTCGAATCATCCTCGAGCACACCGATATCCCACCGGGGGTTATCAACATCGTGACCTCGGCCGACCACCTGGTCGGTGAAGAGCTGACGCTCTCGCCGAAGGTGGATTTGATTTCCTTCACCGGGTCCACAGCCGTCGGTCGCCGCATCATGGAGAAGGGCGCTGCGACCATGAAGCGGTTGTTCCTCGAACTCGGCGGGAAGTCCGCGACGATCGTCCTGGACGACGCCGACCTCAACACAGCTTGCGCCATCGGCATCGCTCCCATTGTGCACGCGGGTCAGGGGTGCGCGACACCGACACGAATGTTGTTGCCGCGCAGTCGTTACGACGAGGGAGTCGCTGCGCTCGAAGCCATCTACTCGAGTATCAAGCCCGGTGATCCCCAAGACGCAGGCACCCTCTGCGGCCCGGTCATCTCGGACAAGCAACGTCGGCGCGTCGTCGGATACATCCAGAAGGGCATCGACGAAGGCGGGCGTGTCGTGGTCGGCGGCACCGAACCCCCGGCTGAATTTACGAGGGGCCACTGGGTGACGCCGACGTTGTTTGCCGATGTCGATAACGCGATGACCATTGCGCAAGAGGAGATCTTCGGACCCGTGCTGACGGTCATACCCTACGGCGACGAGGAGGACGCCATCCGTCTCGCCAACGACAGTGCGTACGGCCTTGCCGGGAACGTGATGGCGGGTAGCCGGGAGCGCGCTCTGAGAGTTGCACGCAAACTTCGCGCCGGGTTCGTCGGCGTGAACGGCGGGCCGCCCTATGGCGCCGAGGTACCCTTCGGCGGATTCAAGGCCAGCGGGGTTGGGCGGCAGAACGGAATCGCCGGGTTCGATCAGTACACGGAGATCAAGTCCATCGGATGGCCGGCGGAATGACGACGGCGAGGGCGCGTGAGATGACCACGTATTTCGCAGACCCCGACGAGTATCGCCCACCGGACGAACCTTTGCCCCTCGTAGCGTTCCTCGCCGAGCACCGACACCTCGTGTACCGCGTGGCGGTCGTGGGTGACAGCGTCGCCGAGGTAGTGCAGCAGATCGGCGGTTGGATCTTCGATCAGTCTGCGCTGGGGTGGCACGTCACCGTGATTACCGTCGACATCGCCGGTGCCGGGGCGCTCAGAATCTTCGGTGCGCAATCGGTTTCCCTGGCCGAGGCCGAGGCCAATGGGAGCGAATACCCGCAACCTCACGTTCTGATGGCGTCGACAAGTCTGTGCCGCGCAAACCCATCCGTCCGCGCGGCGGTCGGCGCCATCATCCGCGGCAAGAAGACCCAGGTTCTCCTCTTCGGCGAGGACGTGACCGCGGGACAAAATCAGACGGTGCGCCGCATCGAACACCCACTGAGTTCCGCAACCGCCGCCTTTAAATCTCATGCGACGTGCTCGTTCGGCGATGCGTCCGTGGCCGCGTCGGTCGAGGTATTCGGTCACGCTGGGCGATGCGGCGTCCCGCATGTGCCTGGCGTCCGAGAAGTCGCGTGGTATCCGGGTAGGCGTCGCGATGCGATGAACGCTAGTTCTCGACGACGGTGATGGCCTGCCGAGGGCACTGTCTAGCGGCGTCCGTCAATCTATCAATATTCCCGTCCGGAAGATCGCCGGTCAAGACGGCCAGCCGATCGTCGTCACCCAGCTCGAAGACGTCAGGCGCGATGCCGGCACAGACTCCATTGCTCTCACACAGCCCGAAGTCGACAACCACCCTCATCGGATGACCCTGACTGGCACGTTGGACCACCCCGCCACGTTAATCATCTCGACACGCTTGCACCGATCCCATTTCACCTCAAAGCCTGGCATCAGATCGAGCAGGCGATCGAGGGCAACGGCACCCTCCATGCGCGCCAGTGCCGCGCCGAGGCAACTGTGGATCCCGTACCCGAAACCGAGGTTTTGCGCCTCGGTTCGATCGCGGTTGATGTCGAAGCTTCCAGCATCGGTGAATGCCTCCGGGTCACGATTAGCAGCACCCGCACACAAGAACACCGGCTTGCCCGCCGGGATTGTGACGCCGTGGAGCGTGACCTCCTTCATCGAGAACCGCACGTTGTACTGCGACGGCGCTTCAAAGCGCAGCACCTCCTCGACCGCCGCGGCGACCTTCGAACGGTCGTCGCGCACTTCTTGCCACTGCTCGAGGTGGCGCGCGAAAATGGTCACCGCGTTACCGATCAGCTTCGTCACCGTCTCGGCACCCGCCCCGCCTAAAAGCGAGACGAACGAGGCGATCTCGATGTCGTCGAGAGCCCTCTTTTCACCGTTCTCGCGCATCACCTCAGCGGCGATCAGTCCGCTGATCATGTCGTCCTGCGGATCCTTACGCCGCTGCTGGACCAGGTTGTAGTACATCAATCCGTTCTCGATCGCGGCTTGCAGACCCGTCTCGGTCATGCCGATGTTGCCCGGCTCGCGACGGAGTGCCTCGTCAATCCAATGGCGCACCTGCTGACGGTATTCTTCAGGGACGCCCAGCATTTGAGTGATGACGTCGACGGGAAAAGGGCCGGAGAAGTCCGCGACGACGTCGAACTCGTCCGGATCGAGGGCCGCGGCGTACCGATCGATGGTACCGACAACCATCTGACGCTGAGATTCCATCGCGCGAGGTGTGAATACCTTGTTGACCAGACTCCTCATGTACCGGTGGTCGGGCGGATCCATGAAGATGACCGATGGCGGGTCCGGCAATTCGCCGGACTTGATAGTGGCGAGGTCGATGCCCTTGGCAGAGGAGTACGTCTCGTAGTCCTTGAAGGCGGGCGCGACGTCCGCGTGACGTGTCAAGGCATAGAAGTCGTACTCGGCGTTGTAATAGACCGGCGCCTCGTCCTGCATCCGACGGTAGATGGGATATGGATCGTTGTAGAACGCCGGCGAAAACGGATCGAAAACCAGCTCCGACGTGGTCACGCAAACTCCTGACGTATGGGCGCAACGGGCGCTGAAACCTGCTCTTCTCAATATTTTAAGCACATGCTTAACTCGTTTACACCGAGGCCGCCTTGTTTGACCGGCGCGAGTTAGGATTACTCGGCGAAACGTCGGGTGAATGCGAGTGGACAGTGGCATCTCAACGGAGAACCGGATCGCCGGATGCGACGACTCGAGCACTCCTATTAGACGCCGCGGAGCGTCTCCTCGTCGACGGCGGCTACACGGCGGTCACCGGCCGGGCGGTCGCGAAAGAGGCCGGACTCAAGTCCCAGTTGGTGCCGTACCACTTCGGCACGATGGAAGACCTCTACCTCGCCCTCTTTCGTCGAAGCGCCGAGCAGGGCCTGGAAGCTCAGCGGGCCGCGCTGAAATCCGAGAAGCCGCTGTGGACGCTGTGGCAGATCAGACTCAACACGACGGCGATCGTCTTCATGGTCGAGTTCATGGCTTTGGCCAACAGACGCAAGGTGCTGAAGAAGGAAATCGCGGCGTATGTCGAGCGGTTCCGAATCGAACAGGTCACGGCGCTGTCCTCGATTCTCGAAAACTACGGCATCCCGCCGCAGGATGTTCCGCCGGAGGTCGTCATGACCATGATGGACAGCGTATCCGCCTCGCTGGCGGTCGAGGAGTTTCTCGGCGTCGAGCTCGGACACTCCCAGACAGTCGATTTCGCCATGCGCTGGATTCGCCAGTTCGAGGGTGAACCCCCCGCCTCCGCGTGAATTCGCACTCGCGGAAATGACATCGACCACGGCGGGCGGGGGCGTGTTGGGACGCCGCGCGGGAGCGGTCGGGCCGCACCCCGTTGACGGCGCGGGGAACAACTGTTAAGCAAGTGCTTAAGATATGGATGTTGCCGGTCCGACTATTGACGAAAATTCCATTTCAGCGGACCGGGAGCCCCCGAAGGAGGTTGTTTGTGCCCGACCATGCGGTGGAGTACGAGTCCGTCGAGCAGTTCCGTATTCGCCTGCGCCGCTGGCTTCCGGAGAATCTTCCTCGGCTGACGCCGGGACACGTTGCGGCGTCGCGAGATTCGGACGAACTTTGGACGCGTGCCCGTGAACTGCAGGCAACGATCCACAGCGGCGGTTTCGCCGGCATCTGCTTCCCGCGGGAGTACGGCGGCCTGGGACTCGGATACGAGTATCAACGCGCGTTCGATTCCGAATCTGCCGGCTACGAGCTGCCCGTATGCCTCAATCTGCCGTCGTTCGCGATCTGCTGCGCGACCATACTGGACACCGGCGCTGAGGAGCAGAAGCGAAAGCACATCGGAGCGGCGCTTCGCGGGGAGCAGGTTCTCGTGCAGCTCCTGTCCGAGCCGGGCGGCGGGTCCGACCTGGCCGGTGTCACGACGCGCGCAGAAAGGCGAGATGGCCGTTGGATTCTCAACGGCGCCAAGACGTGGAGTACGTGCGCCTTCGCCGCGGACTACGGACTCTGCCTTGTCCGTACGGATCCCACGGTACCGAAGCACGACGGGTTGACGATGTTCATCGTTCCGATCAAGCATCCAGGAGTGACGCTGCGGCGGATCGAACAGGTGAATGGGTCGCTGGAGTTCTGCGAGGAGTTCTTCGACGACGTCGAACTGGGCGACGACGCGGTGCTCGGCGAGGTCGGTCAGGGATGGGCGGTTGTCTCGCGGCAGCTGTTCCACGAACGTCTGTCCCTGGGCAACGGCTCACAGTACTCGAGCGGCACGGGCAGCGAGTCGCCTGAGGACAGTCCGCTCGACTTGGTCCACATCGTCGAGACGTCGACGGGCGCCGACGATCGCGACGTACGGCGGGCGGCGGGTCGCGCGCTGGTGCATCGATACGTCGCTCGACAGTTGACCGAGCGCGTCTTCAGTGGGATGCAGGACGGTTCGGTCCCGCCCTCGTACGGAACCATCCTGCGCCTGGTCGCCGCTGAGACCAACGAGCTTGAACTGGACACGGCTCTGATGATCGCCGACTCCGCCGCGACCGTCGATGCCGGCGACGGACTGTGCGACATCGGTACGCGGTTCTTGGGTCGTCAGGTCCTCAGCATCGGGGGCGGCACCACAGAGATAGCTCGGAACATCATCGCCGAACGCATCTTGGAATTCCCTCGCGAATACGCCGCCGACCGCGGTGTGCCGTTCAACCAGGTGCGACACAACGACTGATACGCGGATGCAACACCCGTCCGCAAAAGATTTCAGCGCTCCGCGGTTGTCGGAAGCGCCTGCTCCAGACCGCCATTGAGAAAGTCGGCGATGCCCGCGGTCCACCGGTGGGTGTCGCCGTCCCCTCGATACTCGGTGTGCATGGCCAACCACAGATGAACGCCGAGGATGCCCGGGGCAGCCGAGGCCGCGGGGCCGGTGTTGGATTGTCCCGCCGCGTCCAGTTGACCCGCTATCCAGGCCACCAGCCGGGGATGCAGATGCTCGGCGAAGTAGCGTCGACCGGCGTCGTTGCTGGCGAACAGGATGGCGTTGAGCATCCGGCCGATACGCGCCATCGTCGAGGCTAGCGCCGTATGCATTTCGTTGAGCCGCTCGGCGCTGTCCAGACCCTCCAACCGTGAGTCCGCCGCCGTCAGCTCCTCATCGAGGGTGCGCCCCAGCGGGCGCAGCACCGCCTCCTCGAACAGTTCGGCGGTCGATGAGAAGTGTTGGTAGATGGTCGCGTTGTTCACACCGGCCGCGCGGGCCACCTTGAGGACCGAGGTGCGGTCAATCCCGAGGTCGAGGTAGACCTCCTGCGCGATCCGAATGAGCTGGGCCCTCCGCTCGGCGGCGGGCAGTCGCACACGTCGGGGTTTGGCGGCGGACATGGATGCGACGATAGCCGCCGGTATCAGCGGAGTTCCGGCGTGGGGTGTATATCCCGTTGGGTGGCAGCTGCTCTCACCGCCAGGTCGCCGCGCTCTTGCGCACCTGGCGGAACGGCACATCACGGTCGACCGACGGTTCGCGCGGAAGTCCGAGGATGCGCTCGCCGATGAGATTTCGCTGAATCTGATCGCTTCCCCCGCCGATCGAGTTCTCGAAGGCACACATCGCCGCTAGATGGGCGTGATCTGCTGCTGGCGAGTCGGCACCGGCGAGCATCCCCTCCGCCCCGAGCAGCCTGGAGTGCAGCCGGGCGGTTCCATGCAGAATCTCGGACATCGCCAGCTTGACCACCGACGCCGCCCGTTCGTCTGAGGGGTCCTCGGCACGCCGACCGTTCCATTGCGCCACCCGCTCGAGCGCGTAAAGCTTCGCGATGTCCTGTCTGATGTCGGAGTTAGTGTTCTGGCCGCGCTCACGCGCCACGGCGACCAGCGTCTCGACGGAGGTACGAACCAGTTCCGAACCCTCGTCGCGGTCCTGTACGGATCCGTTACCCATCGCCATTCGTTCCAGCGTCAAGGCGGTCTGCAGCACCGCCCATCCCCCGTTGAGATCGCCGATCCGGTGTCCCTCGGAAACCCTGGCATCGGACAGGAAGACCTCGTTGAACGTCGCGCGTCCCGTCATCTGTTTGATGGGCCTCACATCGACGCCGGGCTGATGCATGGGCAGCAGGAACAGGGTCAGCCCCTTGTGCTTGGGCACGTCCCAGTCGGTACGCGCGACCAGCAGGCCGAGGGTGGACTCGGCGGCCAGACTCGACCACACTTTCTGTCCGTTGACCACCCACTCGTCGTGATCACGCTCCGCACGCGTTTGGACCGCGGCGAGATCCGATCCGGCGCCGGGTTCGCTGTAGAGCAGGCACGTGCGGTGCCGGCCGTCGAGCAACCCGCGCACAATCGAACGCGACGCCACCCGATCGGTACCGAAAAGATTGACCACGTTGGCAATCAGCCTGTTGGCCGTGACGTCGATCGACCCCATGGGCGCACCCGCTGCAGCGAACTCCTCGGCGACGACGTCGATCGATTCGAGTGGCAGTCCCAGCCCCCACAACTCAGGGTCGAGGTGGGGGCATGCCCATCCGGCGTCGATGACCTCGTCGACGAAGTCACGGGGCGGTCGCGCCGATGACCAGTGCTCCGCCAACCACTCCTTGACCTCGGCACGCAACGCCGTTGCGGCGTTGACATCCCATGCGCTCATCGAGGTTCCCCTTCCGCGGACGCCTATAAGCCGATGGCCCGAGCGAGCTGTTCACGGTGCGACGCCGGATCACCGAACAGCAGCTCGTCCGCTATGGCTCTTTTGAAATAGAGATGAGCCGGATACTCCCAAGTGAAGGCGATCGCGCCGTGAACCTGAATGTTGGTGCGCGCGACATCCCGGCAGATCTCCGAGCACACAGAACCGGCGATGGCCGCGATCTCGGGAAGATCTGAGCTGCCGTCGGCCACAGCACGCGCGGCCACTAGGGCCGCCGCCCTCATCGCCTCGACACCGGCCATCATGTCGGCGCACATGTGCTTGACAGCTTGGAAGGAGCCGATCGGTCTGCCGAACTGAATCCTGTGTTTGGCGTACTCCACGGCCATCTCGAGTGCGCGCTCGGCGACCCCGACCTGTTCGCAAGCCAGCGCAACGGTGGCGACGCGGTCGAGCCCGCCGACGTCGAACCGGCCACCGACCCGCTCGGCGGGAACACCGCGCATCTCGACTCGAGCGAGACGACGCGTCTCGTCGATCCCGATCATCCGGGTGCGGCGAACCGCCGGATTGGTTGGGTCGACGGCGAACAACCCGTAGTCGTCATCAGTTTGGGCGACGACGAGCATCAGCGTCGCCGCTTCCCCGTCGACGACGTACGCCTTGACGCCGTCGACGAGCCAGCCGTCGTCCGTCGGCGACGCACAGGTCGTCACCTCTCGTCGGTCGGCGCTCGTCGACTCGTCGATCGACGCCACGGTGGCGATCGTGGCGCCCGACGCGATACGCGGCAGCCACTGTTTCATCGCAATGTGATCGCCCGAGCCCAATATCGCCATGGTTGCGATCGTCGTCGCCAGCAGCGGCTCGCACAGCAGCGCGCGGCCGGCTTCCTCGAGGACGATCGCGGTCTCGACGAATGTGAAGCCGGTTCCTCCGAATTCTTCCGGAATCGTAAGGCCTTGTACTGCGGTCTGATCGGCCAGCAACGCCCACAGTTCGGGGTCGAAGCCGCGCTCGCCCACCATCGTCTCGCGGACGACCGCCTCGGGTGACTTCGCCTCGAAGAAGGACCGAACGACGCGCCGGAACTCGCGCTGCTCGGCAGAGTGACTCACGCTCATACCGGTTGCGGTGGCAACATCGGCGCTTCCAGAGGCACGAGATAACCGTCCTCTCGGCGAATGTGCTCGATGTGATCCGCGATGTCTTCCACACTCGCCGGGCCAGAATCCGGCAGCCACCCTGGTGTCAAGCCGACGAACGCCCTGCCGTACCAGCCCGCCCCTGCGGCGTAGATCTCGTGGGTAAGGGTGCACTCCCTCGACGCCAGATACACGACCATCGGCGTCACCAGCCTCGGATCCAGGGAGTCACCCGCCTCACCCAGAAGCCCGTCAGTCAGTCGCGTACGCGCAAGGGGCGCAATGACATTCGAGGTGATGCCGTAGCGGGCGCCCTCGATTGCGATTCCGCTGGAAAG
>Ga0075364_10000963_pt1 | contig 15174 bp, 15 predicted proteins | sample EndMetdeltDD1764_FD_71517 | JGI IMG/M metagenome (GOLD analysis project Ga0075364, IMG submission 71517) | Populus endosphere microbial communities from Tennessee, USA - Endosphere MetaG P. deltoides DD176-4 | ecosystem: Host-associated > Plants > Roots > Endosphere | place: USA: Tennessee...
GTGAGCGATCCGGACGACCTCGTCCGCGGAGTGGCCGTGCGCACGATGGTCGACTTGACCGAGCGGGGTGCACTGCTGGGGATGCCCGTTGCCGGTCTCGGCGAGCGCAGGGCCGGGGTGCTCGCGGAAGGTGTGCGGCAGGGCGTGGGCCCGCCCGTGCCGTCGCTCGAGGGGCTCGTCGTCGTCGACCTGTCGGCGATGTGGGCCGGTCCGCTGTGTGCCAACGTGCTCGGCCTGGCCGGGGCGCGTGTGATCAAGGTCGAGAGCAGTCGGCGTCCCGACGGCGCGCGCCTCGGATCGAAGGACTTCTTCGATCTGCTGCACGGCGGACACGAGAGCGTCAGCCTCGACTTCGCCGATGGGTCCGACATCGAGGTGCTGCGCACGCTCGTCGGGCGGGCCGACATCGTGATCGAATCGTCGCGACCTCGTGCGCTGCGCCAACTGGGAATCACCGCGGACCGATGCGACGGCCCGCGTGTGTGGCTGTCGATCACCGGCCACGGCCGCGAAGATGCCAACGGAATACGGGTCGGCTTCGGCGACGATGCCGCCGTTGCCGGTGGACTCGTGACGATGGACGCGCAGGGCCCATGCTTCTGCGCCGACGCAGTTGCTGATCCGCTGTCCGGCATGGTCGCGGCCGCGGCGGTGCTCAGCGCACTCGAACGGGGCGATCGCTGGCTGATCGATGTCGCCCTCGCGCGCACGGCTGCTGGTGCCGTGCGCGGTGCACTGACCGACATCGGCGCGATGACGCTCGCCGCGCCACGGGCCCGCGCCGCGACGTCGGTGGCAGCGCGCCTCGGCGAGCACACGAATGCAGTCGTGGCCGAGCTCGGCCGGTTCGATTAGCCGTCGGTTGGCGGTTTGGCGGCGGCGCGGGCGCGGCGCTTGCCCTCGTGCATCGCCGCGACGCGCGGGATCGGAATGGAATGGCCCTCGGCGAGCAGGTCGTCGGGGATCGGCTGCGGCTTCGGCAGCGCCTCGGCCCACGGGCTGCGATCGCCGAGCAGGCGCGCCGCGTTGAGCACGGTGAAGTCGCCCGGACTGACATCGTCGAGGTCGTCCCACGCGACCGGAAACGACACGGGAACGCCCGGACGTGCACGCGGGCTGTACGCGGCGACAACGGTCGCGCCGCCCGCGCGGGTCGCGTCGAGGAACACCTTGCCGTCGCGATCGGACTTCATGAACGCCGTGGTCGTCTTCGACGGATCGCGGCGCTCGGCGCGGTGCGCGATGGCACGAGTCGCCGCGGCGGCGTCGTCCATCGTGACGCTCGAGTCGATCGGAACGAAGATGTGCAAGCCTTTGGCGCCGCTGGTCTTGACCGCGCCCGCAAGCCCGCACTCGTCGAGCACCTCATGGACGAGGTGCGCGGCGTGCACCGGCTCGCTGAAGCGGCCGCCGGCAGGCGGATCGATGTCGAGCACAAGGTGGGTGGCCTGGTCGAGGTGATCGGCGCGAGCCAAGGTCGGGTGGTACTCGACCGCTCGCTGGTTGGCGAACCACAGCAACGTGCGTCGGTCGTTGCACAGCGCGTACGAGACGGTGCGTTTCGACGCCTCGGCCCACAGCGGCAGGGTGGCCACCCAGTCGGGCGTGTACTTGGGCACGTTCTTCTGCATGAACGGCTCCTGGCCGTGGGTCACGCGGATCACCGACAACGGGCGGTCACGAAGCTCGGGCAGAATTCGTTCGTCGATCGCGTCGAGGTAGTCGACCAGATCGCGCTTGGTTGCACCCGCACCGTCGAACAACGGCTGATCGAGGTGCGTCAGCTTGACGCCGTCGCGGGTCTCGTCGGCGGTGCTGCTCACCCCAACAGACTGCCCGCTGAGGCATGGCTGCGCAATGGCGGACAGCGCGACAACGAGCCCGGAGAGCGGGCCGATGGCCCGCGCCGGTATGCTCATGCCCCGTTCGGTGAAGGGGGACAGTGGGGCCAAACTCCGCTTGCTCGCCCGGTCCGGCGCCTCTAGCTCAATGGTAGAGCAGTGGACTTTTAATCCATTGGTTCAGGGTTCGAGCCCCTGGGGGCGCACCAGCTCAGTGGCCTTTTGTTCGAGACTGACGCCGTACTCGGACAACAGTTCGTTCTGGGTGGCTCAGCCGGTCAACGTGCCGGGCTGAGCCTCCCAGATGCAGAACCGGGCGCGTCAGGTCACGAACGGTCGATGACGCGTCGGCGGGTTCGGTGCGGGCCGATCACGGCGTCGAGGACCCGTTCGAGATCGGCTGCATCGAGGGCGCTGCCGCGAACGAGCCACAGGTACTGCAGCGAGCCGGTGAGGAGGACGGGAACCATCGCGGGATCGATGCTGCCGCGGAGCTCGCGTCGCGAGACGGCCGTCGCCACCCGCGCCGCGATGGCGTCGGCGCGGGGCCCGAAGAACCGATCGCGCAGGAGTGCGGCGAGCCGCGCATCCTGCAATGCGTCGGCCGAGAGAGCCGCGATCAACCCGCGCGACGACGGTGAACGGAACCCGGCGGCGTTGGCCTCGATCACCGCCATCAGGTCTGCCCACACGTCCCCCGTATCGGGCACCGGCGATCTCTGCGCTTCCGGTCCGATCATCGCCTCGTACAACAAGACGCCCTTGTTCGGCCAGCGCCGGTAGATGGCGGTCCGGGCAACGCCGGCACGTTCGGCGATCGCTTCGATCGTGGCGGCGTGATAGCCGACCTCGCTCTCGATCGCTCGCGCGGCAGCGACGACACGTTCGTCGACGCCGGCCGCACGCGGGCGCCCGCGTGGGCGCGCCGGTGGTTCTGTAGAAGTTGACGCGCCGGTCTCGGCCATTTACGCTACACGTGTCCGAAATTGATGCGGACGCACGGGAACGATGGGGGTGGTCATGAGGGTTGCACGATTCGGCCGTGGCGGGTGGGCGCGAGCTGCCATCGCCGTCACGGTAGCTGCGCTGGATCTCGTCGGCGCGACGGCGGTCAGTGCCTCGGCGCGAGCGAGTGATCGACAGCATGAAGGCACTTGCGCCCAGCCGGTGACGAGCGGATTGCACGTCGTCGACGTCGTCCAGCAGGGCGTGCACCGTCCTCTGCAGCTGTGGGTCCCGAGCGGGTACGCGGATCGTGCGGTGCCGCTGATGTTCTGGCTGCACGGATCCGGCACGACCGGTGCGCAGGCGATGGCAACCGTCGACTCGGCTGGACAACCCCTGTTCCCGGCCGACGCCGACGAGCACGGATACGCGGTCGCCACGCCGACCGGTGCAGTCCCGTTCAATCCCGCGCCGGGGTTCTCCGGCTTCGCGTGGAACATCCCAGGGGTGCCCCTTGTCGGGTCGACGGTCTACCCACCCCCAGGCACTCTGGACGACGTCGCCTACATCGGGCTGGCGATCGACGCGATTGCGGCGACGATGTGCATCGACCAACGTCGCGTGTACGCATCCGGTGCGTCGGGAGGCGGCCGGATGGCGTCTCAGCTCGCGTGCGACCTCGCCGACCGGATCACGGCGGTCGCGCCCGTGATGGGCGTGCGCTTCCCTCGCGCGTCGGACACGCCGGGTCGAAGCGTCGACTGCGTTCCGTCGCGGCCGGTGCCCGTGCTGGCGATCCACGGTCGGCTCGACCCTGTCAACGTGTTCGCGGACGACGATCCTCGGATCGTGCCGGGATCCTCGTGGACGTACGGCGCTCCGGAGGCGCTCCACAGGTGGGCCGATTCGAACGGATGCAATCCGAACAACGTGCGTCGCGAACCTGTCGCGGTGCACGTCGACCTCGTCACCTATCGAGGCTGCCACTCCGGCGCAGACGTCGCACTGTACGACGTCGCCGACGGCGGCCACACCGTTCCGGGAACCCTCGCCGTGCCGTTCCTCGTGCCGATCGTCGGTCCAACGAACCAGGAGTTGAACACCCCGGATGCGATCTGGGACTTCGTGTCCCACTTCAGGCTGCCGAACACGCACGACGGCCATCTCGACTGACGACCCGGGCGATCGTCAGGCCAAATTTGCGGTGGCGCGAGCGCTCGACATGGCGCATTCTGGGCGGTAAGGCGTAGTGCTGACAGAAATGGCTGCTGAGCGTTCAATCCACCAGGAGGACATCATGGCTGGAGTGGTGAAGAAGAGTTTCGGATCGCCTGATGAGCGTCGGACCCCGGACAAGACGGAGGTACAGGTCGTCGACCTTGGTGCGGTGAAAGCAGCGAAGATGACGTTGCAGCCGGGTTGGCGGTGGTCTGAGTGCATCAAGCCGATCGTGGGTACCGAGAGCTGTCAGCTCCATCATGAAGGAATGGTCGCCGCGGGGCAGATGCACGTGCGCCACGACGACGGGACGGAGATCGAGATCGGTCCAGGCGACGCGTATGTGATCGAGCCCGGTCACGATGCCTGGACAATCGGCTCGGAAGTCTTCGTCGGCTATGAGTTCGACAGCAAGGCCGCTGAGACCTTCGCTCGCGGGTGACTGCGCGGGGCAGAAGGTACACAGAACTGGTTCCGCGGCCTGCGGAATCTCTCTGCGGAGGGGATGCGGTCGGTACCGAGCGAGAGATTCCACGGCACGATGAGCAACGCGCGGATGCGGCCGTGCTCGCTCCCCGGCAGCCCGGCGCGCGACCTCGCGGCAACAGCGCTGCCAACCGAACAGCCCTATTGGGAATCGATCGTCCCGATTGGTGTGGCGGGTTCTGGTTGGTGGCGGGGCGTCTTGGTGAGGATGATGCTGCTGACGGTGGCCGAAAGGATCGATGCGGCGAGAATCGCCAATTTCGCCTGTGATCGTTCAGTCGGGTCGGTCAGGGCAAGCTCTGTGATGAACAGGGCCACGGTGAAGCCGATCCCAGCTGCACACCCGATCCCCATGATCTGGCGTGGTGCGGCACCGTTGGGTTGGTCGGCCAGTCCGGCGCGGATGGTTGCGCGTGTGACAAGCACGATGCCGATGGGTTTGCCGGCGGAGAGTCCGAAGAAGACACCCCAAGTGATTGGAGACGACGCCGCGTCGCGCAGTCCGTCGACGGAGATGGCGATGCCACTGTTGGCCAGCGCGAAGATCGGCACGATCACGTAGCTCGTCCACGGATGCAGCACGTGCTGCAGCCACTCGACGACGGACACCGACCCTCTGGCGATCTGTGTGGTCGTATGCGCAGCCTCGGCGTCGGAAAGGTCCATCAGTTCGTCGCCGTCGATCAGTTCTGGACTGATTCTCGGGGTCGATGGGGCGAGAAGCCCCATCAACACACCGGCAATCGTCGGGTGGATCCCTGCTTCGTGGAGGCTGAACCAGACGAAGGCACCGATGACGACGAAGACCGATGTCCTGTGCACGCCGAACCGTCTCACGACAATGGTCGCGACGACACCCGCGGCCGCGGCTGCGAGCCAACCACCTGCGACTCCTGTGGAGTAGACGACGGCGATGATGAAGATGGCGCCGATGTCGTCGACGATTGCCAACCCGAGCAAGAACGCACGCAATGATGGCGGGATGCGCCTGCCGGCGACGGCGAGCACACCGACGCCCAGGGCGATGTCGGTTGCGACCGGGATCGCCCATCCGCGCGGTGATGTCGTGCCGGCGATGGCAAGGTAGAGGAGGGCCGGCACAACCATCCCTCCGAGCGCGGCGGCCGCTGGCAGCAGCGCAGCTCGACGTGACGAGAGATGACCGTCACTCAGCTCTCGTTTGATCTCGAGACCGACGATGAGAAAGAAAACGGTCATCAAACCGTCGTTGATCCAGTGCCGAATGTCGAGCTCGAGCGTGTGTCCGGCGACAGCGACCGCAGCGCGGCTGTTCCACAGGCTCTCGTACGACGCGGACCACGGCGAGTTTGCCCAGATCAACGCGGTGCCGGCTCCCACGGTCAGCAGAATTGCCCCGGAGGCTTCGGTGTCCAAGAAGTCCCGCAGCGGCGACAGCATGCGCACGATCGGTGACCGGGAGTGTCGAAAGGCGCGACCCATGGAATGTCCTTGTCCTCGCCGACCAGACTTCCCGGCACACCTCAGTTGACCGCGCCACGGTATCGACGACTCACCACGACTTCACAGCTGTCGAACCGACCCACCCGGCTGGGTTCACGGAGGACACGCTGATGTCATTCGGTGATCCGTGAGTCCGAGCGGACAGGTCGCTCGCTGTCGGCCCGATCGGAGACGTGTGCCATCCTGGTCGCATGGCTACCGATCAGCATGTAGAGCAGGCTTGGGAGACACCGTCGCTGGAGGAGATCCCGGTGATCACCAAGGCACACGTCGAGGGGCTGGAGTCGACGAACGACGACGCAGCATGGGTTCTCGCCGGCATGCACCACGTCATCATCACCACGCTCGGTCGCAAGACCGGCGCCGCGCACAAGGTCGCGCTGCCGTTCTGGCGTGACCCCGACGGCGTGCGGGTCGTGGTCGCCTCCTTCGCCGGTGCTCCGCAGCATCCGTCGTGGTACCTCAACCTTGCCGACCGCGAGGCCAACCCCGAGGTGCGCTGCCGGGTGCAGCACGGCGAGTTCTGGTCGGTGCCGGAGATCCTCGAAGGCGACGAGCACGCCCGCATCTGGGCGCTGCTCACCGATGACCGGGCCTGGTACAACAACTACCAAGCCAAGACCGACCGCACGATCCCGCTCGTTCGGCTCCCGGAGACCCGACCGGTCTCGTAGCCGGAGCGCCGGCCCAGACCGTCAGAAGGTGCGTTCGGCCACGGTCGTGAAGTTGCGTTGGGTGATGCGCCAGCCGTCCGCAGCACGCACGAACGCGTCGTCGTAGAACCCGAAGGTCTCGTAGACCGTCGCGGGATTGTTGCGGTCGAGCTGGAGCACGACGTGGACGTAGGTGCGCCCGGAGGCCGTGTCCCCGTCGACTGACGTGACGATGTTCGTCATGCGATGCATCGTGTGCCCCATCCCTGCGTGGGCAGTTGTCATGAACTCCGTCAGACCGTCGAGCGTGCTCCATCCGCCGATCGGGCCGTAATCGGAACCGCAGTCGTCGGTGAAGCAGGTGCGGAACAGGTCCCAGTCACGACGATCGATCGCCGTCGCGTAGCGCACGATCACATCCGCGATCGCGGCGCGGTCATCTCCCTCGGACATCTCGGCCCCCTCCGTGTCGGCAGACTCGCGACCGTATCGGGACCAAGTGCCCTGGTGCAGGATCGTGAGGGCCGTCACGCTTGAGGTATGAGCAGCAAGACTCTTGTGTTCGGAGACGACGGCTCGCCTTCCGCCGATCTGGCCTGGCTGTGGATCAACAGCCACGCCTGGCCATCGTGGCGGCTGGAGGTGGTTCGCGCCGTGGTGCCCGAGTTCGTCAAGGTGTCCGCGGTCGCGCCTGTGCCGCACGAGTGGCAGCCGGGCAACCCGCGCACTGCCTTCGCCGAGACGTGCTTCGACGACGTCGTCCAACTCACGATCGACCAGGACCCGCGCATCGCGCTCACGCGTCACACCGACCTGTTGGTCATCGGTCCCCGCGGCCCCGGTGTGGCAAAGGCGTTGCACATCGGCAGCACGGCGGAATGGTTGCTGGTGCATCCTCCTTCTCCGATGGTGATCGCCCGCAACGGCCGACCAACACGCACCGTCATGGTCTGCCACGACGGATCACCATCAGCGCAGACGGCCACTGCGAGCCTGTGCTCTCTGCCGTGGTCGACCGGTCTCAGCGTCGAGATCGTCTCGGTCGACGATGGTCGCGCCGATGTCGAGCGTGTCGTCGATGATGCGCGGCAACATGCGAGCAGCATCGCGGCGAGCGTCTCGGTGACGATCCTCTCCGGGGATCCGACGAAGGAGTTGGTGAGGCACGCGGCCCGACGGAGCCCTGATCTCGTCGTGATGGGCACCCGCGGCCTGACCGGCTTGAGCCGGTTGAGGATCGGGTCGACCGCAAGTGCCGTCGCCCATGCGACGGACCACTCCGTCCTCCTCGCCTGTGATCCTGACCAATTGCAGGTCGGGTCATGACAAATGGCCCTCGTCGCCCGAAGGGCGCGAGTGGACGATGATGTGATGGACGCCAAACGAACACTGCAATTCCTCGGGGGCACCGGAACGGTCACCGGCTCCAAGTTCCTGGTCTCCGTCGGCGACAGCCGCGTGCTCGTCGATTGCGGGCTCTACCAAGGTGTGCGCGAGCTCCGCGAACGGAACTGGGCGCCGCTTCCGTTCGAGCCGAGGTCTCTCGACGCCGTGGTGCTGACCCACGCCCACATCGATCACTGCGGCTTCCTCCCGAAGCTGATCGCGGCGGGCTTCGACGGCCCTGTCTACTCAACGCCCGCGACCGCCGAGCTGGCCGGGATCGTCCTGCCCGATTGCGGGCATCTGAACGAGGAGGAGGCCGAGTACGCCAACCGTAAGGGTTTCTCCCGACACGATCCGGCCTTGCCCCTGTACACGGAGGAAGACGCGTGGACCGCGCTGCAGCACTTCAAGACGCTGAACCACGGGGTCATGATGGAGATCGCCCCCGACGTCGACCTCCGCCTCTCGCGAGCCGGTCACATTCTGGGGGCCGCCAGCGTGCAGCTCCGCATTGGCTCGAGCGGGCCGATCGTCGGCTTCAGCGGCGACCTCGGGCGCGATCACCACCCGTTGCTCGTCCCACCGGATCCGGCGCCCGCCGCTGACTACTTGCTGGTCGAGTCGACCTACGGCGACCGCCGTCACGACGACGCGAGCGCCGCGGACGCACTCGCCGACACGATCGCGATGACGATCGAGCGCGGCGGCAACGTGCTGATCCCGGCATTCGCTGTCGACCGCACTGAGGTGCTCCTGCACCACCTGTCGGTGCTCCACCGCTCGAATCGACTGCCGGCCGGCGTGCCGATCTATGTCGACAGCCCGATGGCGCTCAGCGCATTGACCGTCTACCGGGAAGCGATCACGCGCGGTGATGCCGACATCCGGCGCGAAGTGACCGGCGGCGCGGACCCGTTCGATCTGCCCAACCTCCACGAGGTCCGTGATGTCGAGGGTTCCAAGGCGTTGAACCACCCGTCGCGACCGTCGATCGTCATCTCCGCGGCCGGCATGGCCAGCGGCGGTCGGGTCGTGCACCACCTCGCCCACTACCTGCCCGAGCCGCGCAACACGGTCGTCCTCGCCGGCTATCAAGCGGTCGGGACACGCGGTCGGCAGCTCGCCGAGGGCGCGACGGAGTTGAAGATGATGGGACGGTACGTCCGGGTCCGGGCCACCGTCGTCGATCTGCCGACGCTCTCGGTGCACGCCGACTCGGCCGAACTCCTCGACTGGGTCGCGTCGAGCCAGCGGGAGCCGGACTCGGTGTACGTCGTGCACGGCGAGCCGGGCGCCTCCGCGAGCCTCGCCGCCGCGATCAGAAGCTCGTTGGACTGGACCGCCGTCGTGCCTCGCTTCGGTGAGCGCGTCCGCCTCGACGCCACCCCGTGCGTCAGGCACTGATCGATCACGCCCTTGCCGACTCGCTGCGCAGCGGGCAAGGTGAGCACGTGCCAGATCGTGCTTCGTCAGTGCCCTCTGGGGAGATGGACGCGTGGCGGGTCTCGAAGCCAGGCCCGCTGACCGAGAGCCCGTTGCAGCGAGCCAGGGCGCCGATTCCCGAACCTGCGCCGGATGAGGTCCTCGTTCGCGTCACGGTGTGCGGCGTGTGCCGCACCGACCTGCACGTCGTCATGGGCGATCTTGCGCCTCATCGTCGCCGCGTGGTTCCCGGACACGAGATCGTCGGCCGAGTCGTGAGCCGTGGCGACGACGCACGGCGGTTCGATGTTGGCGAGCGGATCGGGATCGCGTGGTTGCGCCACACGTGCGGTGTGTGCCGGTTCTGCCGGGCGGAACGGGAGAACCTGTGCGTCGAACCGCGCTTCACCGGTTGGGACGATGACGGCGGCTACGCGGAGTACGCAACCGTTCCGGAGGAGTACGCGTACCGGATTCCCGAATCGTTCGACGACGTGACCGCGGCGCCGCTGCTCTGCGCGGGCATCATCGGCTTCCGCGCCCTCGAACGGGCCGAGATCCCGGCCGGTGGACGCGTCGGCATCTATGGGTTCGGAGGGTCGGCTCACCTGGCGGCTCAGATCGCGCTCAGTCGCGGCGCGATCGTGCACGTCTTCACTCGCTCACCGGCGGCGCAGCGGCTTGCGCTCGATCTCGGTTGCTCGACCGCCGGCGATGCGTCGGCCCGCGCACCGGAGCCGCTCGATGCCGCGATCCTGTTCGCACCGGTGGGTGACCTCGTCCCCGTCGCGATGGAGGCGCTCGACCGCGGTGGGACGCTCGCGATCGCCGGCATCCACCTCAGCGACATCCCGGTGATGAACTACCAGGCCCACCTCTTCCAGGAACGTCAGATCCGCAGCGTCACCGCCAACACAAGAGCTGACGGCGATCGGTTTCTCGCCGAGGCCGCGGCGGTCAACATCCACGTCCAGACATCGGTCTTCCGTGCCGACCAGGCCGATCAGGCTCTCGCCGATCTGTGGAACGACCGTGTCGACGGGGCCGCTGTGCTCGTGCACTGAGCCGCGCGCCAGAGTCTCCTCCGGGTCGGTCAGCGATCGAACCTCACCGAGACGTCGATCGATTTGACGAACGGGTCGTAGCGCCGAACCGCTTCCCGCGCCCGATCAGCGACGGTCCACACGACGTCGTGTGCGTCTTGCTCGGGCACCTCGACCGTCACCCACGTACGGTCGTGCTCGCGGCCGACCTCGACGCCGACGTCCCCTGTCGCCAACGCGGCGCGCACGGCGGCCGCGCAGGCTGCTTCGGCCCTGTCCTTGCCGGCGGCGGCGGCCGCTTTCACCGTGCGCTCGAGGTCGACGCTGGTCGGCTCGACGCGGACGACCGGCACCCGGTGCCGTTCGGCGCACACGGCTCCCATCTCGCGAAGGGTGTCGGCGGCACCCGCCGGGCGGACGACGACGGCGACATCGATGGGGTGGTCCAACGGACAGCCCGAGGGCTCGTCGACACTTCTGCACGGGCTGTCGTTGTCGGGGTCGGTGCATGTGGCGACCTGATGACCGGCTCGCGCCAGGGCGGTTGTGACGTTGCGAGCGAGGCCTTGCTCTGATTCGAGGACGAGGAGCTTCATGGATGCCATTGCACCGCACGCCGGCGCGGCGGGAATAGGGGCGAAGGTCCCCATTCCGACCCCGTTGGTGGCGGACAGTGTCGCGGAATGGTCGAAGGCCTCTAGTGGACGGCGGTCGCTGATGCTCGACTGGGATCACGTCGGGATGCCGAAGGGAGAGCCGAATGACCGCCGAACATCACGAACTGCCGAGGTGGGAGTCACTCGAGCTGCTGGGCTCGACGCACGTCGGACGTCTGTGCGTCCTCGAGGGTGAGTATCCGATCGCGATGCCGATCAACTACCGCATCAGCGACCGCGACGGCACGACGACCGCCATCATTCGCACCGCTCCGAATTCGGTCCTCGGTCGAGTCGAGGGACCGGCCTCGCTGGAGGTCGACGACATCGATCTGAACGCTGGCACCGCGTGGAGCGTCATCGCTCGCGGGCGTCTGCATCGAGTGATCGGACCGCACTCGTTGTCCGACCCGCTCCCCATCGTCACCGGCTGCCGTCAGTGGATGCAGCTGTCGATCTCTGCCATGAGTGGCCGACGGTTCACGATCCAAGCCGCCGCGGACGGGTTCGCGGTGGAGTGGCAGGTCGCGTAAGTGCCATCGGCTTTCACCAGTTGAGGGTGGCTCGAGCGATGCCTCCGCGCTCGTAGTACTCGACGACGATGGTGTGCTCTCCATGGGCGAGTTTGATCTTGACCGACGGAACCGGCGACGGATAGCTCTGGTCGTTCCACCGATCGATGACGAGCACGCCGTCGATGTACAACCGGCCGCCGTCGTCGGTGCCCAGCTCGAACGTTTGGAACCCGGCGCTGAACGTCTCCGTGCGCGTCCAGCGTACGGAGAAGTTGTCCGACGGGATCACCGTCGCCGGCGAGCTGTACGCCCAGTTGAAGGCGATGTCGGCATCGTCGCGGCACAGCTTGGCCGGTCCGGTCAGGGAGATGTTGGCGAAGTACTCGCCCTTCCAGCCGTTCACGGTCGCCGGGCAGATCGAGGCCGGCACGATTGCCCAGTCGAGCATCGCCGCGGCGATGCCGCCCCGCTCGTAGTGCTCCATCACGATCGTGTGCGCACCCGCCGCGATCGCACGGACCACGGTTGGCTCTGGAGACGGGTAGCTCTGGTCCCGCCAGCGGTCGAGGACCAGCGCGCCGTCGATGTAGAGCCGGCCGCCGTCGTCGGTGCCCATCGTGAACGTGTACGTGCCGGCCGCAAAGGTCTGCGTGCGCGTCCACCGCACGGAGAAGTTGTCGGACGGGATCGTCGCGGCCGGTGGGCCATAGCCCCAGCTGAAGTCGATGCTGGCATCGTCCCGGCACAGAGCCGGACTGCCGGTCAGCGTGATGTTGGTGTAGTACTCGCCGCGCCAACCCGTTGGGTTCAGCGGGCACCCGGCGGGGACCGCGGACGTCACGGTGAGCGTCGAGCTGCTCGTCGCCCGAGCGCCCGCGGCGTCGGTCGCTGCCACCACGACGGTCGACGTGCCGGCTGTGCTCGGTGTACCGGAGATGGCACCGGAAGCTGCGTTCATCGTCAGCCCGGCAGGCAGTCCGCTGGCCGCCCAGGCGTATGGAGCAAGACCGCCCCCGGCAACGAACGTGGTCGTCGGATAGGCGGTCCCGACCGTGCCCGTCGGCATCGTCGGCGGCGTGATCGCCAGCGCGGCACGGATCGTCAGCGGGTAGATGCGACCCGCTGACGCTCCGAGCGCATCAGACACGGTGACGCCGATCGTGAACGTTCCGGCGGCTGTCGGGCTCCCGGAGATCACGCCCGTGGCCGGATCCATCGCCAGCCCCGCGGGGAGGCCAACCGCGACCCAACCGAACGGCGCCGTGCCACCTGACGGGCTGACCGTCGTCGATGGGTAGGCGATCCCGACCTGACCGGTCGGCAGCGCGGCAGGTCCGCTGATCGCAAGGACGGGAACGATCGTGACGGTGTAGCTGACCGTTGACGCCGTCGCGGTCGCGTCGACGACGGTGACTGCGATCGTGAAGGAGCCCGCCGCAGTCGGAGTGCCCGCGAGCAGTCCGTTTGCCGGATCGAGGTCGAGGCCCGCCGGCAAACCCGTGGCCGACCACGTGTACGGCGCTGTTCCACCTGTCGGCGACAGCGTCGTCGGGGTGTAGGCGACGCCGACCTGTCCGCCGGGCAGGCTGGTGGTGCCGACGCCCAACGGCGCGTTGACGATGAGCGCCGAGCTCGTTGTCGCGTTTGCCGCGACCGCGTCGGTCGCGGTGACGACGACGCTGTACGAACCTGCCGCCGTCGGCTTGCCGGTGATGGTCCCCGTGGCAGAGTCGATCGCGAGGCCCGGTGGGAGGCCGGCGGCCATCCACGTGTACGGCGCGAGGCCGCCCGTTGCAACGAACGTGGTCGGCGGGTAGACGCTGTCGACCTGCCCGCCGGACATCGTCAGCGGCGTGACGGCGAGCGCCGGTCTGATGGTGAGCGGATAGGTCTTCGTCGCCCGGGCCGCGAGCGAGTCGGTGACGGTGACGACCACGGAGAACGTGCCGGCCGCGGTCGGGCTGCCGGAGAGGACGCCCGTGGCCGAGTCGATCGCAATCCCGGCGGGAAGCCCCGTCGCGGCGAACTGGAACGGACCCGTGCCACCGCTGGCAGCGACCGTCGTGCTGGGATACGTGCGTCCGACCTGTCCGTCGGGTAGTGCTGCTGGTTGGGCAGCGACGGCGAGGCTGGCCGTGAGCGCGAGGGGTGTAGGTGGTCGAGTACGCCGTTGACGACGCGTCGAAGACGGTGACGACGACGGTCGTGCTCGACGCGGCCGTGCCGGTTGGGGTGCCCGCCAGCACTCCTGTCGCTGGATCCAACGTGATCCCGTCCGGCAACGTCGTCGCCGACCACGTGTAGGGCGCCGCGCCGCCACTCGCCGAGAGAGTCGTCGGTGGGTAGGCAACGCCCTTCTGGCCGACGGGCAGCGCGGTCGGCGTGACGGCAAGGGTCGGGATGGGAAGTCCGACGCGGGTCCTGCTCGATCCGTCGAACCGCAGTCCCCGCCCGATGATGCCGCCGATGTTGTTGGCCCCCGGCCCGCTCGTCGTGACCTGCGACGTCGGCGCGTAGATGTACCCGCGGAAGGTGCTCACATCGGTTCCCGTTGCGATCGAGATCTGCTGCGCCGTCGACACCCACACGAGGAGGTTGGCGTACGGACCGGTGGTCGCCGCGGAGAGGTTGACCGTGGCCGTGGCGGCGACGTTGAACGTGCCCCCGACGACGAACAGGAACACGCCCGTGCCGCTGATCGTGGCGTTGGCGTCGAACGTCAGGCCATCGCAGAAGACGTATCGGCCGGGCTTGAAGACGACTGCGCCGGTGATCGACACGGCGGTCGGATACAGCACGACCGCGGACGGATCGCTGCTGTCCCCGACCGGGCTCGGGTTGGTTCCCGCACCGCAGCTGCTTGCCGGCGGAACGGTGCCGAGAAACGGATCAGCGATGTCGCTGAGCGCACGGCTCGTCCCCGACTGCTGCAGCAACGTTCCGGTTGTCTTGATCGGGCTGGCATCGCAGTTCGATCCGGCGACCACATCACCCAACACCGTCACCTGCCTCGCATCGGCGACAGTGAGGTTCGGACAGGGTGTCGTGCCTTCCGCGGCGCTGAGGGCGAGGAGTGGGACCGCCGACGCGTTGGCGGGCGTCGCCTGGCTCTGTTGGTCTGTTCGCAACGAGGCTTTGAGGGTGTATGCGAACGGCGTCTGCGCTTCCGTGCCGGTGAGTGCCAACGCCACCGAGGAGGTGAGTGTTCCGCACGCCGGATCGGGTGCGCAGGTCGCCGTCGCCGAGGTGATTGCCTGGCCCAGCACGAGGTCGGACGCAATGGCTCCACTCGGGCAGAACCGCCGGGTGAGGTGATGGGCAGCGTCGAGTGCATAGGTGACGACGTTGCGCCGTCGGTTGGAGACCGTGATCGCGTCGAGCCAGCTGAAGCGGACGACGAGGCTGCCCCCCGGCTGCGTGCAGTCGCTCCAACCGGCGGCGGTCGCGCTGGTGGAGACGCCGACGCTCGAGTCGGGTTGCGCCGTCGACGGATCGGTCGCGCCCGCGGCTTGTGCGTCGCGATACAG
>Ga0075364_10000964_pt1 | contig 15158 bp, 16 predicted proteins | sample EndMetdeltDD1764_FD_71517 | JGI IMG/M metagenome (GOLD analysis project Ga0075364, IMG submission 71517) | Populus endosphere microbial communities from Tennessee, USA - Endosphere MetaG P. deltoides DD176-4 | ecosystem: Host-associated > Plants > Roots > Endosphere | place: USA: Tennessee...
ACGCCGGACCTGGCGGACCTCTGGCTGAAGCCCCGGCTGGGGGGCTTTCAGGCGGAGCACCCGAACATCAGGTTCTGCATCAATGGCGAAGGCGACGCCGCCCTGCGCCTGGGCCCGGCGGACTGCGAGATCAGCTATGGGCCGCCCGGCGGGGAGGCCGAGGTGCTCTTCCGTGACTTCGTTGCGCCCGTCGCCTCCCCGGAGATCGGAATCCGGTTCGCGCCCCTGGAGGGCTCGCCTCGCCTGGAGGGCGTGCCGCTGTTGCACCTCGACTTCTACAAGGACGACCCCGACGCCCTCGACTGGCCCAGGTGGATCACCGCCGCCGGCCTGGCGCGCGCCTCGCCCGAGCGCGGAATACGCTTCCAGCGCATCGTCCGCGTGCTGGACGCCGTCACGGCCCACGCCGGTCTCGCCATCTGCGGCCTGGCCCTGGTCTCCGACGCGGTCGACACCGGCGAGATCGTCCTGCCGTTCGGCGCCGCCGCCGGCCGCTGGACCGGACACGCCTTCCAGGCCCGGTTCCGCGCGGCGGCGATGATGCGCCCGCAGCTCAAGCGTTTCCGCGCCTGGCTGCTGGAGGAGGCGGCCCGGACGAGCGCGTGGCTGGATCGGACGATCGCCACCGAGCGCGCCTGAGGCGCGGCCCTAGCGGCCGTAGACGCAATCGGCCAGGCCCTGGCGGCGGACCACGCCGGCGCGGGCGGCGATGGTTCCGGCGCGGCGGCGCACGTAGCGGCCGGGCCGGGCGGCCTTCCAGTCCAGGGGCTTGGGCACGATCACCGCCAGCCGCGCGGCCTGGGCGGGGCTGAGGTCCTTGGCCGAGACCCCGAAATTGCGCCGGGCGGCCGCCTCGGCGCCATAGACGCCTGGGCCCCACTCGATGGAATTCAGATAGACCTCCATGATCCGGGACTTGCCCCACACCGCCTCGATCAGGACCGTGAAATAAGCCTCCAGACCCTTGCGGACATAGTCGCGGTGCGGCCAGAGGAAGACGTTCTTGGCCGTCTGCTGGCTGATGGTGGAGCCGCCGCGGATGCGGGAGGGGTCGGCCTCGTTGTGCTGCAGCGCCTTCTTCATGGCCTCCACGTCGAAGCCATTGTGCTCGCAGAAGCCGGAGTCCTCGGAGGCCACCACCGCCCCCACCAGACGCGGCGAAATCTGGCGCAGGGAGACCCAGCGCCGATCGAAGCCGCGCCCCTCGAACAGGCGCTGGACCATCAGGAAGGTCATCGGCGGCGGGACATACCGGTAGAGGACCACCACGCCCACCGGGCCGATCAGGCCGAACACCAGGACGATCAGGGCAAGCGTGCGCAGGACGCGGCCCGCGCGGCTCGGCGGCGCCTTGGGACGGGCCTTGGATCTGGCCTTCGATCGGGCCTTGGGTCGCCGGGCCACGGGCGGGTCCTTGCCTTGGGAGGCGGCCCCCTCTAGGCCGCTTGACCTATCTCCCGCCGAAGCGATTGCGAACTCATGAACGTCTCCCAAGCTGTCGAGCGCCGCATCTCCGTCCGCGCCTTCCGGCCCGATCCGGTCCCCGGCGAGGTGGTGCGCGAGCTCCTGGAGCGGGCCTCGCGCGCTGCGTCCGGCGGCAACCTGCAGCCCTGGCGGGTCTATGCCCTGGCCGGCGAGGACCTGGCCGGCCTGATCGCCAAGGCCAAGGCCGCCGGCCCCGACGAGACTGCCGGCTACGCCGTCTATCCGCCGGATCTTTGGGAGCCCCTGCGCACGCGGCGCTTCCAGGCCGGCGAGGACCTCTACGCAGCCCTCGGCATCCCCCGGGAGGACAAGCCCCGCCGGCTCGAGCAGTTCGCCCGCAACCTGGAGCTCTTCGGTGCGCCGGTGGGCGTCTTCGTCTGCCTCGACCGCCGGGTCGGCCCGCCGCAGTGGGCCGACTGCGGCATGTTCCTGCAGACCCTGATGCTGCTGGCGGTGGAGCGCGGCCTTGGGACCTGCGCCCAGGAGTACTGGGTGCGCTACGCCAGCTCCGTGGAATCCTATCTGGGCGTTCCCGCCGACCACATGCTCTACGCCGGCATGGCGCTCGGCTTTCCCGACGAGGCCGCGCCGGTGAACAGCCTGCGCACCCGCCGCGACCCGCTGGAGGCCTGGGCGACGCTGCGCGGCTTCTAAGGCCGCGCGCGCCCTCAGTCGGCTTCGCCGTAAGCGGTGGGGCAACTTGGCGCTCAGTTCCTCCACCGCTCGCGGGGGAGGTGGATCGCGCCGCAGGCGCGAGACGGAGGGGGCCTGACGGCGTCCGCGGGTGAAGGCGCAGTCAACCTTCGCCGAGAATGACCGCTTCCATTTGCTCGCGGGCGAGCTGCGCGCCCGGCAGCGCCAGGTGCAGTTCGGCCGCGGCCTCCAGGACGCAGTCGAGATCCTTCCAGGCGATGTCGAGGGTGCGCTTGAGGCTCTCGCGCTGGGCCGGATCCATGGGCTTTGGCCCCATCACCACCCGCATCAGGCCGCGGATCGCCGGGGTGGCGACGCCGTTGGAGGTCATCACCTCCATCAGCAGGCTTGGGTCCACGCCGCTGCGCCGGGCAAGCGTCAGGGCCTCGTGGCCGGCGACGAACTGGATGTAGGTGGCCAGGTTGTTGGCGATCTTCAGGGTGGTGGCGGCCCCCAGCGGACCGGCCTCGACGATCGCCTTGGCCGAGGGCTCGACGAAGATCCTGGCGTCGGCCACGTCCTGCGCCGACCCGCCCAGCATGTAGGTGATGGTCTTGCCATCGCCGCCGCCGCTTCTGGTGACCGTGGCGTCGACCAGGCGCACGCCCCTGGCCTCGCAGAGCGCGGCCGCCTGGCGCAGGGTCGCGGCGTGCACCGTCGAGTGCAGGCAGACCAGCAGGCCGGGACTCGCCCCATCGAGCAGGTCGGTCACCACCGCCAGCGCCTGCTCGTCGGTGCGCACGCAGATCCCCAGCGCCTCCGAGCCTCTCGCCACCTCGGCCGGCGAGGACGCCACCCGCGCGCCCATCGCCGCCAGCTCCGCCGGGCCTTCCGGCTGCAGGTCATGGACGATGACCTCGCGCCCCGAGGCCGCCAGCGCCCGGGCGATGCCCCGCCCGATGTCGCCCAGTCCGATGAAGCCGGATTTCATCTAGACCTCCGCCACGCCGGCGCCGCCGGTCTCGTCGCCCCAGGCCACGCGACGCCCGTCCGAGGTCATGGCCAGGGCGGTGATCGGCGCGCCGCGCTCGGCCTTGAGCTCGCGCACCGTCTGTTCGGCCAGGTCGCAGGCGCGCACGCGGCCATCGTCCAGGCCCCAGGCGATCCAGGAGCCACCGGGCATCGCCGCGACGCGTGTCACGGTGGCGGTCTCCTCGAAGCCCACCTCGGCGGCCTGCTTGCCCATCGGGCCGCTGGAGCCGGCGAAGGGCCAGATCACCACCCCGCGCGAGCCGGAGGTGGCCATCATCATCCCGCGGCCGAGGAACACCAGGCTCTTCACCTTGGCCGGATAGCCGCCCATCCGCATGTTCTTCTCGTCGGCCACGCGCCAGCCGTGGACCTCGTTCTCCTGCATGCCGCTGACCAGGAACTTGCCGTCCGGGCTCCAGACCACCGCCACATGGCTGCCGGCCCACTTGAGCTGCATGGGCTTCTGCTCGGCGATGCGGGCGAACCACAGCCAGGCGCCGCCATAGGTGGCCGCCGCGATCCGCCGGCCCTTGGGGTCCAGCGCCACCTGGGCGACGGTGCGCTCATGGACGAAGCGGCGCTCGAAGGCCGGGTCCTTGACGTCGCGCACCTGCACCTCGCGCCCGGCGGCGAAGGCGATCAGACCGCTGTCGGCGCTGGCGTCGACGCTGTCGATCCACTTGCCCGGCAGGCTGGCCAGCTCCTGGACCCCGTCGGGCCTGGCCCACACCAGCCGCCCGTCGTCGCCGCCGCTGACCACGCCCTCGCCGCTGGGATGGCGGCAGGCGGTGAGCGAGGCGCCGTCGTGGGCCTGGGCGAGCGCGCCATCCTCGAAGCGGATGGTGCCATCGCCCAGCGCGAAGGCCGCCTTTCCGTGGCGATCGAACAGGGCGGCGGTGACATAGGCGTCGAAAGACTGGATCATGGTCCTCCCATAGCGAGGAGGAGACGGCGATGGAACGGCGCAAGCTGGGGACGCAGGGACTCGAGGTCAGCGCCATGGGCTTTGGCTGCATGGGACTTTCCCAGGCCTATGGCCCGCCGCCGGACGAGGACCATGCGATCCGCGTGATCCGCCGCGCCGTCGAACTGGGCGTCGACTTCTTCGACACCGCCGAGACCTACGGCTCCCGCACCAACGAGATCATCGTCGGCAAGGCCCTCAAGCCCGTGCGGGACAAGGTCATCATCGCCACCAAGTTCGGCTTCAAGATCCCCGACAAGCCCGGCGCCCCGCGCGGCGTCGACAGCCGTCCCGAACACATCCGCGAGGTCTGCGACGCCTCACTGAAGCGGCTGGGCGTGGATGTGATCGACCTGCTCTACCAGCACCGGGTGGACCCGGACGTGCCGATCGAGGACGTCGCGGGCACGGTGGGCGACCTGATCAAGGAAGGAAAGGTGCGGTTCTTCGGCCTCTCCGAGGCGGGCCTGGACACCATCCGCCGGGCGCACGCCACCTTCCCGGTCACCGCCCTGCAGAACGAATACTCCCTGCAGACCCGCGAGCACGAGCGCGGCGCCCTGCCGCTCTGCCGCGAGCTTGGCATCGGCTTTGTGGCCTTCAGCCCGCTGGGCCGCGGCTTCCTGGGCGGGGCCGTGCGCAGCGAGGCGGTCATCACCGAGAAGGACAACCGCAAGACCCACCCGCGCTTCCAGGGCGAGGCCCTGCAGAAGAACCTCAAGCTGCTGGAGGCGGTGGAGAAGCTGGCCGCCGCCAAGGGCCGCACCGCCGCCCAGCTCTGCCTGGCCTGGCTGATGCACCAGGGCGCCGACATCGTGCCGATCCCCGGCACCACCAAGATCTCCCGGCTGGAGGAGAACGTCGCCGCCGCCGACATCCGCCTCTCGCCCCAGGACCTGGCCGACATCGAGGCGGCCATGCCCGAGGCCGAGGTGGAAGGCTGGCGCAGCATCCCCTCGCAGAAGACCATGGTCGGCGTCGAGAGCCGGCCCAAGACCACCGCCTAGGGCCAAACCCCGCGGGTTGCGCCGGACAGGGCCGGCGCAACTCCCTGCGGCGAACCGCGTTCGGCTTTCCGGCAGGGCTGGCGCAGAAGCGCGGGCCCTGCGGCGCCGCGCCTGAGCGCCGTTGGAAACCGCGAGACCCATGCGCACCCCCCTTCGCCCCCTGGCCCTCTTGTTCGTCACCGCCGCCACCGGCGCGTCCTTGAGCGGCTGCAAGCTCGACAACCGCCCCAGCGCGGCGTCCTACGCCGTGGCGCCGCCGGCGCCTGGGCCCCTGGACCCGGCCGCCGCGCCGGCCGCCTACGATCCTGGCTACGCCCAGCCCGACCTGGCCCATCCGGTGGGCTACCTGGCGCCGGACCAGGCCTACGCCTATCCGGCGCGCGCCTGGCGGACGAACCAGACCTATCGCGACCGGCCGCCCAGCTACGCCTTCGACTATGGGCAGGCGCAGCCCTGGGCCTGGGCCTCGGCCGATGACGACTGGATGGTGGCCGAGCCCTATGATGACGGCTACCGGACCTACTATTACGAGCCCGGCGGGGCCTATCCCTACTTCGTCCAGGACGCCGACTACGGCTACGCCTACGGCAGCGGCGGGGCCCTGATCGCCCTGTTCGACGCCGCCGGAGCCCTGGTCTCGAGCGACCGCTACGCAACTTACGCGCCCCGCGCCCGGGACGACTGGCGCCGCGGCTACGACCTTGGCCGCGCCTATCGCGACAGCCCGCGCATCCCGGTCCAGGCGACCGTGTGGCGCGAGCGGGCGCCGGCCGTGCTGGGGCGCCGCGACCGCTGGTTCGAGGCCGCCGCCGCCCAGCCCAATTGGCGTGAGGCTCCGGTTGCGCACGACAACGGCCGCCACCTTGGCTGGGAGCGTGGCCGCCGGGCCGCGCAAGTCTCAGGTCCGGCCATGCCTCCGGACTGGCGCCACGACCGCGGCGGCCGGGCCTGGCGTGAGGCGCAGGCCTCGCGTCCGCCCCAGGCGCGCGTCGAGCACGCCGATCGTGGCCGCCACGGCGGCGGCGAAGCCCATCCCGCCTTCGCGCCCGCCGCCGTGCAGCATGGAAAGGACGCGGCCTTCCATGGCCAGGGCCACGGACCCGATCACGCTCCCCACGACAAGGGTGGCGGCGATCACGGGAACCACGGCGGCGGCGATCACGGCGACCACGGCGGCGGCAAGGGCCACGACAAGGGCCCGGACAAGGGCGATGGCCACGGCAAGCATTAGGGCCGAGGCGCGCGTCGCGCCTCAGTCGGCCAGGCTGCGCGCCAGGATCTCCAGGGTCAGGCGGGCGGCTTGGCGCGTCTCGTCCTGCTCGCCGCGCTCGAAGGTCACCAGGCCCGCCTCGAAGAGCTGGTCCAGGTCCTGGCCGGTCAGCACGCCCTTGCGCTTGAGGGTGGACAGCGTGCCCACGATGATTGCATGCAGGGCCGCCAGCATGCCGGCGCGTTCCGCTTCGGGTGAAATCGAACCATCCATGGCGGGTCTCCTGAGTTGCAACGCGCTGTCAGGCGCAGTTCATCCGGAACGGGCTAGGAGTCCAGGGCGCCAGGGGTGGCGCGGGACCCCAAAGACGAGGTTTTGAGTTGCGGACGCTTTTGAGATCACTCTCTTCGCTTCCCGTCGCGGCCCTGCTGCTGGCCCCGGCCGCCCTGGCCGCGCCGGTCGCCGAGGAGGCCCCCATCGCCCCGGCCTTCGGCAACACCGTCCTGGCCACCTATCCCGACGGCCGGACGCAGAAGATCTGGCTGCACGCGGACGGCACCTGGGACGGCCTTTCCCGCTCCAGCGCCCCGCTCTCCGGGCGCTGGGAGCTTCGCGGCGCCAAGGTCTGCATGCGCCAGGTGCGCCCGCCGACCCTGCCGATCAGTTTCTGCACGCCCTTCCCCGACCACGCCCAGGCGGGCGTGCAGTGGCTCAGCCACGACGTCGCCGGCCGGCCCATCCAGCTTTCCCTGCAGAAGGGCATGCCCCTGCAGGCCGCCACGCCCAACCAGTCGCGCTAGATCAGCTTCTGGCCGAAGCCGGCGGCCAGGCGAGCGCCTGGACCAGGGTTCGCGGCTCCGTCTCCAGGCCGGTCTCCAGGATCTCCACAGGCCGCCGATAGCTGCCGGCGATCACGTCGAACAGCGGCAGGAGGGCGGCGAAGTTCGCGCCATGGTGCTCGGCGGCGCGGGCGTGGTGCAGCCGGTGATAGGCGGGGCTGTTGAGGGTCCAGCTCCAGCGTCCGAACCCCACCTTCAGGTTCGCATGGACCACGTAGTGCCAGAGGCTCATGGCGCTGAAGAGGGCGTATTGCGCCGCGCTCGGCTGCAGCAGCACCGCCAGGGGCGCGCCGAATAGCACGGTCTTGAGGACGAGGTCGCCCCACCAGTGCCGCTCGGTGGTGGTGGCGCTGACGCAGGGATCGGAGTGGTGCAGGGCGTGGCGCCGCCAAAGCCAGGGCCAGGCGTGCTGGGCGCGGTGGTAGAGGTACTCCGCCAGGTCGATGGCCAGGATCAGCGCCCCGGCTCCCAGCCAGAACGGCCAGCGGCCGATGCGAAGCGAGGGCGTCCCCAGCCGCCGCGCGGCCTCCGCCGTCAACAGGCCCACCAGCGGCACGACGGTGAGCTGCAGCGCCAGGCGCACGGCCCATACCGCAAGGTTCATGGCGCGCGGGGCGGCTTCCGGCCGCGCCGGCCAGCGCATCTCGATCAGGGTGAGGGCGGCCACCAGCAGGGCCGCGGCCAGGAGGAGCGCCATGGGCCAAGTCTGCGGCGGGCAGCCTTAAGACTTCGCGATCACCTGGGTGGGCGGCTCGGCCTTCCAGGTCTCGATCACCGCGCGGCTCACCTTCTGCATCAGGGCGTGGCGGCGGGAGAGCGGCTGCTTGGTCTCGCGCAGCATCACCGCCACCGCATAGGTCCGCCCGTCAGGCGCGGTGACCAGGCCCACGTCGTTGATCCCCACCGAGGCGCCCCGCCAGTCGGGGCCTGTGCCGGTCTTGTGGGCGATGGTCCAGCCGGGGGCCAGGCCCGCCCGCAGCCGCATGGCCCCGGTCCTGGCCTCCCCCATCAGCCCCAGCAGCACCTGCGTCGAAGCCGGCGACAGCAGCTCGCCGCGGCTCAGCGACGCCAGGGCCCCGGTCAAGGCGGCGGGCCGCGCCCCGTCCGGCGGGTCGGCGAGATAGGCCGCAAGCGCGCTGTCGCGCACCGCGTCGGGGAGCTGGGCGCGAGCTTCCTTGAAGCGCCAGCCGGCGAGCTCCGGGCTCCATTGCAGGCCCGCCGTCCTCGCCTGCAGCACCCGCTCGGGCCCGCCCACGCCGATGCCGGTCACCCCCTTGCGGGCGAGCACCGCGCTGACCGCGGCGGCGCCCCCCACCTCGTCCATCAGCTTGTCGTTGGCGGTGTTGTCGCTCTGCGTCAGCGCGCGGCGCAGCAGGTCGTCGATCGTGGTGGCGTAGCCCTTGGCGCCGATCCGCGCGCCCAGCGGCTGGTAGAAGACCGAGCGGTCCTCCGGGCGCAGCATCACGCTCTGATCCAGCTTCAGGGCGCCCCGGTCCACCGCGTCCAGCACCGCCAGCGCCACCCAGACCTTGACCACGCTCTGCTGGGGATAGAGGGCCGCGCCGTCCACCTGGGCGGTCCAGCCGGCCGCGACGTCGGTGACCGCCAGGCCCACCGGCTCCTTGTAGGCGGCCGCCAGGTCCTCGAGCTTCGCCTGCAAGGCGGCGGGCGCCGGCGGCGGGGGCGGACGACGAGGGGCCGGCGGCGCATAGGCGGTCAGCCGGGCGTGATCCGGTCCGTGCGACAATCGCACCGCCCCCAGCGCCAGGCCGGCCGCCACGGCGAGCAGGATCGCGCCCGCGGCGATGGCCCGCGCCCTCAAGCGCGCGCCCTCACCTCGATGGTCAGGTGGGCGATCCCGGCCAGGTCGGCGAGGCGGGCGCGATAGGTCTCCACCGGCGCAGGCTCGGCGGCGGCCACCACGGCGATCACCGCGTGGCGACCGGGCCCCAGACGCCACAGGTGCAGGTCCAGCACCTGCGTCCCGCCGCTCGCCAGCCTATGTCTCACCTCCTCGGCGAGCGCCGGCGAGGGCGTGACGTCCAGCAGGGCGGCGCCGGCCCGGCGCAGCAGGCTGACGGCGAACTGCGCCACCAGGGCCGCCCCCAGCAGGCCCATCAGGGGATCGGCGGCGCGCCAGCCAAGGGCCTCGCCCGCCATCAGGCCGGCGATGCTGATGGCAGAGACGATGGCGTCGGCGGTGAGGTGCAGGTGGGCGGCGGCCAGGTTCAGGTCGCCGTCGGGATCGTGCTTGTGCAGGTGGCGGACGGGCCTCAGCAGCCACACGCAGACCAGGGTCACCACAAGGCCGGCCGCGGCCAGGGGAATGGCGCCGCGATAGTCGACCGCCTCGGGCTTGAGCAGGCGCTGGACGCTCTCGGCCGCCATCAGGATGGCGGTGATGGCCAGAACCACCGCGTTGGCGAAGCCCGCCAGATAGCCGAGCTTGCCGGCGCCGAACGCCAGCCTGGGATGCCGCGCCAGCCGGCGGGCGAGCGCATAGGCCGCCGCCGCGGTCAGCAGCACCGCCACGTGGGCGGCCATGTGCAGGCCGCTGGCGGTCAGCGCCATGGAATGGAAGGCCGAGCCGCCGGCCAGCTGGGCGACCAGGGTCGCGGCGCAGATGGCGGTGACGATCCAGGTCCGCCGCTCGTTGCGCGCGTGGTCGGCGCCCAGGTAGCCGGGCTCCTCCCGGAACGCGTCCAGCGGCGGGGGCGGGGCGCCCTCCCGCGCGCTTTGCGGCAGGCCGGCGACGGCGGGGCTGGCGGCGGAGGTCATCTGGGCGTTACTTTATAACGTCGCGCCCGGCGAACAAGGCGCTTCATCTGCCACCCCCTCGCGCCTACATGGAAGCCATGACCGACCAGCCTCCCGCCCAGACCTCCACGAAGACGCCCGTCACCGTCCTCACCGGCTATCTCGGCGCCGGAAAGACCACCCTGCTCAACCGCATCCTCTCGGAGGACCACGGCAAGCGCTACGCCGTGATCGTCAACGAGTTCGGCGAGGTGGGGATCGACAACGACCTGATCGTCGGCGCCGACGAAGAGGTCTTCGAGATGAACAACGGCTGCGTCTGCTGCACCGTGCGGGGCGACCTGATCCGCGTCCTCTCGGGCCTGATGAAGCGCAAGGGCGGCTTCGACGCCATCATCGTCGAGACCACCGGCCTGGCCGATCCCGGCCCCGTCGCCCAGACCTTCTTCGTCGACGAGGAGGTGGCCGCCAAGACCCAGCTGGACAGCGTCACCACCGTGGTCGACGCCAAGCACCTGCCGCTGCGCCTGGCCGACTCCCGCGAGGCCGCCGAGCAGATCGCCTTCGCCGACCAGATCATCCTCAACAAGACCGACCTGGTCTCCGAGGCGGAGCTGGCCGATGTGGAGCGGGCGATCCGGACGCTCAATCCCCTGGCCCCGATCCACCGCGCCCAGCGCTCCAACGTGCCGTTGGAGACGATCCTGGGCCGCCACTCCTTCGACCTGGCCCGCATCACCGAGCTTTCGCCCGAGTTCCTCAACCCCGCCCATGGCGAGGCCGGCCATGTGCACGACGAGTCCTGCGGCCATGAGCATCATGACCATGGGCACGACCACGATCACCACGGCCACGACCATCACGACCATGGCCACATCCATGACCACGTGGCCGAGAGCGGCATCCGCGGGGTCTCGCTGACGAGCGAAAAGCCGATGGACGGCGTGCGCTTCACCGCCTGGCTGAACACCCTGCTGCAGAACCAGGGCCCCGACATCCTGCGCGCCAAGGGCATCATGGACGTGGCCGGCGAGGACCGGCGCCTGGTCTTCCAGGCCGTGCACATGATCCTCGAGGGCGACTTCCAGGGTCCCTGGCGCGAGGGCGACAAGCGCTACTCCCGCATGGTGGTCATCGGCCGCAACCTCGACGAGACCGCCTTGCGCGCCGGCTTCGAGAGCACCATCGCGGCCTGAGGCGCAGCGGCCTCGCCTTGCGATCGTTGCGCGTGTAACAAGGCGTCACATCACGATCCGGAGGATCCGCCCATGCGCCGCACGCTCCCGCTCTGCCTGGCCGCCACCCTGATGGCCACCTCGGCCCTGGCCGCCCCCCACGCCCGCCCCTCGCAGGTGGTGGCGCCCGCGCCCGGCTATGCGGTGGTGCGGATGTCTCCCGACGCCCGCTTCCTCAAGCCCGAGGAGCGCAAGGTGGTGAACCTGCTGATCCGCGCGGCCGACGAGATGACCGCCATCTACGATCGCCAGCGCGCCGGCCCCAAGCCTGGCCACGGCTTCTATCCGCCGGGCCTGACCCAGGCCGAGTTCGACGCCTATGTCGCCGCCCATCCGGCCGAGCGCGCCGCCCTCACCGGCTACTACAGCGTGGTCCGCCGGCAGGGCGGCAAGCTCGTCGCCGTGCCCTATTCGGTCGAGTACCGCACGGAGCTGGCCCGCGCGGCCGCCCTCCTGGACCAGGCCGCCGCCACCACCTCCAACAAGAGCCTGGGGCGCTTCCTGTCGCTGCGGGCCAAGGCCTTCCGCACCAACGACTACTTCGACTCCGAGATGGCCTGGATGGACATCAGCGGCACCCCCATCGAGGTCGCCATCGGGCCCTACGAGACCTACACCGACGAGCTGTACGGCCAGAAGGCCGCCTTCGAGGCCTTCGTCACCCTCAAGGATCCCACGGAGAGCACCAAGCTCGCCCGCTTCAACGGCGCCCTGCGGGACATGGAGGCCAACCTTCCGGAGGACGAGGCCTACAAGAACTTCAAGCGAGGCGGCGCCTCGCCCATCGCCGTGGCCGAGCAGGTCCACGGCGGCGGCGACAACCTGCACGGCCCGCAGACGGTGGCCTTCAACCTGCCCAACGACGAGAAGGTGCGCGAGGCCAAGGGCGCCAAGAAGGTGATCCTGTCGAACGTCCTGGGCGCCAAGTACGACCGCATCCTGAGCCCCATCGCCCAGCGGGTGCTGACCCCCGCCGACGCCAAGCTCGTGGCCAAGAAGTACATGGTCTACGAGACCCTGTTCCACGAGCTCTCCCACAGCCTCGGCCCGGGCACCATCGTCGTGAACGGCCGCACCACCACCGTGCCGGCGGAGATGAAGGAGATCGGCGGCACCTCCGAGGAGGCCAAGGCCGACATCATGGGGGTCTACAACATCCTCTTCATGATGCAGCGGGGCGAGATCCCCGCCGCCGAGCGGCCGCAGCTCTTCGCCACCTACCTGGCCGGCATCTTCCGCGCCGCGCGCTGGGGCGACGAGGAGGCCCACGGCCGGGGCGCGGCCCTGCAGTACGGCTACCTCAAGGCCAAGGGCGGCATCGTCTACGACCCGGCGACCAAGCGCTTTGCGGTGAACGAGACGGCCATGGCGGCCGGCGTGCGCGACCTGGTGGCCGACATCATCCGGCTGCAGGCCACCGGCGACTACGCCGGCATGGTGGCCCTGTTCGACAAGTACGCCCACCTCGACCCCGAGGCCCGCGGCGTCATCGCCACCTTGAAGGACATCCCCGTCGACATCGCGCCGGTCTACCCCGGGCAGGTCTGAAACCCAGGGGAGCCTCGTCCCAAAGAAAAAGCCCGCCGGTCTCCCGGCGGGCTCTTCGTATCGGATCCTGCGAGGAGCCTCGCCTAGGCGAGCTCTTCGTTGATCAGGGCGACCTGGTAGAAGCCATTGCCCTGCAGGTCGTTCATCACCGCCATGAAGTCGCCGTAGCGCACCGTCCGGTCGGCGCGGATGTAGACGCGCTGGTCGGTCGGCACCTTGCCCGGGTACTTGCGCTGCATGACCACGTTCAGGTCGCCCACCAGCCGGTCCATGTTGGTGCCGGTGTCGCCGATGAAGATGGTCCCGCCCGGCTGCAGGTTGATGAGCACGGGCTCTTCCGGCTTCTGGCCCGGCGGCGGCGGGATCGCCGGCGGCAGGTCGAGCTTGATCGACACCGTCGCGGCGGGGATCGAGACCATGAAGATGATGAGGAGCACCAGCATCACGTCGACGAACGGCGTGACGTTGATGTCGCTGTTCTGGCCGAGGTCGAACTTCGAGCCACCGCCGCCCAGCTTTGCACCCATGCTGAATTCCTTCCCTGGGGCCAGCGTGCCGGCCCGCTTCAAATTCCCTCGACCATTGGCAAGGGGCTCATCGATTGTAAAGGGCCAACCGCCCCGGGGTGGGACGTTCAGGGCTTGGGGAGGGCCGCCGCCCGCACCTTGGCCACGGCCTGTTCGCGGTCCAGGCTGAAGAGGCCCCGGTCGGCGGGCGTGAAGGCCAGCGTCTCGATCTGGCGGGCGAGACCCTGTCCAGCGCCCTCGGGCGTATAGCGGAAGGCCACCCGCACCGGGCCCACCTTGCGGTAGTCCTGCACCGCCACGGCGCGGGGCCTTGGGCCCGTGCGATCGACGATGCGGCCCAGCAGATGGCTGGCGGCGTCGAACCAAAGCTCCCGCGGCCGCCCGTTCCACGGCGTGACGTTCACCACCTGGTAGGCCCGGCCCTTCAGCCGCCGCACGCCCAGATAGTCGCCCTTGGCCCCGAAGCGGCCGGGAAAGAGATAGAGCCCGCCCTCGAAGAAGGCGGTGGTGCGCGCCTGGGCCAGGGCGGCGTGGTCGTTCACCGCGGTCATGGCCCCGTCCGGCGCCACCCGCCAGAACGCCTGGCCGTTGAAGCCCGCGATGCTGAGACCGTGCGGCTCCCGGACCTCCTCGCGCAGGCCGTAGCGGACCGGGTCCATCCAGCGCTCATAGGGCGCGCCGCCGACCTGGCCGCTCTCGCGCCAGCCGCGCAGCAAATACCAGCCCGCGCCCCCGCTGGCGGCGAAGGCGCGGCCGATGACCTGGGCGGCGGCGGGGGAATAGCCCTGCGCCAGCGCGGCGGGCGCAAGGCCGGCCAGGGCCAGCGCGATCAACAGGGGGCGAAGGAAGCGGATCAACATCCCGGCCTGCACCAAGCGCCTGGGCTTGTCCAGAATGCGGCGGCGGCGACCCGCCAATGGGCCGCCGACCGCCCGCCGCAAGAGTCGGGTGTCAGGTGTCAGGTGAGGACGACGATCGCCACGCGGCGGTTCTGCGCCCGCCCTTCGCGGGTCTCGTTGGGGGCCACCGGGTGTTCCTGGCCGTAGGAGATGGTCGCCATCCGGTTCAGCGCCACGCCCTGTTCGTTCAGATAGCGGCGCACCGCCTCGGCGCGGGCCTCGCCCAGCTTCTCGTTGTAGTCAGGCGCGCCGGTGGAGTCGGTGTAGCCCTGGATCTCCAGATAGACGTTGCGGTTCTCGCCCTTGAGGCGCTGCACCAGTTCGCCCAGCCGCTGCTCGGCTTCGGGAGAGAGGGCGTGCTGGTCGGTGGGGAACTTCACCGAGTCGTCGGACAGCACCACCTCGTAGAGGAACTTGCCCTCGGCCAGCTTGTGGGCGTCGTTGGCGCGCTGCAGCGCCTCGCCCGCCGTCCCCTCGACCCTGGTCGTATGCTCTTCGACCACGGCCACCTTGTCGCGCACAAAGCCCTTGGTGGCGCAGCCGCTCACGGCGAAGGCCGCCAAGATCATGACCCCGGCCGCCGCGGAACTTCTCGTAATGACTGGCGTCATCATGTGACCTCTCCCTTCAGAACACCCCTCCCCTGTTTGCGCGGGATTGCGCGGTGGCCACGTGGCCCAGCGCGGATGGCGCGGTGATGTCGCCGGTGTGGCCTAAAGGGGGCGGGGCGGGCGCCCCATCGCCACGAAGCTGGCGCCGCGCCGTGGTCTGCGGGCAGGCCCAATGGAGGCGACCAGTCGATGAGCGAGGCTCCAGGCGCCCGCGCTTCGAGGCCGGCCAGGCGGCGGGTGCGACGGCGGCTGTACGCCGGCGCGACCGCCCTGGCCGCGCACCTGGCCCTGGTCGCCGTCCTGCTGCGCACAGGCGCCGAGCCGCCGCCCGAGCCGCAGCCGATGGCGGTGAGCCTCGTCCGCCTCGCGCCCACGCCGCCGCCGCCGCCGTCTCCCCCGCCGCCAAGGCCT
>Ga0075364_10000965_pt1 | contig 15156 bp, 15 predicted proteins | sample EndMetdeltDD1764_FD_71517 | JGI IMG/M metagenome (GOLD analysis project Ga0075364, IMG submission 71517) | Populus endosphere microbial communities from Tennessee, USA - Endosphere MetaG P. deltoides DD176-4 | ecosystem: Host-associated > Plants > Roots > Endosphere | place: USA: Tennessee...
CTCAAGGCACCGAAACGACGCTTCTCCTCGGCGCTGAACGCTTCGTATGCCGCGTAGGAGTTCGCGAACTCCGTCTCACCGCCGCGTTCGGCGACCTGCTTGGCCGACAGCACCGTCGCCTTCTGGGGCGGCTCGTCATTGGTCGGTGTGCAGCCGTCGATGTGCCAGTCGAACGTCGCGCGCAGATACGCCGCCGAGGCGTTCTTGGACTTGTCGAGCGTCACCGGGTAGATCCCCGCAACGGGGTGGTGCCCGTCCGAGGAGTGGTCGATCTCGCCGAGCCGGCGGCAGAACTCGACCTGTGCCTGCGGATCGAGATGCAGTTCGGGAAACACGAGTACGCCGTTGTCTTCGAGCGCCTCGAGGACGGCCGCGCCCAACGCGTCGTCGGCGGCCAACCGCTCGGAATCCACTCCGACGACCTCGGCCCCGACGGACGAAGTGAGCTTGTTGATGGTCAGCACAGTCATGGTCGGACGGTCCTCTCGGTCATGGCACCGGTGCGCTGACGCGGTGCATCACGGCGTCAGCGGAGTCGGCGGGTTTCTGCGTGCCGAAGACCTCGACGGCCATCGAAACCATGATCATCGAGTAGACGAGGTGCAACAGATTCAGCACGTCGTCAGGCACGTCATCGAGCGGGAACTTGTCGCAATACTCGATCGCCTCTTCGAACCGAGGCGTGAACGCGTCGTAGAACTCACGGATCTCCGGCATGGGAGTGGCCAGACGCATGTTCCACCGCTCCGGTTCGGTTGCCAGACACCACTTTTCGGCAAACGGCTCGAACTCCGCGAACGCGCTGGGCAGACGGGTCATGATCCCACCCCGACCGGGCTGCGCTCAGCCTCGTACTCCTTTACCCAGTCGACAGACACCTTGTGCAGATGGCGGACGAGGATCTCCTGATCCGACAGCGGGTAGTCGTCGACGACGTCGTATTCCAGCGCCGCCTGCGTGCCCCCGAGCATCCCCGCGTCCTGCAACGCGAACTCCTTGAGCACCACCGACGCGACCTCGTGCTCGATCCGTTCGCGCACCGTGCGCGCCGGATGAAACGCGTTGTAGGCCTCGAACCTGTGCGTGTTGTGCGACGTCGGCCAATAGCGGTACAGCAGATACCAACCGTGGTAGATCAGGATCTCCAGGTTCGGGAAGATCTGGAAATTCGTGATGCCCCACGGCTCGATCCCGCCTGGGTTCAGGCCGGCCGAAAAATGAGTCTCCGGCGTTCGCCACGGGCCGACGAGCCCACTGCGCGTTGCTCGTTCGACCGGATACATGAATTCCGGATCGAGCAGCCACCGGCGGGTGCCTGCCGTCGACACCAACCGGTGTGGACCGTCGATCTGGAAATGTCCGCATTCGAAGGTGGCGTTGGGTTGGCGGACCGCCGACGGAACCTGTTGCGAATGCAGTGACGGCACGTGGTAGTACTCCTGGAAGGCGTCGGCGAAGATCTTCCAGTTGCTGTTGTTCTGCGCGGCGAACTCGTAACGCTCGGTCATCAGATCGAACGGATAGTCGTCGAGCGCGGTGATCATCGGTCCGAGGAATTCCCGCAGGCTCCATCGCGGTTCGGGATCGAAGTTGATGAAGATGAACCCATTCCACACGTCACACTGCACGGGCTTCAATCCGTACTTCTCGCTGTCGAGGCCGAAGAACTCGCCCTTCTGCTGAACGAACGTCAGCTCGCCCTTGAGGTCATATCGCCACCCGTGGTACTTGCAGGTGAACTGCCGGCAGGTGCCCTTGACCTCTTCATTGGGGAAGTCATTCCACACCAGCTTGTTTCCGCGGTGGCGGCAGACGTTGTAGAACGCGCGGATCTGTTGGTCCTTGCCCCTCACGACGATGACCGATGTCTTCGCGGCGTCGATCTCCTTGGTGAGGTAACTACCCACACGCGGCAGCTCTTCGACGCGGGCGACGTTGAGCCACGCACGCTTGAACACTGCCTCGCGTTCGAGCTCGTAGAACTCGGCGGAGATCGAGTCGCGAAACGAGATCGGTCCGGTGCCGAGGTCGGGGTAGTGCTCTGTCCAACTGCCCTCGGCCGGTTTTGGCCACTTACCCATGCGAACCTCCCTCTCGTCGTTCGATTTTCGGACGGAACGCCACGGTCACATCACCGATCCGCCGTTGACACCGAGTGTCTGCCCGGTGATGAAAGCGGCCTCCTCGGAGCACAGGAAACCGACTGCCGCGGCGATGTCATCACCGGTGCCCAGATGGCCCAGGGGAACACTCGCGGCCATCTGCTCGTTCGACGGCAGGTGTCCGGCGGCCTGTCCGGCGTGCTGCATGGGTGTCTCGATCGCCGACGGGGGGATGTTGTTGACGGTGATGCCGGTCGGGCCGTACTCGCGCGCAAGCGATCTGGTGAGCGACAACAGCGCGCCCTTCGACGAGGCATAGTGCGCCATTCCCGGCGATCCGCGCTGCGCGCTCGACGACGAGATCATCACGATGCGACCCCAGCCGGCATCCAGCATGTCCGGCACCGCGACCTGACAGCAGTGGAAGGTGCCGGTGAGATTAACGTCGATCAGGCGCTGCCACGCCTGAACACTGATCTCGGTGAAGGGTGCGAAGTCCACGGCGCCGGCACTGGTCACCAAGATGTGTACCGGACCGAGTTCGGTACGCACCTTCGCGAACGCCTCTTCGACCGCCGCGCGGTCGCTCACATCGGCGGCCACGCCGAACGCCGTCACTCCTTCGGCGCGCAATTCCTCGGCGACCCGTTGCGCCGCCTCGCCGTTGAGGTCGAGCACCGCCACCTTGTGTCCGCGTCTGCCGAGCTCGTGGCAGGTCGCTTCGCCCATTCCTGATGCCCCGCCCGTGACCACCGCCACCCGCGTCATCGAATCCGTCCCATCACAGAACCTTTCACGACTCACTCGTAGACCACATGGACTGTCCGGCTCGTGGGGAGAGACTGGCACGTCAGCACCCAGCCTTCGGCCACTTCATCGTCATCGAGCGCGTCGTTGTTCAGCATCCGGGCGCTACCGGTGACGACGCGTGCCATACACGTTCCGCACGAACCTGTTTCGCACGACGACGGCGCCCGTAGGCCCGACATTCGTGCCGTCTGCAACAGCGTGTTCCCCGATCGGTAATCGGCGGTGGTCGCCTTGCCGTCGAGTTCGATGACCACCTCTTCGGTCACCTCTGCGGAGTCCTTCGCGACGTCGACCGGAATCGGTGCCACCGAGAAGCGCTCGAGATGCACACGCTGCGACGGCACACCGGATTTCAGGACTGCCGCTTCGACGGTGTCCATGAAGGGACCGGGGCCGCAGATGTAGTAGTCCGCCGCACCGGCACCGGCGATGAAGTTTTCGACGGAGTCGGCGCCCACCACGCCACTGACGTCATCGATGTGGTGGGTGACCACCAAACGGTCCGCGTGCTGCTCGGCCAGCATGGCGAGCGCCTCATCGAAGATCACCGAATCGCGGCTGCGGTTGGCGTAGAAGAGCCGGATGCGCCGTGACGAAGTGCCCAGCGCCGTTCGTACGAGCGACATGATCGGTGTGATTCCGCTTCCGCCCGCGAATGCCACGATCTCGTCGGCGGTGTCACGCAGGCAGAAGCGGCCCTCCGGTGGTGTCGCCTGAATTTCGATGCCCTCTTCGGCGGCATCGTTGAGCCAGTTGGACACCACGCCGCCGGGGTCGCGCTTGACGGTGATCTGCAGATCCTCCTCGGCAGGCGCCGAGGACATCGAGTAACAGCGCCGAAGGTCCTTACCGTCCACGGTGATCCGCAGCGTGAGGAACTGGCCCGCCTCGTAGTGAAAACGTTCCGAAGAGTGCGCAGGCACGCCGAGGACCAGCGACACCGCGTCGCCGGTTTCGCGCACCACCCGCTTGATACGCAGCGGTGAGAACTGATCGGTGTCGTCGGCCATCGAGTTCCAGAGTATCAAGTACTTGTCATTAGTATCAAGCACTTTATACTGCGGCTGTTTGCCCAGCTGAGAGCGCTTAATCGCTGATGTGGTCATTGAACAAGGTGTGGCCGGTCCCCTTCTCCACCACACGCGCCAACAGGTCTCGCAACGTCTGCTGTTCGTCGGCGGTCAGCACCCCGAACACCGCCTCGTGGGCCGCGATCGCATCGCTGACCACCGCACCCGCGATGTCTCTGCCCTTGTCGGTCAGGTACGCCTGCAGTATTCGGGCGTGCTGCGGATCTGGCTTCCGAGACACCAGACCACGTTCCTCGAGCGACTTCAACGCCAGTTGCACACCCTGCGGAGTGATCAACAACCGCCGCGCGAGCTCGGCGCCGGACAGTCCCGGTTCATTGGCCAGTTGGCGCAGGATGCCGATTTGCGCCGTGCTCACACCGTGATGACTCACCGCGTCGTTCACCGCGGTCAACGCGAAATACCACGCCTGCTTGAGATGCCACAGGATGTTGTCGACGAGTTCGGTGCTGACCTCGCTGCCCATGTCGTCAGCTCCCCTCGCGTCGCGCATCGTTGCGGTATACCCGGCCGCCCTTCATCACGAAGCACACGTCGAGGGTGGTGGCGATGTCCGCCGACGGGTCGCCGGGCACGGCGATGATGTCGGCGAGATATCCCGCCGACAGGCGGCCCAACTCGTCCTCGGCCTCGATGAGTTCTGCGCTCGTGACGGTGGCTGCGCGCAGCGCCTGCATCGGGGTCATCCCCCGCGCCACCAGAGCGCAGAGCTCTTTGGCGTTCTGCCCGTGCGGGATGGCGGGTGCGTCGGTACCGCAGGCGATACGCACTCCTGCGGCGATGGCCTTGGGCAACATGGCTTGTGCGCGAGGGAACACCTCTTCGGCCTTCTTGCGCAACTCGGGAGCGATCCGATCGACGGCCATCGCCTCGGTGAGGTAGGTCGTCGACACCAGGAACGTCCCGGTATCGGCCATCAGTTTGATGGTGTCGTCGGTGGCAAGGAAGCCGTGTTCGATGCAGTCGATGCCCGCTTTGATACAGGCCCGAATCGCACTGTCGCCCACCGCGTGCGCGGCCACCCGCACCCCCGCGCGGTGGGCCTCGTCGGCGATCGCTGCGAATTCATCGTCCGAATACTGCTGCGCGCCAGGCGCGGTGCTGTGTGACATCACGCCGCCCGACGCGGACACCTTGATCAGCTTGGCGCCGTGCCGGACCTGGTAGCGAACGCAAGCGCGCACCTCGTCGACGCCGTTGGCGATGCCCTCGGCGACCGATAGCGGCATGATTCCCGGCGCGAGGCGCTGAAACACCGTCGGATCGAGGTGTCCGCCGTACGGCGTCACCGCATGTCCCGCTGAATAGATGCGTGGCCCGTCGTGCCAACCCTGGTCGATCGCGCGTTGCAGGGCGACATCGAGCAGATAGCCGCCGGTCTTTACCATCAACCCGAGATTGCGCACGGTGGTGAAGCCGGCTTCAAGCGTCGTGCGCGCGTTGACCGCGCCACGCAGAGTGCGATAGGCGGGGTCGTCCTGTACGCCGTGCATCGGGCTGGGCAACCCCTCGGGACCGCCGGGGCCGCCGATGAGCAGGTTGAGTTCCATGTCCATCAGGCCCGGCAGCAGGGTCACATCGCCGAGATCGATGTCGTCATCTGGATTCTGCGGTAGCTCAACGGGATTGACCGCTGAGATCCGATCACCCTCCACGACGATCACGGCCGGCGAGCGCACCTCGCCGGCGTCGACATCGGCCCACCGTGCCGCGCGAAGGACGGCGACCGGGGCACTCATGGCACCGGTTCTGAGACGCAGTCCAGCGTGGTGGCACCCGAATCGGGCACCTTGGGTTGTTTCCAGCACTCCACCGGGAACGAGGCCTGGATCATCGAGTAGAGAAGATGCATCAGGTTGAGGACGTCCTCGGGCATCTCGTCCAGCGAGAACTTGTCGCAGAACGCGATGGCTTCTTCGGCGCGCGCGGTGATGGCATCGTAGAAGGCCTGGATCTCGACCATCGAACTGGCCAACCGCTTCGCATAGCGTTCGGCTTCTGTCGGCAGACACCAGTCGGAAAACTGTTCGAGCTCAGCGAATTCGGGTGGCAGTTTGGTTGTCAGGCTTGTCATCTCACACCCGCGCCGCATTGTTCCGGTAGTCCTCGACCCAGGCCGCGGTCTCCTTGTGCAAGTGGCGGATCAGGACTTCCTGATCGCACAGCAGGAACTCATCGATGGCTCGCGATTCGACCATGGACTGCGTCGCCTCCAAGGTGTTCGCGTCCTGCAGGCCGTACTCCTTGAACGACACCGCGGCGAGTTCCTGGGCAATGCGTTCGCGCGGCGTCCGGGGCTTTGGAAAGTACACCGTGCCTTCGAAGATGTGCGTGTTGAACGACGTCGGCCAGTAGTGATAGGTCAGATACCAGCCCTGACCCCAGAAAAGGATTACGAAGTTGGGGAACAGCTGGAACGAATCCAGCCCCCACGGGTCGCATTTCGCCGGGTTGAGCCCGGCAGGCATCTCGCCGAGATCCGGTTTGTCCCATGGCCCGAACAAGCCGCTCTGGCAGATGTCCTCGATCGGCTTGCGCATTTCATCGGCCATCTCCCAGGCCCGGATACCGGAGGTGCTCACCAGTCGGTGCGGCCCCTCGATGCGATAGTGCGGCGCTTCGAATCCCGCTTCCGCGGCGGCCTTCGAATAGGCGGTCGGAGACTGGTTCGCGTGCAGAACCGGTGCGTGATAGAACTCCTGGAACGCGTCCATGTAGAGCTTCCAGTTGGCCTTCACCTCTGAGCGGTAATAGAAGCGTGAGGTCATCTTGTCGAACGGATAGCCCTCGAGATCGGTGATCATGGGGCCGAGGAATTCGCGCAGATTCTGCTCGGGCTGCTTGGCGAAGTTGACGAAGATGAACCCTTCCCACACCTCGCAGTGCACGGTCACCAGCCCGTACCGACTCTTGTCGAGGTCGAAGAACTCGCTCTCCTGCTGTACGAAAGTCAGGTTTCCGTCCAGGTCGTAGCGCCAGGCGTGGTACTTGCAGGTGAACTGCCTGCACACGCCGCTGGTCTCCTCGAGCGGCATGTCGTTCCACACCAGCTTGTTGCCGCGATGGCGGCAGATGTTGTGGTAGGCCTTCACCTCTCCTGATGTCGTGCGCACCACGATGATCGACGTATTCACCACCTTGAGCTCTTTGGTGAAGTAACTGCCTTTGCGTGGAATCTGTTCGACGCGACCGACATTGAGCCATGCCCGCTTGAAGACGGCCTTGCGTTCGGCTTCGTAGAATTCGGGGCTGATCGAGTCCTCGTACGAGACGGGCTCGGTGCCCAGTTCTGGATAGTGCTCGGTCCAACTGCCTTCTGGTGGTTTGGGAAATCGAGCCATCACCTGTTCCTGTCGATATCGCTATGGGGCTATAGGCCTGACGGTATATGCCCGACCGAGCAATGACAAGTAGTTGATATCGACTCGTCGCGGCCCCTTCGGACCAGACGACGCCCTGTTCACGGCAGCTTTATCGCCGACGTGTACATCTCGATGACGGGCCGGTAGAGGTCCACGTCGTCGAGTTCGCTACCTAGCACGACGGCGTCACTGGTGGCGACGAGCACCTGCGCGAAGGTCAAGGGCGGGATCAGCAGCGTGCCACCCAGGCGGTCCATGCCGTCGACGATGAACTTGGCCAGCGCCTCGACGACCTCCGACCTCTTGGCGGCCACACGTTCCCGCGCTTCGGGATTGCGCAGCAGGTAGAGGGTGAACTCGTGGCCGAGTGCCGCGTGCTCGGCGCCACGGTCCCGGCTGAGCGTGCGCCAACGCTTGGCGATCTGGTCGAACTCGCGTGCGCCGACCTGCTTGGCTGAGGCCATCACCTCGGTGAAGCTGTCGAAATATCGACGCCAGTAACGGTCGCTTACGGCGAGAAAGAGGTCTTCCTTCGTCGCGAAGTGTTTGTAGATGGCGCCTTTGGTGTAGCCCGCAGCGCGCGCGATATCGTCGAGACTCGCTGAGGTGAAACCCTTTTCGGCGAATACCTCCTCGGCGGCGTCGAGCAGGAGCGAACGGGTGCGCTCCAGGCGTCGCTCCCGCGTCCACTCCTCCACCATGGGTGCGATTGTGCCATAGAATCTGAGATCCCCATTGGATGCTCAGATACCCGATGGTATCTTCGCTCAGGACGAGAGGGGACTTCGCCGTGAGCGATCTGTCGAACAAAACCACCGAATCGCTTGACTCTGCGGCGCTCGACATCGGGACGGCGCCCGCATCGAACCGCGTCAAGATCTGGGCAGTCTTCGGTGCAGCGATACTGGCTCTGCAGCTCTACGTGTGGATCCGATGGATCACCGGACCCTATTTCGAGCGCGTTCCCGCCGGGCCGAGCGATCCGCCGATGTACATGAAGGTGGTATTGCTCGGCAACGCCGCCCTGATGTGCGTCGGACTTCCGGCGGCCCTGTGGTGGTTCATCATCCGGCCCTGGGTCCGCGAGCGCCGGATCACTCTCGACGGTCTGCTGCTGGTGTCGTGCGGGCTGTTCTTCTTCCAGGATCCACTGTTGAACTACCTCAACACGTGGTGCACGTACAACACGTGGCTGTGGAATCGCGGTTCCTGGTCATCCCACATTCCGGGTTGGGTATCGCCCGAGTCACCCGGGCGCCAGGTCGCAGAACCCTTGCTGATCAACGCGACCGGGTACGGGATGGTGGTCGTCCTGGCGATCGCCGGGTGTTGGCTGATGCGCCGGATCAAGGTGCGGTGGCCCGGCATCAGCAACATACGACTCGTACTCGTCACCTACGCGGCAGCCATCGTCGCGGACTTCGTCATGGAAGCACTGATCTTTCTCCCGTTCGGTCTCTACACGTATCCGGGTGCGATCCGGGCGGTTTCGATCTTCCCCGGCACCTATCACCAGTGGCCCATCTACGAAGGGTTGATGTGGGGTGGGGTCATGACCGCGCTGAGTTGCCTACGCTTCTTCACCGACGACCGCGGGCGCACCGTCGTCGAACGCGGCCTCGACGAAGTGAAGGGTGGCTTCGCCCGCCAGCAGCTGGTTCGCTTCCTGGCCGTCTTCGCCGCAGTCAGCGCCTGTTTCTTCTTCTTCTACAACGTGCCGGCGCAATGGTTCGGCATGCACGCCGATCCGTGGCCCGAGGATCACCAGAAGCGTTCTTACTTCAACGGCGGCGTATGCGGCGACGGCACCGATGTGCCGTGTCCCGATCCCGCCCTGCCGATGCCGACCAAACACTCCGGCTATATCAACACCGATGGTCAGCTCGTGCTGCCGGAGGGGGTCGAAGTGCCGAGAGTCGTTCCCTTCGAGCCGGGCAAATGAGTTGCTGACCAACAGCCGGCCGGAGGTCGAAACACTCTCTGCGGCACCGTTTTATCGACCCGTCGGCGAGGAGGTCGAGGTGTTCGGTGCGGCAGCACGCCGCGGCCTGCCGGTGCTGCTGAAGGGCCCCACCGGATGCGGTAAGACACGGTTCGTCCAGGCGATGGCCCACCAGCTGGGCCGCGATCTGATCACCGTCGCCGGCCACGAAGACATGACGTCGGCGGATCTGGTGGGTCGCTTCCTGCTCAAGGGCGGTGAAACGGTCTGGGTGGACGGACCCCTGACAAGGGCCGTCCGCCAGGGCGCAATCTTCTACCTGGACGAGGTCGTGGAAACGCGCCAGGACACCGTCGTGGTGATTCACCCGCTCGCCGACCACCGCCGTGAACTGGCGATCGACCGGCTCGGCACGACGTTGCCTGCAGCGCAGGGGTTTCAGTTGGTGATCTCTTACAACCCCGGTTACCAGAGCGTCCTGAAGAACCTCAAAGAGTCGACGCGTCAGCGTTTCGTCGCGATCGAACTCGGCTTCCCGGGTGCCGACATCGAAATCGAGGTGGTCGCACACGAGGCGGGGGTCGACGACGAGACCGCCCGCCACCTGGTGACACTCGCCAACGCCGTTCGCGGCCTCGACGGCTCACCGCTGCGTGAGGTGGTCTCGACGCGGATGCTGGTCCTGGCCGGCGGCCTCGTCGCAGAAGGATTGAGCCTGCGCAGCGCAGTCCAATCCGCCGTCGTGCAGGTTCTCTCCGATGATCCAGATGTCGTGCGCGCACTCGGCGAGCTCGTCGACGGTATCCTGCCGCGGACGTGACGGCCGAAGGCCCTGAACGGTTTCGGCTCCTGGCCACGTTCATCGCCGGCCGGTCGGTCGCCGTTGCCGAGGCGCCGGCAGGCCAAACCGCATACACGAACGGGTCGGTTGTGTTCGTATCGCCCGGCCGCTCCGATGCCGAGCAGCGTCGCGAGATGCTGGTGCAGAGCGCTCTGCTCGGCGCAGGCAGCCTGGATCCGCGATTCGTGAGGGCGCTGCGTGGCCGCCCTTCAACGGCACACCGCTACCTGGCGTTGGAGGGCCGCCGCGCCCTCGCCGACCTCACCGGCCGCATTCCGCTTGCCGGTGAGCTCCTCGTCGATCAGGGACCGACGACCGCGACGGCGGCCGAATCACTGTCCACAGCGAAGGGTCGCAAAGCGGTTGTCGCCGCACCGGAGTGGTTCGGTGTCATCAAACCCGCGCAATTGTCGGCTCCTCCCATGGGGCTCGGCGAACGGGCGACGACACAGGAACTCCGGCTGACGGTCCCCCCGGCCGATCCCGGCGACGAGCACCACGGGTCGCGGGAAAGCAAGATCCTCAAGCTGTTTGCGACCCCACTGCCCACCTCGCGCGCTCTGAGCGACTTCTTGCGCGACCTTCTCGGCACCTCGCGGTCCTCCGGTGACGACGCGCCCGGCGGTGAATTGCAGGTCGGGGCAGTTCGGCACGCACTCCGAGCCGGGACCAACGCCGTGCCGCTTCCGTCGCACATCCGTTTCATCGACGAACGAAACCCGGCTGCCGCCGTCGGCGTCGGTGGCGCTCGCTACCCGGAATGGGATGTACACCGCAACAGCTATCGCCCCGACTGGTGCAGGGTCATCGATTTTCCGCTGACGGACGTAGCCGACATGTCTGCTGCCGCGGTCGCCCACGACGACGTGCTTCGACGGCGATTGGCCCGAGTGGGTCTCGGCCCCAGGGTGTTACGCGGTCGCAGCGATGGGGATGAACTCGACATCGAGGCGCTCGTCGGATTTCACGTGGATCTGCGCTCCGGCTTCTCGCCCACCGAAGGCGTATATCTCGCGCGCCGCAGGCTCGCCCGCGATCTGGGCGTGCTCATCCTGCTCGACGCGTCAGGCTCGGCCACCGACACCGACACCCACGGCCTCGCCGTCCACGATCACCAGCGCCGAGCGGCGGCGACACTGGCCGCCACTCTCGAAGAGCTCGGCGATCAGGTCGCGGTGTATGCGTTTCGGTCCCACGGCCGCCACGCAGTTCATCTACCGGCGATCAAGACGTTCAGCCAACGCTTCGGCGCCGGCGGACGCGCCCGGCTCAATCGACTTGAACCGTCGGGCTACACGCGCCTGGGCGCCGGCATCCGCGGCGCAGGTGAGATCCTCAAGGCTGGTGCGGGCACCTCACACCGCCTGCTCATCGTGTTGTCCGACGGATTTCCCTACGACGATGGCTATGAAGGCCGCTACGCCGAAGCCGACACCTGCAGGGCGCTGGAAGAGCTCCGCGCGGACGGTGTTGCCTGCCTGTGTCTTTCGATCGGCACCGGCACCCCCACCGACGAACTCGAACGCGTCTTTGGCTCGGCGGGCCATGCCTGCGCCGCGACGTTGAGCGACCTCAGCCCTCAGATGGACGAGTTGTTCGTGGCCGCCCTTGCCGAGCTCGCCGCGCCTCGCTCGCTCAGCGCGCCGGCAACCCCAGCACGCGCTGGGCGATGATGTTGCGCTGGATCTCCGAGGTGCCACCGGAGATGGTGCCCGCATAGGTGGCGACGTAGCGCATGAACCAGCTCGAGCTGTATAGGTCCGCGTTGTAGGGGTTGTACGGTGCCGTCACTACGGGATCGGACAGACCTTCTGCACCCTGTGCGTCCAGGATGGACCTCGCGGCGTTCTGCTCGGCTTCTGACCCGAAGACCTTGAGCACCGAGATGCCCGGAACGTTGCGCTCGCCGCGAGCGGCCTGCCCCAGTGCAACCGAACCCAGCAGTCGCAGTGCTTCGTAGTCCATCGCCATCGTCGCGTAGCGGTCGCTGTTCAGCGCACCGACGGGCCGGTAGTCCTCCAGGAGCTGCTGCAACCGATTCGCGAACGCCGTCCACAGCATTGTGCGCTCGTGGCCGAGTGACCCGTTGGCCACGCGCCATCCTTCGTTCAACGGACCGAGCAGATTCTGTGCGGGGACCCGTGCATCGGTGAAGAAGACCTCGTTGAAGTCCAGGCTCTCGCGGTCGTACACCGCCGCGAACGGTCGACGCTGCACACCCGGTGTGTCGGTCGGGATGATCAGCGCACTGATTCCCTTGTGCTTGGGGGCATCTGGGTCGGTGCGGACGAAGGTGAGGATGATGTCCGCGTCGTGGGCGCCGGACGTCCAGACCTTCTGCCCGTTGACCACGAAGTGATCGCCGTCGCGCACCGCGCGCGTGGTCAACCCGGCCAGATCCGAGCCCGCACCCGGTTCGCTCATCCCCAGCGACGCGGTCATCTCGGCGCGCAGGATCGGCACCGCCCACTGCTTCTTCTGATCGTCGGTGCCGAACGACAGCAGCGACGCCGCGATGATGCCGACACCCTGCGGGTTGAATGCGTGATAGATCCGACGGCGTGCGAGTTCCTCACGATGGACGAACTGCTCGAGAATCCCCGCGTTACGGCCCCCGAATTCCGGCGGGTTCCCCGGCAGCAGCCAACCGTGGTCGAACTGGACCTGCTGCCAGCGGCGCGCCCATTCCGGCACATGCGAGGTCGACGTCGAACGGTCGGCCGTGGCTTCCGCCTCACTGGGTAGGTGCTCGTGCAGGAACTCGACGAACTCTGCGCGAAAAGCCTCCACCCCTGCGTCGAAGGTGAGCTGCACGGAGTCAGAGTATCAAGTACTTAACATTTGACGCGAACTGCGCTATGACTGAACGGATGCTCGATTCAGAGAAGATCCTCATCACCGGCGCGACGGGCAAGATCGCGTTCCCGATCGCGCGCGCGTTGGCGCAGCGCAACGAGGTGTGGGGCGCGGCACGACTGAGAGACCCGGCCGACCGCGACAAGCTCACGGCCGCGGGCATCACTCCCGTCGCCCTCGACATGAGCGTCGGGGACTTCTCGGCCCTGCCCGACGATTTCACCTATGTGTTCCACGCCGCAGTCGACCCCGGCGCGGGCAGTTGGGAGCAGTGTGTCGACACGAACGCACAGAAGTCCGCGGATCTGCTGTACCACTGCCGCGCCGCGAAGGGGTTCGTCTTCTGCTCCACCGGGTCGGTGTACGGGTATCACGGACAACGGCCGCTTCGGGAATCCGATCCACCTGGTGTGCCGCTCCGCCCGAACTACAGCTTCTCCAAGATCGCCGGGGAAGCCGTGTGCACGTGGGTCGCCAAACACTTCGATGTTCCGCTGACGATCATCCGGATCTGCTCGACGTATGGACCTGAAGGCGGAGCGCCCGCCGACCGTCTGTCGATGATACTGGCGCACAAGCCCATTCGGCTTCATCCCGACAAGCCCAACAACTACAACCCGATCTACGAGGACGACTACGTCGACCTCGGCATCCGGGCGATGGAGGTCGCCGCCAATCCGCCGATCGTGGTGAACTGGGCCGGCAGCGAGACGGTGAGCGCGGAGGACTATTGCGCCTATCTCGGCAAGCTCGTCGGCGTGGAGCCGATCTTCACCTACACCGAAGAGGCGCACACTCCGCTGTGGCCCGACGTCACCTACATGCACGAGATACTCGGGCCAACCAAAGTGCCGTGGCGTGAAGGATTCCGGCGCATGACGGCGGCGCTACACCCCGACATCTCCTTACCCGAACTTCCTACGCCCTAAGGACTTCCGATGCAGCTTCCCGGCACACCGTCTGACGAGGTCGACGACGTTCTAGCCACCGGCCGTGGCGATATCGGCACCCTGTTCGTGTCGATGGCGACCCGGCACCCGGAAGGCAAAGACGCCGAGTACCTGCGGTGGCACACTCTCGATCACCGTCCCGAACAGCACCGGCTGTCGGCCGTGCGCGCGTCTCTGCGCTTGGTCTCGACGCCCGCCTGCCGCGCCGCCCGCGCGGCGAGCCATGATCCCCACGATGCGATCGACCATGTGATGACGTATTTCTTCACCGATCCAGGTGGCATGGAAGGCTTTCTCGCACTGGCGAAGGCACTCATCGGAGCAAAGCGGAAGCTGCCGCTGTTGCCGCCTGTGGAACGCGGTGTCTACGACGTGCAGCACAGAGTCGCGGCACCTCGCGTCAAGGTCGGGGCCGATGTGCTGCCGTGGTGGCCGGTTCGCGGCGTCTATCTCCTGCTCGAGCGTGGCGACGCCCCGGCCGACTCGCTGACCGATGTCGATGGGGTGGCGGGCGTCTGGTCTGCGCCTGCCATGGATGTCGACGCGAGGCTGGCGAGCGCAAAGGCCGGCCAGACGCTCACCTACTTCTTCCTTGACGACGACCCGGTCGCGACGGCGGAGCGGTTGCGACCCGTCCTGACCGCGCGATGGGAGCAACACGGCGTCCAACCGCTACTCGCGGCGCCCTTTCATCCTGTCGTACCGCACGAATGGGACCGCTATGTGCCGTAGGAGGTTTGTATGCGGATCGGTTTGATGATCGGCTCCGATAAGGAGCGCTCGCGTGCCGATCGGCTGACCGGACTTCTGGACGATGGAAAGGCCGCCGAGACAGACGGATTCGCTTCTTTCTGGATTCCGCAGGTCCCAGGCTATCTGGATGCGATGACGGCTGTTGCGCTCCTTGGACAGGTCACCGAGCGCATCGAGATCGGAACTGCGGTGGTCCCCATTCAGACCCGCCACCCGCTCATCATGGCGCAGCAAGCGCTGACGACCGCGATCGCGTGTACCGGTCGCTTCACACTCGGAATCGGCCCGTCCCACCACTGGATCATCACCGACCAACTCGGGCTGCCCTACCACAAGCCGGCAGCGCTGGTGCGCGATTACCTCGATGTGCTGGGCGCGGCGTTCGCCGGGCCCGGCCCGATCGCGGTGGACAACAACAGCTTCGGCGTGCACAGTCCGCTCGACATCAC
>Ga0075364_10000966_pt1 | contig 15155 bp, 11 predicted proteins | sample EndMetdeltDD1764_FD_71517 | JGI IMG/M metagenome (GOLD analysis project Ga0075364, IMG submission 71517) | Populus endosphere microbial communities from Tennessee, USA - Endosphere MetaG P. deltoides DD176-4 | ecosystem: Host-associated > Plants > Roots > Endosphere | place: USA: Tennessee...
GGACGCGCGACGCGCAGCCCCTTGTTGGCAGCCAGGAAATCGGCGCGCCGGGTCAGCACCCGGATCGCCGGCGAATCGCGCTGGATCAGGCCGACAGCTTCTTGCGGCCGCGCGCGCGGCGGGCGCGGAGCACGTTGCGACCACCGACCGTCGCCATGCGGGCACGGAAACCGTGGCGGCGCGCGCGAACGAGATTGCTGGGCTGGAAGGTGCGCTTCATCGAAAAATCCTCAACAACGTCGAAAGGGCCGCCGCATGGGACGACCGTTCAAATCAGGCGTGGGCCGTTAATTGAGGTGGGGCGCCAAGTCAAGCGATGCGGCAAGGTATGGCGCTCCGGCGATAGTTTCCCGCCGATCGCTTTCGGGCGCATCGAGCGGCACCCACTTACCCATATCGGCAGCGCTGAGCCAGCGTGCCTGCGCATTGGGCACCGAATTGGTCATCGCATAGAACGCTTGCGCCTCGGCCGCGGTCATGCCCATCGCCTGGTAGTAATCGGTGTAGGCGCGGTTCTCGGGCGAGTTGGCGGCGTAGTCGGCGGGTTCCAGTCCATCGGTGTCCATCCAGGCGTGGACCGCGAATTCGGCTTGCGGATCGGCGGCGCGCCGCGCGCCCGCCAGGAACAGCTCGACCGCGCCCGAGCGGACTGAGCCGCCGGCGGGGACATGCGTGGCGATGCCACTGCCGCGAATCATGTGCCCGAGCCGCAAGTTCGCCCGATCGTCCTCGGTGCCCGGGCAATCGACCATCTCCAGCACGGCGATGCCGGGATAGGCGTCCAGCATCGCGGCAAAGGCACCCGGCGAGCGCTCGTCGGTGACGTCGACCAGCGCGGCATGCCGGGCGTCGATCACGCGGAAGGGACCGAAGGCAGCGACGCCGCGAGGCATCGCCGCCGGTGCGACGTCGACGAAGCGATAGCCGCCCAGCTCGGCGGTGGGTTCGGCAACCCCCTCGACGGGCGTATCGGCGAGCATCACTTCTTCCTCGACGATCTCCTCGTAGACGATCGCTTGCGCCGCCACGGGGGATGCGGCGGACGCAAGGATCGGCACGAGGAGGGCAAGCAGCCATCGCATGACCGCATCATGCGGCCGCGCCCTTTACCCGGATGCTGACGGCAAAGGTTAAGACGGGCTTACCGAATTGTGGCCATGGTCCGCGAATGGTGCGCCCGTTCGCATGAAGTCCGAACGCACTTTCTTAGTCAGGACGGCCATTCCCGATGGAAACTGGCGCGCCCGACAGGGTTCGAACCTGTGACCCCAAGCTTAGAAGGCTCGTGCTCTATCCAGCTGAGCTACGGGCGCGCACCCCGCGCTTCATAGGCTGGCTTGGCGGCTTGCGAAAGGGAGAGCTTTTACTTGCTCATTCGGCCGGAGCCGGGATGGGCTGCAGCCCCAGCGCGGGGATGCGGCCGCGGCCGTATGTGCGGTGGTGCGAGGCGGGGTAGGGCAGCCCGCGGCGGCTGGCGCGGTCGAGCTTGGCCATGTCCTCGTCGCTCAGCGACCAGGTCGCCGCGGCGAGGTTGTCCTTGAGCTGGTCCATGGTGCGCGCGCCGATCAGGACCGAGGTTACGCCGGGCTGGCGGCGGACGTAGTTCAGCGCCACTTGCGACAGGCTCGCGCCCGGGTAGCCGCCGGCAACTTCCTCGAGCACTTCAACCACGCGGCGGCCGACTTCGTCGTCCCAGTACTTGACCTGGCCGACGGTGCCGAGCCGCGTCACTTCGGACACTTCCCGGCGGAACTTGCCCGACAGATAGCCCTGAGCCAGCGGGCTCCAGATCAGCGCGCCCACGCCCTGGTCGACGCCGGCGGGCAGCATCTCGAACTCGGCGTCGCGCTTGAGCAGCGAATACTGGATCTGCTGGCTTACGAAAGGCGCGAAGCCGTTCTCGCGGGCGATGCCGGCAGCCTTGGCGAGCTGCCAGGCCGCCCAGTTCGAATGGCCGATATAGCGGACCTTGCCCGCGCTGACGAGATCGTCGAGCGTGCGCAGGATTTCCTCCATCGGAGTCAGCCCGTCGAAGTTGTGGACCTGGAAGAGGTCGACGTAGTCCATGTCCATGCGGCGCAGGCTGGCGTCGAACGCGTCGAGCAGATGCTTGCGCGACAGGCCCTGGCCGTTGGGGCCGGACGTCATCTTGCCGAAGGCCTTGGTCGCGACCATCACTTCATGGCGTCGGCCCTTGAGCACCTTGCCCAGGATTTCTTCGGATCGGCCCATGCCATAGACGTCGGCCGTGTCGATCAGGTTGACGCCGGCCGCAAGGCAATAGTCGATCAGCTCGCGCGCTTCGTCGGGCTCCATCGATCCATGCATGCCGCCGCCGAAAGTCATGGCGCCGAACGAGAAGGCGGAAACGTAGAGGCCGCTGCGGCCGAGAAGGCGATATTCCATGGGTCTCTCCGGATATTGTCGTGGCGGGCTGGCCGGTAGCCCTCCCGTTCAGTCGTGTGAAACGCTAGCTTCCGGTATCAAGCCTGTCACTGGTTTCAAGCCATTGCGCCTCGATCATCTCGAGCTCGGCGCCGAGCGCGGCACGGCGGCCCGCGAGTTCTCCCGTTTTCAGCTTGGCAAGTTCGGGTTTCGCACGGGCAGGTTCGGCCATCGCATGGTCGACGTCGGCGATTTGCGCGTGGAAGCGTGCGATCGCGGTTTCGAGCCGCTTCACTTCCTTTTGCAGCTTGCGCAGTTCATCCCAGGGGATGGCCGGGGTTTTGGGCGCCGGTTTCGCAGCAGCGCGCTTGTCCTCGCCCTTGGGCTGTCCCTTGCCTAGTACGAAGGCGATGTAGTCCTCCATGCTGCCGGCGTATTCCTTGGCCGTACCGTCGTCGACCAGCACCAGCCGGTCGGCGGTCAGTTCCACCATGTGGCGGTCGTGGCTGATCAGGATGACCGCGCCCTCATAGGCGTTGAGGGCCTGGACCAGCGCCTCGCGCGCATCGACGTCGAGGTGGTTGGTCGGCTCGTCGAGGATCAGCAGGTGCGGCGCGTCGCGGGTCACCAGCGCCAGCGCCAACCGCGCCCGCTCGCCCCCGGAAAGCTTGGCGACTTGGGTCGTCGCCTTCTCGCCCGAGAAGCCGAAACGGCCAAGCTGGGCGCGCACCGCCAGCGGCGGCTTGCCTTCCATCGCGCGGGTCATGTGGACGAGCGGAGTGTCGCCGCCGGCCAGCTCCTCGACCTGGTACTGCGTGAAATAGCCGATCGAGAGCTTGCCTGCGGTGTGCATGCCGCCCTCCATCGCGGGAAGCTGGCCAGCCAGAAGGCGCGCCAGCGTCGTCTTGCCGTTGCCGTTGCGGCCCAGCAGCGCCATGCGGTCGTCGGGATCGATCCGCAGGTTCAGCCGCCGCAGGATAGGCTCGCCGGGCGCGTAGCCGACCGCGGCAAGATCCAGCGTGATCAATGGCGGGCGCAGCTCGCTGGGGCTCGGGAAGTCGAACGAGAGCGAAGGGTCTTCCATCATCGCGACGATCGGCTGCATCTTCGCCAGCATCTTGGCGCGTGACTGCGCCTGCTTGGCGGTCGAGGCGCGGGCGCTGTTGCGGCGCACATAGTCCTGCAGCTTGGCGCGCTGGGCGTCCTGAGATGCCTTGGCGGCGGCGAGCTGTGCTGCGCGTTCGGCGCGCTGGCGCTCGAAGCTGTCGTAGCCGCCGGGGTAGAGCGTCACCTTGCCGCCCTGCAGATGCAGGATGTTGTCGACGACGTTGTTGAGCAGGTCGCGCTCGTGGCTGATGACGACAAGCGTGCCGGGATAGGCGCGCAGGAACGTTTCGAGCCATAACGTCGCTTCGAGGTCGAGGTGGTTCGAAGGCTCGTCGAGCAGCAGCAAGTCCGGCGCGGAGAACAGCAGCGCCGCCAGCGCGACGCGCATCTTCCAGCCGCCCGAGAAGCTGTCGAGCGGCTGGCCCTGCATCTCCTCGTCGAAGCCCAGCCCGATCAGGATGCGCGCGGCCCGCGCCGGGGCGCTGTAGGCGTCGATCGCCAGCAGCCGTTCGTGGACATCGCCGAGCCGGTCGGGATCGGTGCAGGTCTCGGACTCCTCCAGCAGCGCGGCGCGTTCGACATCGGCGGCAAGGACCGTGTCGAACGGTGTCGCTGTGCCGCTCGGCGCTTCCTGTGCGATATAGCCGATGCGGGCGCGGCGCGGCATCTCGATCGCGCCGTCGTCGGGGTCGAGCTGGCCGATCATCACTTTCATCAGCGTCGACTTGCCTGCGCCATTGCGGCCGATCAGGCCGACGCGCGCGCCGGTCGGAATCGAAGCCGTGGCGCGGTCGAGGATGGTGCGGCCGCCGAGGCGCACGGTAATTCCGGAGATGGTCAGCATGGCGCGCGCCCTAGCAGCTTCCTCCGCCCGTGTGCTAGTGCAGCATGATGGAATGCGAACTATGATCCCGCGCGAGCACCTTGGCACCGCGCAAGTACCGGGCGGCGAGGAGCTGCGCCTGTTCCGCCATGGCCGCGACTTCATCATCGTGCTCGATCGCAACGAGCTGATGAATACGCGTATGAGCGGTTCAGAAGAGGCGCTCGCGACGATGGCCCTGGAACGGCTGGGTAACAGACATGCACCGCACTTGCTCATCGGCGGCTACGGCATGGGCTTCACGCTGCGCGCGGCTCTCGGGAAGCTGGGGCCCGACGGGCGCGTGACCCTTGCGGAGCTGGTGCCCGAGATCATCGAGTGGGCCGAGGGGCCGATGGCCGAGCTCACCGCCGGCTGCCTAGACGATCGCCGCGTGCGGCTGGAGCAGGCCGACGTCGCCGACCTGATCGACGAGGCGCAGGGGGACTACGACGCGATCCTGCTCGATGTCGACAACGGTCCCGACGGCCTCGTGCGACATGCGAACAACCGACTCTATTCGGCGCGCGGTCTGCGCTCGGCAATGATGGCGCTGGCGCCGGGCGGGGTGCTGGCGATCTGGTCGGCGGCGCCCGATCCGGGGTTCAGGCGCAAGTTGGGCGATGCAGGCTTCGCGGTCGACGAAGTCCGTGTCCGCGCGCGCAGCAACGGCAAGGGCGGGCACCACATCATCTGGTTCGCCCGGAAGGGCTAGTTGACGCGGTCGACCAGACTGCGCCGCGACGACAGGTAGAAGTGCAGGATCGACCATGCCGCCATCGCGCAAGTCGACAGCAGCGCATAACGCAGGCTTTCGATGCCGGCGTAGGGCACCAGTAGGTCGCTGATCAGGCCGATAACATAGGCGCCGACGCCGCTGCCCAGCATAGACGAGAAGAACAGGAATATCGCCACCGCGGTCGCGCGCCGGTGCGGTTCGGCGAAGGACTGGATCGCCGCCAGCGCAACGCCCGAGGCGAGCGCCGACAGATAGATGCCCAGCGTCTTGGCGAGCAGCGCCAGCATCGGCGAAGGGCTGAGGAACGATGTCGCGAGGACCGGTACGCACAGCGCGAAGGCGATCGCGGGTATCCACAGTTCCCAGCGCGAATCGCGCGGCGCCAGCCAGGTGGCGAGGACGCCGCCGCTCAGCAGGCCGAGCCCCGACCCGGCGAGCGAGGATAGCCCGATCCAGCCGCCGACTTCGGCCATCGTCATGCCGAAGCTGCGCATCAGGAAGGCTGGATACCATTGCGTCACGCCCGCGTTGCAGATCGTGGCGAGCGCGTAGGCGATCACCAGATGGACATAGGCGGGCCGCCGCGCGAGCGCGCCGATCGCCTGCCATGCCGTTTCCTTGTCACCGCTCGCCAGCACCGGGCGCACCGGTTCGCGCAATGTGAACAGCGCCAGCGCGGCGAGCGGGATACCTGCGGCGCCGATGATCTGCAGCGATGCTCGCCAGCCAAGCTGCTGCCCGAGCAGGCCGACGACGAACATGCCGATCGCGCCGCCGATCGCTGCGCCGGTCTGGAAGATGGTGATGGCGAGCGAGCGCTTCTCGCGCGGGAAATAGTCCGCGATCAGCGAATGTGCGGGCGGGGTGCAGCCCGCCTCGCCGACACCCACTCCGGCGCGGGCCAGGAACAGCTGGGGGAAGTTCTTCGCCAGCCCGCTGACCATCGTCATCGCGCTCCACACGAATAGGCACGCCGACAGCAGCCGCAGTCGCGAGACCCGGTCGGCCATCCGGGCGAGCGGTATGCCCAGCGTCGAATAGAACAGCGTGAAGGCCAGGCCGACCAGCAGCCCCATCTGCTGGTCGCTGGCGCCGAACTCGGCCTTGATCGGCTCCACCAGGATCGCGAGCGCCATCCGGTCCATATAGCCGAACAGATTGATCATCGAGAGGACGGCGAGCGCCCACCAGCTCGCGAGCGGAATCGCCCGGCGATCGGTGCCGGGCTGTGGAAGGGTCTGATCGTCGGCCATCAGGTCTCCTCTCGAGATGCCGAGGTGAAATGCCCATCGCCGCCGGGCTATCGCGCTGCAAGCGAATTGACGTAGAAACATGGGCAACGGCGGTGCGGGCATGCCCGCCGAGGACATGGGAGGGTTGCAATGACGGACCGCGGGCGAACGACGATCGGTATTGCGCGTTGAGTTCGCAAGCGCCGGCGAACGCAGTGCACGGCGGGGCCAGGCCTACCGACAACCTGCGCGGCGCGATGTGGATGCTCGTATCGGGGCTGGCGCTTACGGCGATGGCGGTGTTCCTTCGCCTGCTGGCCGATCGTCACTATCCGCTGAGCCAGATGGTCTTCGTGCGCAGCGTGGCCGGGCTGATCGTGCTGACGCCGGTGATGCTGACGCGCGGGCTGGGCGTCTGGCGCGCGAAACGGCCGTGGCTGCTGTTCCAGCGTTCGCTCTACGGCGGGATCGGCCTGTTCGCCAGCTTCTATGCCTTCGCCAAGATCCCGCTGCCGACCGCGCAGGCGCTGTCGTTCACGCGGGTGCTGTTCGTCACGGTATTGGCCGCTTGGATCATCAAGGAAACCGTGGGGCCGCGCCGCTGGATAGCGGTCGCCATCGGCTTCCTGGGCATTCTGGTGATGCTGCGTCCGGGGGCCGGCACCGTGCTCGACCTGGCTACGGTGATTGCGCTCGCCTCGGCGTTCTTCTTCGCCATCTCGATCGTCATGATCAAGCAGCTGATCCACGATCACGGTCCGGTCACGCAGATCCTGTGGATGAACGTCGTCACCACGGCGATGGGATTGCCTTTCGCCTTCGCCGGCTGGACCGCGCCGCCGCCGCTCGATCTGGTCGTCTTCGCGGGGCTGGGGCTGACCGGCGTGGCGGCGCAGAACAGCTACGTCTGGGCGCTGGCATATGGCGATGCCTCGCTGATGGCGCTGCTCGACTACTTGCGCCTGCCGATGGCAGTGGTGGCCGCGCTGGTGGTGTTCGGCCAGGCGCCGGACCTCTACGCGATGCTGGGTGCAGCGATCATCATCGCCTCGACGATCTATCTGACGCTGCGTGAGCTGCACCTGGCGCGTGGCCACGCCAGGAGCAGATCAGGCAGCGCAGATCAGTTACCGAAGTTGTAGCGCAGCCGGACACCCCAGATGCGCGGCTGGCCGATCAGCAGGTTGTCATAGGCGACGCTGTTCGTCGTCGCGACCGGATAAATCTCGTTCGTGACGTTGGTGCCGAACACACCCGCATCGAACCCACTGCCGAGGATTCCGGTCCAGGTAAGGTTGAGGTTGAGCAAATCGGTGCTGGGCAGGATGCCGAACAGCGCGGTCGCGATCGCAACCTGCTTGTCGGTGTGGGTGAAGGTGCCCGATACCGAGATGTCGCCGATTTCTTCGGGCAACGGCAGGGTGTAGGTCGCCGTCACAGTCACCCGGTTCTTCGGCGCATAGGCCAGACCCGATCCGTTGACGACATTGGGCGTGATCTGCGTGATGGCGCCGCCCGAAACGGGGATCGAAGCCGGGACGCCGGTGATCTTGGTGTCGAGATAGGCATAGCCGACGTCGAACCGCAGGCTGTCGAAAAACAGCGCTGAAGCGTCCAGTTCGAATCCCTTGATCGTACCCTTGCCCGCATTGATGATGGCGATGCTCGACGTCAGGCCCGACGAAGGTAACGGAGTGGTGGTGCCGGCAATCTGGGTATCGTTGAGCTGGTTGTAGAAGACCGCGGCGTTTAGGTAGCCGCTGACGGCACCCCGAAAGGTCGTCTTGGTGCCGATCTCATAGGAATCCACCGTTTCCGGCTTCCATGTCTCGACCGAGATCGGCGTCGTGTTGATCCCGCCCTGGCGGTAGCCGCGCGCATAGCGACCGTAGAGCATGATGTCGGGTGTCGGCTTGAACGTCAGGTTGGCGTTCCAGGTCGGATCGCTTGAATTTTCGTCGAATTCGGCGTGGCACTGGGTGGGGCTGGTGACGGTGAGTGCGTTCGGCCGGCCTGCCGCGTTGAAGCCTGAATTGAAGCGGAAAGTATCGGTGCAGACACGCGCCTGGTTAGCCGTGCCGACGCGCACGATGCGCGAATTCTCTGCCTCGGCGTGGCTCTTGTCCCAAGTGTAGCGCGCGCCGAGCGTCAATGCGAGTTTGTCGGTAAAGTCGTATGTGCCCTCGGCAAATAGCCCCGTGCTGTCGTAGTCGTACTTGTTTCGCGATTCCGAGATCGAACCGATACCGAACGGGTCGGTGCACTGCTGCGTGTCATAGTTCGTGCAGCTCAGCGAAACGAAGTTGCGGCGGGGATCGATCTTCGGCTCGCGGTTCTGTTCGTGATAGGCTCCCACTACCCAGTTGAAGCTGTCGCCTTTGCCCTGGACCTGAAACTCTTCGGTCCAGGCAAATTTCGAAACGCCGTCCTGTCCGGGAATCACACTCGAGACGTTGAGGTTGAACGGTGTACCGGCGACGAGCGGAACGACCGTGGCGCCGGCTGCCGCCTGGAAGGTTGGGGTGCGGGTGGAAATCCTCAGGTTGTCGCTGAACGAACTGATCCGCGAATTTTCCCGGTACTGGCCATAGCTGGCGATGTTCTTGAGGGTGATCCCATCGCTGGCTTGCCAGGTCGTGGTGTTGATGATCTGCCATTGCTCGATGTTCAGGTAGGCGCCAGGCGTGTTGACGTCGACGTCGAGCATGCTGTCGCCGCGCGCAGTCTGCCGGTCGATCTGGTCGCACGCGGCTGCGGCCTGGATCACGTTGAAGTTGGGAACGGTCGTCGAGATGTTGCGGTTGCAGGATACCAGCCGCGCGGCATAGCCGTTGGTCTTCGACTTGCTGTAGTGCGCCAGCATCACGTTCTCGAGGTTCGGCGTCAACTCGGCCAGAACGGTGCCCCGCAGCGCCAGGTAGTTGCTGTCGTTATAAGTCTTCGCCCCGACGCCGGAGCGGTTGCGCAGATAGCCGTCGCGCTTGTTGCGATCCGCGGCGAAACGCACCTTGAAGGTGTCGGCAAGCGGAATGTTCACGACTGCCTGCACGCGGCGCATGTCGTAGTTGCCAAGCTGGCCTTCGGCCCAGCCTTCGAACTTGTCGGTGGGCCGGTTGGGAACCAGCAGGATCGCGCCGCCGGTTGTATTGCGGCCGAACAGGGTTCCCTGCGGACCTTTCAGCACCTGCACGTTCTGCAGATCCATGAACACGCCTGCGCCCTGCGTATTGCCCGAGATCGAACCACCTTGGACGCGGATGCCGGGGACTTCGGCGAAATAGACGCCCACCGACGGGGAGGTGCCGGGATCCTGGTTGAACCCGCGGATCGCGAACGTCGCACGCTCCGGGCCGAAGCGCTGGTTTACCGAGAGGCCGGGCGTGTAGTTCGCCAGGTCGGCAAGTTGAACGACGTTGCGGGCGGTCAGCGCCTCCTGGCTCAGCACCGAGATCGAGATCGGCACATCGCTCAATCGTTCTTCGGTACGGCGCGCGGTGACGATGATGTCGCCAGGTGCGGTAGCGTCGGAGGCGGAATCCTGCGGCAAGGATTCCTGCGCAAAAGCGGCGGGAGCGGACATGCCGAGAGCAGCCGCGCCGAGCAGCAGAGATACCTGTGTGGAACGATGGGTCATGCTTTCCCTCCCCCTGTTCGGCGGTCGCGCCGCCGCCACCGCGCAAGTAGTGCTTGTTCGCAATTTCCCCCGCTTCTAGGACGCAGGTTTTCGGCCGTAAAGAGGCCGTAGCATTTGTCCTGTTACACTGTGATATAGGCGCAACAGCGTGACTATTCCGATCGCCTAGCGCGCTGCGGCGGGGGCTTCCTCGAAGATCATCGTTTTCGCCTCGAGGAACGGATGCAGGCCTTCGATCCCGCCCTCGCGCCCGAGCCCCGACTGCTTGAAGCCGCCGAAAGAGATCGTGAAATCGGTCTGGAAACGGTTGTGCCCGACCGTACCCGCGCGCAAGCGGCGACCGACGGCATAGGCGCGCTCGGGATCGTTGGTGAAGACGCTGCTGTTGAGGCCGTAGATCGTGTCGTTGGCGATCGCGATCGCCTGTTCCTCGTCGAACGCGGGGATGACGCTCAGCACGGGGCCGAAGATCTCCTCGCGCGCGATCGTGGCGGCGTTGTCGACATCGGCGAAAACGGTCGGCTCGATGTAGAAGCCGGCATCGAGGTGCGCCGGCCGGCCGCCGCCTGTCGCCAGGCGGGCGCCTTCGGCCTTGCCCTTGGCGATATAGGCCTCGACGCGGTCGCGCTGCCGCTCCATCGCCAGCGGCCCCATCTGGCTTTCCGGATCGAAGGGATCCCCGACCCGTATCCGTGCGAACGCGGCGGACAGCGCGTCGACCAGCGCATCGTGCCGCTGCCGGCTGACGATGATACGGGTAAGCGACGAGCAGACCTGGCCGGTCATGATCGGCGCCGAACGTGCGAGCGACGTCGCCGCCTTTTCCAGGTCGTAGTCGTCTAGGATGATCGCCGGGGACTTGCCGCCTAACTCCAGCGTGCAGCGGGCGATCCGCTCGCCGCAGATCGCCGCGATCTTGCGGCCCGCGGCGGTGGAACCGGTGAAGCTGACCTTGTCGACGCCCGGATGGCGCACCAGCAGCTCGGAGACCTCGCGCTCAGCGGTGAGGACGTTCACCACGCCCGGCGGCAAGCCGATCTCCTCGCAGATTTCCGCGAGCAGGTAGGTCGATGCCGGCGCTTCGGGTGACGCCTTGATGATCACGGAGCAGCCGGCGAGCAGCGCCGGCGCCGTCTTGTAGGCCATCAGCGAATAAGGCACGTTCCACGGAATGATCGCGGCGACGACGCCGACGGGTTCACGCACCAGGAGCGAGGGGAAGCCGCGTTCGGACGTGCATTTCTCTTCCCAGGCGAACGTGTCCGCCAGCCTGGCATAATAGCGGAATATCCGCGCGACATCCTTTGCCGCGCCCGCCGTGATGCTGCGCAGTACGCCCGATTCCATCGTCCAGCTGTCGGCGAGCGCTTCCGCGCGACTCGCCCAGGCATCGGCGATCCGGCCAAGATAGGCCGCGCGCTCTTGCGGTGACATTCGCGGCCAAGGACCTTCGTCGAAAGCGCGGCGCGCGGCCGCGACGGCGCGGTCGATGTCGGCGGCTTGCGCTTCGGCGACCGTCAGGAACACGCCTTCGCTGGCGCTGTCGACCACGTCGATAGTGGCGGAGGACGAAGGCTGTGCCCATTCGCCGCCGATGAAGAACCTGTCGGGATGGGCGATCCGCGGCGAGCGGCTGGCAAGCGTGGCCATCGATGATCTCCTGTGGGCGCGAATCGCGTCGGAACTCCGGATAGAACCGATCTGCGGCAAACTCACCTGGGCTAATTGCATGTTTTTTGGATTTGGACGCGCATTATGCTTGTACGGCGCGCGGAAACTCAGCAATGGGAAACGCGACCGTTTCATTTCCCCGGCAAAGCGCCGGAATTCTCCATAGAGGCTACTTGAGCACCGTCATAGAACCGCCAAAAAGATCGCGTGGTCGACCCGTGGGTGTGGCCAATCGCGCCAGGGAAGCTGCCCCCAAGCGCAGCCGCGCCGGCAGGCCCACTGCCGTCGAGCTGGAACGCCGCAAGCGCCGTGTCCTGGAAGTCGCCACCGAGATGTTCATAGAACGAGGCTATAGCGGGACGACGCTTCTCGATATCGCCAGGGCTTCCGGGGTCGCGACGCGGACGCTCGCCCAGCATTTTGGCGACAAGGAAGACCTGTTTCGCGAGGTGATCTACGTCGGCAATCCCGACATGATCGAGCCACTGGTGCTGGAAGACGACGACGATCTTCGCACTGCCCTTTTCAAGGGCGGGGTCTACGCTTGCAAGATGAGCCTGAACGAAAGGTCGATCTCGCTGACGCGGCTGATGATCGCCGAAAGTGCGCGCTTTCCCGAGATGATCGGCGAAGCGGCGAGCGCCCTCTATCGACGTTTCCTGGGCGAGATGATTCGCCTGTTCCAGGACCTGGCCGAGCGCGGCCTGATTCCCCAAGGCGATCACGAGGAATCGGCCGAGCTGTTTGCCGATCTCCTTGTCGGCAGCCGGATGATCATGAGCTATTTCGGCTGGGTGCAGGCCGATACGGCCAATAGCGAGATCGAACGGAAGATCGATCTGTTCATCGGGGGCCGGTTCGGCGATGCGGTCGGTTCGCTACCCTCTTCCCATTGAAGATGCGCAAGGCCCCGCGAGGGGCGGGAGTAAGGCGGCCCCCGTCAGGCTGCGCGGGGCGCACTGACGATGTAGCGAACTTTCGCGTCCGTCGTGTGCATCGCCGTGATCTCCTCGGCAGGCACCGGGCGCGAGAGCAGATAGCCCTGCAGTTCCTCGCAGCCGATGCTCTCCAGGAACTTTTGCTGGTGGTAGGTTTCGACGCCTTCGGCCGTCAGCAGCAGCCCGTTGGCATGCGCCAGCGTGACGATCGCCTGTACGAGCGCGGCGCCGTGGCCGGTGTCTATGGCGGTGACGAACGAACGGTCGATCTTGATCCGGTCGACGGCGATGTCGCGGATATGGCTCAGCGACGAATAGCCGGTTCCGAAATCGTCGAGCGCGATGCGGATTCCCCACGCGCGCAGGCGCGCAAGCGTTTCGGCGACTTGAACGGAGCCCTCCATCAGAGCGGTCTCGGTGATCTCCAGCTCCAGCCGCTCGGGCGGGAAGCCGGTCTCGGTCAGCAGGCGGCTGACGCAATCGGCGAAACCGCGATTGCGCAGCTGGATGGGCGAGGCGTTGACGGCCAGCCGGATTCCCGGCCAGCGCGCCGCATCGCGCATCGCGTTCAGCAGTACCCATTCGCCCAGTGTCTCGATCAGTCCCGAGTCCTCGGCCAGGCCGATGAAGGCCGCTGGCGGGATCAGGCCCTTTTCGGGATGCCGCCAGCGCAGCAGCGCTTCGATCGCGGTTATCGCTCCCGTGCGCGCGGAGAAGACCGGCTGGTAGTGCACCTCGAGTTGCTTGCCGCGGTCGGCGATAGCCGTGCGCAAGTCGCGCTCGATCGTCTCGCGGGTCCTGATCGCGTCGTCCATTTCCGACGAGAAGAACGCATGCTGGGCGCGGCCGCCGAGCTTGGCCTTGTAGAGCGCGATATCGGCCTTGCGGCAGAGTTCGGTGCGGTCGAGCGCGTCGTCGGGGGCGATCGCGACGCCGACGCTGCCACCGATAAACGACTGCGCACCGGTCAGGTCGAACGGCCGGCCGAGATCGGCGACGATCCGTGCCGCCAGCGCTTCGGTAGCGGCCGCGCTTTCGGGATCGATCAGGATGATTGCGAACTCGTCGCCGCCGATCCGGGCGACGGTGTCGTACTTGCGCACTTCGGCCTGCAGCCGGCGGCCGACTTCGCGGATCAGCGCGTCGCCGGCCGGATGGCCGAGTGTGTCGTTGACCTGCTTGAAACGATCGAGATCGACATAGAGTAGTGCCAGGCGCGAGCCGTCGCGGTTGCAACGGGCGAGCGCGGCGTCCAGGCGGTTCTCGAACATGGCTCGGTTGGGCAGCCCGGTGAGCACGTCGTGGAAGGCGAGGTGCTGGGCCTGCGCCCGGCTCGCTTCGAGGTCGAAGGTGCGGCGGCCGAGGCGCTGCGCCAGCAGGAAGACGACGAGGCCGGCGATGAGCAATGCGATGAGTAGCACGGGGGCGACCCGGTAGGTCACTTCGCCGCCAGGTGCGAAGGGTCGCCAGATGAAATAGCCTACTGCGGTCCCGTCACGCTGCAGCAGCGGCACCGACGCTTCGCCCGAGTGGGGACTGTCGATGCGCGAGTAGCGCCCGTTCGTCAGCGCGTAGCGCTTGTTCAGCCGCGTGACGAAGGCGCCGTCGAGGAAGACGACGCTGACATGAACGGGCTCCATGCCGGCGGTCTGATGCAGTTTTCCACTGTCTGAAACGACCGGCTTGGCACTGATGATCGCGGGGCGACCGCGCACTATCGCAAGATCGGCAACTCCAGGGCTCAGCATCGCCACTTCGCGGTGCCCTTCGGGCATCGTACCTTTGAGCGCACGCAATTCGGCGACCAGCGGGTGGATCTGCGCGGCGACCGTATAGAAGGCCGACAACTCCGTCCGGTGACCACCCTGCATTGCATAGATCGGCAGGTCCGTCTTGTTCAGGATGTAGACTTCGTCGTGACCGTAATAGCTATGGAACCAGATGCCCATATTGGTATCGAGCCAGTCGGGATCGGGATGTTGCTTGGCAAGGGCCTCAACGGCCTGGTCCCAGACGGTTGAGGCTTCCTGGTCGTAGGCGACCCGGTCTATGCTTTGTTCGAGAACCAGCGAGACGATGCCGCGATCGCGGCTGCGGGCAATTCTGTCGACCTCGCCTGCGGACCACAGCAAAAGTCCCGCGACCAGCGCCGTCGCGAGGATCAGCGCGGCCGCTATCGGTGCGAGCACGCGATTGGTGTAGGATCGTGCGTTGTCGAATGGCGCCACAAATAACCTCGGGCACCGTAATGGTCTGTGATAATTAAGATTCTGTTGACTGGCGGGAGTGGGCACCGGGCCGAGGAAGCGCTCAGACCGGGCTGGGCCGGTACTCCCTGGGCACCATGAGCTGGGTAACCGGGCTATGGCCGCCGCCTTCTCCCGGTAAGCGCGGATCGGTCACCAGCGCCATCGCGGTGTCGTTGATAATAGTGTCTATGTTGGCGGCCACGTCCTCGACGGTGAGCTCCGGCATGTTGATGCCGGTCGTCGCCATGACGAGCCGGGCCGATACTTCTCCGCCGCCAGCGTTGAACATCGTGCCCGACACCGCGCAGGATTCGTGCGCGAGATAGGCGACCGCGGCC
>Ga0075364_10000967_pt1 | contig 15151 bp, 17 predicted proteins | sample EndMetdeltDD1764_FD_71517 | JGI IMG/M metagenome (GOLD analysis project Ga0075364, IMG submission 71517) | Populus endosphere microbial communities from Tennessee, USA - Endosphere MetaG P. deltoides DD176-4 | ecosystem: Host-associated > Plants > Roots > Endosphere | place: USA: Tennessee...
CCCTGCCGGTTGCTCGACACCCGCGCCGGCTCCAGCAACGTCGGCATCAGAAGCACCCCCATCGGGCCGGGCGAGACGTTCACGACGGCGGTCCGCGGCAACAACGGTTCCTGTTCCATCCCCGCCGGGGCGGTCGGCATCGTCGCCAACGTCACGATCGACAACCCGACGTCGGCGTCGTTCCTCTCGATTCGCCCGTCCGACGCGCCGGCGGCGACGGCGTCGAACCTCAACTGGGTCGCGGATCAGCCGCCGACGCCGAATGCGGTCACCACCAAGCTGTCGGCAGACGGTCGCATCTCGATCTTCAACAACAGCGGCACCGTCGATGTGATCATCGACATCGCCGGATACTACGAGGACCACAACTTCGACGACCGCTACTACACCAAGTCACAGATCGACGGACAGATCGGCGCATTGCAATCGAGCGTTGGCGCCGTGCAGACCGACGTGGCCGAACTTCAGGCGAAATCCGGCCACGAGGTGGTCATCTCCGCCGGCGTGAACGTTCCCAATCCGCTCAACCCGACGTTCAAGCCGACGGCGGTGAACGAAACGATCACGACTACGACGTCCGGTCACTGGCTGGTGACGAAGACCTTCGTCGGGGATCTCGAGTGCGGCGGCAGCGCCGGGGCGTACTACTACATCCTCGTGGACAACGTTCCGCTGCGGTCGAGCGTGATCCTGCGACCGAAGACGACGGTCGTCCAATACCACGACGCGTTGCTTGGTATGTCACCCGACATCATCCCATCCGGGACGCACACGATCGGGATCGGCGCGGAGTGTCCGGTCGGCTTTCCGGGGAGCAATTCGGGTCTCCTCGCGAGCTCGGTGTCGGCCGTCACCGTGCTGCCGTAGCGCCTGCCGCAAGCGTCGCGCACGGACGGCGCAGGACGACAGTCGACCTCGGCGCGAGGGTGACACGACGGGTCGAGTTGTCGTAGGCGGACACGGGAGCCGCGCTGGACATCGCGAACAGCCAGTCGCCGTCCGCATGTACGGCGAACTCGAGAGACTCCCACCAGGCGTTGGCCATCACGTAGAGGTTGCCGCGCTGCCACGCGATCGAGTGCGACGTCTCGCTGAGATCGGGCTGCTCGTCGACGCCGTGGAGAACGATCGGCGTCGACCCGCCGACGCGCCGCACGGCGAGCAGCTCGCGCACGAACTCGGTCAGCTCGCCGAACCTGCCGCCACGGGTCCAGTCGAGCCACGTCGTGGCGTTGTCCTGGTTGTACGGGTTGTTGTTGCCACCTTGGGTCTGGGCGAACTCGTCGCCGGCCAGGATCATCGGCACGCCGGCCGACAACGCCAGGAGCACGAACGCGTTCTTCATCTGCTGCATCCGCAATGCGCGCACGCCGGCCGCGATGTCGGCGGGCGGATCATCGCCCTCCCAGCCGCAGTTCCACGAGCGGTTGTCATCGGTGCCGTCGGTGCCACCCCACCCGTTGGCGAGGTTGTGCTTGTGCTCGTAGCTGACGAGGTCGTGCAACGTGAAGCCGTCGTGCGCTGTGATGAAGTTGATGCTCCGCCACGGTTCATCCGGGTAGAGGTCGGGGCTGCCCAGGATCCGCTGCGCGAACGCGGCCGCTGCGCCGTTCTCGGCGCGGAGGAACGAACGGCAATCGTCGCGGAACTTGCCGTTCCATTGGGCCCAGGTCCGGCCGGGGAAGGCGTCGCCGACCTGATACGCGGCGAGGTCCCACGGCTCGACGATCAGGCGCACGCCACGTGTTGCCGCGAACGCGGTGATCTCGTCGATCAACGGGCTGGTCCGCTGTTGCTGGCCGTAGAAGTCCCGACCGAGCAGAGAGCCGAGATCGAACCTGAAGCCATCGACACCGAGGTCGGCGAAGCGCCGTAGCGAATCGAGGATCAGGGCGCCCGCCGCCGGGTGCGCGGCGCGCACGACGTTGCCGCAGCCGGCATCGTCGTTGTACAAACCGTCGGGCTCGAGGATGTAGTAGGCCGCATCGTCGATCGCGCGCAGGTGCAGCGTCGGGCCGACCTCGTCCTCCTCGGTCGTGTGGTTGTACACGACGTCGAGGATGACCTCGATGTCGCGATCGTGGAACGCCTGCACCATCGCCCTGAACTCGTCGTCAGCGGCGCCGCAGTACTCGTCGGCGTTGGCGGCGTACCCGTTGTGCAGCGCGCTCCACGCGAGCGGCATGTATCCCCAGTAGTTGCCCTCGTCCGGATCGAACTGGTGCACGGGCAGCAACTCGATCGCGGTGACGCCGAGGGCGCGGATTCGCTCGGCGTGTTGGGCCAGTCCGGCGAACGTGCCGCGCAACCGCTCGTCGACGTCGCCCGCGCACATCGTCGCGCCGCGGACGTGGATCTCGTAGATCACGAGGTCGTCGATCGAGTGGCGCGGTCCGGCGGCCATCGCCGTTCGGGGCGCGGACATCGGCAGCACCCCGTACGGCGACAGTCCGATCGTGTCGCGGCCGACGATCCGGGCTGCGTCGCGATCGTGCCCCGGCGGGAACCAGATCTCCGTCGCCTCCGGGTCCACCAGCAACTTGGCCGGGTCGAAGCGCGGGCCCTCGCCGTGCACGCGGAAGCCGTAGAGATCGGCGTCGAGGACGCTGCCGGCACCGATCACCGCGGTCCACACGTCGCCGACGCGGAACATCGGGATCGTGGCAACGGGCTCGCTCGGCGCGGCCCGGTCGACGATGACGGCATGGGCACTGGTGGCCTGCGAGCTCCACAAGGTCAGGGTCCACGATCGTTGTGTCGCGTCCCACACGGCAGCCATGGCGTTGATCTTGCCCGACGGGACCACAGACATCCAGCGCCGTGCCTCTAACCTGGGTCTCGATGTCTCAGCCGACCCTCTCCGTCGACGATGTGTCGGCCGCGCTCGCCGCGAACAGCTACCTCGCCGACGAGGGCCTGACGACGGCCATCTTCCTCGCCCTCGCCCTGCGCCGGCCGCTGTTGCTCGAGGGCGAAGCCGGCGTCGGCAAGACCGAGGTCGCCAAGGTGCTCAGCCGATGGACGGGCGGCGAGTTGATCCGCCTGCAGTGCTACGAGGGCATCGACGCCAGTCAGGCCGTGTACGACTGGGACTACAGCCGTCAGCTGTTGCACCTCCGCGCCGCGGAGGCGAGCGGCGAGGCCCGCGGTGCGGGCACCGAGGCACTCGAGGGCCAGCTCTACCACGAGCGCTTCCTGCTCAAGCGGGCCTTGCTGCGCGCCATCGAGCCGACCAGCGGGCCGCCGCCGGTGTTGCTGATCGACGAGATCGACCGCGCCGACGACGAGTTCGAGGCCTACCTGCTGGAAGTGCTCAGCGACTTCCAGATCACCGTCCCCGAGCTCGGTGTCTTCCGCGCCGAACGCCCTCCCATCGTCATCCTCACCAGCAACCGCACACGCGACGTGCACGACGCGCTCAAGCGGCGCTGCCTGTACCACTGGGTCGAGCACCCCAGCTTCGAGCGTGAGGTCGCGATCGTCCGGCTCCGCGTCCCCCACGTCACCGAGACCCTGACTCGACAGGTCGCAGCAGCTGTCGAGACGCTGCGCTCGCTCAGCCTCTACAAGCCGCCGGGCGTCGCCGAGACGATCGACTGGGCGACCGCGCTCGGCCGGCTCGGTCTGCGCGAGATGTCGGAGGAGTACGTCAACGCGACGCTGGGCGCGGTCATCAAGTACCGCGAAGACCTCGAGCGGGTGCACCAGCACGGGGTGGCGGCCCTCGTCAAGCAGGCGTCGGAGCGGGCACTCGCCTCGCGCTGATGGAGCGCTGATGGAGTCCACGCCCGCCGAGACCATCGCGATCGCGTTCGCACGGGTCCTGCGCGGGCTGGCGATCAACGCGCCCATCGGGTGCATGATCAACTTCGCCGAAGCACTCGATGCGCTCGGCGCCGAGGGGTACACGACGCGCGGCAACGTCTACTGGGCCGCGCGATCGACACTCGTCCACCGCCCGGAAGACCTGCCGCTGTTCGATCGTGCGTTCGCAGTGTTCTGGGACGCGCGCAGTGGCAGCACCGATCTCGAACTGATCGAGGAGGTGCAGCGGATCACGATCGCGATGGACGACGGCGATACCGAGGACGACTCTGACGACGAGAGCGCCGAGGCCAACGACGACCCGACGATCCAGCTGCGGTTCAGCGCCACCGAGGTGTTGCGTCACAAGGACTTCGGCGCATACAGCGACGAGGAGCTGCGCCTGTCGCAGCAGCTCATGTCGCGCCTGCGCTTCGTCGGCCCACCGCGCCGTTCCCTCCGGCTCAGCGAGGCTCGCCGCGCCCAGTACCGCCCCGACCTCCGGCGCACCGTGCGCGCGTCGCTCCGCGCGAGCGGCGAGCCGGTGCAGCGCTTCTGGCGCGAGCCGGGCGAGCGGATGCGGCCGATGGTGTTGCTGCTCGACGTCAGCGGATCGATGGAGCCGTATGCACGCGCGCTGCTGCGCTTCGTGCAGGCCGCCGTCGCCGGACGGCAGCGGGTGGAGGCGTTCGCGATGGGCACCCGCCTGACCCGCATCACCAAGGAGCTCAGCAGCCGCGACCCCGACAAGGCGCTGAGCCTCGCCAGCGACCGGGTCAGCGACTGGAGCGGCGGCACCCGGCTCGGTGAATGCCTGCGCCGGTTCAACGACGACTGGGGCGTCCGCGGGATGGCACGGGGAGCGATCGTCGTCGTCCTCAGCGACGGCTGGGATCGCGGCGATCCAGATCTGCTCGCCGACCAGATGCGGCGGCTGCAGCGGATCACCCACAACCTGATCTGGGTCAACCCGCTCAAGGTCACGCCCGGGTACGCACCGTTGGCCAGAGGGATGGCCGCCGCGCTGCCATACGTTGATCATTTCGTCGAGGGCCATAGCGTGGCAGCCATGGAAGAACTTGCCTCGGTGATGTCTGGGTCATCCGGCCATCACTCGCATGCGGTGAAGGCGGCCGTACATGCGTGAGATCCTCGACGACATCGAGCGCTGGCGTCGCGCCGGCCGCCGTGTCGCGGTCGCGCGCGTCGTGAACATCGAGGGCTCCGGCCCGCGCGACCCCGGCGCGTCGATGGCCGTGAGCGAGGACGGCGAGGTCGCCGGCTCCGTCAGCGGTGGTTGCGTCGAGGGCGCCGTCGTCGGCGAGGCGCTCGCGATCCTGCAGGGTGAGCAGCCGCCCCGCGTCGTCACGTTCGGCTACAGCGACGACGACGCGTTCGCCGTGGGCCTGACATGTGGCGGCACGATCCACCTCTTCATCGAACCGCTCGACTGGTGACTGTGAACAGCGTTTATGAACAGCTGCGCGACCACATTCGCAGTGAGGTACCGGTCGGCCTCGTCACCGTCATCGATGGGCCAAACGTCGGCGCCAAGCTGCTGATCGAGGCCGACGGAACGGTGCAGGGATCGCTCGGCGACCCCGAGCTCGACCGCATCGTGAGCCGCGACGCTCTCGCCGAGCTCGAAGCGGCCACCACCGGCGTGCGCCACTACGGCCCGCAGGGTCAGACCACGCCGGAGGATCTGATCGACACCGTCACGGTCAGCGTGTTCGTGGAAAGCTTCGCGCCGCCGCCACAGATGTGGATCTTCGGTGCGGTCGACTTCACCGCGGCACTCGCCAAGGTGGCCAAGGTTCTCGGCTACCGCGTGACCGTGTGCGACGCGCGCGAGGTGTTCGCCACCCGCCGCCGCTTCCCGATGGCCGACGAAGTGCTCGTCTCGTGGCCGGGCCCGCTGTTCTCCAGCCGGGGAGGCGAGCTCGGCGCCCGCGATGCCGTGTGCGTGCTCACCCACGACTCCAAGTTCGACGTGCCCGCTGTGATGGGCGCGATCGCGACGCGAGTCGGCTACATCGGTGTGATGGGCAGCCGCAAGACGCACGACAAGCGGATGGAGCGCCTGGCCGAGGCGGGCCTCACCGACCAGGCTCAGATCGATCGGCTGATGTCGCCGATCGGCCTCGACATCGGCGCGCGCACCCCGGAGGAGACTGCGATCTCGATCTGCGCCGAGATCATCGCCCGCCGCACCGGCCGCGTCACGCCGTCGTTGCGCGACGGCGCGGGCGCTATCCACAGCTGAATCGCAACTGAACCGCAACTGACCCGCAAGCGGCGGCTCGGCGGGAACTGCCGACCGCTCAGCCGATCGGGTTGCCGTAGCGAACGCTGCGACGCTTGGCGACCGTGTCGACCTCGACGTTGCGCCCGGTGTACGGCGAGTGAACCATCGTCTGGTCGACGCCGAGCCAGAGCATCACGTGACCCGGGTAGTACACCAGGTCGCCGGCCATCGCGCTGGCCTGGGTGCGGGTTGCGGCGGCACGGATCTGCGCGCCCGACTGGCGGGTGAGGGTCGCACCGGCGACACCCCATGCATAGGTCGTGAGGCCTGAGCAATCGAAGCCCTCGTTGGCCTTGCTCATCATGCTGCGGTACGGCACGCCGAGTTGCGTGAACGCAGCCATCAGCGCCATCTGATGGCGAAGGTCGGCGGCTTGCCAGGCGACGATCATCCGACTCGGGTCGACGCCGAGGCGCCCGGCGAGTGCGGTGGCGATGCCATCGCGCAGGATGCCGTACTGGGCCAGCGTCGACGGATCGCCCGTTGCCTGATAGCTCTGCAAGTCGGCCAACGCCGTGACAGCGATGTGCCCGACGGCATCGTCCTCGCGGACCCGTGACTCGCTTGCTGCGGGAGCGGCCGTTGCCGGCGACCCCGCGGTCGCGATCGCGCCGAAGCATGTCGCGCCGAGCACGGCGACGATCGCAACCCGCGAGCGGGTCGTTCGTCGGCGTACACGGGTGTACTGCTGTCCAATCGCTTGGCCCATCACTTGCTGTCCCTTCGTTTGACGCACCCGCTTCGGGATGGGCGAGCCCGGACCGAAGAGGAGTGTCGTGCCGTGAGCGTTTGCCCGCTCAAGTCACCGTCGCGCCAAACGAGAGCGCCACGTCATGTGACGAACCGACGCATACATCTCCGCCGATTCGTAACAGGCCGCTACTGTAACGACATCGAAATGCAACAATCAACCTGTCCGCCATGTTCTCGTAACCTGTTCGTCATGTTTGTCTCAAGCGGTCCGCGGGTACATTGCGCCTCATCAGGCACGATGGGCTGATGTCAAATCCGTCGGCGGGCCAAGAAAATCGCCGAGAAAATTGCCGACAGGGGCCGCAGGACACCGTGTGTGCGGTGCTCCTCGCGGCCGGATCCGGCTCTCGCTTCGAAGATCCGACCCACAAGTTGCTCGCCGATCTGCGTGGCCGGCCCGTCTACCACTGGGCGCTCGATGCAGTGCTGGCTGCCGGATTCGCCGACGTCGTGGTCGTGACGGGCGCTGCTCAGCTCGACCTGCCCGACACCGTGCGCACGGTGCACAACGATCGCTTCGCGGATGGTCAGGCGACGTCGTTGCAGTGCGGTGTGCAGGCGGCAACCGAGCTCGGCGCAGACGCGCTGATCGTCGGCCTCGCCGACCAACCGTTCGTCACCACGGAGGGTTGGCGGGCCGTTGCGGCCTCGCCGGCCGAGATCGCTGTCGCCACATACCATGGCCAGCGGGCCAACCCGGTGCTGTTCCGCCGTTCGATCTGGTCACTCCTACCGAGTGAAGGTGACCAGGGAGCACGTAGCCTGATTGCTCTGCGCCCCGACCTCGTCAGCGAAGTCGCCTGCCCGGGCTCATTCGCCGACATCGACACCTTGGAGGATCTCCAGCAATGGAACTCGTCAACGAATTCACCGTGAACCGGCCGATCGACGAAGCATGGGCGGTGCTCACCGACATCGAGCGCATCGCCCCCTGCCTGCCGGGCGCGCAGCTGCAGGAGATCGAGGGCGAGCACTACCGCGGCGTGGTGAAGGTCAAGGTCGGGCCGATCAGCGCAGCCCTCAAGGGCGAAGCCCATTTCGTGGAGCGCGACGACGCGAACCATCGTGCGGTGCTCAAAGGTGACGGGCGCGACACGAAGGGCAACGGCAACGCGTCGGCGCTGATCACCGCGTCGCTCGAACAGGTCGACTCGACGAGCGCCAAGTGCGTCGTCCACACCGATCTCAACATGACGGGCAAGGTCGCTCAGTTCGGGCGCGGCGCGCTCGGCGACATCAGCTCGAAGCTGATGCAGCAGTTCGCCAAGAACCTCGACGAGATGCTCGCCAAGGACTCGTCGACGAACGGCGACTCCAAGGCGACAGAGGCATCGGAACCCTCCGCCAATGCCGAGCCCGCACCGGCTGCCAAGGCCGAGCTCAAAGCGGAGAAGCCCGCCGGCGATCAGCCGCCGGTGACCGAGAAGCGGATCATCAACGGTCCAGCCGCGGAGCCGATCGACGCGTTCAGCCTCGGCGGCAGCGCGATCCTCAAGCGCCTCCTGCCGCTCCTCGGTGGTCTCGTGATCCTGCTGATCGCGCTCAAGCGGCGCAAGAAGTAGCCGGGCCGAGACGCGGCCGGGGCGCACGACATCGGAAGTCGTGCCTAATCTCGGAGTCGCTATGAGCGATCCGGTCCGAAGCGAGGCAGCGAGCGCGCTCGATCTCGCGCGCTCCGACCGCGACCGCGTCCGCGAGCTGCTCGGCCGCGAACCACAGGGCGAGTTCGAAGTCGTTGTCCGCGACGCCACCGGCGATCCCGTCGTGTTGCGCAACGCACCACTGCTCGACGACGGCACGCCGATGCCGACTCGATACTGGCTCGTCGGCCGTGCCCTCGTGTCGGCCGTCGGGCGACTGGAGGCCGCCGGCGGTGTGCGCCAGGCCGAGGCCGAGATCGCCGCGGACGAGATCGCAGCCGCGCATGCGCGGTACGCGGCTGAACGCGACGCGCAGTTACCGCCGGGTTACGAAGGTCCACGTCCATCGGGGGGCATCGGCGGAACGCGCCTCGGCGTCAAGTGCCTGCACGCCCACTACGGCTACTTCCTGGCCGGCGGCGACGATCCGGTCGGCCGGTGGGTGCACGCGCGGATCGACGCGGTGATGCGATGAGTGCCACCCTCACTGCGATGATCACGTTCGCCGATGACGTGACGTCGATCCGCCTCAGTGACGACGGCGACGGGGGCAGCGCCGACAGGTCGTTCGATCTGCCGTGCGGCGTGATGTCGCTCGGCGCCCGGCACATCCACTCCGATCCGCCGTTGCCGGAGGAGCTCACGAACGCGATCGGCGAGATGATGGATCACGTCGAGGATGCCAAGCGGGAGATCCCCGGGATCCTCGACGCCGCGCTGGTCACGGTCGACGGCCCGATCCCCGTCGCGATCGCTGCGGTCGAGGTCGGCGCGCCGGTTCGCGGGGCCCGGTTCCTGCTCACGCGCGACGCCGCGGAGGATGTCTTTCGCACGCTGGCCACGGAGAGCCGCGACGACCGTCGCCACAACCCAGGGCTCCCGGCCGACCTCGTTGCGCCGATCGTCGGAGGCTGCTGCGCCGTCGTCGGCGTGATCCGCGCCCTGCAGCTCGACAGCGTCGAGGTGCTGCTCGAACGGACGGCATCGTGAGGCGGCCATGAACGTCGACAGGCGCCCGCTCAACCATCCGTCACAGCCACCGAACAACGGGCTGCGCCTGTACGGGCGACGGGTGATGATGCGGCCACTGGTTGCCCCCGACTTCGCCGCGTGGAGCGACGTGCGCCTCAACAACGAGAAGTGGTTGCTGCAGTGGGAGCCGTCACGTCTGGCCAACCAGGGCGACCCGACACGCGAGCGCGACGTTTTCTCGTCGCGCTGCGCCGCACGTGATCGCGACCGCCAACTCGGCGTCGCCTACGCGTTCGGTCTGTTCGTCGACGACCGGATCGCCGGCGAGGTCAATCTCAACAACCTCGTGCGCGGCGCGCAGCAGGCGGCCACGATCGGCTACTGGATCGATCAGGCCCGCGCCGGTCACGCCTACATCGCCGAAGGCGTGTGCGTGCTGATGCGGTTCGCGTTCGAACAGCTGCGCCTGCACCGCCTGGAGATCTGCATCATCCCGCGCAACACCAACAGCCGCCGGGTCGTCGAGAAGCTGCGCCTGCGCGACGAGGGCATCGCCCAGCGCTTCCTCGAGATCAACGGGGTCTGGGAAGACCACGTCCGCTACGGCATCACCGTCGAGGAATGGCACGCCCGCCGTGAGGAACTGACCGCCATTTGGTTGTGAGCCTCGCGGGTTGGTCACGACAACCCGCGAGGCTCAGCAAACCGCCAAGAGAAACGTCGCGGAGGGAGCGGGCGCTAGGCCTGCTCGGCGACCATCCGCATCGATGCGGCCTTTGCCTGGCGCACGCTGCTGCGGCGCTTCCACATCTTCATCTTCCAGTGCCGGGGTGACGACTTCGTCGCACTGGCCTTGCCCCGCTCGGAGTCGTGGTGGTGCAGTGGCACCCACGCCCGACCGGGTTCGTGCAGGTCTTCGGCCTCCAGGCCACAACTCACCTGGTTGGCAACCGAGCACAGTTCGCTGTGAATGCGGTGGCGCTCGTTGTGGGCGTGCGCTCGCAAGTCCATCTTCGGCGGTGGGACCGCCTCGGTGTTGTGATGGCGCTGACTCATCCGTACCTCCTGTAAACAGTTCGGCTTGATGGGCTCCCCTTGCGGTGTCAACCTATACCCGTCACAGGCCTGCGGGAAGGCATCTTCGCGATTTCTGCCCGCAGATCACCCGAGTGGTGACGCTGCGTGGTCGTTCATCGGACTTTCATCTCTCTTTCGAGCCGATCCGTTGCTGAACCGCCGCAAGGCGCTCGGCGAACCACGGCTGCTGCGTGCTCCACAGCTGGGGCACGAGCTCGGTCTGCACCGCATCCGGGTGGGTGTCGACGTCGGCCATCTGCTGGATCGTCGCCTTGGCCCTGATCGCCAGTTCCCGCGGTGCGCTCGCGGCCCGCGCGGCCATCTCCTGCGCAGTGGTCAACAGCTGATCATCGTCGACGCAGCGATGAACCAGGCCGACCCGCTCGGCCTCGGCGCCGTCCATCACCTCACCGAAGACCACTGCGGCCATCGTCGCCTGCGGCCCGGCGATGCGCCGGAACATCCACGTGTGCCCGCCACCAGGATGCAGCCCGAGTTGGAGGAAGCGTGTGTCGAACCTGGCACGTCGCGCTGCGATGCGCACGTCGCAGCCGAGAGCGAGGTTCATCCCGGCGCCGACCGCCGCGCCGTTGACGGCAGCCAGCGTCGGCAGCGGGCTGCGCGCGATCCGCAGGAAGCCTTCGTAGATCGTGCCGAGGCTGTCGCCACTGGCCGTGGAGAGGTTGCCGAGGTTCGCCCCGGCACAGAAGGCGGGGGCGGTGCCGGTGACGACGATCGCGCCGATGCCGTCGTCAGGCTCGATCTCGTCCATCGCGGCGATGATCTCCGCGACCATCGGTGCCGTCAGCGTGTTGCGCTCCGCCGGGTTGTTCAGTGTGAGGGTGGCGACTCGATCGGCCGTGCTGACAGTGACAAGACTCATGGATCGATTGTCTCATGTGGAAAGGTTGTGCCGTGAATGAGGCGAATGCTGAACAGGCACTTCCGCTGGCACGCCCGGCAGCGACGGTGATCGTCGCTCGCCCGGCCGTCGAGGACATCGGCGGGCTCGAGGTGCTGCTGCTCGAGCGGAGCCAGGTCGGGGCCTTTGCGGGGATGTGGGTCTTTCCCGGTGGGCGGGTCGACGACGCGGATGCGGGCGACGACGAGCTGAGCCGCGCCAAGTCGGCAGCCGTGCGCGAGGCACGTGAGGAGGTCGGCGTGGAGATCGACCCGGCGTCGCTCATCACACTCTCGCACTGGACGCCGCCGGCGATCGCGCCGAAGCGCTTCACCACGTGGTTCTTCGTTGCGCCATGGGCCGGCGACGAGATCCGCATCGATCAGCACGAGATCGTCGACTCGCGTTGGATGACGCCGGCCGACGCGCTCAATGCCGGTCTGCCACTGGCTCCGCCCACACATGTGTCGCTGGCGACGCTGGCCGAGGTCGAATCGTTCGTCGCGCTCGACGAGTTGATCGAACAACGCGGTGTCGAGCGCTTCCTCACCGTTCCCACCCGCCTCGACGGAGCGATGGTGCTGCTCTGGGAGCCCGACGCCGGCTACGCCACCGCCGACCCGACGGTGCCGGGCGCCCGGCACCGGATGACGATCCCCGCCAACCAGCTGGACGGGTCGCCGCAGCACTACGAGCGATCGCCGGGATAGCCGTATCGGCCGGGCAACCGTGTCGGTAGTGTGGGCCGCACATGCTCGACCACGTCTTCACCGATGCGATCGGAGCGCTCCGCGATGCGTTCGAGGGTGCGTTCCTCGAGCGCCAGGCGTTCGAGGAGCACTTCCAGGTCGACGTCCTGCTCGGCGACATCACCTGGGAGACGAGCTACGGCCTTCCCGGTGAGGGTCAGCCGCCACGCGTCGTCGCCCACATCACCTTCGATTGGCCGACGTGGAGCCAGACCGCGTACCGGCGGTGGTACGTCGAAGAGGTGCTCGATGAGCAACCGACGATCGAGATGGAGATCGTGTTCCGCGTCCAGCGGCTCAGCGAGCAACCCGACCCGGCGCTCGTGCAATCGGTGCTGCCCGACACGAGTCCGCTGATCGGCAACGAGCGGCTCGAACGCGCCGGCGCCACCGTCGAGATCGCCTATCTCGCCGACGCCGAATCGAGTTCGGACGCCGACGACGATGCGCCGCGGCCCGGCCTGGCCGTGCCCGACTACGCGATCGAAGTGACGTACGAGGGCTTGTACGAGTTGGCCGAGGAGACCCTTGCCGATGGTGCGAGCAAGCTGCTCGACGAGCACTTCGGCACACTCGGCTCGTGGATCGCGACGGCCTTGGTCAAGCTCGGCGACCTACGCCTGAACTTCCTGCCCGCCGACGAGCCGGAATCGTGAGCGCTGTGCGAACATCGGCGGATGTCTTCTGTTGCCGAGGAAACCGCTGAGCGCACGTCCGGCGTCGTGCTGCTCGAGATCAGCGACCGCATCGCGACGATCACCCTCAACCGCCCCGAGGCGCGCAACGCTCTGAGCGGCGAGGTGCTCGCCTTGCTGCCGCGACTGATGCGCAGCGCCGACGAGAGCGACGATGTCGACGTGATCATCCTCACCGGCGCCGATCCCGCGTTCTCGGCGGGCCTCGATCTGAAAGAGCTCGGGTCCTCGTCCCGAAACCTCGGCGGCGGCTCCGAAGACACCAGCGGACCGGTCGTCGTGCGCGGCCCGTTCCCGCCGCTCAGCAAGCCATTGATCGGTGCGATCAACGGTGCAGCCATCACCGGCGGTCTGGAGATGGCGCTCAACTGCGACTTCCTGATCGCCAGCGAGCGAGCCAAGTTCGGCGACACGCACACCCGGGTCGGCGTGATGCCTGGCTGGGGTCTCACCGTGCTGCTGTCGCAGGCGATCGGTGTGCGCCGCGCCCGCGAGATGAGCTTCACCGGCAACTTCCTCAGCGCCGAGGACGCGCTGCAGTGGGGGCTCGTCAACCGAGTCGTCCCTCACGCCGAGCTGATCCCGGCAACACGCCAACTGGCGCTCGACATCATCGGCAACGATCAGCCCGGCGTGCGCCAGATCCGTTCGACGTACGCGGCGATCAACCGCGATCAGCCGGGCTGGGAGATCGAGGCCACCGACAGCGAGAACTGGCGCAAGACGATGTTCAGCCCCGAAGCCGTGGCAGCCAGACGAGACGGCATCATCACCCGCGGCCGGGCGCAGTAGGGATCACCGGCGCGCAAACAGCCTCCGCAGTGGGTCGGAGGACCTGGTCACGTATTCGTGCGACAGCCTCCGCGGAGTCGAAGTGCGCGACCTGTCCGCTCAACACACCTCCGCGGAGGCGAATAGTGCAAACGCGAGACGCGCATCGCCGTATGACTTCGAGTGCTGCTACAACGCTGCTCCCCGCGCGCGGAGGTCGCCGATGACGGCGTTGCCGACGACGAAGGCGAGGATCTCCTCGCCGACGGTGTTCAGGTGAAACCCATCCGATTCGCTGCGGACGGCCTTGAACTCGCCGTCGCGCGGGTCCATGATCAGGGGAGCGAAGCTGCCGTCGATGCCCGTGAACTGGTACCACGAGTCGACGAAGATGACCCCCGGATGCTTGGCGACCTCGGCCTTGACGACCTCGTTCTGCACGGCGAGCCGGGCGGTGAACTCTTCCTTCTCGGCGTTCGGAACCCCGACCCAGATCAGCGTGCGACCCTCGGCGCTGAGGTAGTCCATGACCTCACCGACTCGCCGGCCGTACTCGGCTCTCCATTCCGGGGTGTCCACCGCCTTGCCGGCGGCCGCGCCGGCGTTCGGGTCGTCGTTCTGGAACGACTGGCCGTCGTTGCCACCGAACAGCGCGACCACGATGTCGGGCGCGGCGACAGGCACGGTCTCGTGGAGATGTGTCGGCCAATCGTAGAAGTCGGGCCGCACGAGACCGGACGACACCTTGTAGTCCGTGGTCATCGCCGTCACGCCCGTTCCGTCGAGAACCTTCGCCAAGAACGGCGACAGCCCACCCGCTTCGCTGTCACCGACGAGGAGGACCTTGGCCGGATCGGCTGCGGTGGGAGTGCGGTTCGTATCGACCGGCGCGGTCGGCGCGATCGTGGCGAGCGTCGTCGGCGCGGTCAGCGTTGGGTCGAGGGGCACCCCCGCCACGGATGTGGTCGATTGATCGGCTGCGTCGACGACGAGCGCGGCGTTGGGATCGGTCGAGCTCGCCGCTTTGGATGCATCTTCGCCGAAGACGGACTTGACCACGGTGACCAGCCCGACGATCACCACGATCACGACACCGAGCACGATCAGCCGGCGAACCAGGAAGGTGCGCCGGCTCGGCCGGCGGACCGGAGGGCGGTACGGCCGACCCGCTGGTGACGTCGCCCGCGGATGCGTTGTGGCGCTGACGGTCGGCCGGCGTGGGGGGCGTTGCGGGTCCATGAACGTTCTGTTTCGCTGTGTGACATCGTAAGCGTCACAGACCCCCTTGGTCGTGACACAACCGGGTGCAGGCTAGGATCGCCGAAACCGGCAACCACCGGGCAATCCACAATTCGTCCGGTTCACGGGCAACGATCCATACAAGGGGGAGCAATGCGGAAGAGCAAGAAGATGCTCAGCGCGCTCACAATCACCACGGTGCTCGGCCTCGTCGCCGCTGCCTGTGGCAGCGATGACAAGAA
>Ga0075364_10000968_pt1 | contig 15141 bp, 15 predicted proteins | sample EndMetdeltDD1764_FD_71517 | JGI IMG/M metagenome (GOLD analysis project Ga0075364, IMG submission 71517) | Populus endosphere microbial communities from Tennessee, USA - Endosphere MetaG P. deltoides DD176-4 | ecosystem: Host-associated > Plants > Roots > Endosphere | place: USA: Tennessee...
ACGGCTATGACGCCGAGATCGTCCGCCCGGCCGCATCGCTGCCGCTGGCGGCGGCGCGGCGCAAGGTGGAGATCGAGCGGCTCGCCCGCGCATCGCTGCGGCGGCTCGTCACCGGCGGCGATCCCGCGACGGTGCAGTGGGGCGTGGAAAGCTAGGGCATGGCGAAAGGCCGCGACGCGATCCGCATGTCGGACGAGGAGGTGCGCGATTACCTCGCGCGGAACACGCGGATCATCCTCGTCACCAACGGTCCCGGCGGCCTGCCGCATCCGATGCCGATGAACTACGGCCTCGACGAAGAAGGCCGCATCCTGATCACCTCGGCGGTGAACAGCCAGAAGGTGCGCAACCTGGAACGCGATCCGCGCGCCGCGCTGCTGGTGGAAAGCGGCGAACGCTATGAGGAACTGAAGGCGGTGATCGCCTATTGCGACGCCGAAATCGTGACCGGACCCGAACTGATCGCGTTCGGCCTGCAGCGGCTGCGCGCCGACGGGCATCTGCCGGAGAACGCCGACGAGGCGATAGAGGAAAAGGCGAAAGCCGGACTGGCCAGGCGCGTCCTGCTGCGCTTTACGCCCCATCGGATCGTCAGCTGGGATCACGCCAAGCTCAGGCAAGACTCCGGTTAGCGCGTGCCGCGGCTGCGCAATCGAATGAGCAACGCGCGCTTGTCGGCAGGACCCAGCATCGGCCAGTCGGCGATCTCGTCAAGCGTGCGGCGGCAACCCTTGCACCAGCCGCTGTCGGGATCGATCCGGCAGACGCCGGTGCAGGGCGAGGGGACTTGCCTCATCGCCCAACTTGTCCAAGGCGCGTAATTTTGTTGCGCTTTGCTGCAATGCACGCTATATGGCCTCCCAGCAATCGGCGCGCGGGCCTTGTCCCGCCGTGGTCCGGCGCAGCGTGAGGTCGGCGTTTCAACGCCAGACCTGCCCGGATATTCGATCGCCGCATTCGTAAAAGCTTCCTTATTCACGCAGGGTCGCCAACATCGAACCCCTGCTTCGCGCAGCGGCTCGAGGGTCAGTACCCTTGCCCGCGCGCGCCGCATATAATTGAAAGATTTCCCATGTCCTATTTTTCGGACCTCGGCCTCGCCGAGCCCATTCTCCGCGCGCTCGGCGCGAAAGGCTATTCCGATCCCACCCCGATCCAGCGCCAGGCGATCCCCGCGCTGCTCGAAGGCCGCGACCTACTGGGCATCGCCCAGACCGGCACCGGCAAGACCGCCGCGTTCTCGCTGCCCTCGCTCCACCGCCTCGCCGCCGACCTCAAGCACCGCAGCCCGGCTTCGTGCCGCATGCTGGTACTGTCGCCGACGCGCGAGCTGGCGGCACAGATCGCCGAGAACATGCGCGGCTATGCCAAGTTCCTGAACCTGTCGGTGCAGTGCGTGTTTGGCGGCATTCCCGTCGGCAAGCAGGCGCGCGCGCTGGTTCCCGGCTGCGACGTCCTTGTCGCAACGCCCGGCCGCCTGCTCGACCTGATCGAACAGCGCGCGGTAACGCTGCGCAACGTCGAGATCTTCGTGCTCGACGAGGCCGACCAGATGATGGACCTCGGCTTCATCGTGCCGCTGAAGCGTATCGCCAACCTGCTGCCCAAGGAGCGGCAGAGCCTGTTCTTCTCGGCCACCATGCCCAAGGCGATCGCCGATCTGGGCAAGCAGTTCATCAACAATCCGGTTCGCGTCGAAGTCGCCCCGCAGTCGACCACGGCCGAGCGCGTCGAGCAGTTCGCGGTCCACATCAACCAGGCCGAAAAGCAGGCGCTGCTGACGCTGTCGCTGCGCAAGGGCCTGGAATCGAAAGAGATCGACCGCGCACTGGTGTTCACCCGCACCAAGCACGGCGCCGACCGCGTCGTCCGTCACCTGACCGCCGCCGGCGTCGCCGCTGCGGCGATCCACGGCAACAAGAGCCAGGGCCAGCGCACAGCCGCGCTGAACGCCTTCCGCAAGGGTGACTGTCCTGTGCTCGTCGCGACCGACATCGCCGCACGCGGCATCGACGTGACCGGCGTGAGCCACGTCTTCAACTTCGAGCTGCCCAACGTGCCCGAACAGTACGTCCATCGCATCGGCCGCACCGCGCGGGCCGGCGCCGACGGCGTTTCGGTGAGCTTCTGCGCACCCGACGAGAAGCCCTATCTGCGCGACATCGAGCGGCTGACCCAGGTCAAGCTCGCCCTGCTGCCGCTGCCGGAAGGCTTCCTGCAGGAAGCCGCCCGCCTGCCCGCGCCCTCGCGCAAGCCCGACGAGGCGGCGCAGGACGCCCGCCGCGACGCGCGCGATGCCCGCGGCCGCAGTGGTCAGCCGCGCGGCGGTCAAGGCCGCGGCGGCCAGGGACGCAACAACAACGTCAGCCGCGGCGGACAGGGCCGCGACGGCCAGTCGCGCGACGCGGCCCACCGCAACGATCGCGGCGCCCGTCCGCAGGGCGAGCGCGGACCGGTCTTCAACCCGCTGGGCAACGAAGCTCGCGGCGCCGTGGAGCCGCGCGCCGCGCGCCCCGATGGCGACCGCCGTCCGACTCGTCCTGAAGCTGAGCGCCGTCCGGCTCGCACCGAAGGCGATCGTCGCCCGCCGCGTACCGATGGCGACCGCCGACCGGTACGGGCAGAGGGCGACCGCCGCCCGCGCCCCGAAGGCGACGGCGGCCAGCGCCAGCAGTCCCGCAATCGCGGCAGCGGCGGCGGTTTCCGCGGCAATGTCGGCCGGGTGATCTGACGACCCTATATTCCGCGACTTAGAGAGGGCATAGACCGGGGATGAGCGAAGCGAGCGCCCCGGTCCTGCTTTCCGCGCTGGCTTCGGCGGGCGCCATGACCGTGATCATGGCGCTGCGCTACCTGGCGACAAGCGGGTTCTTCGCCTGGCTCACCCGGCACGTGCGGCCCGGCCACTATGCCGGCCTCGCGCCGCAGATCCGCCGCGAGATCGGCTGGTCGCTGGTCTCCGCGGCGATCTATGGCGCGCCCGCGGGCATCGTCGCCTGGGGCTGGCAGCAGCATGGCTGGACGCGGATCTACACCGACTGGCAGGCCTATCCGCTGTGGTGGCTGCCCGCGTCGGTGCTGGTGTACCTGTTCCTGCACGACAGCTGGTTCTACTGGACCCACCGGCTGATGCATCGGCCGGCCATCTTCCGCACCGCGCATGCCGTGCATCACGCCAGCCGGCCACCGACGGCTTGGGCAGCGATGAGCTTCCATCCGATCGAGGCGCTGACCGGAGCGATCGTCATCCCCCTCCTCGTCCTGCTGATCCCGATCCACGTCGCCGCGCTCGGCGTCGTGCTGACGATCATGACGGTGATGGGGATCACCAATCATATGGGCTGGGAAATCTTCCCGCGCGCGCTCATCCATTCGGCGCTGGGCGGCTGGCTCATCACCGCCAGCCACCACCACCGCCATCACGAGCAATATCTATGCAACTTCGGCCTCTATTTCCGTTTCTGGGATCGCCTGTGCGGCACCGATCGCGGGCTTTCCGCGCCCTGACACTCGCTATGGCCCTGGCCGCCCTGCCCGGCGCGGCGCCGCAGACGGGCGACGTCAGCGTAACCGTGACCGGACTGCGCTCGGCCAGGGGACAAGTGCTTGCCTGCCTGACCGCGCAGTCGAAGACCTTTCCCGATTGCGACCGCGACCCCGCTGCGCGCGCGGTGAAAGCACCGGCGGGAGCCACCGTGGAACTAGATTTCGGGCAAGTCCCTGCTGGCCACTACGCCATCTCGCTGTTCCATGACGAGAACGGCAACGGCCGGCTCGACAAGCGGCTGATGATGCCGCGCGAAGGCTATGGCTTTTCGCGCGACGCGCCGGTCATGATGGGGCCGCCCAGCTTCGCGAAGGCCGCCTTCGTCGTCGACGGCCACGGACAGCATCAGTCGATCCGGATGCGCTACATATTTTGAGCCGTGCCCCTTGCGGCGGCGGCATGCGAAACGTAACCGCGATGGGTGTCCACGCAATCACCGGAAATAGCTGAAGGAGCTGTTGCCCCCAGGCAGCCGGGCGGCGCGCTCGCTCCGTTCCGGCATCCGGCGTTCCGGGCGATCTGGATCGCTAACCTCGCATCGAACATGGGCGCCGCGATGCAATCGGTGGGCGCTGCATGGCTGATGACCGAGCTGACCCAGTCGCACCAGCTGATCGCGCTGGTTCAGGCATCGACGATCGTGCCGATCCTGCTGCTGGGCGTCTTCGCCGGAGCGATCGCCGACAACTTCGACCGCCGCAAGGTGATGCTCGCCGCCCAGATCGGCATGCTGGTGGTATCGGCGGTGCTTTCGGCGCTCAGCTTTGCGGGGCTGATCACGCCCTACCTGCTGCTGGCGATGACCTTTGCGGTGGGCGTGGGCAGCTCGCTCAACTCGCCGGCATGGCAGGCTTCGGTCAGGCAGCAGGTCGGTCTGGCAGACTTGCCGGCGGCGGTCGCGCTCAACACCATCTCGTTCAACCTCGCACGCAGCGTCGGCCCGGCGCTCGGCGGCCTGGTCATCTCGCTGTGGGACGTCTCGCTTGCCTTCACGGTCAATGCGGTCAGCTACATCGCGATGGTGATCGTGCTGCTGCGCTGGAAGCCCGAGCCGCGCAAGGTGGAGCGCCAGGCGATGCTGCCTGCGATCGCGGTGGGCATCCGCTTCTGCGCATCATCGTCGCCGATCCGCCGCGTGCTGACGCGCGGATTGATCGTGGGCTTCGGCATCTCGGGCTACCAGGCGCTGGTCCCGGCCGTGGTGCGCGACCGGCTGCACGGCAACGAGATCGACTTCGGCCTGATGCTCGGCCTGTTCGGGATCAGCTCGATCATCGGCGCGATCTTCATCGTCAAGCTCCGGCGGCGCTTCGGCGTCGAGAACGTCCTGGCGGCGGGCACGCTGACATTCGTGGTCGCGCAGTTCGAACTCGCCTGGGCGCACAGCCTGGCCGAGGCGCTGCCCGCCACCTGTCTTGCGGGAGTCGCCTGGGTATCGATCCTGACCACGCTCAACGTCGGCATGCAGATGCGCTCTCCCGAGCATATCCTGGGCCGCTGCCTGTCGATCTACCAGGCGGTGACGTTCGGTGCGATGGCGCTGGGATCGTGGTTCTGGGGCGCCCTCGCCGACTGGCGCGATCTCCCCTTCGCGCTGCATACGGCGGCGGTGTTCCTGACCGTCATGGCCGTGCTGCTGCGCGTCTTCGCGCCGATGCCCAAGCCGGCCGAGGGCCGCATCGCGGCTTGACGTCGATGCCGCCGAAAGCCGGCGCGACTTAACCGTAAATTTACCACGTTGCGCGAGAAGGCAGGCTGACAGGGCCTTTGGGGACGCCACATGGACAGTTTGCGCGGTCATCTTTCCGATCACGGTTCGCCGCAGGACGGCTATCGCTCCGATTTCGAGGACGATACCGACCGCGAGCCGCCGATCTCGATCGGCCAGGACGAGCGCCGCATGCAAGTGCGCGCCTACAACCTCTGGGCAAGCCTGCTCGACAACCGCAATTTCCCCTCGGTAGAAGACCTCGATGCCGAGAATATCCCCGATTTCGGTCCCTATAGCGTTCTGCTCGACTTTACCGAAGGCCTCGAAAATCCCGCCGTCCAGTTCCTCGGCGCGAAGCTTGCCGAGGAGTGCGGCACCGATGGTCCAATCGCCCGGCTGAGCGACGTTCCCAGCCGCTCGCTGCTGTCGCGCATCACCGATCACTACATGCAGATCCTGGCGAACCAGGCGCCGATCGGCTTCGAAGCGGAATTCGTCAACCAGCGCGGCAGCACGCTGCTCTACCGCGGTATCCTCCTGCCCTTTTCCAGCGACGACGATACGATCGACTTCATCTACGGCGTCATCAACTGGAAGGAACTGGCCGACCAGCAGACGACCGACGAGCTGCTGCTCGAAATCGATCAGGCGCTGGAGACGGCGCCCGAGCTGCCGATTCGCGACGCGCTGCTCGGCGACGAGCCGCTGACCGAATGGGCCGACGGCCCCGCGGACAACGGAGGCATTCTCGACCTGACTTTCCCGGTCGATGCCGCCGGAGCCGGCGTCGACTGGCCGGAGCCCGCGTTCGGCATCGATCCGCTCCAGGAAATCGCCGACGATCTTCCATTTCCCGAGGCCCCGGCCGCCGACGCGCTCAAGCCGCTGCACCTTGCCGACTGGCTCGCCTCCGCACGCGAACTGGCGAGGGCCGCCAAAGGCAGCGAGGACCGATCGCGCCACGCGCTCTATGCCGCGATCGGCCGCGCCTACGACTTCTCGCTGGCGGCTGCGGCCGCTCCCGACGAATTCGCCGCCCTGGTCGCCGATGCCGGCCTGACCGTACAGGACCGCGCCCCGATGACGCCGGTGGTCAAGCTGGTCTTCGGCGCCGACTACGACAAGACCCGGCTTACCGAATATGCCGCGGCACTGGGATATGCGCACCGTTTGAGCCTGCGCGACGGCACGCTTGCCGACTACATCGAGCAGGCGCCGGGCGGCCTCAAAGGCATCGTCAACGCCGAGCGCCGCATGCGCCGCGAAGAAAGCGGCAAGACCGCCACGCCGCGCGAAGCACCGCGCACTGCGCTCGCCCGCAAGCTGCGCAAGCTGAGCCATGCTCCGCTGAGCGAAGTCGAACCCGACGGCGCCGAATTCACGCTGCTGGTCGCCCGGCGCATGCCCGGCGGCGAAGTGGTTCTGCTGGGCGAAGTCGCCGACGACGTGCCGATGATCGAACGCGCGGCACGGCGCCTGCTCGGCCAGGGCTGAGCGGCCCGCCACCATCCTTCATTGGCGGTTCAGGCCGAAAGGCCTTAAGGCAGAACCGATGCGCCTGCCATCCCGCTTAGCCGCCTTCGTTGCCGCCGCCGCGCTGGCGATCCAGCCGGCTGCCGCGCAGTCGATCCTCCGCGACGCCGAAACCGAAGCGCTGCTGCACGACATGGCCGCGCCGCTGGTGGCGGCATCGGGCCTCGACCCGCACAACGTCGACGTCGTCATGATCAACGATCCGTCGGTCAACGCCTTCGTCGCGGGCGGGCAGGCGGTCTATGTCAATTCCGGCCTCATCAACACCGCCGACAACGCCGAGGAAGTCCAGGGCGTGATCGCGCACGAGCTTGGCCACATCACCGGCGGCCATGCCGTCAGCGACGCCGGCGGCAAGGCGGCGAGCGGGATCAGCATTCTCTCGCTGCTGCTGGGCGCGGCAGCGGCAGCCGCGGGCGGCGGCGAAGCGGCGATGGGCGTGCTCATGGCCGGCCAGCAGGCGGCTATGGGCAAGTACCTCGCCTTCAGCCGCGCGCAGGAATCGACCGCCGACGCCGCCGGTGCGCAATATCTGTCGAAGGCGGGCATCTCCGGCCGCGGCTCGCTCGCGTTCTTCAAGAAGCTGCAGAGCCTGGAATACCGCGCCGGCTATTACGCGAAGGACGGCGACCAGTTCTTCAGCACCCACCCGATGACCGCCGATCGCATCACCACGCTGGAAGACACCTACGAGAAGGACCCGGCCTGGACCAGGCCGCGCGATCCGCAGCTGGAAGCCCGGTTCCAGCGGGCCAAGGCGAAGCTCTACGGCTATCTCGCCGAACCCAAGGACACGCTCACCGCCTATCCGGTGACGATGACCAGCATCCCGGCGCGCTATGCCCGCGCCTATGCCTATCACAAGGACGCGCACCTCGACCTGGCGATGAAGGAGGCCGATTCGCTGCTGAAGGACGCGCCCGACGACCCCTATTTCCTCGAGCTGAAAGGCCAGATCCTGCTCGAGGCGGGCAAGCCGCGCGATGCGCTCGACCCGCTGCGCCGCGCGACCGACCTTACCGGCAACCAGCCGCTCATCGCCACCACCTTCGGCCACGCCCTGATCGCCACCGAGGAGCCGAAGAACTTCGACGAAGCGCAGCGCGTGCTCAAGGCCGCGGTGGCGCGCGACCGCGAGAATCCGTTCGCCTGGTATCAGCTCGGCGTCGTCTATGCCGCGAACGGCGACATGCCGCGCGCGCGCCTCGCCAGTGCCGAGCAGCAAGTGCTGAGCGGCAACATGCCGGAGGCGCTGCACAGCGCCGAGGCGGCGGAAGCGGCGCTGCCCACCGGCTCACCCGACTGGCTGCGCGCGCAGGACATCGCCTTCCAGGCCCGTGCGGCGGTTGAACGCCGCCGCAAACGCAAGTAGGCCCGCCGCCATGACCGACGCCGCATCCGGCCCGCGCAGCAGGGCAATTCCGATCGTCGTGGCGGTCGTACTCGTGCTGGCGAGCTTTGCCGCGGGGTGGTTCTGGAGCGCGCAAACCGATCGCGCGGCGACCGAGCGGATCGTGCGCGACTATATCCTCGCCAATCCCGAGATCCTGCCGCAGGCGATGGACAACCTTGCCCGCAAGGAGAATGCAAGGCAGCTGAAAGGCCTGCGCGGCGAGGTGGAAAAGCCGTTCGCGGGCGCGGTGCTCGGCAATCCGCAGGGCACGGTCACCCTCGTCGAGTTCACCGACTTCGCCTGCGGCTATTGCCGCCAGAGCGTCGCCGACGTCGATGCGCTGATCGCCGCGCACCCCGACTTGCGCGTCGTCGTGCGTGAGCTGCCGATCCTGAGCCCCGAAAGCGCCGACGCCGCGCGCTGGGCGCTCGCCGCAGCCGAGCAGGGCAAGTACGCCGCCTTCCACCGCGCGATGTTCATGGCCGGGCACCCGGCGCCCGACACGATCGAGGCGGCCGCGAAAGCCGCCGGGCTGGATATGGCGCGTGCGCGCCAGGCGATCGCCACGCCGCAAGTCGAGGCCGAACTCAAGCGCAACCTGGCGGTCGCCCGGCAGCTTGGCTTCAACGGCACGCCAAGCTGGATCGTCGGCGACCGGATACTCTCGGGCGCGGTGGGTAAGGAACGCCTGGCCGAAGCTATCGCCGGAGCGCGCGGCGGCTAGATCTTCTCGAGCCGATAGAGTTCCAGCGCGCCGTAGTTCTTGGCGAGCTGCATCATCCCCACCGAGGTGAAGCGGCAATCGTGGCAATCGTCGACGAGCAGCGCCGCGGCGAACGTCTCGGTGCAATAGACCCCGCCGACCGGCGTCACCGGCTCGATCCGGGCGGTACGGTTGACTTCGTTGCCGTACCAGATGCGATTTCCCGTCACCCGGTCGGTGCCGACCCAGATCGGGCCGTAGTGCAGCCCCAGCCGCATTCCGGCGACGTCGCCCGGCGGGGTCAGCTCGGCGGGCAAACTCTTCAGCCGGTCCTGCAGTTCGAGCGCGATCCGCGCGGCGTTGCGCGGGGTGTCGACGATCACGTAGATCGCGTCGCCCCAGCTGTTGCGGAACTCGACGTGATCGCCGAACGCGCTCAGCACCGCGCCGATCCGGCCCATGACTTCGGCCATGAACATGGGCAGCTCGCGCTCGCCGAGCCGCGAGAAGCCCTTGTAGTCGGCGAAAATGATCGAGCGTATCTCGCGCTCGCTGCCGCTCACCGGGTGCCGCGGCGGGAAGACCAGATCGCGCGGCACCGGCCCCGCCGGGATCGCCACCGTCTCGCGCCCGAGCGCCTGCCACAGGCCGATGTCGGCGACGGTGCCGGCCAGCCCGGTCTTCGACAGCGACCTGAACTTGTCGGAGACGACCGCGACCTGCACCGCTTCGCACTGCATCGCCTCGGCGCGCAGCGCGGCGAGGCCCATCGCGAACTGGGTGTTGTAGGCGAACTGGTTGTCGTCGCCGACGTAAGCGCCCGGCGTCGCGAAATGCAGCGACGCGGCCGCATCGCGGCATGCCCGGTAGCGCGGCAGCCAGTCCTCGCCCCCGCAAAGCACCGATTCGGCGATGAAATCATCCTCGGCGAAGGGCAGCACGGCGTTGAGCTCCGCCCCGCGCGCGAGCAGCGCCTCGGCGATCAGCAAGTCCGCCCCGCAGGCGAGCGGGCCGAAGCCGACGCTGGCGCCCAGGTCCTCCAGCGCGGCGGCGATGCGCTGGGCGAGCGCGGCCTCCTCGTCGCTGCCGGCATTGAACATGTGGCCGCAATACACGACCACGGGCGCGGGCTTCCTGGCGCCGCTCGCCTCGCTCGTGGCGTTCACTGGCCGTATTTCGCTTCGGCCCGGCGGATCAGCGCGACGTTCCGCCGCTCGATCGGATTGAGCGCCACTTCGTCATGGCGCGGGCGATACCAGGCATAGCGGCCGAACCAGTCGCGCAGCCAGGGATCGCGGAAGCGCCTTCCCTTGCGTGCATAGATCTCGTTGCGCGCGACCTTCAGCGTCGAGGGCCCCATCGTCCCGATCTCGTCGGGCCGAATCAGCCGCGTGCTCGAATCGGCGAACGTCATGTCGGCCGGATCGGGCAGCGGTACATCGTCATCGATGCTGCCGGCCGGCTCGGCTTGGGCGACCGGCGCCGGAACGACAGCTACAGCCGCATCGGGTGCCGGCGAGGAGAGCGCAACGGGCGAAGCGGATGCCGAGGGCACGGCGGCCGGAACGCCGCCACCGCCACGCTGCCCCAGCAGTACGCCGCCCGCCACCGCCAGCGCCAGCCCGCCGATGGCAATGCCGGCGAAGAGCGGCCACCTGGAGGCGGCGGGAGGCGGAGGCGCCGGCTGCGCCGGGACACGCGGCGCCGGCCTGGGCACGGCGGGAGGCGGAACCGGCCGAGGTCCTTCGCCCGGCACGCGCGGCCCGCACAAGTCCTCGAGGCTGCGCTTGACCGCAACCCAGCCGGGATGGTCGGCCTCGCCGCGCCAATCGGTCAGTTCCGCATACTGGATCTGGTTGAAGGGCAGCGGCGGGGTGACCCCGTCGATCGCCGTCTGGATCAGTTTGCGGTGATTGCGCGCCATGTCGGCTTCCGCGCGGACCCATTCCGAACCCACGGCATCGGGCGACCATACCACGAGCGCGGCTTTCGCCATCTCGATCTTCGTGGTGATGACGTCGCCATAGCTCTGGTGCGGCGCGATCTCGGCATCCCACCAGACCCGATAACCTTCGGCCTCCATCGCGCGGGCGAGCGTGGAGACCATCTCGCCGTCGCGGCGCGAATAGGAAATGAAAACATCGACCATCGAAATGCCCCAGCCGGAGGACCGCCATCTGCAGCGACGATAGAACCGCGCCGCAGCATTGGCCAGCCGGTCCCGCCCACCAGGATTTGCCCGCGGCGGCGCTTTTCGTCTAAAAGACGCGCATGGCCGCGCTGCCCATTCAACCCACCCCCTTCTTCGCCAACAAGAACCAGGCCTTCTGGCGGCTCCAGATCGTCGGCTGGAGCGGGGCGATGCTGCTGCGCGCGATGTCCAGCCTGGCCAACCAGCAGCCGCTCTCGTTCCTGGTGCTGGTGCTGATCGCGACGATCACCGGCTTTTCGATCTCGCTGATCCTGGCGGTCGTCTTCCGCCAGCTGATCGCGCAGCGGCCGCTGGTCACCTGGGGCATCACGGCGCTCGTTCTGCCCTTCGCGGTGGGGCTCAACGCCTTCATCGACGCCTGGGTGATCTCGCTCTACCGCGCCGAAAGCGACGCCAGCTTCGCGCAGCTGTTCATCGGCGTGTTCTACCTCGACTTCACGCTGCTCGGCGCGTGGACCGCGCTCTACTACGCGATCAACTTCTACCTGCAGGTCGAGGAGCAGAGCGACCAGATGGCGGTCCTCGAAAACCAGGCGACGAGCGCGCAGCTCGCCATGCTGCGCTATCAGCTGAACCCCCACTTCCTGTTCAACACGCTCAATTCGATCTCGACGCTGGTGCTGCTCAAGCAGACCGAGCCCGCCAATGCGATGCTCAGCCGCCTGTCCTCGTTCCTGCGCTATACGCTGATCAACGAGCCCACGGGACGCGTCACCGTGGCGCAGGAGGTCGAGACGCTGAAGCTCTATCTCGACATCGAGCGCATGCGGTTCGAAGAGCGGCTGCGCACCGATTTCCACATCGATCCGGCGACCGAGGCCGCGCTGCTGCCCTCGCTGCTGCTCCAGCCACTGGTCGAGAACGCCATCAAGTACGCGGTGAGCACGCAGGAGATGGGCGCCGAGATCACCGTCACGACACAGCTCATCGGGCAGAACATTCGCATCACCGTCTCGGACACCGGGCCGGGCTTGCAAAGCCAGTCCACCGACAACAGGCTGTCGGGTGTCAGCTACGACGGCGGAGAGCTGGTCTCCACCGGCGTGGGCCTGACGAACATCAGGGATCGGCTCGTCCAGGCCTATGGCGACAACCACCGTTTCGAAACGGTCGATCCCCCCGAAGGCGGCTTTGCCGTGGTCATCGAAATCCCGCTCGAACGGCGGGACAATCCTGAAGTGGCTTCCGACGCGGCGCAGCTCACCCCTGTGAATTGATCGGGAACCATCTCCGGCAAGATGGGTTAGAGACTATCGCATGAGCATTCGCACCATTCTGGTCGACGACGAAAAGCTGGCCATCCAGGGCCTGCAGCTCCGACTCGAGAAATTTCCCGACGTCGAGATCATCGACACCTGTTCCAACGGCCGCGAGGCGATCCGCAAGATCAAGACCGAGAAGCCCGACCTCGTGTTCCTCGACATCCAGATGCCCGGGTTCGACGGTTTCAGCGTGGTCAAGGGCGTGATGGAGATCGAGCCGCCGCTGTTCGTCTTCGTCACCGCCTATCAGGAGCACGCCGTCCGCGCCTTCGAGGCGAACGCGGTCAACTACCTGATGAAGCCGGTCGAGGAAGACAAGCTCGCCGACACGCTCGACCGCGTGCGCACCCGCATCTCCGAGAAGAAATCCGCCGAAGAGGCCGAGAAGCTCAAGAACGTCCTCGCCGAAGTCGCGCCGGACGCGATCGATTCGATTCCCGAAGAGCACGAGGGCAATGCGGGGCGCTTCGAGAAGCTGATCAACATCAAGGATCGCGGCCAGATCTTCCGCATCGACGTCGATTCGATCGAGCATATCGAAGCGGCCGGCGATTACATGTGCATCCGCACCGCCGACAATTCACTGATCCTGCGCGAGACCATGAAGGACCTCGAACGCCGGCTCGACCCGCGCGTGTTCCAGCGCGTGCACCGCTCGACGATCGTCAACCTCAACCAGGTCCGCCAGGTGAAGCCGCATACCAACGGCGAATGCTTCCTGATCCTCGATTCGGGGGCTCAGGTGAAGGTCAGCCGTTCGTACCGCGACGTGATCGCGCGCTTCGTTCACTGAGGCACCTGGGGCGATAGCCCCCTGTGCTTCGCGCGGGCGCTTGACCCTTGCTTCCCGCTCGCTAGGTCCGGGACATGACTTTCGCCATCCCCGGCTTCGACCTCGACGCCTTCGTCTCGGCCACGCTGGCCGAAGACCTCGGCGTCGGCTGGCCCGGCGGCGGGCATGACGTGACCAGCGAAAGCGTGATCCCGGCCGAGGCCCGCTTCTCAGGCGTGATGGACGCGCGCCATGCGATCACCGTCGCCGGGCTGCCGATCGCCGCGGCCTTCTTCCGCAGGCTCGACCCCGCCATGGACGTCGAAATACTGGCCGAGGAAGGCGCCGCCGTCGGCCCCGGCACCGACCTCATGCGCCTGACCGGCAACGCCCGCGCGATGCTTACGGCCGAGCGCAGCGCGCTCAACACCGTCCAGCACTTGTCGGGCATCGCCACGATGACCCGGCAATATGTCGACGCGATGGGCGGCAACGCCATTCTTCTCGACACCCGCAAGACCATCCCCGGCCTGCGCCACCTGGAAAAATACGCGACCCGCATGGGCGGCGCGCGGAACCACCGGCTCGGCCTGTGGGACGCGGCGATGATCAAGGACAACCACGTCGCGGTCGCCGGCGGCGTCGGCGAGGCGGTACGCCGCGCCAAGGCGGCGGGCGTGGCGCAGGTCATCTGCGAAGTCGATCACATCGCCCAGATCGAACCCGCGCTGGCGGCGGGCGCCGATCACCTGCTGCTCGACAACATGACGCCGCCGACGCTGCGCGAGGCGGTATCGCTGGTCGCCGGCCGTGTGCCCTGCGAAGCCTCCGGCGGGGTGAACCTCGATACGATCGGCGCGATCGCCGCCACCGGCGTGACATACGTCTCGGTCGGCCGCCTGACCCAGAGCGCGCCCGCCGCCGACGTCGGCCTGGACTTCACGCCGCTGTGAGGCGTGTCGTCGTGCTCCTCGGGCTTGGGCTGGCACAGCCCGCGTCGGCCCAGGCCTATCAATGCACCCTGCCTCAGCGCGCCGAGCCGGTGCGGCCGATCACGCCCGAGGGCCCGACCCGGCGCACGGCGATCGCCGGCTATACCCTGGCGGCAAGCTGGTCGCCCGAATATTGCCGCAAGCCCCAGGACAAGGGCTCGATGCAGTGCTCGGGCAGGAACGGTCGGTTCGGCTTCGTCCTCCACGGCCTCTGGCCGGAAGCGGCGAAGGGTCCGCCGCCGCAGTGGTGCGCGGCCGGCCCGCGCCCCTCTCCGGAATTGATCCGCCGCAACCTCTGCATGACGCCGGTTCCATGGCTGATCGAGCACGAATGGGCCAAGCACGGCAGTTGCATGGCCAAGCGGCCCGAGACCTACCTGAAAGTGAGCGCGATCCTGTGGCGCTCGCTCAAATGGCCCGACGCGGACCGGCTCTCGCGCCAGCCGGGCCTGACCGCGGGCGATCTGCGCCGCGCCTTCGTAAGCGCAAATCCCGGCTGGCGGACGAGCCAGGTGGCGCTGCTTACGAGCCGAAGCGGCTGGCTGCGCGAAGTGAAGCTTTGCTATGGGCGCGATTTCCGGCCGAAAGACTGCCCGCGCAGCGCGCTTGGCCCGCGCGACGAGACGCCGCTGAAGATCTGGCGGGGGCTGTAAGGGTCTTCGAGAGGGGCATGGGCGACCTCCATCGCTGAAAAGGGGAAACGGCGATCCGCGAATCGGGATCGCTCGATGTTCCCGTTATGTACTCGATCGACGCGATGAAGTCAAGAAAATAACCGTGTTGGCGCACTTTTAACGCCGCTCGCGGAAGAATAGGCGCAGCAGCTCGCCCGCCTGCGCCTCGCCCATGCCGCTGTAGACCTCGGGCCGGTGCAGGCACTGAGCCTGCTCGAACACCCGCGCGCCGTGCTCGACCGCCCCGCCCTTGGGATCGGCCGCGGCGTAGTAGAGCCGGGCGATTCGCGCATGCGCGAATCGCCCGGCTCTACTACGCCGCGGCCGATCCCAAGGGCGGGG
>Ga0075364_10000969_pt1 | contig 15135 bp, 10 predicted proteins | sample EndMetdeltDD1764_FD_71517 | JGI IMG/M metagenome (GOLD analysis project Ga0075364, IMG submission 71517) | Populus endosphere microbial communities from Tennessee, USA - Endosphere MetaG P. deltoides DD176-4 | ecosystem: Host-associated > Plants > Roots > Endosphere | place: USA: Tennessee...
ACCACCACCACCGAAGCCGCGACCACCACCACCGAAGCCGCAACCACCACCACCGAAGCCGCGACCACTACCACCGAGGCGGCGACGACCACGAGCACCGGGGCCACGACCACGACAGCGGCGCTGACAACCACGACCGCGGCCGCCACCACGACGGAACCGGCAACCACCGACCCGGCAACCACCGAACCGGCAACGACCGAACCGGCAACGACGCTCGAACCGACGACCTCTGTCGCCGGCGAGGTCGCCGGCGTGCACGGCATCGTGTGGTTCGATCGCAACCACGACGGCGTGTTCAACGGCACCGAGTGGGTGCTGCCCGGCGTCACCGTCAACCTGTCGTCATCGCATACGGCACCGACCAGCTCGCTGCGCACGGCCGCTGCCGCCACCGTGCGCTCAGCCGTCACCGCCGTCGACGGCTCGTACCAGTTCAACGGGCTCGTTCCCGGGCAGTACACGGTCACCGCGACCGCGGCGATCAAGGGCTTCGACTACACGTCGGACACCGACGGCGCATTGGACTGGGTCGTTTCCGTGCAGGCGATCGCCAACACCTCGGCCGTCGCCGACTTCGCCGGCCTCGGACGCGGCGAGGTGCTCGGCCAGGTGTTCGACTCGGCAACGCTGGAGGGGTTGCCGTTCGCGGCGATCACGTGCCACTGGAGCGGCTTCGACGACGTCACCGGCACCGGCGACGACGTCACCTTCCAGGTGACGGCTGACTCCACCGGGTCGTTCGACATGGCCGGCGTGCCGTATGGATACTTCACGTGCGATGGCTTGGACAGCAGCACCGGCCGCGCATCAGCGCCGGCCGCGGCAGCCGTCTTCAGTCCCGACGCCGTGCGCGCTCCACTGCCGATCGCACCGAACGCCCCACCGCGCGTCGTCGCCGAAACACCGCCGGGAGGCCTGCCGGAAACCGGCACCGACTCCTCGACGGCCGTGCTCTACGGATGCGTGTTGACCCTGGCGGGCACCGCCATCGTGCTCGCGATGCGTCGCCGCCCGCGCCGCGCCCGCTGATCGGGCGCGCGACTCACTCGCGCAACTGATCGACGTATCGCTCGGTACCCGGCAGGGTGGGGATGAATGGCGCCATCAACTCCACCCGTCCGAGTCCGGTCGCGGCGACGCGATCGCCGACGCCGGAGAACTCGATCCACACGTCGGCAGGATCGTCGTCGGTGAACCACAGGATCGTCAGCCGCGTGTCGATGCCCTCGACGTCTTTGACGTAGGGCTGCTTGTCGGCCGGCAGCGGCATCGGTTGGAAGATCGTGCCCAGCGCGGCCGACGCACCAGCGGCCGGTGTGCGCTCGGCGAGCAGCCACGCCAGCATCTGCTCGCACGACGCCGCGTCGGGTGAATCGATCACCTCGAGGACGAGCCCGCGGTACGGGTAGTCGAGCGCGTGCACGTCGCGAGGGCCTGTCGCGTCGCGGTACACGACTCCGCGGTAGCGCTGGAACGAGGTGAACGTGTGGTCGCGCTCCATGAAGACGCGTCCATCGGCGAACAGCCGGTGGTTGGTGCCCACTGCCCAGCGCATCTGCGACTCGAACTGACCCTCGGTGATCCAGTAGGTGGAGATGTACTTGCCGGCCTCCACCGGCTGCGCGATCGCGGAGTCCTTCGGGTAGCGCAGCTTCTGGTACGGAACCGTCGCGACCCAACGGCGCCCGGCGAACAGCCAGGGGAACGCCATCGCCCCGGCATTGAAGTGGTCGTCCTCGTACCAGCGGTTGTACCCGGCCTCGTGGCCGACGTGCGGCTCGACCATCGTGATCAGGGCCGACCCGATCTTGGCTGCGTACGGTCCGGTCTGGGCCAGCGTGTAGTAGGGGTCCTCGCTCATCCGGGCGACAGTAGTGGTGGCCGATCGGCTACACAGCGTTGAGCGCCAACCACACCCGCTCGGGTGTGCACGGCATGTCGATGTGCTCGACACCGAGGTGCGACAGCGCATCCACAACAGCGTTGTGGATGGCGGGCGTCGAACCGATCGTTCCGGACTCACCGATGCCCTTCGCGCCGAGCGGGTTGCGCGGGCTGTCGGTTTGCGTGTTCGACGTCTCGAAGCTCGGCAGCTCGGCGGCCGATGGAACCGTGTAGTCCATGAACGTGGCCGTGACCGGGTTGCCGTCATCGTCGTAGCGGACCCATTCGTACAGCGCCTGGGCCGCGCCTTGGGCGATGCCACCGTGCTGTTGGCCGGAGACGAGCAGCGGGTTGAGGATCCGGCCGCAATCGTCGACGGCGATGTGGCGCAGCATCTTGACCTTGCCGGTCTCGGTGTCGACCTCGACGACGGCCACGTGGGCGCCGAACGGGAACGTCGAGTTGGTGCCGTCGAAGTCGAGCTCGTGGCGGAGGACGTCCGGGTCGAGTCCCTCGGGGAGCTTGCTCGCGTCGCGAGAGGCCACCGCCAGCTCGGCCCACGACACCGACTTCGACGGGGTGCCCGCAACGTGCAGCGACCCGCCCTCGGCGACGATGTCTTCGGCTGCTGCCTCCAGCAAGTGGGCGGCGATCTTCTGGGCGCGGGTGAGCACCTCGCCGGAGGCGAGGAAGATCGCCGACCCGGCCGTCTGCAACGAGCGCGAACCCAGGGTGCCCGAACCGCGCGGCACCGTGGCGGTGTCGGAGTTGACGAGCTTGATCTTGTCCATCGGGATGCCGAGCACCTCGCTGGCGAGCATCGCGAAGGAGGTGTGGTGGCCCTGCCCGTGCACGCTCGTGCCCGCGAACACGCTGGCCGAGCCGTCGTCGTGGATCTCGACTGCGCCGAACTCGATGTGCAGGCCGACCGGCGCGGTGACCTCCACGTAGGCCGACACACCGACGCCGAGCGCGACCGGGTCGTTGGCAGCCCGTCTCCGGGCCTGCTCGGCACGCAGGTCGTCGTAGCCGGACGCGGCGAGGACCGCGTCGAGCGCCTTCTCGTACTCGCCCGAGTCATAGGCGGCGCCGGTGTTCGTCGTCAGCGGGAACTTGTCGGGCTGGATGAAGTTGCGCCGGCGGACCTCCGCGGGGTCCATGCCGATCTTGTGCGCGGCGACGTCGATGACTCGTTCGATCAGCTGCGTGGCCTCCGGCCGGCCGGCACCGCGGTACGCGCCAACAGTCGTCGTGTTGGTGACGACCGCCCGCGTCGCGAACTTGACCTTCTCGATGTCGTACACACCGACGGACATCATCTGCGTCAGCATCGGCAGGATCGCACCGATCGCGGGGTACGAGCCGGCATTGGCGGTGACATCACCCTCCAGGCCGGTGAAGCGTCCGTCGTTGGTGATGCCGAGCTTGGCGGTCATCACGTAGTCGCGGCCGTGGACCAACGACACCATGTCCTCCGAGCGTGTCTCGGTCCACTTCACCGGCGCTCCGAGCGCCCGGCACGCAGCCGCGGTGACGAGGTACTCGACGTACACCGCGGCCTTCGGCCCGAAGCCGCCGCCGACCCACGGGCAGATGACGCGCAGGTCTGCCGCGTCCATCCCGAGCATCGCCGAGATCGCGCCGTGGGCCGAGTGTGGGGCCTGATGGGAGATCCAGCACGTCATCGTCCCGGGCGTGTCGCCGGGCTCGGCGAGGATGCCGTTGTTCTCCATCGGGGCCCCGGCCAGGCGCTGGCTGACCATCGTGACCTCGGCGATCGCGTCGGCGCCCTCGAATGGGTCGACATCGGCGCCGTGCTCGGTGCCGAAGCACACGTTCGAGCCGTGCTCAGGGAACAGGACGGCGGCGCCCGGCGCCAAGCCCTGCGCCGGCGTGACGATCGCCTGCATCGGCTCGTAGTCGACGATGACGGCTTGCGCCGCATCGGCGGCCTCGCCCTTCGAGGTCGCGACCACAGCCGCGATGACGTCGCCGACGAAGCGGACGACCTCGTTGGCGAAGATCGGCCGGTTGAGCGTGGCCGGCATCATCGGGAAGCCCTGGAACGACGGCATGCCGAGATCGTCGCCACGGGCGTGGTAGACGGCTTTGACGCCCGGCATCGACTCGGCCTCGGAGACATCGACGGCGGTGATGTTGGCGTAGGCCTGCGTCGAACGCACGAACGCGACATGGAGCGTTCCTGCCGGAGCGAGATCGTCGAGATACTTCCCGGCGCCGGTCAGCAGCGTCGGATCCTCCAGACGCTGAACCGCATTTCCCAAGATCGATCCTGCAGCTGCCATGGCAAACCCCTTCTCGACGACGAGATGATCATGTTGCGCCACGCGGCGCATCCCCGCGGCGAAGGATACGTCAATCCGAGCGGCCCGTCGTCACTGCGCCGATCTGGCAGGATTCGTCCGGGGTCGGAGGTGCCGGAATGGATGGGCCGCAATGACTGGGTCGCGATGATCACCGCATTCGTGCTGTCCGGTGGCGGCAACCTCGGCGCGGTCCAGGTCGGAATGCTGCGCTCGTTGTTCGCGGCCCACGTGCGCCCGGATCTGATCGTCGGCACGTCGGTCGGTGCGATCAACGGTGCGTGGCTGGCGGGGCGCGGCGCGGGCGCCGATCTCGATGAGCTCGCCACCGTGTGGCACAACCTGCAGCGGTCGGACGTCTTCCCGGTCAACTTCCTCGGCGGCCTGCGCGGCTTCATCGGGCGCACGGATCACCTCGTGTCATCGGCCGGCCTGCGCAAGATCCTGCATCGCGAGCTCACGATCGATCGACTCGAGGATGCCCGCATCCCGTTCCACGTCGTGGCCACCGACATCATCAGCGGGCGGGACCATCTCCTCAGCACGGGCGACGCGATCGATGCGATCTGCGCCAGTGCCGCGATTCCCGGGGTGTTTCCATCCGTCAGCATCGATGGCCGCAACCTCGTCGACGGCGGGGTGGTGAACAACTGCCCGATCTCGCACGCGATCTCACTCGGCGCGACGAACGTCTGGGTGCTGCCGTGCGGATATGCCTGCTCGCTCGAGACCGCGCCGCGCGGCGCGCTGGCCAGCGCGCTGCAAGCGGTGAGCCTGCTGATCCAGCAACGACTCCGGCATGACGCCGAGCGCTACGCGAGTCAGATCACGCTGCACATCGTGCCGACGTTGTGCCCGGTGCGTGTCGCCCCGACCGACTTCTCCCAGGCCGATCGGCTGATCGAGGAAGCCGCCGAGCTGACGGCGGCCTGGCTGCTCAACCCCGCGCTTCCCACCGCCGATCCGCTCGGCCCGCACGCCCATCACCACTGACGCGCGCGTGGCAGCATTCAGCGCATGAGCAAAGCGGCTTCGGCTCCCACGGATGGCGCCCCACCAGGGACGGTCGCGGTGCAGCGAGCCTTGATGGTGCTCAAGTGCTTTCAAGACGGTGATCCCGAGTTGCGACTCAGCGCGATCGCACGCGATACCGGTTTGTCGGTGAGCACAACCCACCGCTTGTTGGCCGCGCTCTGCGACGAAGGCTTCCTCGTGCAAGACCCGGACACCGAGCGCTACCTGCTCGGCCCGGTGCTCGTCCTGCTCGGCCAGCGCGGCGCGCGAGCGGGTGGTCTCGACGAAGCCCACGCCGTGCTCAGCGACCTCACCGGGCAGACGGGCGAATCGGCAACGCTCGCGGTCCGCTCCGGCAACGACGCAATCGTCGTTGCGATGTCGCCATCGCCGCAACGGCTGCGGTTCGACCACGGCATCGGCAGCCGGATCGCGCTGCACGCCTCGGCGATGGGCAAGGTGCTCGTGGCCTGCACCGCCGCCGATCTGGCCACCGAGGTTCGTTCACTCGGGGCACTCGAGCGTTTCACCCGGCACACGATCACATCGAAGGCGGCGCTCGCGGTCGAGCTGCGCGCGGTGCGCGAGCGCGGCTGGGCACACAACATCGAGGAGCGCTACGACGGGGTCGTCGGTGCCGCCGCTCCTGTGATGGGCGATGCGGGCAACGCGGTTGCTGCAGTCGGGGTGCAGGGCCCGTCGGCCCGCCTCGACGTGGGCGACTCGAGCGACCTCGTCGCTGCAGTGCGCGATGCGGCGCGGCGCCTCGACGGCCGCCTCGTTCCGGCGCGACTGACCTTCTAGAGCTTCTAGAGTGCCGCGTCAATGACACTGATCCAGCTCTCTGCTCCATTGACGGTCACCGATGGCGGACTCGAAACGACGCTCGTGTTCCACGACGGCATCGACCTGCCCGACTTCGCGGCGTTCCCGCTGCTCGACACCGAGGTCGGTCGCACGGCACTCGGGAACTACTACGAGCCCTACCTCGACCTCGGCCGCCGGCTCGCCGTGCCGGTGGTGGTCGACACGCCCACGTGGCGGGCGAACCCGGATTGGGGTGCGCGTCTCGGCTACGACGCGAACCAGCTCGACGCGGTCAACCGTCGAGCGGTGCAGTTCGTGCGACAGCTCGCCACCAGCGGGCCCGGCGGTCCGGTCGAGCACGTCGTCAACGGGGTCATCGGCCCGCGCGGCGACGGCTACGTGATCGGCGAGACCATGTCGGCCGAGGAGGCAGCCGCATACCACGCCCTGCAGGCACGCGCCTTCGCGGAGACCGGCGCCGAGATGATCACCGCCGTCACCATGACCTACGCCGACGAGGCAATCGGCGTGGTCAGCGCTGCCGGCGCCGTGGGCGTTCCCGTGGTGATCTCGTTCACCGTCGAGACCAATGGGACGCTGCCGTCGGGAGAAGCGCTCGGCGATGCGATCACCCGAGTCGACGGGTCCACCGAAGCGGCGCCTGCCTACTACATGATCAACTGCGCCCATCCCACACACTTCGCCGAGCAACTCACGACAGGTGCCGATTGGCTCGCCCGCATCAAGGCCATCCGCGCCAATGCCTCTCGCTCCAGCCACGCGGAGCTCGACGAGGCCACCGAGCTCGACCGTGGCGACGTTGCCGATCTGGCCGGGTGGTATCGACGACTGAACACGATCCTGCCCGATCTCCGAGTGGTCGGCGGATGCTGTGGCACCGACCACGAGCATGTGGCGGCCATTGCCCAGTCGCTGGTAGAGCTCCGCTCCTGACACTTCGGAGCTGTCGACGGTTCGTTGAACGCTGTCCTCTTGAATGCTGACTGACTAGCTCAGGTTTTCCATGAATCTGGTTGTTTGTGGAAGATGTGTCTGATAAACCTGACCTCCGTGGTCGGGAATTACCGGCGACCTTCCCCCTGGAGCTGTCGATGTCTCTCAAACTGCACTGGTTCCTGCCCACCACCGTGGACAGCCGGACCGTCATCCCATTCGGTGCCGATGGCCACGGTCGGGCCCCGACGATCGACTACCTCGCCCAGATCGCGCGGGCCGCCGACCAGCTCGGCTACGAGGGCGTGCTGACCCCGACGGGCACATGGTGCGAGGACGCGTGGCTCGTGACCGCGGCGCTGCTGCGCGAGACACAGCGACTGAAGTTCCTCGTCGCCTTCCGGCCCGGCGCACTGTCGCCGACACTGGCCGCGCAGAAGGCCGCCACGTATCAGCGGATCTCGGGCGGACGCCTGTTGCTGAACATCGTGACCGGTGGCGACAGCAGCGAGCAGCGCCGGTTCGGCGACTGGCTCGATCACGACGAGCGGTATGACCGCACCGACGAGTTCCTCACGGTGCTGCGCGGCGCGTGGGGCGACGAGCCGTTCGACTTCAAAGGCCGCTACTACGACGTCGAGGGCGCAACGACGACGAAGCCGATCACCGCCCCACCGCTGTACTTCGGTGGCGCGTCGGAGGCCGCCGAACGAGTCGCGGCCCGTCACGTCGACGTCTACCTCACGTGGGGCGAGCCGCCGGCGATGGTCGCGTCGCGACTCGCCACGATGCGCGAGCTCGCGGCCGAGCACGGGCGCACGCTTCGCTTCGGAATCCGCCTGCACGTCATCACCCGCGATCGCGCCAACGACGCCTGGGCCGAGACCGAGCGGTTCCTCGAGACACTCGACCCGACCGTCGTGCAGGCCGCGCAGGAGGCGTTCGCGCGCAGCGAGAGCGTCGGCCAGCAGCGGATGGTGTCGCTGCACGGCGGCTCGGCCGACGACCTCGTCGTGTCGCCGAACCTGTGGGCCGGCTACGGCCTCGTGCGCGGTGGCGCCGGCACGACGCTCGTCGGCAGCCATGAGGAAGTCGCCGACCGGATCGAGGAGTACCACTCGCTCGGCTTCGACGAGTTCGTCCTGTCCGGCCACCCGCATCTGGAGGAGGCCTACTGGTTCGGGGAGGGCGTCATGCCGATCCTGCGCCGCCGCGGCCTGCTCGATCAGCAGGAGTCAGACGCACGCCAGGCGCGCGTCGAAGTCGGCGTGCCGGCCTACCTGTCGCCGGCGGCCCTTTCACCGTCGGCGTCGCGCTGATGCCTCGGCTCGCGCAGGTTCCTGCGCAACCGCGCCGCACCGTTCCCCGCTGGGCCCGCCGGCTGATCGGCCCGGCGTGGTTGTTCGGCCTGTGGATCGTGCTCGCCGACACAGGTGTGATCAGCGCGCGAACGTTGGCGCCCCCGCACAAGGTCTGGGACGCGTTCACGGAGCTGGCCCGCAGCGGCGAGCTGCAACACCACGTGTACGTGTCGCTGCACCGCGTCGTGCTCGGGCTCGGGTTCGGCATCGCGATCGGCGTCACCCTCGCTGTCATCGCCGGTCTGTTCCGGATCGGCGAGGATCTGATCGACGGGCCGATGCAGATCTTCCGCTCACTGCCGGTCCTCGCCCTCACCGGCTTGCTGATCGTCTCGCTGGGGATCGACGAGACGCTGAAGGTCACGATCATCGCGATCGCGGTCGTCTTCCCGATCTACATCAACACCTTTGCCGCGATCCGCAGTGTCGACAGCCGCCTCGTCGAATCATCGAAGACGTTCGGGCTGGGGCGGGCCGGACTCGTCCGGCACGTCATCCTTCCCGGGGCCCTGCCCGGGTTCTTCACCGGGCTGCGCTTCGCGTTCGCCGTCAGCTGGCTGGTGCTCGTGTTCGCCGAGCAGCAGAACGCGACCAGCGGCGTCGGCTATCTGGCGATGAACGCCCGCGAGTTCATGCGCCCGGACATCCTCGTCGTCACCCTGTTCGTCTACGGCACCCTCGGCTTCCTCTCCGATGCCCTCGTCCGACTCCTCGAAAGGAGCGCCCTGCAATGGCGACCCAGCTTCAACCCGGCATGACCATGACCATGACGATGACGGGCGTTGAGACGAGCATTGAGACGGGCGACCTCGATCGTCTGCTCGCCGAGCCCGAGACATCGCCCACCGACCCACAACCACTCGCGCCTGCGGCCGTCGATGCTCGCGACATCGGCAAGGCGTTCGGCGATCGACGCGTGCTCGACGGCGTCGATCTTTCCCTGCGTGCAGGCGAGTTCGTCGCCATCCTCGGACGAAGCGGGACGGGCAAGAGCACCCTGTTGCGCATCCTCGGCGGGCTCGACCCCGTGTTCACGGGCACAGCCGACGTCCCGGAACGCCGCGCCTTCGTGTTCCAGGACCCGCGCCTGTTGCCGTGGAAGCGGATCGTCGACAACGTCCGCCTCGGCCAGCGCGGCGCGGCCGGCAAGGAACGCGCCAGAGCCGCGCTCGCCGAGGTCGGCCTCGGCACGTTCCACCGCGCCTGGCCCAAGACGCTCTCCGGCGGCGAGGCCCAGCGCGTGGCGCTGGCGCGAGCCCTCGTGCGCGAGCCCGAACTGCTGCTGCTCGACGAACCGTTCGGCGCGCTCGACGCGTTGACACGCATCAAGATGCACGTCCTCCTGCAGCAGCTGTGCCTGCGCCACAACCCCGCCGTCCTGCTCGTCACCCACGACGTCGACGAGGCGATCCTGCTCGCCGATCGCGTCGTCGTCCTCGACGGCGGGCGGATCACCCTCGACGTGAACGTCGCCCTGGCCACCCCTCGCCTGCGCGCCGATCACGCCTTTGGCGAGCTGCGTTCGCAGCTGCTCGCCGCCCTCGGCATCGATGAGATCGCCGAGGGAGCTCGCGCCTGACCAACAGGCATCCCCGAACCCACTCAGACCCCCCACATCCCGCACAGAAGAGGAACTCCGTTGACCATCACCCGTTTGTCCCGACGCGCCCACGCGCTGTTGATCCTGCCGCTGCTCGCCGTCGCAGCGGCGTGCGGCAGCGACACCAAGGCCGCGCCGACAACCAGCGTCGCGGCGACATCCAGCGCCGCGCCAGCCGCGACCGCGGCGAGCGCGCCGGACTCCAGCGCGTCACCGACCACCGCGACGGCGCCCGATCTCAGCGGCGTGACGCTGCGCATCGGCGATCAGGTCAGCATCACCCAGTCCGGGTTGGAGGCCGCCGGACTGGCCGACACCCCGTACACGATCGAGTGGGCCTCGTTTCCCTCCGGACCGCCACTGCTGGAAGCGTTGGCAGCCGACGCGATCGACATCGGCGGAGTCGGAGACGCCCCGCCGATCTTCGCCGCCTCGAGCGGTGCCGAGATCAAAGTCGTGCTGGCGACCACGACACCGCAAGCAAGGACGGGCTACCTCGTGCCGGGCGGCAGCGACATCACGGACATCGCCGGCCTGAAGGGCAAGAGGGTCGCCGTCGCCAAGGGCTCGGCAGCACACTGGATCCTGCTCAAGGGGCTGACGGACAACGGCCTCACGGCTACCGACATCGACATCGCCTACCTCCAGCCCACCGACGCGCAGGCCGCGTTCTCCAGCGGGAGCGTCGACGCGTGGGTGGTGTGGGATCCGTTCATCTCGCTCGCCGAAGCGCAGGGAGCCAAGCTCATCGTCACGGGTCCTGAGCTCGGCATCCCCGGTCTCGGTTTCCAGGTGGCCAGCGACAAGGCGTTGGCGAACCCCGACAAGGTCGCCGCGATCCGCGACTTCCTGACGCGCCTGCGTGGCGCACAGGCCTGGCAGCGCGAGCACAAGGACGAGTGGGCCAAGAAGTACAGCGAGCTCACCAAGCTCCCGATCGAGGTGACCACCAAGCTGCTGACCGCCGAGACCGAGCCGACACCGATCGACGCCGGCATCATCGCGGCCGAACAGGCCGAGGCCGACGCCTTCTTCGAGGCCGGCGTGATCCCGACCAAGGTCGACTTCTCGACGGTCGCCGATGATCAGTTCAACGACATCCCCGCCGAATGACCCCCACCAACAGAAACGAGCCCTCCCATGACTCTCACCCACGATGATCCCCGCACCGATGATCACGCCGCACCATCCGTCGACCTCCACGTCCGCCCATTGTCGGGCGTGATCGGCGCCGAGGTCCGCGGCGTCGACCTGACGACAGACCTGACCGACACCGCGGTCGACGCGATCCGCGCCCTGTTGCTGCGCCATCGCGTGATCTTCTTCCCGCAGCAACACCTGACACCGGAACAGCACTCAGCGTTCGCGAGAAGGTTCGGGGAGCTGACGCCGGCCCACCCGGTGATCCCGGGCATCGATGGCCATCCCGAGGTGTTCGAGATCGACTACACCAAGTCGCGCGAGCTCTACGCGACGTACGGCGACGTGAGCCGGCCCCAGTCGCGAGAAGGGTCGCGGGGCGTCTCGTGGCACACCGACGTCACGTTCGTCGAGCGGCCACCACTCGGCTCGATCCTCAACGCGGTGGTGATCCCGCCCTCCGGAGGCGACACGCTGTGGACCAACCAGGTTGCCGCCTATGAGGGTCTCAGCACCGCATTGCGCGGCTTTCTCGACGGGCTGACGGCTGTGCACGACGGCCGCGCGCAGTTCGGCGAACTGCTCAAGCGGCGCGACGGCGGCGGCGAATGGGAGGGCGACGTCTACGACCAGCTTCGCCCGGTCGAGCATCCCGTCGTGCGCACCCATCCCGAGACCGGCGAGCGCTCGCTGTTCGTCAACGCCGGGTTCACCAGCCACATCAAGGAACTGTCGACGGAGGAGAGCGAGAACCTGCTCTCGTTCCTGTACGCGCACAGCACCAAACCCGAATACACGGTCCGCTATCACTGGGCCGCCGGCGACCTCGCCTTCTGGGACAACCGCACGACGCAGCACGCTGTCGTCGGCGACTACGGCAAGCACCACCGCGTCATCCAACGCGTCACACTGCGCGGCGACCGACCCGTCTGACAGGGGCCGCTCGTACACCGTGCGAGCCAGTGGGCCTCGGGCCCGTTGACGGCGGGCCACAACGTGAGTCATGCTGCTGGCAGCAGGTGCGCTCGAGTGGACGGTTTGGGGAATGATCGGCCAGGACTCCTGACATGAATGGTCCCGCGCACGAGCCGGACGTGCCGCGGGATGAGCTGAAGGCCGTCGTCGACGCGATGGTCGACGCGGTGGTCGAGGCCAGGGTCGAGGTCAGCACCCGCACACTGCGGATGCTGGCCGACTGCAACCACGCGCTCGTCCGGGCGACCGACGAGGCCGCGCTGCTGGACGAGGTGTGCTCGCTGCTCGTCGGGTCGGGTCGCTACGAGGCGGCCCGGATCGCGTTCGGGGAGCACGACGCCACACCCGTCGCCCGCGCCGGCTCCGAGACGACATCGCCCGGATCGACCGAGATCAACATCCCGCTGACCGACGCGACCGGCGTCGGTTTCGGCACGCTCGCCGTGACATCCGCCCGCTCCGACGCGTTCGGCGACGAAGAGACCGGACATCTGGCCGAGCTGGCCGCTGATCTCGCCTTCGGGATCGGTCTGATCCGCGAGCGCACGAACCAGGCCCAGGCGAATCGTCTCGCCGCGATCGTGACGTCGTCGCACGCTGCGATGTTCACCAAGGCCCTCGACGGAACGATCCTGACGTGGAACGCCGCCGCCGAGCAGCTCTACGGATACCCGTCCGATGCTGTCGTCGGGAGGAGCGCGACGCTCCTCGCGCCGCCCGGGCGACGAGACGAGCCGGCCCAGCTGGTGCGTCGTGTGCTCGACGGCGAGCGGATCAATGCGTTCGAGACGCAGCGCCGGCGCAGCGACGGCGCTGTCGTCGACGTCTCCCTCACGTTCTCGCCGATCTTCGACGATGACGGGCGAGTCGTGGAGCTGTCCGTCATCGGTCATGGCATCGGCGAGCGCAAGCGACTCGACGCCGAGCGCGTGGCGCACCTGCGGTTCATGGAGAGCATGGACCGCGTCGCCCGTGCGATTCAGACGGCGGACAACGTCGAGCAGCTGATGACCGATTGCCTCGACCTGATGCTGAGCCTGTTCGACTGCGACCGCGCGTATCTCGTGTACCCGATGGATCCGGATGCACCCACATGGACGGCGCCGATGGAACGTTGTCGGCCCGGCTATCCGGGCACCCTCGAGCTGGGTCTCGAGGTTCCGATGGATTCCGGCGTCGCCAACACGTTCCGGCTGCTCCTCGCCGCCGACGGTCCGCTGACGTTCGGTCCCGGCGGGGACCATCCGTTCAGGGGCACCGTCCCCGAGCAGTTCGGCATCAAGTCGAACATCGCCACCGCGTTGTACCCGAAGAAGGGCAAGCCGTGGCAGCTCGGTCTCCATCAATGCAGCTACGCGCGCACGTGGACACGGGCAGAGGCACACCTGCTGGCGGAGATCGGCCATCGGCTCGCCGATTCGTTGTCGACGCAGTTGGCCGAGATCGAGCTGCAGGAGAGCGAGGCCAGGTATCGCGAGATCTTCGACAACGTCTCGGATGGTCTCACCATCTACGACGTCACCGAAGACGGCCGCATCCGGTTCGTCGGCATCAACCCGGCCGCTGAGCGCATCGGCGCCAAGTCCAGCAGCGACCTGGCCGGCAAGTTCGTCGAGGAGGTGTTGGGTGCCGACGACCTCGGCCCGATGCTGGCGACGTATCGGGAATGCATCGCGAGCCAGCAGGCGATGCACTACGAGCGGCAGATCCGGCGTCAGGGACGGACGTTCGACATGGAGACGAACCTGATCCCGATCTGCAACAGCGAGGGGAGAGTCCACCGGTTGATCGCCGTCTTCCGTGACATCACGGAACGGCACCAAGCAGAGCAACTGCGCGTCGCGAAGCAGGCGGCCGACGCCGCGAGCATCGCCAAATCCACGTTCGTCGCCAACATGTCGCACGAGATCCGAACGCCGATGAACGCGATCCTGGGCTTCGCGCAACTCCTGCGTCAGGACCGCGGTCTCTCCGAGAGCCAACGTCAGCAGCTGGACGTGATCAACTCCAGCGGCGAGCACCTCCTCCGAGTGATCAACGACGTGCTCGAGATGTCGAAGATCGAGGCGGGCAGGATCTCGGCCAATCCAACCGCGTTCGACGTGCACGCGTTGCTCGACGAGATGGAAGCGCTGTTCGGCTTCCGGGCCAGTGCGTTGGGACTCACGTTGACCGTCACACGAACGCGGGACGTGCCCCGCTTCGTCGTCACCGACGAGAACAAGCTGCGCCAGGTGTTCGTCAACCTGCTCGGCAACGCGGTGAAGTTCACCACGCAGGGCGGCGTCGCGCTTCACGTCGACGTGCAGGGCACGGCGGACGGACTGCGCCTCGCGGCCGAAGTGCGCGACACCGGCCGAGGGATCTCGCCCGACGACGTCAGCCGCCTGTTCAACTACTTCGAGCAAGTCAGCATCGTTGGCGACGCGGAGACGGGGACGGGACTCGGACTGGCGATCAGCCGGGGTTTCGTGCGCCTGCTCGGCGGCGACATCAGCATCGAGAGCGAGCTCGGCGTGGGTAGCACCTTCCGGTTCGACGTCGCGATCGAACCTGCCGCGGGGCCGACGGCGGACGAGGTGCCGGTGGATCGCCGGGTCGTCACCCTCGCGCCCGGCCAACCGCGCTACCGAGTGCTGATCGCCGACGACGCGGAAGGCAACCGCAGCCTGCTCGTGCAACTGCTCGAGCCGGTCGGATTCGTCACGCGCGTGGTCACCAACGGTCAGGATGCATTGGACGAGTTCGAGGCCTGGCGCCCGCATCTGATCCTGATGGACATGCGCATGCCGCGCGTCGACGGCTACGAGGCAACCCGCCGGATACGCGCCACCCCTGGCGGGTCCGACATCGCGATCATCGGCGTGTCCGCCAGCGCGTTCGCCGAGATGCGCCAGGGCGTGTTCGACGCGGGCGTCGACGAGTTCATCGCCAAACCGTTCCGCGTGGGCGAGCTGTTCGCCAAGATCGGCGAGCTGCTGGGGGCCGAGTACATCGAAGAGCACATCGAGGGCGACGACACCGACAACACCGACAACACCGACAACACCGACAACACCGACAACACCGACAA
>Ga0075364_10000970_pt1 | contig 15131 bp, 11 predicted proteins | sample EndMetdeltDD1764_FD_71517 | JGI IMG/M metagenome (GOLD analysis project Ga0075364, IMG submission 71517) | Populus endosphere microbial communities from Tennessee, USA - Endosphere MetaG P. deltoides DD176-4 | ecosystem: Host-associated > Plants > Roots > Endosphere | place: USA: Tennessee...
GCATACTGTCTTTTATATATCCGTACGACACAAAGAAGTCATCATCACCGGTGTAGGAGGCTCCTGAACTTAGCGATGGCTGGCCAGCATCATCACGATACGAATCTCCGCTAATCATGTAGTGAAAAATATCTTTTCTATCGGGGGCAAAATTGGCAGTTACGCCATCTCCACCAAGCTTGTAGTCGTAAAAGTCCACTTGCCCAGACTGAGGCTTGTAATAAATGTTGGTGTTGTACGGCACCTCGTTGCCGCCGCCAAGCTGACCAGTGTCTATGTGTAAGGTAATGTTTTTATTGGCAAACGAATCTTTTATCGATTGGACCTGGCCGCTCGTTAGCTGCATTGAGTAGCCATTTGTGCCGGGCTTAGCCATCCAGTCGCTTTCTACGTAGATGTCCTTTGCAATTGGGTTTGGATATTCGCAAGTTGTTTGAGCTGTATCACAGAAAACACTATTGCGGGCGGTATACGCGGTAGACTCTGTGTAGTCCGATAAGCCATCGCCGTCATAATCGGGGTTATTGTCTGTTGTACCTTGAGTTATTTCGTCCGCATATTGCAGGCCGTCTTCGTCATTGTCAGTAAAGCCCGTACCAATCTTTATGAGCTGATGGGAGTTCGTGGTGACAAGCCATATGTTGCCATCTTTTCCGGCAACAATATCGCTTGCACCTTCTGGTGCCGTGGAGTAAGTATAGTAAGTTGCCGTACCATCAAGCGCTACCCTTGCTACTTGACCTTTATTAATAATGTTTATCCAAAGATAGCCGTCTTTCCCCCAAGCAGCGTACTGCAAGTTGCCCGGAGGAGTTAATGTGTAGAAAGTAAAGCTGCCTGTCGGCGTCATTTTTCCCACTTTATTGCCGGCAATTGGGAACCATATATTGCCATCCGGACCTATCGTGAGTTCACCAGGAGAATAACCTGCAAGGGGTACGGTGTACTGGGTTTGTGTTCCGTTAGGCGTAATACTACCGATCACTCCAGTATTATTTGTCTCGCCCCTTGCACCATACCAAACCACATTGTGAGCATTGTCTCCCACAAGTGATGTAACTAAAAATCCGTCAATATCAAAGGAACTTTGAAATACCCCAGCAGTACTTATACGACCAATCCGATCCACTGCTACGGTCTGTCCATTTACACTTTTAGTCCCGTTCATACCAAACCACATATTTCCATCCGGGCCAGGAGTAAGCCCCCAGTATGGATTAGCGTAAGTATCGCTAGGGTCGTAGGAAGAGCGTGCGCCTGTAGTGGTATTAGTTTTTGTTACATAAAAGGAGTCTGTAGCCCATACATTATTATCTGGGCCAATGGCCATACTTCCTGTAATGTTCGGGTAGGCATCATAGGTTGTATATGTCCCGCTAGTACGGTTTACTTTGTAGGCGTAATACTTATTCGTCCAGGTACTAGAATTATATACCTTGCCGTTCGTCCACAAATTACCATTTGCATCCTCAACAATATGTGTTGGGCTCGTATTGGCAAGCGGGTACGTCGACACCGCTCCCAAAGAATCCGCGCTCACCATTTGTGCTGGCAGCAAAGGTACTGCGCCGACCACCAAAGCCAGCACGAGCAATTTGCATCGCTTTATTATTTTCATGTTTGCCCCCCCTTTTTTTATTACGACTGTTAGGCGCCGGCGCCTGGGCTGGAGTTGATCTGGGTAATTGGACCAAAGACACTCACGGCAATCAAACCAACCATACCGCCCAAGACCAGGATCATCACTGGTTCAATAACAGAAGACAGCGCGCCTACGGCGGTGTCGACTTCTTCTTCGTAAAATTCGGCAATCTTAATAATCACTTCGTCGGTTTTACCAGTTTCTTCGCCCACGGCCATCATCTGGGCCACAATTGGCGGAAAATGCGGGCTCTTTTGCAATTCTGCGGATAACTGGCCACCGGCTTGGATAGCTTTGGAAGCATCCAGCAATTCTTTTTCGATAACCGCGTTACCAATGGCACCAGCAGTGGTTTCTAGTGCTTCCACAATTGATACACCAGCGCCCATTAGCGACGCAAAAATGCGCGAAAAGCGAGCAATCGCTGTCTTAGTGATAATCACCTTAATAACCGGGATGCGCAGCAAAATAGAGTGCCACTTGTAGCGTCCTTTGGGCGTCTTTTTCCAGCGTTTAAAGAAGAATAGACCGAGCGGAATACCCACAAAGGCACAAAGGATAAATATCGGCGACTTAAGCAAATCGCTAAACTGCAGCAGTAACTTAGTGTAAATTGGCAGGTTATCACTACCCATAGACAGCAAAATGCCGCCAATCTTAGGTACGATAAAGGTCATCAGAACAAAAAAGGCAATCATCGTCACGCCGCCAATCACAATTGGGTAAACCATAGCTGCCCGGATTTTACCTTTAAGTGTGGCGTCTTTTTCCTGCTGGAACGCCAGGCGGCCCAAAACTTCGTCCAAAATACCACCGGCTTCACCGGCGCGGACCATGTTGACGTAAATTTGCGAAAAAGCGTTAGGGTGCTTGGCCATGGCGTCGCTTAGGTTGGTACCGCCCTGGACATCTGCCGTTACTTGTTCCAAAACTTTCTTAAAGACAGCCGACTCGGCTTGGTCCTTAAGGATGGCCAGCGAGCGCATAATCGGCACACCGGCGTCCACCATGGTGGAAAATTGCCGGGTAAAGACCACTAAGTCCTTACTTTTAACCTTATTGCCACCAGGCAGTGGAATGTTAATATTCATGCCACCGCTCTTTTTAGCATCCTTAACCACGACTGGCTGGAGACCCCTGTTACGAAGGGCACTCATTGCCGCGGTGCGGTCATGAGCAGTGAGCGTCCCCTTTTGGGTCTGACCGGCTGCGTTACGGGCGGTAAAACTAAATTCTGCCATTATTTCTAACCTTCGGCGCTCGTTACACGGATAATTTCTTCTACGGTAGTTTGGCCGCGCAAGGCCTTAATAAAGCCGTCTAAGCGCATGGTCACCATGCCGTCCTTGATAGCCTGGGCCTCGAGGTCTTCGCTGGTAGAGTTAGCAACAATTAACTTTTGGACGTCATTGGTGTTAGCCAGGACTTCGTAAATACCCATTCGGCCACGGTAGCCGGAGCCGCCGCAGTTTGCACAGCCGCCGTCGTGAGCCTTCCAGAGTTTGGCAATTTTGGTCTCGCTGGTGCCGAGTTCTGCGGACGATCGCTTGTTGACAGTGCTGGTATTAGTGGTGCCAATGCCGCCATCCAAGGCCTGTTTTTCTAGTTCATGGACCCGTCCAAAAACTTCTTTGTCTTTGAGGTTAAAGGTATCCATGATGCGCTCCAAGATGCCATCGTCAGGCACGTAATCTTCGCGGCAGTCCGGACATAAGCGGCGCACTAAACGCTGGCCGATTACTACGCGCACCGTAGAAGCAATAAGGAACGGCTCGATGCCCATATCCAGCAAACGCGGCAAACAAGTGGCAGCGTTGTTGGTGTGCAGTGTACTAAATACAAGGTGTCCGGTAAGTGCCGCCTGCACGGCCAGGTCGGCAGTTTCGCCGTCACGAATCTCACCCACCATGATAATATTGGGGTCCTGACGTAGCAAGGCGCGCAAACCATTAGCAAAGGTCATACCCGCTAGTGGGTTAACCTGCGTTTGGTTAACACCCACGATGCGGTATTCCACCGGGTCTTCAACGGTACTAATGTTAACAGTGGCGTTGTTGAGCTTGTTAAGCACGCTAAACAAGCTGGTTGATTTACCGGAACCTGTTGGGCCGGTCACCAATACCATGCCGTGCGGCTGCACGATAGCTTCTTGCACACGTTTAAGAGCTACTCCCCAGTAGCCAAGCTCTTCCAGGGTGGGCGCTTTACTGGATTCGTCCAGGATACGCATAACCACTTTTTCGCCGTCTACCACAGGCAGCGTAGAGACACGCAGCGCATAGACGTGGTTGCTTATAGAGATCTTAAATCGACCGTCTTGCGGTGCACGGTGTTCGTCAATCTTAAGGTTAGACAAAATTTTAATACGCGACACGAGAGCGCCCAACACCTTACGCGGCAATTTATTGGCTTCGTGCAAGACACCGTCAATGCGGTAACGCACAATCACCATGTTTTCACGGGGCTCGATGTGGATATCGCTGGCGCGGGTCTTAATGCCGTAGTCAATGATTAAATTTACCGTTTGAGCAATTGGCGAATCTTCGGCAACATCTTGCTCGTTGACTTCTTCTTCCTCGGCCTGTTTGTCCTCGATAGCGATAACCTTAGCTAACTCCGTACTAACACTCGAGCCGCCATCGCTGTATTGGTCAATGGCACTTTGGATAGCTGTTTCGGTGGCAATATGCACCCTGATTGGCTTGCCAAGCTGACGCTGCAAATAGTTAATGGCCTGAATGTCATCCGGGTCTTCCATGGCAACAAACACCACGCCTTCGTTGTCGACATCAAACGAAACCGCGTGATACTGGTGAGCTACCCGTTCGGGGATGAGCTTGAGAATATCCTTGGATAAATCGGCGGCCTTAATTTCGGCAAAAGGCACATCAATTTCGTGGGCATATAGCTTAGTGAGCTCTGCCTCACTAATAGTATTAGTTTGGACAACGACGTCCTGCAGCGGTTTCTTTTCGCTCTCGCCCTGCTCATGCAGTTTTTTGAGCTGTTCATCGCTGAATTTTTTGGTCTGCCGCAGCAGATTTTCGACTAAGGCATCGGATATTCGCATAGATATCTCCAGTATACAGAGTTAGCATAAGCTTTTACAATTAAGTCACTTAACGTACTATAAAAGTAGTAATAATTGGGGCTTAAAAAGCAAACAATACCATGGCAAGCAAAACTCCTTCATCACAACCAAAAACTAAGATCGCCGATATCACCAAGCCTGACATGGCGGCAGATGTCAAAACTCCGCAGATTATTATCGAAAAACGGGCAAGAGCGGTAGCCCCCGATAGTTCCAGCGATGTAAATGCCTCGGCCCCTGCGAAAGAAGCTTCAGCTGAGCCAGCTGCAGCGCCCAGCATCAAACATACCACCATTAACCCAATAACTCCCTCAGAAGAAAAAGCCGCCCCAGAAGTAGAGCCTGCAGTAGAGTCTACTCCTCCGGAACCTACAGCACCAGAGTCAGCGCCACCGGACGCTCCAGATACCAGTGTAAGCGCTCCAGCCAAATCTTCATCTGTTAGCGCAGCCAGTGACCTGGCAAATGCAAAGGATGCCACATCTGACTCAAGTACCAAGTCTGACGTCGTCAAAGCAGCCGAAAGCCAAAAGCAAGCAGAGCTAGAGTCCAAGCGCCAAAAACAAATCGACGGCTACATTGATACCAAAGAGTTCTTTGTACCAATTAATGCTGCCGCACGCAAGCGCTCCATTGAGGTCAGCCTGTGGCTAACACTTGTCTATATTATCCTCAGTGTTATATTGGTTGACCTGATGCTCGACACCGGTATGATCGACCTACTCCACAAGGTTCCGCACACCAATTTCTTTTAACGCCTAAGCAGCCCTAAATACGCACGGTTAAACCGGGGCTGACAGATGTGTCATACTATAAGTATGAAATACCGCAACGATTTCCTCTGGGGAGCAAGTACCGCCGGCCACCAGGTCGACGGTGAATCGGCAGATCAATGGACAGTTTGGGAAAAAGCAAACGCTGAACGGCTGGCTTTGACTGCCGAAAAGCGCTTAGACTGGCTGCCAAACTGGGACACTATTTCCCGCCAAGCAAGCCAACCGAGCAATTACCTATCTGGCAATGGTGTGGGGCACCAGCAGCGCTACACTCAAGATTTCGACATTCTTACCACTTTACACATGAACGCCTTTAGGTGCGGCATTGAGTGGTCAAAACTCGAACCCCAAGAAGGCTCCTGGGATACTGACGCCATAGAATATTATCGCCAGTATTTTAACGAGCTTAAGCAGCGCGGCATAACACCTATCGTTACCCTTTGGCACTGGACTATGCCGGTGTGGTTTACCGACAAAGGCGGTTTTGCTAAACGCAAGAATCTCCGCTACTTTGAACGCTATGTTGCCAAGGTAGCTGAACTTTTTGCCAACGACTTATCGTACGTCATCACCCTTAACGAGCCCAATGTATATGCCACTTTTGGTTATCTGAACGGCGAATGGCCACCCCAGGCTAAAAGCCCAGTACTCGCAGTAGTGGCCTATCACAATTTAATGTTGGCTCACAGGCGCGCCTATCACATTCTCAAAGCTGCCAACCCAAATATACAAGTTGGCATTGCTGCCCAATTAGCCGACATGCAGCCCACCAAGCCAGGCAGCATACTTAACAAGTTAAGTATTTCTATATCAAGCTGGGGGTGGAACTGGTGGTTCCTCAATAAGATTCGGGGTCAGCAGGACTTTATAGGCGTTAATTACTACTTTACTCAATACCAAGACTGGCTAGGCCGAATCCGTAATCCCAAGACTCCTGTCAGCGATTTAGGTTGGTATATGGAGCCCGCTGGTATTAGCCGCTTACTTACGGCAACCTGGGAACGCTACCACACACCACTTATTGTTACCGAAAATGGCCTAGCCGATAGCAGCGACGAACAACGCCGCTGGTGGTTAGAACAAACCATGCCTGCCTTAGAAAAAGCCATAGAGTCTGGCGTAGACATGCGCGGCTACCTGCACTGGAGCTTACTCGACAATTTTGAATGGGCCTACGGTTGGTGGCCGGAATTTGGACTAGTGCACGTGGACCGCTCTACAATGCAGCGTACTATTCGTCCTAGCGCTCTCTGGCTGGCTAGCTACATCGAAGGTCACAAGCAGCTAGACGCCTAATTCAACAGTTTTGATAACCCACATATCCGACGACAGGCCTTTGTCGGTTAGATAATCATATGGCAAGTAAAAGTGCCCTTTGTCGCCCCAGTCTACACCCCATGAGTTACGGCAAATAAACTCACGGGTATTGTCATCGAAGCCAACAACCAATACCGCATGACCACCGAGTACTCGCTCGTCTGGCGCCGGCATTGGGATCTTGCCGGTCTTAGCGGCCTGTTCGCTTTCAAAACTTTCGTACACTGAGATACCAGTTACAAACGGATAGCCCCAAGCCAAACAGGCCCGCATATCAAAGGTTTTGTCTTTGCCGCCACGCAAAATGCGTTGATACGTTAAGGCCTGATTCTTTTCGGCCTCAGTGTAGCAAGGTTCAGATGGCTTAACCGTAAAGGTGTCTATGTCATATGGCCACATCGTCTCTGGCGGCGTCCCCAGTTTGCGCAGTACCTTTACTCCATCGCGGATGTGGGCGCCAGAATCACTGTCCACCGTACCTATCATGTCCCGTTCGTTCCAATATATAAAAAGGCGGCTGGGCATCATAAAATCTTTGCCCTGCTTGCGTCGGTCAAAGTCAAAAGCCGCACCGAGGGCATTGGCGGTACAACTACCTAGCTGACCTTGATCGTAAATCTCTGGGCAATCGTGGCGGAGATCAACTCGGCCAGGGACCGGCCCCAAACCAAAAGTTTTAGCGGGCTCAAAGAGTAAATCGCGTTGGTCGGGAAGATCCGGTACCCAACCCAAACCGTGCTTTTGCGGTGTCATTAAAAACTGCATATTTCCCTCCTCTACTGATTACATTTTCAAAGGGCAGAATATACAAAAAACTACATACGCGCAGACCAGGCAAAAGTAGCCGTTGTGGCACCAGGATCAGCATTGACGTTGATTGTAAACTGAGTGGCACCCACACCAGAAATCCAGAACTTGGCTGCTGTACCTAAACTGTTGGTTGGTGTCACCGAAATATTATTAAGGGCTGGCGTGCCGGAAAGGCCATGGTTAACAGCGATAGTCGTGGTTCCATTGGCGACCGTTGCGTTACCATTACTTTCGGTAACCCAGCCGATATTATTGCGCAAAATAGTATTGGTGCCGGCTGACTCAAGCATCGTAATAGTCGGTGCCGTGTTTTGAGACAGAGTATTACCCGTAATAATGTTATCGCCAGCGCCGCCAATGCCTTCCTCGCGTATCAGGCTATGCGTTTTACCAGCAGTCGTCGAAGTCTCCAATGAATTACCAGATACCACATTATAATGCGTGTTAAATTCCAGATGGACACCAGAAGCCGGTGTTGAACCAGCATCACCGACACCAGTAAATAGGTTATTATTGACCACGCATTTATTCGCCGCAATAAATACGCTGTCGCCGCCTACGCCGTCAAAGGTGCAGTTAACAATCTTGGTATCTTTGGTGTTCTGGACACGAACGCCCAAGCAGTTGTTGTATCCAGACACAAAGCAGCAACCCATAATCGTCTGTAAGCCAGCTTGGTCATAGAGCATCACCGGATTACTCGAACCAGCTGGTGCCGTAGTGCCGCCCAAGAACTCAAAATCACTGGCTACAAACCAATTTTCGTCGTTAGAGGTAATCCAGACACCACCGCCATTGCCGCCACTGTTGGAATTATCGAATAAGCAGGAGACGATACGGTTATGATGACCGAACGCGCCACCTGTTATCGGGCCAAGTATCAATCCCCAGTGATAGACACTCGTACAGTGCAGACGCTCAAAGCTGCATTGCACTGCACCATTAGCAGAGATTGCACCACCGGCAGTTTGGTTTGCGCTATTGCCATCTATGGCAAAGTCAGCAAAGTGAGCACCGATAATGCCCACACCTGTTGCACCACCGGTAAACTTGATAACGTAATCATTGAGGGCATTTTTAGCCTTCAGTGTTGTTTCTTCCCGACCCGAACCCAGAATAGTAATAGGCGCGCTAATACTGAGCGCTGTTCCGATAATTGCTGTGCCTGGTCCCAAGAATAGTGGTTTGCTAGCTGCAATAGCAGCATCAATGGCATCTTGCATAGCGGCAGCATCGTCGGTTGTGCCGTCAAAAGTCACCCCATAATCAGTGGCCAGTAGGTAAATCTTGTCAAGCTTGGTGTTGGCCGTAGTTAAGGCTGTGTTAGCTGTCGAAAGTGCAGTATCAATATCTGGCCCACGCCGAAGCGTTCCAGTTGCTGTGTGCTCTACGAGCAAAAAGTCATTGAGCACATCTCCCCAGCCCCCTAAATCTCCCCCTGGTGTTGGTAATCGTGACATACGCGCTTATCCTTACTTGCTTTTAGTATACCCCACGCAATGTAGACCGGTGCAAATAATTTCTAATTATCTTCGTTAAACCACGGGTTGCTGCCCAAGCTCCATACCGACGCCCGTTTTAAGCCGCTCGCTTCCACTTGCTTGAGACGAATAGCCATAGTTTGCTTATCGGCGTAATCATAGAAGGTACCGTCACGCTCAGCTGTCATTTCACCATCGCTGTTACGACTAAAATGCAAGTCACCAGCACGACGTTTAATAATATCGCTGGTATTAACGGCGATTCGATTATTATCTTTGTTGCCGCTATAGCCGTAGGCTGCGATACCAGCAATCCCCTTGCCGTCGGTTTTTTCCTTAAGCCAAGTCAGACACTGCTTGGTCCAATCGTCTGGAGCAATAGAGTTCCCAACACCAGTATCAAACTGGTTGTCGTAGGCCATCATTACAATGTCATCGACGAGAGGGTTTAGGTCTTCGTAACGCCATTGATACCAGCTTTGGCTGGCTTCGTCGTAAATTGGCGGCCCATCAATCATCAGTTTATGCCCGTGATCATGCAATCGGCTAGCTAACTTTTGTACAAATTGCTTGTAGTGCGTGTAATAAGATTCGTCCCATTGGCCAAAATCTTCCCAATCTAATTCGATACCAAAACCAGTTTTGTCGGCTAAGGCGACCATTTTATCAATCGTTGCGTCGGACTGTTCCATTGCCGCCGTCGTGCCCTCCAGCGCCCCAGAAACTGTAATATACTGCTCATTACTGTGGGCTTTTATAGTGTCTACCACGGTTTGCGAGTAGCCATTTGGCATTTCTGGGCTCTGGTTGATCTGTTCAACTGAGCCATCGTCATTGATGTGCAGGAATTCCGCCTTAACAGCGTGAATAGTGGAAGTCTTTTTAAGTGTTTCGAGCGCCTTTGGCTCGTCTGGATAGATCCAGGCATCAGCAGCGACGTTGCTGCCAGTAACAGTTGTCATAGTCCCTCCCGAAGCAGTTCCAAAATCATGGATGATCATTTGCGTCGGAGAAAGCGAGGCTACAAGTGCCACAGCACTCACCGTAACCAAAATATTCTGCAAAATCATGTGTCACCCTCCTTCCGACCTCCTATTGTAGCGCACTGGCCAGCCAATGCAACGAAAGATTAGGCGTCAGACTTGTCCGAAGGCTGCTGCTTTTTGTCTTTCTTGCTAGTAACAGGTGTTTTGCCAGCCGGTAACTGACGGGGCTCCGTCTTATCTAGGGCAGCCTGGAGAGTACTAATAACACTTCGAGCTTGTTCGCGGCTCATACCTACACGCGCGGTTACCAGTGGTTGATTGGTGCCGGCATTTTGGGCAAAACTCAAGACAACACCGTTTTGGCTAGCATTAACGTGCATGGTGTCACTGTAAATAATACGTGGGTCAATGGCCATTACCAGCACGCCGGCGCGGTTACCAGTAAAGTCGTCGTTATTTTCTTCGTCACGATCACGTGGTTCGTAACCGGCAAGCTGCCAGAGCTTTGCGGCATCATCGTCTTGCATGCCAAAATGACTAATTAACAGATTAAGAATATCTTCGCTAGGGCGTTCACGGCCTTGCTCGTAGCGCTGCAATGTCGATTCTTCGATCTCAACAGCACCAGATACATCGGACATTGTCTCATGTAATTTTTGGCGAATAATCTTGAGCTTACTGCCCAATTGTTTAAAGGGTTGCTCTTGAGGGGTCTCACTCATACTACTATGGTATCGTCTCCGGTGACGTTTGCCAAGCAAAACGTATAGTGAGAATACGGTATAATGCAGGCATGAACATACAGCAGAACGTCTCCCTTAGTAATTTTTCAACCATGCGCCTCGGTGGTATGGCGGCGTTCATGACTGATATAACATCGCGCATCGAGCTCGAAGAAGCTCTGGCTTGGGCCGATGAGCGCAGTCTGCCGGTGATCATGATTGGCGGCGGCAGCAATATTATCTGGAAAGACGAGGGCTTCCCTGGTCTGGTTATCGTTAATAAGATTATGCGTTTTGAAGAACAAGAAGACGGCAGCGATTATTACGTTACCATTGGCAGTGGCGAAAACTGGGACGCCACTGTCGCCCGCACCGTAGAAAAAGGCGCAACTGGCCTAGAATGTCTTTCGCTGATACCCGGTACTGCCGGCGCAACACCAGTTCAAAACGTTGGAGCTTACGGCCAAGAGATTAGTAGCGTTCTGGTCAGTGTGGAGGCTTACGACCGCCAAACAAAGGCTTTTGTAAGCCTTCCCGGCTTTGAGTGCAATTTTGGCTACCGCACCAGCCGCTTTAAAACAACTGACCGTGGCCGCTTTTTTATTACCGCTATTACCGTTCACCTCACCAAGAGCAACCCGCAGCCACCATTCTATAAGGCTTTGGAGCGATACTTTGCCGATAACAACATCGTTGAATTTACGCCACAAGTTGTCCGTGACGCGGTGATCGCCATCCGGCAAAGCAAGCTGCCCGACCCCGCACGAGTCGCCAATAACGGCTCGTTCTTTGCCAACCCTATTATCGACGAAGGCACTTTTGCACAAGTACAGGCCGATTATCCGGACATCCCACATTGGCCAATGGAAGGAGGACTCATAAAAATTCCTGCCGCATGGTTGCTGGAACAAGCTGGGTTTAAAGACTATCACGACCCCCAGACGGGCATGGGTACCTGGCCTGCTCAGCCACTCGTTTTGGTAAACGAAGAAGCTAAAACTACTGCTCAATTAGTATCCTTTAAGCAAAAAATTGTCGATACAGTTCAGCAAAAATTTGGCGTTACTCTAGAACAAGAACCGGAATTACTACCGCTCTAAAGATGGGGGGCGATACGGCCTACGGGTATAGTTGGTAAAAAGTCGAATTCCGAATAGACCTTATTTTCGGCAATACACTCTAGCGCATAACGCACCTCAGGAACCGTATTGACAGGCAGAGCGTTCCATTTAACCCACTTGAGGTCGTCACACTGCTGCGGGATCTTGTTAACAGCTTCTCCGGCAAAATTCACCACCAAAAAATAAAAATCAATATAATTTGCAGCCTTATCGTTTAGGCTTGAGCGATGCATAACGTGCGCCAAACGCAATTCGGACATACGTAGACCAATCCCCACTTCTTCATGTGCCTTACGGATAGCCGCCCCTGATGCTGGTTCGCCATCTTCGATGTGACCAGTTGGTACGCCGTATTCACCATCGTGATAGCCACTGTTAATACGATGGGAGAGTAAAATCTTATCCCCTTTTTCAAAAACCAAGTAGACCGCTGCGCGAACGTTTTGTGGGATATTCATAAGCATAATTATACCACCTCCACTAACCGACTATTTTTGAGGTGTGATATATATCACATTTTGCTATTGCAATTTATGCCATAAGAGTGTATACCTATGAAGTAAAGCAGCGTATGTTATGCGTAACCTGCGCTACGAAGCCACCGGCTTCTACTAGAGGGAGCGGGTGTTTTTTATTGTTCGTCATACCAAGGAGGAGACGAAGATATGTCATACGAAAACCCTATGATGGCCGGCATGCGAACTACCATGGCAGCCGAAACCCTAGAAGGTCCACAGACCCAAGAAGCCGCTGGAACTGCTTTTGAAGAAGTAGATACGAGGGGAGCAGCCAATACTCCCGCTTGGGCACAAGTTGGCGAAAATTATGACCCTCTTACTAGCGAGTTTATGCTTGTTAAAGATCAGGTAAGCGAAGATTTTCCAGAATTCAGGCAATATACCATGCCCAGTATCTATAGCGATCGTAAGCCAGCTGCGCCAATAGCAGAGCCAGCTCCTGAGGAATCCCATAAATCTCAAGATTCTCAAGAGCCCTACGACGGCTGGAGCCTGCTTGGCCTACGCACTATGCAGGGCTACCGAGAGATGCGTCCACCAGAAGTTAGTGTAGAATTTATGCCGACTATAGAGGAGGGTATTACCATATCTGAAGGTTTAACATTTGAAGAATTTAATCGAAATCTAGAACAAGAGATTCGAGACGAGATTAAGAATTTTGACTTTCACAATCCAAAAAAAAGGGAGACAGAAATATCTCTAGAGCCAGAGGTCAAAACACCCGAGCCGGAAACCATTGAAGCACCAGCTCCTCTTGCCGCAGAGGCTGAGCCAACGCCAGTCTCTAAAGCGTTAGAAGTAGTCGAAGAGCCTGCCGCTGAAGAAACCGCCTCAGAAGACCAGCCAACACTCAATATCAAAATGCAGGCCCCTAGCCATACGCCAACGCCCGCCAAGCCTATTGCCGTTGTACCCCTAAGGACAGTGTTCCCTAGACCAGAAGCACAGCACAACATTACAGCAAGCACAACATATGAAGTTACACCGGCACATGGGACTCCAGTGTCCGTCGGCCCAGAGAGTCTGGAGCATGTTGCCGCACCAGAGATTCCCGAATTTACCAAAAGCGAAAGTAGCACTCCAACTGAGCAGACACCACAACATGACCCGGCCACCCAAGTGCTTCAGGAGTTGCCCGCTACCCCTGTATATGAGGCTGTAGAGGCAGTGCCAAGCAAAACTGCTCTGCCTGCTGCTAATTACGAACAGCAAGTGGACGCCTTAACAGAGCAATTTGCCGACGTTTACGATATCCACCCACTAGAAGTGAGCCTTAAGGGCATCGAAAAGACCGTCGAAAACTTCTTGGGTCGTCACAAAAAAGCAGCTCGAATTGCCGAATATGCTGGTGCAGCAGTAATCGCAGCTGCGGCTGGCTCCCGGCTACTTCGCCGCTTTCGTGGCCGACGTTAATTAAAAGTTCCACACAAACAAAAACGCGGATGCTAGCCTCCTAGTCCGCGTTTTTTGTATCGCCTAGTAGCTAGGAGTCACTAGGTAATGGGAATTTACGGGCAAACTGGGTAACTTCGTTGCGGAGTTGTGTAAGTTTGGCGTCGTCTTCGCGCGCATCAATCGCTTGGCGCATCCATTCGGCAATTTGTTCCATGTGTTCTTCGGTAAGGCCACGAGTCGTAATTGCTGGCGTACCTAAGCGAATACCACTTGGTCGGAACGGTGGCAAGGGGTCGTTAGCTACGCTATTTTTATTAAGCGTCAAGCCGATCTTATCCAACACTGTTTCTACTTGATTGCCATCGAGTTCAAAGCTCTTGTATACATCAGCCAAAATTAAGTGATTGCTTGTACCACCGGTCACTAGATGGAAGTCACGCTGCTGCAAGGCTTCTGCCAAGGCTGCGGCATTGACCACAATCTGCTTAGCATAGTCTTTAAATTCCGGCTTGAGCGCCTCACCAAAGCACACGGCTTTAGCGGCAATAATGTGTTCGTGTGGACCACCCTGCATACCTGGGAAAACCGCACGGTCGATAAGCGTTGGGATGTTTTCGAGCGTCTTCTCTGGCGCTTTTAGTGGATTAGATACTTTACCTTTAGATAATATAAGACCACCGCGAGGGCCACGTAACGTCTTGTGAGTTGTAGTAGTGATAACGTGGAAACCGTAATCAAATGGGTTTTTAGCCACTCCACCTGCGATTAGGCCGGCAATATGAGCCATATCTGCCATGAGCAAGGCGCCGACTTCGTTGCCAATAGCTGCAAATTTGGCGTAATCCAGTTCGCGCGGATATGCGCTAAAGCCCGCCAGGATAATCTTTGGCTTATGCGTAAGAGCTAGTTCGCGTAGCTCGTCATAGTCAATTTCACCAGTTTCGGGATCCTTCATTTTGTAGCGGATAAAGTTATAGAGTTTGGCACTGCGGGTCACCGGCGCGCCGTGCGTTAAGTGCCCACCGTGTGACAAATCCATAGCCAGAACAGTATCGCCAGGCTCCAACCATGCACTATAGACTGCTTCGTTGGCCGGCGCGCCGCTATGCGGCTGTACATTTGCATGATCTGCCTTAAACAGCTGCTTAGCACGTTCAATCGCAATCGTCTCTAGCTTGTCGGTGTTTTCTTGGCCGCCATAATAACGCCTGCCAGGGTAGCCTTCGGAGTATTTGTTAGTAAAAATACTACCCATTGCCGTGAGAATATCGT
>Ga0075364_10000971_pt1 | contig 15129 bp, 13 predicted proteins | sample EndMetdeltDD1764_FD_71517 | JGI IMG/M metagenome (GOLD analysis project Ga0075364, IMG submission 71517) | Populus endosphere microbial communities from Tennessee, USA - Endosphere MetaG P. deltoides DD176-4 | ecosystem: Host-associated > Plants > Roots > Endosphere | place: USA: Tennessee...
CCTTGAGGGCGGCCATGAAGTTGATCGGCGCGCCCGGATGGTTCTCGGTGCGGCTGGCGGTGCTTTAGATGTATTTCTCGTCCGTCAGGTTACGGCCGACCAGCGAGAAGTTGAGATTGTCGTTGATCTTGTAGGAGACGGCTGCATCGACCCGGTAATAACCATCGACATGGAAGGGCTCCTCCAGATCACCGGCACGTTCACCAACGGCAGTGATGCCGGTGCCGACTTTCAGGCCTTCGAGCTTGCCGGTGTGGAACTCGTAGGTCGTCCACAGGCTGCCGCTCCAGTAGGGCGTGCCGATCAGGCGATTGCCGACATAGGACGGTGTGTCGTCCTTGGTAACCTCGGCATCGACATAACCGAGCGAAGCAATCACCTGCCAGCCATCCATGATTTCACCGGTGATATCGATTTCCGCGCCACGAGAACGTTGTTGGCCGACGAGCCTTGAAAAATCGGTCCCCTCTATACTGACTGCCACATTGTCTTTGGTGATGTGAAAGATCGAGAACGTGGCCGACAGCCGATCGGTCAGCTCAGCCTTCACGCCTGCCTCGATCTGCCAGCCTTCTTCCGGATCCAGCACCTGTCTATCTTCGCTGAGTGCGCTTTGCGGCATGAAGCTGGTGGCATAGCTGGTATAGAAGGACAGCCGATCGGTCGGCTGATAAACGAGGCCGGCCCGCCAGGTCAGCGCGCCGCCATCGAACGGCGGTTCTTCATCGCCGACGCTGTGTTCGACGGTATGGTCGAAGTGATCGTAGCGCAGGCCCACAAGAGCCTTCCACTGGTCGGAAAACTCGATCTGGTCCTGCAGGTAGACGGAGCTGGCAAGAATATCCTGCTCATAGACATTTTCGACCTTCGTTGGCGTCATCGGTGCGCCATAGACCGGGTTATAGATATCGATGGGCGCAATGTTCGCGCGAGCAGACCAGAAGTCCATATGAGAGCGGGTATGCTGCACGCCGGCGAGAACGGTGTGTCCGATATTGCCGGTATCAAAGGTCATGATACCCTCAACCTGCATATCCAGATTGCGCATGTCCTCGATACGGTCGGTATAACGGCGGTTGAGTGTGCGTCCATCGCTCGCCAAGCCGCGAAGGTCGATGCCAGTGTCCGTCGTGTAGGCATCGTCATAACGAACCGTGCCGCGCAGTTTCAGCCAGTCGGTGGTCTGATGCTCGGCCGAAAGCGAGACGCGGGTCTTGCGGCTGTTCACCATGGACCATTCCTCGCCGAAAAAGCTGTCGTAAGGAACGTCGATGATCTCGTCATCGGGGCCGACAACCAGTCCTCGGTCGTATGGCTGCTTCTGGCGGGTATGGTCGATGCTCAGCGAAACCTTGGTGTCCTCGTCCGGGTTCCACTCCAGAACGCCACTGATATACTGGCGTTCGCTGTCCTGCCGGTTTTCGACGAAACCTTCCTCGCGTTGCGCGGCACCGGTGATACGGCCGGTCAGGCTCGCATCGTCGTTCAGCGGGCCGCTGGCGGTGGCTTCCGCACGGCGGAAACCGAAACTGCCGAGCTGGGTGGTGGCCTCTGCCGTCGGCGTCGTGGTCGGACGGCGGGTGACGATGTTGATCAGGCCTCCCGGCTCACCACGACCGTAAAGCACCGAGGCCGGGCCTTTCAACACTTCCACACGCTCGACGCCTGCAAGATCGGGATTGACCTCCGGGCGGCTACCTGTCGCATTCAGTACGGAGCCGTCGATGGCATAGGTATTGGATGCAAACCCGCGGGTGATGAAGGTTTCGGCACGGTTGCCGGCCGTGCTGCTCTGCTGCACGTTGGAGACGTTCTGCAGTGCCTGGGTCAGGGTCGTTGCCTGCTGGTCGGTGATCACGCTGCGTTTGACCACCTGGATGGACTGCGGCACGTCGCGCAACGGCGTATCGGTCTTGGTGCCGACACTGCTGTCGGCGGCGCCGTAAGTGCGGTCGTTTTCTCCTTCCACGGTAATCGTTTGAAGCATGGTCGTGCCGTCGGCCGCAAGGCTGCCGGATGTCGCTGCTGGTGCAATGATAGTAACGGTGTCATTTGCGCCGAAACGATAGGTCAGACCCGAGCCTGACAGCAGTTGGCCAAGCGCCTGCTGGTCGGAGAAGCGGCCGCTGACCGCGTTGCTGCGGGTGCCAGCCGGCAGGCTGCCGTCATATACGACGTTGATGCCGGTGAGCGATGAATAACGGACGAGGGCGGCGGCAATGTTTTGGGCGGAGATGCTGAAATTGCGGATCTGTGCCGTTTCCTGCGCCTGTGCGGCCGCGGTGAATGCAACAAGGCTGGTCGTGGTCAATAATGTCCAGCCAAGCCCGACGCCGACCATACGGGATCCGATTTTACGCAACATGCTCATGCCCCTTTAATACGCATTGGCGCGGCACCGCCCAGCGCCGCTCAAGCACACATACGAATGAGCGGGGCAAAAACCTGAGTGCATCGGTAAAATATTTTCAAGAAATGAGAGTGGTTCATTGTTAAATGGAAACAGTTCTGCCGGAGCAGGTTTTCGTCGGGGCAGTGGCGATTGGCGAAGCGCATACCACGCGTGTACGTGCGAGCCGATCGCCGCTGATCCCGGCGGAAAGATGCCCGGCCCTTCGGGTTGGCTTAAACGGGCCGTCTGATCGCATGGCCGGCTTGGCCGTATGCTTTGGCTACGACGCGCGCCGGCCATGCGACCATCCGACTCCGTTTGAGCCAACAGAACTGATTCCATTTAACAATGAACCGCTCTAACGGCGGGCGGAAACGAGGGTCAGCAGTGGGGTGTAGTTGGTCAGCGTGATCGGCAGTCCCTGTTCAAGCGTGCGGTCGATACGGGCAATGTCGTTGACGTCGATGATCGCCGTAACGCGGCGATCCGCGAGTGCCTGATCGAGCATGACGAGACGGCCGTCACGCCAGCGGTTGAGCTCCGCCACCACCTCGCCAAGAGGCCGTGACAGGAAAACGAGCTGGCGCTGGCGCCAGCCGAGGCGGCCTTCCGTTTCTTCCCGGATGACACTTCCAAGACTGCCTTTTTCGTACTCCACCGCATCGCCCTCACCGAGATCGAGGCTCTGTGCGCCGACTTCGACCCGAACGTCGTGTTCGGTTACGGCAACGCTCAATCGTTCGGGCGTGATGGAGACGGAATAGGCGGTGCCCAGCGCTGTTGCTTTCAAAGGCCCGGCTCTCACGACAAACGGCCGCCCGGCATTCGGTGTGACGGTAAAATAGGCCTCACCGGTATGGAGAACCACGGAACGCGTGGAGCCATGGAAATCGACAGAGATGGCGCTGCCGGCGGAAAGCAGGGCGGTCGAGCCATCCGACAGCGAGACGGTGCGGATTTCGCCTGTTCCCGTGGAAAAATCGGGCCGCCGCATGCCGGCTGTCCAGCTCGCGCCGATACCTGCCAGCAAAAGCACGCCGCCGGCCGTTTTCAGGAAGGTGCGACGTGTGCCGCCGGCCCGCAGAGGTTCCGGCTCCGCTGCCGCCTGTCCCCACAGGCGTTCGATACGGGCATAGGCCTCGGCATGGCGCTCATCCGCATCCAGCCAATCACGAAAACGGGCATAGTCCGATTGCGATGTCGCTGGATCGAGCAGGCGTGCAAACCAGGTCGCCGCCTCGCGGGCTCCGCTGTCGCCGGTATCGTCCGGCAGGTCCGTATGCGTGCTCTTGCCCATCGTGTTCCCGGGCCTCTTCTCCCGTCATCCCTGTCTTTCATTACGAATGAAGCCGACAAAAACCTTGGTCGGTGACCGATTTTATTCTCAATCGTCCGGATGGCAGGATGAATCCAGCTTTTCGAGCGCCGCCACCATGTGGCTGAACACAGTTTTTGGGGAGATGCCCAGCTTTTCACCGATTTCGACATAGGTCAGTCCATCGATACGCGCCAGCACGAAAACCTGGCGCGCGCGGGCAGGCAAAGCTTCTATGGCCGCCGAAAGTGCCTGCAGTTTTTGCCTGGCGGCGGCGGTATCTTCCGGTGTCGGGGCCTGATCGGCGATAAAATCCAGATGTTCGATGCCCTGCACGAATGGTGCTATACGCTCTCGCCGACGGAAATCGAGGGCCAGGTTTCTGCCTGTGCGCAGTACATAATTTTTCAGATGAGCCGGATCGACAGGCACCGACCGCCTTTCCCAAAGACGGACGAACGTATCCTGGGTGAGATCTTCGGCCGCGGCATGGGAGCGCACCAATCGCGAGATCGTGGAGAGGAGGCGCTTGCGCAAACTAAGGTAAACCGGAAGCAATTCGATGACAGAGACAGCTCGCATGCCAACTCGCTATCATCATGCCTGACAAGTGCCAACTCTCAACCGAGATACATGAATTTAATAATCATGTATTTGAGGCCCGAATGTGACCTTTGTGTCACGGGGAGCCAAGCCGTTTACGAAGGTGGCATTGAAGGTTTTCGAACTTGCGTTTTGACCCTAGAGTGCGATTTGAACACCCTTATGGTTTTCCGTTCCGTTGCTAGTCAGACCGCACTTCAGGGCGAGGTTTTATATTACGTGTCAGCTCATTCGTTCAGCTAACGTTTCAGCGGATATCGTTGATTGCCCGGAGAGAAGCCACGGTTCAAGGTTCATTAACACCTCTACAATTGACTTGAACTGGGAGCGTACTGAAGGTGGGAGCTTGTCAACCCAGCGGACCGCCTCCTGGAATTTCTCACGATTTACGTTCGCCTTCTGAAGGCCTTTGCCGTTTGCGCAAAGGTTCTGGATTGCAGCTTGCAGGCGGTCTATCCCGCGCGCCACTATGGCTTCGAGATTTTGGCCGTTTTCGAATTCATCCCAAACGGCTTCATAGGATTTAGAGAGAGAACCGAACATAGGATTGTTTGCGATTGCGCGCGCCGCATCCCGATCTTTGTGTACTGAGGCTGCTCTCTGTTTTGTGTCCCATGCGGAGACATCCCCGCTTATTATTTCGACAATGTCGTGAATGAGTAGCAGCTTCATAACCCGGTATCGATCCAGGTGTTGCGGCAAGTTTTCCTCCATCAGGTAGAACAAAAGCAAGACGTGCCAGCAATGCTCGGCGGCGTTCTCTTTCCGACTATGGCTTGAAATGTATTCCGCCCTTTCCACATCCTTGAGCCGATCAGCGAAAACCATAAATTTTACAATGTCTTGTGAGATCGTATTCGTCACTCTCCGCACTTTCTAAATGTAATTTTTGGGGCTCTCGGCAGTCGTGATCCCAGACAATAAACGGGCGCCATTTTTTCAAATCGAGAGTTGCGATCAGGTTGAGGGCTTGCCCGCGTTGGCTCGAAAATCTGCGAGAAGGCTGGCCAAATGCCCCTCCAAATCCAGCGATCGCCGTCCATCTTCGCCAAGTGTCAACCCAAATGCAGACGCTTGATAGCGGATCGCAGGATCAGGAAAGGCACCTTCCGCGATTGACGCATCGAATATTTTCGCTACGCGCTCTCCTATCTTTCGGGATAAAGGCCTCCGCAGGTCGTCCAGTTGGATCAGATCGACGCTCTGTTGGTAAGCCTTAACAAGCTCTCGAGTTTGCATCGAGGACCCCAGTTTCGCGTAGAAGGGCAGTTCTAGCCAAGTCTCGTCGATTGGATACCCTAAAGCGACAGCCTGTAACTGCCGTCTCGGGTCCGTTGCTAGCCAGAAGGCAGGATCATAACATGCGTGGTTAGTTTGAGGGATTGTGGAAAAGTCATCGTTCCTCAGGGCAAAAATGGCTGCTCCAATGTAATTGTCTTCACCGGATTGAAACGCATAGCAGTGGCCACCAGCTGCACAATAAGCGGACAAGCGATAGGCCGTGTTGGGCCCGTCAGTCGGATAGTAGGGCTCACCCAGGATCAAACCCTTCGCGGCAGCCAGTTTCTTGTAGTAGAAAGCCCGATTGCCCAGGAAAAGCTCGGGTGCGTTCAGCCCAACGTCAGTGTGATCGATGCCGAGGTGGTCATATCCGTAGAAAACCGGCCCGGACAGGATGTCGAGCCTTGGGTCGGCAAAAGATTCTAGTATGATTTCGCCGTAATTCGAAGCCGTGGCAACGAAGTCCACGTCGGTTGAAAGAAGAACGGGGTCGCTCAAACCGGCCTTGGCCGCAGCCAGTACAACGCCATCGGTCAAAATTCCGCGAATTGTACCTATCGGCGGCCTCGCCGTGAACAGATGGGTGAGAATGGTCACTCTGCCGCTGTGGGGAGATCCGCCGCAAAGCCGTGTTTCGAGTTCTGTCGCCGCCGCCTCACAATCGGTGAGCGAAAAGCCAGGGCCCGAGGCGTTGACGTAGATGACCGTGTGTCCACCGCATTTCGCAATGAGATCAACTATGCCGTCAAGGTTATAGAGCGTGGTAGGTTCGCTCGCGTGGCACAGAATACAACAAATGATCTTGGTGTTGCTATCCAGATAAAGTCGGTCGGCAACCGAACGTATCGCGGACAGATCATCTTCTCCGCGTTGCAGCAATACTCTATCATTATAACCGGTGGCCTCTTGTGCAAAATCCAGAGGTAGGCCCTGATCCCCCCTCCTGATTGAGGTGTTATATTCCCAGAGGCCCCTAATTTTCCCGTCTTGCTGTTTCATTTCAGCTAGGCTTCTCGGTGCCGAGAAGCGGGCAACAGTCTGTTGTTCTGATGTCATGTCTTAACTCTTTATCTCACTCAATTTTATGGTGTGACCAATCAGGCGCTCACCTTGGTTGGCTTGAGCGCAGCGATGTTCGTTCGGTCGAGATAGAAAAGCAGGAACGCACCAGCTATCCCGATTATTCCCGCCACCATCGAGATGTCTTGATAGCTTAGCATTGAACTCAGCGTTGCAAACGAAAGTGATGAACAGGTTACGCCGACAAAGTTTGAAACCGTGATCAACGAGCTGGCGGCACCGGGTTTGTGGGCCATGAGATCCTGCAAGTAACCGATGCTTATGCTGACGATGACAGCATTCCCGAAAGCCCCTGGGATCAGCAGCAGGTAGATGACTAATATGTCTGACGAATAGCCCAGCAGGATCACGAAGATACCGAAGACGACCGCGCCGACGACGATCAAATCAGACTTGATCATTCGCGTGAGCAGCCCGCTTGCGATTATGATGAAAGGGATTTCGAGGAGCGCGAGCGCCCCTTGGAATATGCCTACATCCACGTCCGATCCATCATTGGTAGACACGATGATAAGGCCGTAGATGGTCATGAATAGAAACTGGGATCCGAAGATCAAGCCGAATGCCATTACTCGCGCAATGATGAATATTTGTGATATTTCGGCAAATCCCGAAAGTATGCTGGCGCTTTCTTTGCCATGGGATGGTGGCGCCATGGCACGTTGCAGATCAGGTTTGAGCAACACGACCAATGCAAAAGCCGTGAAGCAAATAGCTGAGGCGACGGCATAGACGCCGGGTATGGGCATACCAAGCGCGAGGGCAAGCGATATGATCGGTGGTACTGCTACCCAGGAGAGCGCCAGTATTGATCTGACACCGGCAATCGCCTGATCCGCTGACGCTCCCAGTTCGTCTGACACCACCCTGGCAGCGGCAAATAACTGACTATACACCGTCAGCATCGGGGGAATGAGAAAGAGCCCGGAAAGCACAAAAACCAGCGGAACAGGAAGGACGAATATCAATAGCTGACCAAAGCAACCACAGGCCAACGAAAACAGGACAAACTGCTTTCGCAAGTGTTTCTGATCCGCCATGATGCCGGCTACGATCGAGAATACCACCGAAATGGCAGCGGTCAGGAGCAGTAACGCGCCGTAGGCGGTCTCATCCAGGCCAATCTCACGTATCGCGACAATCGCCTGATAGGGCGCAACGCTCGAGAGCGAGGCGCTGGAGAGAAGTAAGGTAAGCGCGATTGCACGCAGCGAGGGGGTGCAAAAAACCAAGAGCATCGGTTTCAGCATAATATGTCCTTGGGTTTTTATAATGCTCTGGTTCGTCGGGCAACGAACCAATACTGTGCACGGTTGATCGCAAGCGCAGGGCGCCTATTCGATCTCGGTGTACTTGACCGCTTTCCCATAGACCTTGTCCGCGGGGTATTTCGCGATGTTCAAAGCTAGTTTTTCGCGCGCAGCGTGCATGATGTCGATGCCACAGCAGTCGGACAGCCTTAGGAGGTAGTTTAAAATATCTGCAATCTCATGGGAGAATTGTTGTCTGAAGTTTTCATCCTCCATCTTGGCACGCGCCTCTTCCGGCGACTTCCATTGGATCATTTCAGTGAGCTCTCCGACCTCGCCCACTAATGCAAGCGTGAGATTGACGGGGTTCTGAAACTCGGACCAGCCGCGCTCTTTGACGAAAGCAGACAGGTCCTGTTGATATTCCTTGATTGACATTTTTCCTCCTGCAAACACACGAATTCACTCAATATTCCGCTCTGGGTCTCGTAAACATGTCCTGCTCACGCACTTGGCAAGCACATGGCAGGCCCTGCGCAACCAACGCGGCCACGCGATGCCTTCTTCAGATCCTCAAGCTCCATTGAGCCGATACTTTGTCGGGTTTGTGTGCGCCCGGCAGGAGACCATCGAGACGCCAGCCAGCCTGCTGCATGGCGCCAACGGAAGAGACCGAAACGTCCTGATGGGTGTATAGCTTGTGGCCATAACCTTTATAGAGCGCAGGAAGACGATCCACTAACGCTGAGAACGAACTCTGTGAGTCACCGCAAAGGGGGAGCACTTTAACAGGGCCTCCCTTTTTGGCGGATGCAGATGCAATACCTCGAACGGTGTCGGTTTGATCGACAAGCAGATGAAATACGTCAAAGTTCGTCCTAGCAATCGGTCTGTCCATGCTGGCGATTAGGTGCTGTGCTTCACTATGTGCCGCAAAGTGGAAGGGGGAGTAGCTTTTTAGAAACGCATCGACTTGGTCGAAGTCATTGGCCCCATATTGTCTTATGGTCCAGCCGCTCGCGTCCTCTCCGTGGACCAATCTGTAGTAAAGCATAAGCTCGCGGGTCCCGGGTTTGTAGTGGTCGCGCGACTCTCCTGCCTGCACAAAGCCAGCCTTCTGGAAGAACCCCAACGCTGATTGGTTTGCAGCGGAGACTGTGCAATACAGCTTTCTTGCTCCGCGCTGGCGACTGTGTTCAACCGCCTTTCTGAGCAAGAGCGACCCTATCCCTCCAAAAGACCGGCCCTTCGGAGATACAATCAGCGGGCTGATTTTAATGGTGTTCTGGCGCTTCTCCGTAAGATGCAAAACACCCAGAAGCTCTTCCTCCGCTCCCGCCCGACGCACAGCAACAAACGTCCTTTGGTAGGCAGAGAACTGATTTACTGAATCGCGTCCGCCTGCCAGATGCGTATCGAGGATGCGATCTACGTGAACCCTGTGGTCTCCATCGTAGAAATGATCAAGAGCCTCGATGAAAAGCTCGTATAGGAAAAGACGATCTGTTGCGACTGCGTCGCGAACAGAAATTTCTTTTGCAAAAGCGATATCAAGTTCTTTGTCCCGAAACATGAAAAAACTCCTCCCAAAGTATAGACATTCTCAGGTTAGGCGGTGGATAAGGTGGAAATGATGTCGTCGGCGATCTGGGCCGCACCGGCCTTCGTGACGTGCAGCTCCTTGGGGAGCTGGGGTTTCGAAATGAGTTCGCTTTCAACGATCTCGCAAAAACCTCCAATAAACATGGGGTCCCGCAGCAGCGTCTCATTCAATCGTCCGATCGCCGCCACGCCTTCGTGTTCAGGAAGAAATGCTGCGATACCCTGATACGCCTCATTTAAGAACTTCCAGGAGTCAGACACCTCTTGCCCATAGTTTTGGACGAGGTTCCGCACAGTGAGAACTTGCGAGTAGTTCTGTGCGATAAGCGGAATGCAGGGGCGTCGGAGGTTTGCAATCTCGATTACCGTTGTGGGGCCGGTGAGGGTCATCACACAATTCGCTTGCTTATAGAGACCGATGACATTCGCTTGCGAAACGGTTTGAAGCGGCAACCCTTGCAGCTCGTGATTGAACCGCTCTCTGCCATACTTGCTGATCAGAACAGTATAACTGCCTGAGACGGATTGAATGATTTTGGCCAATGTCTTTGCATAGAGAGAGGAGGTGTCACTTGAGAATGGCACATACATCCCCCCTAGGTGCACGATTGTCTCGTAACTCGCGGCTGCCGCTTCACCCTCCAGCTGCAAGATTGGTTCAATTTTGCGCAAATTTGCAATGTCGAGTGTTTTGAGGTTCTCAAAGGCCCCGAGAATGTTGAGGGCGTAGTATCTTTTTGCGGAACGTAGCGCATTGTGGAGGTCGCGTTCCCGCCACATGAAGCCGAGACCATCAACGAAGAAAATGTCGCAGTACTTGGAAACATGTTCACAGATGGCCCCATCATCCGCAGCAATGATGAAGCCGTCTAATGCGGAGCAGAATTTCGCATAGTCGGCCTCGGATTGATCATGAATCCGATAGCCAATGCCTGGGATTAGCGGGAGCTCCTTTTCGAAGTATTCTTGGGAAACGCCGCGGCAAAAAACATCCCAGGTTATCGAGGCCCGCTTTTCGAGCTCTTTGATTATTCCCAGTGCTTTGCTAGTCGGGCCGTAACCAAAATTGATTGCACTAATTCCAAGATGAATTCGTTTTTTTTCCATAAAATTCAATGGCATATTCACATCCATCATTGCAAAACGCAATTCACGCGTTGATTAAATGTGACATTATGTCGTGTATTTTACAAGATGATTTCAACGATTGGTAGCGACATTCCTGCAGATTTAAAATTCCAGGTTTCAGAATCTGTTGTTTGATGCGTCGCTCGACAGCGCGATTCAAACCAAATGGTCATGTCGCCGGGCAAAGTTTAGGGTGTTCCGCAGCAGGTGATGTCTGCGACTGGACACGAACAGGCTGAAGGTTTTGCCGGCTTACATCGTCAAGCGATTGCTTTGGTCGGCCTCAAGAGCAGAACGGAAGGCTCTCGAAAGCCTAATAGAACATTCGACGAAACGGCAATATCGCCGCGCCCATGGCGGCTGCATCGCTGGAAATTTCCGACACGATCAGTTTTGGACCGCCTCGATGCACGCCGTAACGCGGACGGTCATAAATCTTCGTTCGCTCGATCAGCATCGACGCCAACGTTGGCGGGATCTGGCCTCCGAAAACGATGGCCTGAGGGTCCAGCGTGGCGCGGATGGCATTGACCAGTCGAATATAGGGGAGTGTCACTTCGTCCAGCCATTCCGGCACCCCCGGCCAATCGCGATTGAAATTACGGCGCATGTAATTGATCGAGGGGACATCGATGCCATTCAGGTTTAACCGGTCGATCAGATGTTGCAGGGCAGGGCGCCTGTCTGTCTCGATCTCATCATATAGGCCAGAAAATTCGCCGGCATTCCCGTTGCCGCCATGAAGAAGTTCGCCATCGATGATCACGCCGCCGCCAAAGCCGTAGTTGAAGCTGAGATAGGCGAAATGTCGGATAAAGCGGCCAATTCCGAACATTGATTCTGCTATGGCACCTGATTTGCCGCCATTGATCACCCATGCCGGCCGGTCAAAAAGGTCGGTGATGATCGGTCCGAGTTCGATCATCGACCATTCGTGAAGTGGCAGCGGCGCATTGTGGCGCGTTCCATCGACATGATAGCCGGCAATTGCGAAGCCGATGCCGAAGAAGTCTTTTTCGGCGAGATCATTCTGCCTTTGAAGTTCGATGACCTGCTGTTTCACCAATTGAAGTGCCTGATGCATCGTCAATTCACGCAACGCAACTTCCCGTTCGCCAAGAATTCTGCCGGCCAGGTCAGTAATGCAGATGCCGATAATGTCGGTATTGACCGAGATGCCGCAGGCATAGGCATAACCGCCATTCAGGTTCAGCATCGGGCTTGGCTGGCCACGCCCCAAGCCGGGTTTGGCGGAGCCCAACAGGATGACGCCGCGTTCGGCAAGGTGGTCGAGAATGCGGTGCACCGATTGCTGTGTCAGGTCGGTGTGTCCGGTGATCTCGGAGCGCGAAATGCCGGGGTTGCGCCATATCAGCTGCAGCAGCTTGCGCTCGTTGGACGAAACGACTGCCGTTTCGTTCTCTCGTAGAAAGCGTGGAGCAACCAATGCTTCCGGCACGTAAATATCTGACACGCCACAATACCTTACTGCAAAAGTGTAATAATCACATCATTCACGTTGCAACTTACGCCTGCTTATCCGTGAGTATCTGTGATTTCAAGCCGCTTTCATCGTCATGTAAATGTTACACACAAAGTGTAGTAAGCCGCCGTCAGAGGCCGGGCGAGGCCCGTTCCATCCGAAAAGGCAAGGGCGATGATGAACAAATTTACCTTGGCGGCCGTAGCCGCCATGATGGCGGGCACAGGTTCCGCGCAGGCCACCAATATCGAATTCTGGTACGGCAATACCGGCAATGTCGAAGTGGCCATCAAGGCGCAATGCGATGCCTTCAATGCCTCGCAGAGTGAACACAAGGTCAACTGCGTTGGTCAGGGGTCCTACGAAGTCTCTATGCAGAAGGCGATTGCCGCCTACCGCGCCAAGAACCACCCGGTTCTCATCCAGTTTTTTGATGCCGGCACGCTCGACCTGATGCTGTCCGGCGCCGTCGAGCCGGTTCAGGATCTGATGCCTGAGGTGAAATGGGACAGCTATATTGCCGGTGCCCGCGCCTATTACGAAACCTCCAAGGGCAAGCTGTTTGCGCAGCCCTACAATTCCTCGACGCTTCTGTTCTACACCAACAAGACCGAGCTTGAAAAAGCCGGGATCTCTGAGACGCCGACAAGCTGGGAAGGCATTATCGAAGCTGCCCGCAAGCTGAAGGCTGCCGGTCATGCCTGCCCGTTCGTCACCGATGGCGATACCTGGCGTATTCTCGAGCAGTTCTCGGCCCGTCACGGCCTGCCGATCGCCACCAAGCATAACGGTTATGACGGTCTCGACGCCGAATACGTCATCAATTCCACCTTCGCAGCAAAGCACCTGGCCAACCTCGTCGAATGGCGCAAGGAAGGTCTCGTTCGTCTCGCTGCAGACACCAAGGCTGGCAATTACACCGCTGCCTTCAATGCTGGCGAATGCGCGATGATGGAACAGTCTTCCGGTTCCTACGCCGCTGCCGCCAAGGCTTTTGAAGGCAAATACGAGCTGACCGTTGCTATGGCGCCGATGTACAAGGATTACACCCGCCACAACACCTTTGTCGGCGGCGCGTCCATCTACGTCATGAAGGGCCACAAGCAGCCTGAGATCGAAGCTGCCAAGGCTTTCCTCGATTTCCTGCGCAAGCCGGAACAGCAGATGTCGTTTACCGCCGCGACCGGTTACGTGCCTGTCACGACCGACGTTCTCGATGTAATCGCCAAGAGCGACGAGGCGAATTCGCCAAAGTATGCCACGGCCAAGGTCGGCGTCGAATCCATGAACCAGCCGGCTACTGCCGATACGCGCGGCGTCCGCCTCGGTTTCTACGTGCAGTTCCGCGAAGTTTTCATGGAAGAAACCCAAAAAGCCTTTGCCGGGCAGCAGACCATGCAGGTTGCGCTCGACAACACCAAGAAGCGCGGCGACCAGCTGCTGCGCCGTTTCGAGCAGACCTACAAGGGCAAGCAGCTTCCCTGATCCACATCTCGTGATCCTCGCAGCATGGGGCGGTCTCCGCCCTATGCCTCCTCTTGTTCGGAACTGTCTCCATGTCGTCGGAATCCTCCCTGTTCAGCAACCGCTGGCTGCCGGCTCTTTTGCTGGCGCCGCTGATGTTGCTGATCGTGCTGTTCTTTTATGTGCCGGTCTTCCAGGCATTCTACTGGTCGCTTTTCCTCGAGCAGCCGTTTGGCGGCGGTTCGGAATTCGTCGGCCTTCAAAATTTCCAGCGTGTCCTTTCCGATGCGGAATTCTGGGCGGCGACCGGTCGCACGGTCATCTTCATGCTGACGGCATCCTCGCTTGCGGTCGTCGTGCCGCTGATGCTGGCGATCGCCGCCGATCGCAAGATCGGCATGTCCTATCCGGCCCGCAACATTCTGGTCTGGCCGAAGGGCATTGCCGGCGCGTCGATCGGTGTTGTTTTCGCCTTCATCTTCAACCCGTTCGTAGGACTGATGGGGCCGCTCAATGCGCTGTTCCCCGGCCTGTGGAACCCGGGCATTGATGGCACGGATGCGTTCATCACGCTGGTGGCGGCGCATGTCTGGAGCGGCATTCCGTTCAATTTCGTCATTCTGCTGGCCGGCCTGCGGTCGATCCCGCCGACCATGTACCAGGCCGCCGCCATGGATGGGGCAGGTCCCTGGCGCCGCATTTTCGATGTGCAGCTGCCGCTGATCATGCCGCAGCTGTTCCTGACCTTCGTGCTGGAATTCACCGAAAGCATCACCTCGGTTTTCGCACTGATCGACACTATTACCGGCGGTGGTCCGGGCGGCTCGACCACGCTGCTCGTCTACAAGATCTATGTCGATGGTTTCCGCGGTTTCGATCTTTCCGGCGCCTCCACCCAGACGGCCATTCTGATGGTCTTCGTCCTTCTTCTCGCAGCCTGCCAGTTCTATTTCATCGGCCGGCGCATCAATTACGAGCGCTGAGCCATGGTCGAAAACGCACGTTCTATCAATATCGTCGCCAGCATCCTGCTCGCCATCGGCATTCTCTATATCGTCGGGCCGCTGTACCTGACGCTCTCCACCGCATCGCAGTCCTATGAATACATGCTGCGCAACGGTCTGGCCTGGGTGCCGGGCACGGAACTGTTTGCCAATATGGGCAAGGTCATTCACGATACGCGCATCCCGATCCAGATGCTCAACAGCATGATCGTGGCCTTCTCCAATGCGCTCGCCACTTGCATCCTGTCCTTCCTGTCGGCCTATGCGATCGTTTATTTCCGCATTCGCTGGGCGGGCGTGGCCTTCGCGCTGATCCTCGCCACCATCATGCTGCCGCTCGATATTCGCGTCATCACGACCTATCAGGTGGCGTCCAACATTTTTTCGCCGCTGAATGCCGTGCTCGATTTCACCGGCCTCAACAGCCTGATTGAGATGATGTTCGGCGCGCCTGTTCAGCTCGAACTCAGCGTGCTCGACACCCATTTCGGCCTCATCGCGCCGCTTGTGGCGCATGGCACCGGCAC
>Ga0075364_10000972_pt1 | contig 15109 bp, 14 predicted proteins | sample EndMetdeltDD1764_FD_71517 | JGI IMG/M metagenome (GOLD analysis project Ga0075364, IMG submission 71517) | Populus endosphere microbial communities from Tennessee, USA - Endosphere MetaG P. deltoides DD176-4 | ecosystem: Host-associated > Plants > Roots > Endosphere | place: USA: Tennessee...
CCGTCGTAGCCGCGGGGCGGCTTGTCGCTGCCGCCGTAGCCGCGCAGGTCGACCGCCACGACCCTGGCTCCGGTCAAGCCGCGCAACTGGTGACGCCAGGACCACCAGAACGAGCCGAAGCCGTGCAGCAGGATCACCAGCGGCCGATCCGTGGGTGGCGGGGCCTTGGCAGGAGCGTCCGCCTCCACGACGTGAAAGCGAATCCCGTTGGCGTGCACCTCGAGATGACGCCAGGGACCGTCGATCCGCACCACCGACGGGTCGGGTGGGGCCACTACCAACCCGACGGATCGGCGGTCAAGTCTCGTGAGCCCTTGCCGTTCGGCGACGTGAGCGCCTTGTCCTTGTCGTGCCCGGGCGTGAGCGCCTCGCGTGTTTCCTTTACCGACTCGATGGTCTGCTGTGGCCCGCGGATCCGTCGCACCTTGAGGTAGCCGAACAGCGCCAGCACCGCGGTGGTCAACACCATGATCCCGAACACGATCAGGAACGCCACCCACCGCCACAGCCAGGTGTCGAGCAGTTCGGCGACGAAGAAGAAGAAAAAGAAGGTGGAGTAGAACAGCACCACCAGCGCCAGGATGAAGAAAACGCTGCCGGTGAGGCCCTTCTTGACGTCGCGGGTGATCTCGGCCTTGGCCAATTCGACCTCGGCCCGCACCAGCGTCGACACCTGCGTCGTCGCGTCCTTGACGAGGTCACCGATGGACGGGTCGACCTTGGGCGCATGCGGATCGACCAGCGGTATCGAGGTCACGGTGGTCGGCACGCCATCCCTGCGATCGCTCACGAAACACTTCCTCCCCGCATCCAGTGACAGTCGCGGTTCATGTTGCCACGTGACGTCCATCGAAACGATCCGGGCCGACGATAGACTGGCCGGACCTGATGGTCGGGCCGCACGTCGATGGGGGATAGATACTTGAGGACCAGCGTCCGCTGCCTGACCGTTCCCGCGGTTTTCGCGGCCTTGGCCGTCCTTCTACTGCCTGCCGCCCCCGCCTATGCCGACGGCCCGGTCCCGCTGGGCGGTGGTTCTGGCATCGTGGTCGAGGGCGACACCATGTGCACGCTGACCGCGATCGGTAACGACAACCGCGGCAATCTGATCGGCTTCACCTCGGCGCACTGTGGCGGACCGGGCGAACGGGTGGCCGCCGAAGGCGCCGAGGCCGCCGGGTTTCTCGGCACGATGGTCGCAGGCAACGACGCCCTCGACTACGCGGTGATTCAGTTCGACCCGCAGAAGGTGCAACCGGTCAACAACGTCAAGGGATTCGAGATCGACGGCCTCGGCCCCGATCCGGCCTTTGGCGACATCGCCTGCAAGCTGGGCCGCACCACCGGCTACTCCTGCGGCGTCACATGGGGCCCAGGTGAGCAACCCGGCACCATCGTCAACCAGGTGTGCGGACAGCCGGGCGATTCCGGCGCGCCGGTGACCGTCAACAACCGGCTGGTCGGCATGATCCATGGCGCGTTCTCCGAGGAACTGCCCACCTGCGTCGTCAAGTACATCCCGCTGCACACCCCGGCGGTGACCATGTCCTTCAACACCCAGCTCGCCGACATCACCGCCAAGGGCCGACCGGGTTCGGGCTTCGTCCCGGTCGGCGCGCCCGCGGCCTAACCGATTACTTGCTGGCGCGGATCGCCTCGAACACGCTGGGATCCAACAGTGTTGACGTGTCGCCGAGTTCGCGGCCTTCGGCGACATCACGCAGCAGCCGGCGCATGATCTTGCCGCTGCGGGTCTTGGGCAGCTCCGGCACCACGTGAATCTCGCGGGGCCGCGCGATCGGCGAAATCTCCTTGGCCACCTCCGCGCGCAGCTCGTCGACCATGTCAGCGCCGTTGTCTTTGGCGCGGGACTCGAGGATGACGAACGCGATGATCGCCTGGCCCGTGGTGTCGTCGGTGGCGCCGACCACCGCGGCCTCGGCCACATGCGAATGCCCAACTAGTGCGGACTCGACCTCTGCGGTCGAAATCCGGTGGCCGGAAACGTTCATCACGTCGTCGATGCGGCCCAGCACCCAGATGTTGCCGTCATCGTCGTAACGCGCGCCATCGCCGGCGAAGTACCAGCCTTGCTCGGCGAACCGCGACCAGTACGTCTCCTTGTACCGCTCGGGGTCGCCCCAGATGCCACGCAGCATCGACGGCCACGGCTGGTCCAGCACGAGATAACCCTGCGTGTGCTCGCCGAATTCGTGGCTGCGCGCGATGGTGTTGCCGTGGTCGTCGACGATGCGTGCGGAGATGCCAGGAAGTGGTTGGGTGGCCGAGCCAGGCACCGCGTTGGTGACGCCCGGCAGCGGGGAGATCATGGCCGCACCGGTCTCGGTCTGCCACCAGGTGTCGACGATCGGAGTCCTGTTGCCGCCGAACGCATCCCGGTACCAGCGCCAGGCCTCCGGATTGATCGGCTCACCAACAGTGCCCAGCAGCCGCAGGCTGGACAAGTCGTGGGAGTCGGGAATCTGGCGTCCCCACTTCATGAACGTGCGGATCAGCGTCGGCGCAGTGTAATAGATTGTCACGCCGTACTTTTCGATCACCTGGAAATGGCGATGCTCGTCCGGCGAGGCCGGCGTGCCTTCATAGACCACCTGCGTGGCACCGTTCGACAGCGGGCCGTAGGTGATGTACGTGTGCCCGGTGACCCAGCCGATATCGGCCGTGCACCAGTACACATCGGTCTCCGGTTTGATGTCGAAGACGTTGCGATGCGTGTAGGACGCCTGCGTTAGATACCCACCGGACGTGTGCATGATGCCCTTCGGCTTGCCGGTGGTTCCGGATGTGTACAGGAGAAACAGCGGATGTTCGGAGTCGAACGCCTGTGGGGTGTGCTCGGGGGACGCCTTCTCGACGGTGTCGTGCCACCACAGGTCGCGGCCATCGGTCCACGGTGTTTCAATTCCGGTGCGTCGCACCACGAGTACGTGCTCCACCGACTTCTGGCCCTCTACGGCTTCGTCGACGGCCTCCTTCAGCGACACCGCCTTGCCGCGTCGGTACTGGCCGTCGGTGGTGATGACGAGCTTCGCCTCGGCATCCTCGATGCGGGCTTTCAGCGCCGAGGCCGAGAACCCGGCGAACACCACGCTGTGCATCACGCCGAGCCGCGCGCACGCCAGCATTGCGACGATCGCCTCCGGCACCATCGGCATGTAGATCGCCACGCGGTCACCCGCCTTGACGCCGAGATCGGTCAGCGCATTGGCGGCCCTGCACACCTCGGCCAGCAGTTCGGAGTAGGTGAGGGTCCGGCTGTCACCGACCGGCTCACCCTCCCAGTGGATCGCCACCCGATCGCCGTTACCGGCCTCGACGTGGCGGTCGACGCAGTTGTAGGCGACGTTGAGCTTGCCGCCGACGAACCACTTCGCGAACGGCGCCTCCGACCAGTCCAATACCTCGTCGAACGGTGTCTCCCAGGACAACCGGTTGGCCTGCTCCGCCCAGAACGCCAGCCGATCCGCCTCAGCCTCGCGGTACAGCTCCTCGGTGGCGTTGGCCTGCGCGGCGAACTCCGGGGCAGGCGAGTAGACGGACTGAACTTCGGTGTGCGAGTCAGACATGTCTGTGAGCGTAGTCACCGAAGGTTGCATCGACGTTGGCATCTCACAGCGCGCGCGGACAATGACTGCTATGAGCGTCACGTCGAAGATCGCGGGCGCGTTCGGCATGACCGAGGAAACGTGGAAGCGCCATGCCAACCCGTGGAGCGTTTGGACGAGGTTCGCCGCGATCCCGCTGATGATTCTGGCGATCTGGAGCCGGGTGTGGCTGGGCTGGTGGTCCCTGGTGCCGATCGCTGTCGTCATGGTGTGGCTATGGCTGAACCCGCGCGTCTTCGCTCCGGTGGAAACGCCGACGAGCTGGGCGGCCAAGGGCATTTACGGCGAGAAACTGTGGCTGAAGGAGCGTGATCGGGTGCCACCCGATCATCTGAGGGTGCTGCGACTGCTGGTGCCGGTGGGTGCGGCCGGCTTCGTACTGCTGGTCTATGGCCTCGTAAGGCTGGAGGTCTGGCCGACCGTCTTCGGTGCCAGCCTGATCGTGCTGGCTCAGCTCTGGCGGATCGACAGGCTGGTCGTGTTCTACGAGGGCACGCGCTAGCGTGTGCTGCCGTGACGAACGCGGCTGACCCGCTTGCCCCGTTGGCCGAGTTGCCAGGCGTGGCGGCGGCCGGCGAGGAAGCTCGTGAGGCACTCGGCCGCGCGCATCGCCATCGCGCCAATCTGCGGGGATGGCCGGCGACGGCGGCCGAGGCCTCGCTGCGGGCGGCGCGGGCGTCGTCCGTCCTGGACGGCGGCTCGTTGCAGCTGTCGGACGGCGACACGCCAGACCCCGTACTTGCCGGTGCTCTGCGGGTGTCGGAGGCGTTGGAGGGCGGGGCGACGTCGTTGGTCGGGGTATGGCAGCGGGCGCCGCTTCAGGCTGTCGCGAGATTGCACGCGCTGGCGGCGGCCGACCTTGCCGAAGACGACCGGCTGGGCCGTCCGCGCAGCGACGTCGACGTCGGCCGAAGGCTGGCACTGCTGGCCGACATCGTCACCGGTGGGACCCGAGTGCCCGCGCCGGTGCTCGCCGCCGTCGTGCACGGCGAGCTCCTGACGCTGGAGCCGTTCGGTACCGCCGACGGTGTTGTGGCCAGGGCGGTGTCGCGGCTGGTGACCATCGCCAGTGGTCTGGACCCGCACGGCCTCGGCGTGCCGGAGGTGTACTGGATGCGGCACTCGGGCGACTACCGGGCCGCGGCGCGGGGGTTCTCCTCGGGCACACCCGACGGCCTGGCGGCGTGGCTGGTGTTGAGCGCCAGGGCTATACACGCGGGCGCACGAGAAGCGTTGTCCATCGCGCAGGCCGCGTCCTCCTGACCGCGGGATGCCAGCAACGCGAAGCGGGCGACGCTCCGAAATAATTCGGCTCGCCGCCCGCTAGCACGGACTCCGGTTACCAAGCGTGCTTTGTGGGTTGCGTGGGTGACCTCGGCGTCTTTGCGATGCGCCCCGGCTGCAACCCCACCCAAGGAGTCGTCGATGCCGTCCGCTCTTCGCAATTACGCAGGCCCGCAACACTCTTGCCTATTCCGCGGCGTGTGCTCCGCGTGGGTGCCGGGATCCGTGCTGGGTAGCCTGACTTCGGGAGGTCGAGCCTTCTCTTCCGGCTCGGTCTTGGCCTAACCAGGCTTCCGTGCTTCCCTTTGTACTCCGTGACCCCGGTCACATCAAGGCCCAATTGCGGGCGACTCGCGATCGTTACACGGTGGCGCCAGCTACTACGCGGAGTAGCTATCAAAATGCGAAGCGTCGCAGCAGCGAGTACGTCAGCGCGCCCGCGGCCAAGGCGCTCACCCCAACGGCCGCGGTGGTTGCGACTGCGGCGCCCGACGGGGCGGGGATGCGGTCGCGCAGGGACACCGGCTTGGAGAAGGTGAGCACCGGCCAACCCCGCGCCGCGGCTTCTTTGCGTAGTGCGCGATCGGGGTTCACCACGGTGGGATGGCCGACGGCTGCGAGCATCGGCAGGTCGGTGATCGAGTCGGAGTACGCGTAGCAATGCTCGAGTGCGTAGCCCTCTCGGGCGGCGAGCTGACGGATCGCTTCGACCTTGCCGTCGCCGTAGCAGTAGAAGGCGATCTCGCCGGTGTAGCGGCCGTCCTCGACGACCATCCTGGTGGCCATCGCGTGGGTGGCGCCCAGTGCGCGGGCGATCGGCGCGACGATCTCCTCGCCAGACGCGGAAACCACGACCACGTCGCGGCCGCAGATCTTGTGGTCGGCGATCAACTCGGCGGCTTCGGCGAACACCAGCGGGTTGACGATGTCGTGCAGCGTCTCGCCGACGATCGACTTCACCTGGGCGACGTCCCACCCGGCGCACATGTTCGCGATGTAGGACCGCATCCGGTCCATCTGATCGTGATCGGCACCCGACATCAGGAACAGGAACTGTGCGTAGGTCGACTTGAGCACCGCGCGCCGATTGATTAGCCCTTGATCGAAGAAAGGTTTGCTGAAAGCTAATGTGCTCGATTTGGCGATGACGGTTTTATCAAGATCGAAGAAGGCGGCGGTCCGAACGGGCCTCCCGGACGGCGTCTCGGTTTGCGGCGCAATGAACTCTCCGGCCGCCGGCTCGGATGCGGTCACGCGCCCAGCATAAGGGCCGGTGCGTGACAAGAGACGACAGAGTGTACAAATTGGCAGTTCACGACAGGTGCCGGTGACTGCAATCTTTCCTGCTATCCGGTGCTTTCTCCGGCAAGCAGTACTTGCGCCCATCCGCAGTGCCGTGTGTATAGTGAGCATTACTCGGCTTATGCCGGGTGTGCATCAGCCCGACCCCCCGGGGCTGATACACGACGACCTCCGCCTCCTCCCCCCCTGGCGGGGGTCGTCCCTTTTCACGGACTTTCTTTCGCATTGCGGATTTGTCAGCCCATCTCCATTAGTTGCGGAACGCGATTTTCATTGCGGACATACCGCAGGGTTTGTCTGGTTTCTCCACAGATTCGCATTCGTCCACAGACGCCGTAGCGGCGATGGTGCTGTGTCGTCACCCGGCTGCAAGCTGAGGTCATGACCGCAAGCAACGGGATTTTGGCGCTGGTCGGCGACCCCGCAATTCGAGACGACGTAGACCGCGTTGCGGCGGCCGCCGGGCTGCCGGTTGTCCACGCATCCGACCCGTCCAGCCGCAAGGTATGGACAGCCGCAGCGGCCGTGCTGCTCGATGTGGGCGCAGCGTTACGCTGCGCCCACCGGGCGTTGCCGCCGCGCGGTCGCGTCGTTCTGCTGATGCGTTCCGAGCCCCGGGCCGCCGACTTTCAGGCCGCAATCGCGGTGGGAGCCCAGCACGTCATCACCCTGCCCGAGCAGGACGGCGCGTTGATGGCCGAGCTGTCCGACGCCGCCGAGGCGTCGCGCGACACGGGGCTGCGCGGCGCGGTCGTCGGCGTGATCGCCGGCCGGGGCGGGGCAGGCGCCTCGGTTTTCGCGACCGCATTGGCGCAGACGGCACCCGACGCGCTGCTCATCGACGCGGATCCGTGGGGCGGCGGCATCGATCTGGTTCTTGGCAGCGAAGGCGAGACCGGCCTGCGCTGGCCCGATCTCGCGGTGCAAGGCGGTCGGCTCAGTTACTCCGCTTTGCGCGAAGCGTTGCCGCAACGGCGTGGCGTGAGTGTGTTGTCGGGAGGTCGCACCGGCAGCGACATCGACGCCGCGCCGCTGGGCGCGGTGATCGACGCAGGAAGCCGCGGCGGCGCGACGGTGATCTGCGACCTGCCTCGGCGATCGACCGGCGCGGTGGAGACGGTGCTCGATGCGGCCGACCTCGTCGTCGTGATGGCTCCTGCCGACGTTCGGTCGTGCGCCGCCGCCGCGGCGATCGTGCCGTGGGTGTCGGCGGTCAATCCCAATGCCGGCGTGGTGGTGCGGGGCCCTTCGCCGGGTGGCCTGAGGTCAGCTGACGTCGCCACGATCGTCGGACTGCCGTTGCTGGCGGCGATGCGTGCGCAGCCGGGTGTGGCCGATGCTCTCGAGCGCGGTGGATTGCGACTGCGGCATCGATCGCCGCTCGCGGCCGCGGCGCGGCGCGTCCTGGCTGTGCTGCACCAGCATCAGGCGCCTGCCTGATGAGCGCCTCTTTGATAGACCGGGTTCGCGAGCGACTGGCAGTCGAGTCGGGCCCGTTGCGACCCAACGTGGTGGCCGCCGCGATCCGGGCGGAATCCGGTGGCGTGCTCGGCGACACTGAGGTGCTGAGCAGTCTGCGGGTGCTGCAGACAGAACTGACCGGGGCGGGCATTCTGGAGTCGCTGTTGTGCGCCGACGACATCACCGACGTGCTGGTCACCGCGCCCGACGCAGTGTGGATCGACGATGGAAACGGCTTGCGCCGCACCTCAATTCGATTCGCTGACGACGCGGCGGTGCGCAGACTGGCGCAGCGACTGGCACTGTCGGCGGGGCGGCGCCTCGATGAGGCACAGCCGTGGGTCGACGGCCAGTTGACGGGCCTGGGAACGGGCCAGTTCAACGTCCGGCTGCACGCGGTGCTCCCGCCGATCGCCGCGGGCGGCACCTGCCTGTCGCTGCGCGTGCTGCGGCCTGCCACCCAGGATCTGGCGGCGCTGGCGCGTTCGGGCACCATCGCGCCGCAAGCAGCCGCGCTGCTCGACGACATCATCGGCGCGCGGCTGGCGTTCCTCATTTCCGGCGGGACGGGCGCGGGCAAGACGACCCTGTTGTCCGCGATCTTGGGCGCCGTCGCCGCCGACGAACGCATCGTCTGCGTTGAGGACGCGGCCGAACTCGCACCGGCGCATCCGCATTTGGTCAAGCTCGTCGCGCGTTGCGCCAACGTCGAAGGCGTCGGCGAGGTGACGGTTCGCGATCTGGTGAGGCAGGCGCTGCGGATGCGGCCGGACCGGATCGTGGTCGGCGAGGTGCGCGGTGCCGAAGTCGTCGATCTGCTGGCCGCGCTCAACACCGGCCACGACGGCGGCGCCGGGACCGTACATGCCAACAACCCAGCCGAGGTACCGGCTCGTCTTGAGGCCCTCGGCGCGGTCGGCGGGCTCGACCGCGCAGCGTTGCACAGCCAACTGGCTGCTGCGGTGCAGGTGGTGGTGCACGTGAGTCGCACCCGCGACGGCACGCGTCGGCTGAGCGAGATCGGGGTGCTGCGGCCCGGCGAGGACAGCCGTGTCCGGGTGGCGACCGCATGGCACGTCGACACCGGATTCGGCTGCGGTCGGGAGCATTTGACAACGTTGCTGCGCAACCGGATTCGGCCATGAGTGGCGCGGCGCTCGCGCTCGCGTTGGCGCTTGTGTTGATCCCTTCAGGGTCCCGACACACGCTCGGAGCAATCGGCGTCCTCGCACCTGCACGCTGCAAATTCCCGGTCGTGCCGTGCGCGGCCGCCGTCGCTGTGGCGCTGGCGGTCGTACTTCCGGTCAGCGTCGTCGTGGCCGGCTCGATCATCGGTGTCACGCTGTGGATTCGCAGGAGGCGACGGATTCGGAAAGGACGCCGCGCCGCCGAATCCGAGGCATTGCAAGGCGCAATGGATGTCCTCGTCGGCGAACTGCGAGTGGGCGCCCATCCCGTTGCCGCGTTCAGCGTCGCTGCCACCGAGGTCGACGGCGCAGTGGCGGCATCACTTCGCGCGGTCGCCGCGCGTGCGCGGCTGGGAGCCGACGTGCCTGCGGGCCTGCGCGCCGTGGCCCGCAGTTCGTCGCTGTCCGCGCACTGGGAGCGGCTCGCGGTGTGCTGGCAACTCGCCCAGGAGCACGGGCTGGCGATCGCGACGCTGATGCAGACCGCGCAGCGTGACATCGTTGAGCGCAGCCGCTTTTCGGCGAAGGTCGACGCAGGAATGACGGGCGCGCGCACCACTGCTGCGGTGCTCGCGGGGTTGCCGCTACTCGGCGTCGGCCTCGGACAGTTGATCGGGGCCGATCCAGTGACCTTCCTGCTGTCGGGTGGGGTGGGCGGCTGGCTGTTGGCCATCGGCGTCGCGTTGGCTTGTGGTGGGCTGCTGTGGTCGGATCACATCACCGCGCAGGTGCTGACATGAGCTGGTCCGCAATACTGTTGGCCGCCGCGCTGCTGATCGGCGCCGACGCTCGCGCACAGGTGCGGGCCGGGAAGACGGCTGCGAGGGAGTGGCGTCGGCCGACACCGCGCGCTGCCTGTGATCCGTTGGCCGCAGCGTCGACCTTCGATGTGCTCGCGGCATGCCTGCGCGCGGGGATGGCGGTGTCGACGGCCGCGTCGGCGACCGCGCCGTCTGCTCCTGACGCGCTGGCGCGGCTGCTCAACCGTGCCTCCGACCTGTTGGCGTTGGGTGCCGAACCGGCTACGGCGTGGACGAGACCGAACGGCCCGGTGGGCGACCATGCCGAAGCACTCTTGCGGCTGGCTCGGCGGTCGGCGTCGTCGGGAGCTGCTCTCGCGCAAGGAGTTGCGGAGCTGGCCGACCAATCACGGCACGACGCCGCCGATGCCGCGAGCGCTGCCGCCGAACGCGCCTCGGTGTTGATCGCTGGGCCGCTGGGCCTCTGCTACCTGCCGGCGTTCGTGTGTTTGGGCATCGTCCCCGTCGTTGCCGGGTTGGCCGGTGACGTATTGGGGTCAGGAATTCTGTGACGGCCGACTGGAGATGAGGGGAAATCATGGTGGTAGGAAGCAAGACTCGGTCGCTGTGGGCGCGGCTGACGCTGCTGGTGGTCGACGACGACGGCATGTCAACGGTCGAGTATGCGATCGGGACCATCGCCGCGGCGGCGTTCGGGGCCATCTTGTACACGGTGATCACGGGCGATTCGATCGTCAGCGCGTTGACCAACATCATCAATCGGGCGTTGAACACCAACGTCTAACCGATGAGGACGGCGGTGTCACTGTCGAGGCGGCATTCGCGATCGCTGCCTTGGTCGTTGTGCTCATCTCCTGCGTGTCGGGGCTCAGCGCGGTGTCGATGCAGGTGCGGTGCGTCGACGCCGCGCGTGAGGCTGCTCGGCTCGCCGCCCGTGGCGATGACGGCTCGGCAGCCAATGCCGCACAAGGCATCGCGCCCGACGGGGCGGCCGTGCAGCTACGGCGTGATGGCGAGTTCGTTGTCGCCAGGGTCACCGCGAGGTCGCCGCTGTTGCCGGGCATCACCATTGCAGCGGAAGCGGTCGCCGCGGCCGAACCTGGTTCACGCTGAGCGTGGCTCTGCCAGCCTGTTTGCCGTCGCGATGATGGCTGTTTTGCTGGCGATCACCGTCGGCGGTGTGTACGTAGGGTCCGCGGTGATCGCCCGTCACCGGGCGCAGGCGGCAGCAGACCTTGCCGCTGTGGCCGCGGCCGTGCACCTCGCCGACGGCACGCCTGCCGCCTGCTCGCGGGCAGCCGCGGTAGCGCTCGCGATGAACATGTCGGTCACCCGGTGCGTGGTCGAGGATCTCGATGTGGTCGTCACTGTCGAGAAGAGCGTGCCGGTCGGAAGGATCGCGGTGGGACCGGCGCGTGCCACGGCAAGGGCAGGTCCTGTTGGCAGCGGCTAGGGCTTGGCTGCCTTATCCTTGCGGGGCTTAGCTTTTCGCTTTGGTGCTTCGGCGTCGTCGATGTCGTCGAGTTCGGCGGCGACGATCTCTCCGTCGGTGGGGCTGCGCAGCGTCGCCATCCCGGCGTAGATGTCCTCTTCGAGCTGAACTCGGTTGACTGTGACATGGACTGGCGTCCATCCACCGCCGTTGGCCTTCATGCGCAGCACGCCCGATGCCGACCCGGTAACGAATTCTGCTGCCATCTTTGACATTTGGCCCCGATCGGCGGGGTGGACAGCGTGGTCCCCCGCCATGCTTGCGCGCCAGTCGAAAAACGGCGCCGGATCGTCCAGCCACTTCAACAGCGTCCAGTTCTTGAGATCGACGAGGCACCGATAGACGCCTGGTTGCGCCAACCCGGCGAGGATCCGCTGCGCGAGGTAGTCATGGGGCACCGTCGTGTCCTCCCGCACGCTGCGCCAGTTCATCGCTCGGCAGATCAGCCGTTCGCTGCCGTCGTCCTGGCTCTCCTGCAACACACGGGAGACAAAGCCGATGGTGATCGGCTCGCCGTTGAAATCCGTTATGTCCCAGGTACTGCAGAACTTCGTGCCGAGTTCGGGTTTGATCGCCATCGCCAGCACTTTGGCTTCGCTCGGATTGAGATCGCGCCGCGGCAGATCGTCCGCGAACGCCCGGCCGTGGGTGGGCGCTTTCGCCGGATCCCATCCGCTGTTCCACAGCGACTCGGGCGTGTCGGTGGCGGTCCCGTTCGTGAGGTCCCAGATCAGCGGTCCGGGTATCGGGCGGTCGGGCGGATCGAGGTCTGGGGGACCGATCCACACATGTACGCCGTGGATGCGCCCATCGGACATCTGAACCATTTCAGTACGAATTACGCGGTCGTGCTTCGGCGTGATGCTGCTCAGGCCGACTCCGGAGCGCACGGTCTCGCCGATAGCAGTCTGGATCGCCATGAGGTGAGGGTTTCGCCTCAAGAATGCGCTGATTGGCACTAGATTCTTGGTTTGAGGACCTTGTGCGACCACGACGGGCTCGCTGCCGAGAACTTCCACGAGCAGCCAGTCGTGGTTCATAGCGGCATTTTACAGTCGGGCTAACAGCCACCTCCCATCCGAACCCGCCTGCGGAATCCGTAGATCCGCGCTGCCGTCTGGGCGCTGAGTCGGTTCGGTAAAGCATCCCTAAGTTGCAATAACCCCTCCGACGAGGTACTTTCCGTCTGCGCCCGACTTCCGGGATTGGGAACGGATCGCGTTGTCCGACTGTTCGCCGCACCTGTCTGTGTGCTCGGTGTGCTCGATTTCAGCACCGCCTCGGCCGCGGATCCAGGGGGCGACCGTCGAGGGGTCGGTCGCCCCCTATCGGCGGATCACAGCGCATTGCCAGCGAGCGCGCCGAGCACTAGACGAAGCACCCGCAACGCGCCCTCCTTATCGAGCGGATCGTTGCCGCTGCCACACTTCGGCGATTGCACGCACGACGGGCAGCCAAGGGGGCATTCGCAGGCCTCGATGGCCGCGGCGGTCGCTCCCCACCACGTCTCGATCTTCCGGAAGCCGCGGTCGGCGAAGCCGGCCCCGCCGGGGTAGCCGTCGTAGACGAAAATCGTCGGCAATCCCAGCACCGGACCAACGGCTGTCGAGACTCCGCCGATGTCGCCGCGGTCGCAGCTGGCAACCAACGGCAGCAGGCCGATCGCTGCATGTTCAGCCGCGTGTAGCGCTCCAGGCACGCGAAGCAAATCGACTTCGTTGTGCTGCAACGCTTCCGGCGTGATCGTGCACATCACCGCTGCGGTGTCCAGCGTGCGGGTCGGCATGTCGAGTTCGACGAAGTCGATCACTTCACCGTCGAGTCGGCGCCGCAGATAGCCGATCACCGTATTGGTCACCGCCACCGGTACGAGGCCAAGGGTGACGGGCCCGTAGGTCGTTCGCTCGCCCTGGCCGGTCACCGCGATGTCGGTGAGCTCGCGCGCGAACGTCGTATAACCAGGGTCCTCCGCGTGCACAAACGCGATGCCGTCCTCGAAATCCAGTGAGTCGACGACATAGCTCTCACCCTGATGCAAGTACACCGCGCCAGGGTGAACCGACGCGGGCGCCTGGCCCACCCCAGCGCTGCCCAGCAGTCGACCGGTGTCGGCCTCCAGGATCGCGATTTGGCCACCCGATGAGCCGCGAACGTCCACCGCCGGATGCGGATCGACACCTGGGGTGGGAAAGTAGCCGCTGGGCCTTCGACGCAGCAGCCCGTCGTCGACGAGCGTGTCCGCCACCGCCTCGGCGTTCCACATCCGCACCTCCGTGTCGGTCAGCGGAAGTTCAGTCGCCGCGCAAAGCAGCTGTGGTCCAAGGACATACGGGTTACCCGGATCGATCACCACGCGTTCGATCGGCTTGTCCAGCAGTGCAGCCGGATGGTGCACCAGGTAGGTGTCCAGTGGGTCGTCGCGGGCGATCAGTACGATCAGCGCGCTCTGCCCGCGACGGCCCGAACGGCCCGCCTGTTGCCAGAACGATGTGACGGTGCCGGGGAAGCCGGCCAGCACCACCGCATCCAGTCCCGCGATGTCCACGCCCAACTCCAGCGCGTTGGTGGTGGCCATGCCCCGCAATTCACCTTCGGCCAGAGCGCGTTCGAGTGCCCGGCGGTCCTCGGCCAGATAACCCGCCCGGTAGGACGCAACGCGCTCGGCCAGCTCAGGAGCGATGTCTTCGAGTCGCGCTCGCGCACCCAGCGCGGTCAACTCGGCGCCGCGGCGCGACCGCACGAACGTCAGCGTTCGTGCGCCCTCGGCGATGAGATCGGCCATCACCCGCGCAGCCTCCGCGCCGGCTGAACGCCGTACCGGAGCGCCGTTTTCGCCGACGATGTCCTCGCGTAGTGCCGGCTCCCACAGCGCCACGGTGCGCGCGCCTTGTGGCGAGCCGTCCTCGGTCACCTCCGCCACCGTCTGCCCGATGAGCTCAGAGGCGGTCGCCGCGGGCTGCGCCGTGGTCGCACTGGCGAAGATGACCGTCGGCGCCGAGGTGTACCGGGTACACAACCTCAAGAGGCGGCGCAGGATCATCGCCACGTTCGAGCCGAAAACTCCACGGTAGTAATGGCATTCGTCGACGACAATGAACTGCAGGTTGCGCAGGAACACCGCCCAGCGGGCGTGGTTGCGCAGCAGCGAAAGGTGAATCATGTCGGGATTGGAGAAGATCCAGCGCGATCGTTCGCGCGCGAAGCGCCGTACCTCGCCGGGGCTGTCGCCGTCGTACGAACTGGGCGCGACGTCACCGAGCCCTGCCACGGCGTCGGTCAGCGCGATCGCCGCGCGCAGTTGGTCGTGGCCCAGCGCCTTGGTGGGCGACAAGTACAGAGCCCGGGCGCGCGAATTTGCTTTCAGGGCCGTTAATATCGGCAGTTGGTAGGCGAGCGACTTACCCGACGCGGTGCCGGTACTGAGCACCACATGCCTGCCGTCGTGCGCGAGGTTGGCTGCCGCGAGTTGATGCGACCACATCGCCTCGATGCCGCGATCATGGAACGCCCGCACCGCATCTGGATCAGCCCACCGCGGCCACTGTTGGGGTCGTCCCTGTCGTGGTGAGAGATCCGCGACATGGCGCAATGGGTGTTCTTTGGGGTCGGTGCCTTCGAGCGCACAGGCAAGCAGCTCGCGGCCGAAATCCGACCCCGAATTCGACACCTCACGCCCTCCTCAAGCCCCTGCTATGTGAATTGTTCACCACTCGATCGCGCCGAGACTGTCGCGGCAGCCCTGAACATGATTGACTTACGGCGGTCGCAGCTTCTGTGTTCGTGTATTAACACTCGCAGGATCGACGTTGCGATCGCGGTTCCTGCGAGGGTTGTAGGTCGGGTCAAGTTCCGACGACTCCACGAAGGTATGGCGGTCGGAACGGGCCCGGTACGCCGGAAGTCGGTGCACCGCCCGGTAAGAAGAGAAGGAAAGTACGAGAGATGCCACAGGGAACTGTGAAGTGGTTCAACGCGGAGAAGGGCTTCGGCTTTATT
>Ga0075364_10000973_pt1 | contig 15103 bp, 9 predicted proteins | sample EndMetdeltDD1764_FD_71517 | JGI IMG/M metagenome (GOLD analysis project Ga0075364, IMG submission 71517) | Populus endosphere microbial communities from Tennessee, USA - Endosphere MetaG P. deltoides DD176-4 | ecosystem: Host-associated > Plants > Roots > Endosphere | place: USA: Tennessee...
GTCATCGATGGCAAAACGAATTACCGTCTTCTTGACCGGTTCAAGTACCCTATCGTACTGTTCGAGCCGGATGACCTGCGCCTTCTTAGCGGTTCGCCGACGCGTCGGCGGCAGTTCATCGACCGTTTTATCGCGCAGCTTGATCCGCAGTATGGTATTGCCCTTCGCCGGTACGAACGGGCCTTGAAGCAGCGCAACACGCTTCTTAAGCAAGGAGCTACGACGGACAGTTTGTTTGCCTGGGACGTGTCGCTAAGCGAGTACGGTGCCTACCTTATCAAGCAGCGGGATATATTCGTCACGCAGCTTAATGGCCGCCTGAACGATGTTTATAAAGCTATCTCACATACGGATGATGTCGTCGAGGTGAAATATTCATATGGGCATCACGAACTGACCGGCCAAAAACTCCTCGCCGAGCTTCATCAGGCGGCGGAGCGCGACAAGCTGCTTGGCTATACGTCGATCGGGCCGCATCGTCACGACCTGTTGTTCGAATTTAATGGCTCCTCTGCCCTTTCGGTGGCGTCACGCGGCGAAGTGCGGTCAGTGGTGTTGGCGTTGAAGTTCCTGGAAGTGGATATTATCGAATCGATTACCGGAAAACCACCGGTCATCTTGCTTGACGATGTATTTAGCGAGCTCGACAAAGAACGTCAGAATTACCTCATTGACCTCACGAAAAGAAACCAAATCATCATTACGTCGGCAACGAACGACTCCGACCTTCACACCGATTACGTTACGCGGCTGTAGGACTAGTAACCAGTTTGGTTGTTGAGGTCGGTAAGTATGCTTTTAGGGATATCCTTGTGGGTGGGAGCGCCAAGGATAAGCTCGGGTGCTGCGGCAAATTGCCAGATGCCATTTACTTTACGGAGTATAGTGCGGTAAACGTCGCCGTTGTTTCCGACGTTTGCGTTCTGTACCAGTGTCGTGCCGTACCATGTGCCGTCATCGTATAGCTTGCCGTCATTCAGTTTGAAGTTGGTCGTTGCTATAGGGTATTTGGCGACGATAACCGCTTTTATGGCCGGCAGTTCTTGCTTTAGGAGTGACGTAAGGTACTCTTCGGAGAAACCCGGGTTGGCCGTGACCGTCATATCTTTATCTTCTACGATGAAGCTGATGGGGCTTACGTCGTACTTACTGCCTTGCGGAAGCATGAAGTAGGTGCCTGCCTGGAGAGACATCGTTTTGGTTCCCTTGACGGTTCCCTGCTTTTCACCGCTTTCGGCGTCTTGTTCATCGACGCCGGCTTTTTGCTTGTAGACATCAACGTTCAGGTCGCTCGCCTGGACTTTTATGGTGATGGTATGGAGTGATGCGTAGTATTTGTATACGAACCCGCCCGCAATGAGCGCTATTGCGATAATGCCGACGATAATGAAGAGGATTGTGTTTTTTCTACTCATGATGCAAATGGATTCTGGTAGTCCTTAAATTCTATTTTAAACTGCGTTGGATCGTATCCTAAGTCGCGAATAGCTTGCACGGCGCCGTTGCGGGACCCTTCCGCGGCATCGATAGTGACGATGATGGAGTTGCCGCTTGGATCGCTGTTATCCCTCTTGTAGCCGATAGTGTAGATGAAGTTTTCGAGAGGAAGCTCGTTGGTGATCGGGTTCTGCTTGGTGAATTCTTCTCCGGTCGCACTTGCCTGTGCACCCGCGTCGCCTTCGACGGCGAGGTATTGGTCTTGGTTTTCCTCTACCCACTTCTTAGCTTCATCAGAGATAGGGCTCAAGGCGACGCTAATCGCGTTATGGGCGCTATCGACGTATTGGCTGGCCGTGTAGGTACTGAAGCCGTCTTTCGAAATAACTACCTTGTAGGTTTTGTTGGGTGCGAGGTAGAGGGTCCCGGCGCCTGATGCTTTTCCGTCTATGGTTATCGATGCGTCGGATGGAGCTACGGCAACCGTTACGGCGACGTTGCTTGTTTTTACGACCTGTTTATATATCCCGTACCCAATGAGGGCGACGATGACTATTAGGATAAGGATGCCGGTTACTTTTACGTTTCTAGGTAATTCTCGAAGCATATGGTCCCCTATTTCTTTCTATACCAGGTTACGTCGCCGGTCGGACTTTCCGTCCCAGCCATTGGTGATCGCCAGCTTTGGCCGGTGGTGCTGTAGGATGCGGATGCGATCTTGCTCTGGAAGCCCTCAATCTTGCCAACATATACGAAGGTGTGGCCGAGGTCGGTCGTGTATGCGACGTCGCCGGGTTGCAAGGTGCTAACGTCGATACTGCCGCCCGTGCCGATCTTCTTCCAGTTTTTAGCCGCCCAGGCTTGTTGCGCGACGACATTCCCACCCTTGGCGCTGCTGTTGTATTTTGGCTCGAATCCACTGTCATATAGAAGTGTTGTTACGAACCCGCCGCAGTCGACACCTGGGTGAATGCCACCACCAACGTAGCGGCCTTCTTTTTGCGCGGTCTTTACCGCTGCTTCGTAGCCAGGAATCGATCCGTTCGGCGTGTCCTTCAGCTTGGTGTATGGAGCGTCGCGGTGGTCGTGCCATGCATAAGCTAGTACATAGTTAGAGAGCGTACCGTTGACGGCTGTCGTGTTGCCGCACTGATCTTTCTTGGTGAATGGGACTGCCTGCTCGATCCCCTTGGTGATGCCATCCGCGTATTTTTGCTTCAACCCATCGGAGATTGCCGTTCCCTTGTCTTGGCCGATTTCGTTATATACCCAAGGGACTTTTGGTGACCAGAGCTCGACTAACGGTATGTTCCCTACCGAGTCGATGCCGTCGCGGTGGAACGATCCTGATTGCGTGGTGTTGCCTGGGTCGGTGTCGACCGTGTGGCCTTCTTCGGCGGTACGGGTTTTTGCCATGATATTGGCGTAGGCTTCGCTCTTCGCGGCCGTGTCTTTTTCGGTAAAGGTTTCTTTGTGGCTGCCGTATTGGCGGAACGTACCGACACGTTGTGGCCATACCTCGTTCACGTCGCCCGGCGTGGTGTGGATACTGACGCCGATGCTTGCGCTTGCGGCAGCAGCGGCGTTCGACCTGTCGCGGAACTTAACTTGTTGGTCGTTGGTGGTGCGTGCAAGTATTACCTTGTAGCCAGCACCCTCAAGGGCTGTTTTTACGCGGTTGGCAACGTCAAGGACGTCGGCGCTTTCTGGCATGTTGTGTGATTCGGACGTCTTGAGACCACTTTCCTTATCGATGTACGGTGCGATGGCGCCACCATGTCCCGGGTCGATGAAGATGGTCGGCGCGGTAGCGCTACCCGATGAAGACGATGACGAACTGAATGCATCCGAAGAACCGCCACTTGATGAGGTTTGTTTGCCAGAGAACTGCGTGTAAATATCCTTGGCGAGCCCACCGCGGCCTTTTAGGACCTCGGATGCGCTGTCGGAAGAAACCTCGAAGTTATTGTGCCAGAAGACGGTGGCGTCCTCGACGTTCTTTTGGAGCTTTAGGGTTTCCCACTCGCTTTTCGCATCACCGAAACCATGTGCGGTAACTGGTCGCGACTTGCTTTCCTGGAGGAGGTAGTTCAACTCGAAACTGAGCAGTGCGTCCAGGTCGGTCGGTGGGATCTTGGCTTGGATCGCCTTGTTTTTTGACCAGTTGTAGTCGTTGCTGACGTACTTTACCAGCTCGGGGTTCTTCTCTTTGAGCTTTCCAAGAACACCCTTGTTCGGCGCGGTATAGCGCCGTCCGCCGTCCCATTGCACAAGACCCCATGCGTGAGCGCTCGATCCATCGCTGTTCCAGGGGTCGAAACTTTTGTCGCCTTGGAACCGCGTAGGAATAAAGGCTGATTCGGCTTGCATGTTCCCCATCACCCCGGCTGCCTGGACGTCGTTGAGCCCGTTCTGGATAAGGAAATTCCATATCTTTTCTTTTATGCCGTTGCCGTCAAGCGTCGTGCTGCTGCTTGAGTAGGCGCAGCTTGGGTCATAGAAAAGAATGTCGTTACCCGAGAAAAAGTCTTTGTCGATAGCCGCTGCTTGGCCTGCTATCGAAAGGCTGGCGTAGCCCGCCGCGAAGAACATGAGTAGCATACGGCGGAATGTTAATACGAGCTTGGTACGAATCTTTTTCACAGGGCTTGTCCTTTAATAAATGGTGAAAATATATTGTAACTGGTGAGCGGTAGGATATTACCGAGCGAGAAGCCAATGTTCTTCGAGGTGTTGTTGCCAATCGAGGCGACGGGAGTCAGTTCCGTTCCGGGATCAACGGCATGTATGGTAATGACGCCGGTACCGTCGTTGAATCCAAGGGCGTTGGCGGTTTGCCACCACAGGTCAACGGCACGTTTGTGACCGTCGACGTTCGGGCCGCCCGCGCCTATATCGTCTTTTATGGCGATGACTTTTTTGCCGTTGTAGTCGATCTCGACGCGAGTGCCGTCGGGGATACCACCGAGCGCCTTGCCCATGTCGAGTTCAGCGATAGCTGGCGTACCCGTCATGTGATTCCCGTGATTACCAAGGTCGTTACCGCCGTTGTCGGCAAGGTTTTCTACCCATTTGCCGCCCGACTGCTTGCCACCGAATACGCTCGCGCCCACGATGAGGCCTGTTTCTGGAATGCCGCCAACCGCAATGTATTTCGTCGTGGTCGCTGCGTCTTGGGTGTTGCTGGACGTATCTTCGGCATCCATGTTATCGACGCCTCCACCGTCAATTTGGTAGAGGTGGAACATCTTGCGCTCCGTCGTGTTGTTTTTGTCTGGGTCGGTACAGTCTGGGTCAAGCGCTCCCTCGACGACGTCTGGGTCGGCGATGACCTTGTCGTTCACGCACATTTCCTTGAACTTGGCCCAGTTACTGCCGTCGACGGGGTTGCCGTCGTCATCGATTTGTTTGTGGTCAAGCATCCACATTGTAACGTCGGTGTCTGGGTCGGCTGTTTCGAGCATGCCGATGTCGTTGAAGCCCATCACGGCCGTATTGAATGGGCTCGTAGCGATGTTCTTGGCGTTAAGATAGGTGTCGTCTCCGAACGCGATTGTATCCGCGTTGGTCGTGGAACTCAGGAGGTTACCTAGGTTAAGCGATGAAAGGATGGTTGCGGGCGCGGTCAAAAGGCTGCTCTGGGAAAGCTTGGACGTGAAATTGTAAGCGATCGTAGCAAGCGAGTTGCTGGCGGAGTATGGATCGTAAACGTCGAACGGATTGCTTTGGGCGCGCATGTCAGCCACGTACGTCGCGGTGTAAGAATCGTTGAATTCCTTGAAGGCAGTTGCTTGCTGCTTGGTGAGTGGCACCATGCCGGTCTGTTGGGCGGTAACCTGGTTGGTGGCATCAAAGCCACCGGCCATCGTATCCATGGCTGTCGGGCCACTTTCATTACCGTTCAGGATAGTGTCGGAACTGATTCGCGCCAGGTATGGAACGGCGTAGCGCGCCAGCAAGTACTGCGAAAGGAAGATTCCTCCGGCGCCGGCCGCGAGCTTGAGGAATTCTTTCCCCGCTACCTTGGCCGCGTTCTTTACCGCATCTTTCGTGAGGGATTCGGTTGCTTTTTTCACGGCTGCTTTCGCCATCTTTTCGATCATGCTCTTGATGGTGGCTTTAGCTGCCGCTTCTGCGGATTTACCTATGACTTTCGTGATCGCTCCGGTTATCTGGCCGCCACCTGGAATAAAGCTTGTCAGTGCCATTGCTCCCTGGAAGAATGGGTTGGTAGCAATATTACAGCCGGTTTTTAGTACCGATCTTCCGATGTGACTATTAAGCCACTGCAAGACCGCCGAGAGTACGAGAACGACGCCGTTTCCAGTCGCACTGAACCCGAGCGGCTTATCGGGTACCGTTCCATATTCGGCATACTGATAGCCCGTGGCATCACCAAAGCTGTCACCGTATTGATCTGTCTTTTGAAGGATGTTCATTGCCTGTTCTGCATCCGTACTCGTTGCCTCGCCTGCCTTCAGTTTGTCGGCGGTTGACAGGAACTGCGACGCATATCGCATGGCGTTTACTATGACGTATGCCCTTGCGGCATACACGATCGTCTTCGTGACCTTATACGCCCCGCAAAGGCCGGTTAGGATGTCGAGTGGGTTCAAGAACCCAATCGCCTTCTTGGCGACGCTGCTGCCGATTTTTGATTCGGCCATGTTCGCGGCACCGGCAGGATCGGATGGTATTTCATCAATAAGATCCCCGTTGGCCGCCGCGGTTTTTAGTTTGTCACCCTCTTCGTTGATAGCATCGGCAAAGTCTCCCATGTCACCCAGTTCCTGCGCGCCGGCCTTTGGAATAGGATTACCGTCCTTGTCCTTCTTGACATCACCATTCTCGTCGGTCTCGTATTTTTCCGAATTGGAGGCATCTTGGTTTTCTGCCGTATATCCTTCGCCACTCACCGCCTTGAAGACGCTCTTTCGGGAGTCTTTTTCGTCGCCGTCTCCCCATTCTGGATTGGTGACCAGCCGTTTCTTCGCCCTTATATCCTTGGAGTTGGGCCCGTTCCACGTGGAATGCGGCGACGTGACGACGATGCGGGCAAGGGCTCGCAGATCCGGATTGTTTTTCATGGCTTTTTTGAAGTCTTTGGCGCTGATCTTCGTCTTGCCATCTGGCATAACAAGGTGTGTTCCCCCGCTATAGCGGCCGAAAGCATTTTTCTTGATCGGCTTGCCGTTCTTGTCGACGATATCGGCACCTTGGGCGCGCAGGGCGTCCATTTGCTTGGTGGTCGCTCCACTAAAGCGACAGCGGACTTTTATTTTACAGGTGGTATTCGTTCCAAAAAAACGCTTGTAAATGATAAGCGTCGAACGATCGTCCATAATCGAAGATATAGTGTCGAACTTGTTGACGAGAATTTCCTTGATGTGAATAAGGGCGCCTGCAGGACTTAAAAGCCCGCCGCCGATAAGCCCGCCGCCGCCAACAAGCGTGAGGATGGCTGCCATTGGCCCCTTCTTTTTGGCTTGTTGCCAGAAGGTCGTCGGCTCTTTCTTGCCACTGTTTTTACCCTCGCCACCAGAAACGTTCGTTTCCCAGCCGGAATTTTCTTCCTCTTGCTGCCTCGTGTCGTCGATATTGCTTGTTTTCGAAGGCTCGCCGTCCGAAGTGGTACTTGGCGAGGCTGACTCGTTTTGGGCGTCGCTTCCTGTATCGTTTTCTTGGCGATAAAGATCGCGTGCGTTTTCAGAGTACGGGCTATACTGCTCGTCGCTCTGTTCCTTCCCCTCGTTCCTAAAGTCTACCTTCACCATGAGTTGCCCTTATTATACGTTAAATTCCACCTGGATTCACATAGCCGGGCGACGGTGGTGCCTGCTGAGATGCGGCTGGCTGGCCTTGGGCTGACGGCGCGTTGCCTGCGGCTAGCGGGTTCGTCGTGATGAGTTGTTGTTCCGTGTCGCTAGCGACGATTTGGATATGGACGTGGTTTTGCCCGGCAAAGAACAACCCTTGCCCTACTGGGAAGTTAGCGAGGCGTTTTCTCTCTTCTTCGGTAAGCTTGAACACGTCCGAAAGTACGTCGACGGCACTTGAAGATTGTTTCAGAAGAAGTTGCATGGATGAGTTGGCGACGATGGCACGACCCATCTTGCTTCCCATGAAGTCCTCGACGTCCTGGGTGATGGTCGTGAGGCCCAGGTAGTACTTACGGGCTCGTTTGGCAAGCGAGAACAAGAAGTTCGCCGAGTCGTCGTACTTCATGAGCTGCCATGCCTCGTCCACGATTAGCATGCGCTTGCGTTGATCGCTACGAGTAATGTTCCAGATATGGCTTAGTACGATGTACATAGCAACGGGACGAAGTTCGTCTTCTAGGTCGCGAATGTTGAAGACGACCATGTGGTTGTTGATATCGATATTTGACTGCTGGCTGAAAATACCGGCGAACGTTCCCGTGGTGTACTTGCGGAGCCGCTGCGCGAGCGCGGGGCCGGTGCCACCCATGTGGAGCAGCGTATCGTAGAGGTCGGAAATAGTTGGCGGTTGTGAGTTGTGCGTGAGAGGGTCGCTGGTAATGCCGGCGCGGGCATACGTGTCGATGAGTCCTTGGTCGAGGTCGGCTTCTTCGGCTGGCGTAAGCGCCGACATCATCTGCCCCATAGCCGTCGTTTGGCTTCCACCAAGCATGAGGCGAAAGAGGCCATGAAGCGTTACGAGGTTGGCGCGGAGGGCATCGTCTGCTTCGTCGCTATCAATAACGCGTGGCAAATCAAAGGGGTTAATACGCGTATCGGCGTTGAGGCTGAGGCGAATATAGCTTCCGCCGACAGCATCGGAAAGCTTCTGGTACTCGTTTTCCGGGTCGATAATAAGAACATCGGAGCCGACCATCATACTGCGGAGGGCCTCGAGCTTCACGGTGAACGACTTACCGGCACCAGACTTAGCGAATACGACCATATTGGCGTTTTCCAGGCTGAACCGGTCAAAGATAACCAGGCCGTTATTGTGCATGTTGATGCCGTATAACACCCCTTTTTCCTGCGTGAGATCGGCGCTGGTGAACGGGAAGCTGGTGCTAATGGCTCCAGTGTTCATGTTGCGACGGATTTGCAATTGGTCGCTCATCTGTGGAATGGTGCTATTGAGTCCTTGTTCTTGTTGGCTAGAGGCGACCTTACTGAAGATGAGTTGCTGGCCAAAGAGCGTTTCGATCTTGTGTTGCACGAAGCTAAGTTCATCCATACTGTCGGCATAAATAGTAACGTAGAGGCCATAGCGGAAGAAACGCTCGGCACCCACTTGCAGTTGGTCTCGTAGTTCCTCGGCGTCTTGCAGGGCAGCTTCGAGTCCTGGGTCGCGCGTACGGCCCTTTTCGCTGTTGATCGACATGCTGGCTTCGAGCTGCGTCACTTTTTTGCGCAAGTTGTTAAGCACCACCTGGCTTTCCACTGGATAGATGAACATGCTGATATCAAGCACTTCATCAATATTAATAAGCGAGCTGAGCCATCCGGTGTAAATTTGGCGCGGGTAGCCGTAAATATACATCGTGCGGCCGTACTTCGTTCCTAGGCGGAAGTGACTGGAGTGGATTTCAAGGCTGCTTGGCGCGATAAGGTCGCGAAGCGTGGTCATTCCCTTTAGGAACGCCTGCTCTACCTCGGCTTGTTCGCGGGCGCGTTGTTGGGCGGCAATATCAATCGGATCAAGTTTCTTTTTGGCCATGCTTACATGCTCCCCTCTTGCAAGTGAGGTCGAGGCGCTTCGCCGGTTCCCTTTTGCACGTAGGTGCTCGTTACGTCCTCGAAGTCGCCGAGCGGTTCGCGTACGGCCGTGTCTGGGTTGTACATGTTGTAGTAGAGCTCGCCTAGTTCTTTCGTGTTAAGTTGTACGCTCTTCACGCCGATTTGGAAAAGGCCGCTGATGACGGAATCGACGCGGTTCTTGATTTCGTCCTTGGCTTTGTCGTAGGTGACTTTATCTATCTTGGTCGCGGTCGTTTGCGGTTGAGCAAATAATTTACCAAAGATGCCCTTGCTTTCCTTGATGACGTTATTCAAGTCACCCGCCGGGAAGAATGGCACGACGACGAAAAAGCTCTTGTCCATGATGTTTGCCTCTTGGCTGAGCACGTCGATAAAGTTGATGTAATCGTCCATCAGGACGTTCAAAAGCATGTTGTCCTGCGAGCGTCGGATGTTAGTGAGCCTGTCAATGTACGGGCCGATATCAACCCGCTGCGATCGGATGAAGATCTGGATAGGAAAATACAGCGCGTTAAGGAAGTTTTGGTAGCTATATTCAACACCCTCACGTTCGCGCGAGCTCATAAGGTCGAAGTTAATGGATTTGCTGGCAATAACGGCACGAAAGCTGCCGTCACTCATGATTACCATGCCGTCGCGAATCTCGGATATCAGCAGGCTGTTTTGCGTCGTGTTTTGCTGGGGTGGTTTAGGTGCGGCGGCCGCGCCCTGTGATCCCTGGGCCTGAGGTGTAGGTTGTCCGGGTACGGGAGCAAAACCGGCACCCGGCTGCTGAGGTACGTTTTGTACGTTTTGCGGCTGTTGACTATTAGGCGGCACTCCCACTCTCCCTTGCCCTACATTGTTCCAATTAGCGTAACGAGATGACCACTTCCTGTTCCGGAAGATGTTCTTCCTTCTCGTGGATTCGGTTTGCCTCGTGCGCTATAGTCTCGATAGATAAATCGGAATTGTTTGCAAGGCTTATTATATCAGGCGAAATGGGTTTTTCGCTAGTAGGTGGCTCAGGATTATTTATTACCGGTTCAGGCACGGGTTGTGGCTGTGGAATGGGCGCTGGCATCGGTGCTGGTTGCTGAGCGACGGATGGCTGCGTGCCAAGGGGATTAACGACCGATTGGTGGATAGAGTCCGGGTAAGGATTGTAGGTCAGGTGCGGCTCGTCGGCGACGGGCGTGGTTGGTTCGGACAAGCTTGTATAAGGATTGTATGCAGGCGGCGCGATGATTTGCGACGGGGTTGGCGGTTGCTGCGGTGCTTGGTGCATGCGCTCTACTACCTCTTGGCGGCGCTTGAGGTCGGATTGGCTGATCATAGTATCGAAGCTCTGGGCCACCCCGCTATTGGAGTCCAGGACGTCTTCTTGCTGCTGCGCTTCGTAGTAGGCATCATTTTGCATTGCAGTGTTCGTATCGACGCCGCGGACCGCCCACCCTTCGGTGTCAACGATATTCGCAAGGTAGGACAAACGCTGCTGCGCCTCGGCTTCGGATAAATCTTTTGATCGCTTTACTTCTATTACTTTCGGGGCGGTGATTTCCACGAGCGATTGGATACCGTCGGGCTGCCAAAGCCGTTTGCGCGGCTTGAGATAAAACGATACGACAGCCGCCAGGTAAATCTCCATGGGCTGGTCTTTCTTGAGTGGCAAAGCGAGCGCGCCAAAGAACAAAATCAACGGCAGCGGGATGATGGCGAGCGGTATAAGAAGTTGGCTGAGCCCCCAGGCGATCGCAATAGAGATGGCTACGATAATAAGGTAGATGAACTGACGGAAACTGAACGGTCCGATCAGTTTGTCATCAGCCTCAACATCTTGGGGTACTTTATAGACGGCCATATACCCTTCAAGTATATCATTTATGCGACGATGGTTACGCTAAGGTTTTTATAATAAATACCCTCCGCTTTTTGGCAGAGGGTAAGGTGGCTTAAGGAGTTGGCGGTGGTGTAGGAGGCGGCGTCGGTGGCGGAGTTGGCCTTGGGAAAGACGTTCCTCCCTCGATGCTGGCCAAGCGTGCTTGAACACGTTCGGATGGGTTCTTGATATTGTCGTTGGTACGAATCTCTTTTGCCGCGTCGCTGAGCGCTGTTTTTTGCTCGCTGGCGATAGCGTGCCCACTCTCGACGGTGCCGTCTGCCCGTACCTTGTCAGAAGTCACGGATCCTGGGTCGGACGCGACGTTGGCAACACGTGCCAGCGCGTCATGGTCGCCGCCCGCGAGTTCCTCGACACCGTACTTACCGCCGTCGATGGCGTCGGCAACGAGTTTGTTAAGGTCGCCCTCGTTATTTATGTTACCCTGTGCAACGGCGTTACTTGCGCTACCGCTATAGTACTTTACTTTGCTACTCAGTGACTTCATGCCGTCGGAAATAGCTTGGCGCTGGGCGACGCCCATACTTCCGGATGCCATGACGAGTTTGTCCGTGCTTGGGATATCACCAATCTTGAATTGCTGTTGGATGGCAGCTGTTTGGAGCGCTGAACCTTGCGCGGCGCTTAGGGTGCGGTCAACGCCATTCTTGTCCTTGTATTGTACTTCTCCGCCCATGGCGAGCTTTTGGAGGTTGCCGATGTCGCCTTCAAGGTTAGCGTTTTTAATGATGGCGCTCGCCGCCGTGACTTCTTCGGCTTGTAGCTTGGCCTGCACGCTGATTGCCTGTGCGAGTACCCGCTCGCCAGCACCGCTATCCCCACCTTGCGCGAGCTTGCCGGCGAACTTGGAGTTGCCAGTGGCAAGATCGGCGACATACCCAGCCTTCGTTCGGTTAAGTTCGGACTTGCGTGAGTTAAGGATAGCTTCGCGTCCTGCGGCACGGCGAGCGGTAATTCCCTTGCCTGGCAGCGTTCGGACTCCGTTTAGTGCCTTTAGTTGGCGATATTGCTGACGGTTGTTGCGGTACCCTTCGGCACCTTTTCGCATACGGTCGAACGGTCCTTTGTTCGGGTTGTTGACGAACGCGCCGAACCGGTTAAGTACGCCTCCGGCAGACTTCATGACAATCGGGGTAATAGCAAGAGGGATAATCGAAATACCCGCTCCCATGAGTTTTATGGCGATTGCGTAGTCACCAGAAGCAGTCCCCATGACGATTTTTGAAGCTAAGGCTGAAGCCCCGAAAATTATAGATATGATTGGGAACATTAATAGTAACGTTTGAAACAGCTCGCGCCATTTTTTGAACCAGTTTTCCGTGTTCGGCAAAAGATACGCTACGAAAGCAAGCGGCGCGATGACGACAAGCAGGATGATAAGCGCCTGCCTGAGCGCGAGCACCAAGAAGACGGTAACGATAGCCAGAAGCGCCGCCAAAAGCATTGGCAAGAGCGCCGAGAGCCCAATGTAAATCGCTGCCGCTGCCACTGCCGTACCGGCCAGAATACCTCCAGCAATACCTTCCCAGCCAGAACCGCTGGCGCCAAAGTCACCGGCATCAGGAAGGTTGACTTGGGCCTTCAAGCTGGTAAACAGGTCGGTCATGGAAGTACCAAGAATATTGGATATATCGATGGCAATGGCGCATATCCAGAACGAGATGTTAACGAGGATCGCGGATATGATAAGCCGCGGCAGCATCCGTTTTATTCCGTAGTTGGTGATGCCAATGCTCGTTATTTGGGCGAATATAATAATAAGGAATGCGATAACAAACGCGACGTTGGCGAAGTTGCGCATGATGGACCATGCGTCGTAAACGCCCTTTGATGCTCCCGTCGTAAGGAGTGGCTGGACGGTCAATAGGCTCGAGACGAACCCGTAGGCGGCATCGACGATCTTGGCTAGGAAGTTCGTGACCGGACACACTATCCATCCGATACCTTGGATGGCACAAGATGTCTTGTTGTCCTTGGCTGGTGTGGCATTTGCGGCGTCAAGCTGCCCTTTCGTGACATTGTCGACGCAGGATTTTTTCTTGGCGTCGGTTATTTTGCCATCGGCAGTATTGTTTGATATACAGGCGTCGTAGGCGCTTTCACAATCATTTGCCGTCTGCCCTGTTTTTATACATGCCTGAATGGCCGTACACTTGGTTTTGTCGCCTCGGTTTTGGGTGTTGTTGTTACAGTCGGCCTTGTCGTAACCGACGGGTCCCTTTTCCGGGTGGGCGATAGTGAGGTCACGGTCGAAGTCTTTTGCTGGCCCGTCACAACCTTTGGTAACAAGTTTGGCCGTGGTGTTATCGGCGGACGTGACGGTGATCGTCATGGTGATGTCACAATCACCCTTACTGGTGATTTCGAACGTGCCGTCGCCCTTTTGAGGGAAATCTATCACCCCGTCTTTAGCAGCGTTGACGTTATTATACAAACCGCCGCTCGCGCGGATGGTCGTCGCGTTGACCCATTCGTATTTTTCACCCGATGCATGAACGGGCGCCGCGCTCATAGCAAGCGATACCCCCATCGTGGCAACAATTAACCCTAGAAACGCGAGTATCTTTGCTTTCATAGTACTTACGCTAAATTATGCCGTAAATTGCCGCAAATTAAAAGACCCAGTCTGGCCGGGTCTTTTAATTTTTTGCTAGCTTGTTTTTACTGGAGCAGCTGTTCGGACTGCATGCCCACGACCTTCCATTGGCCGTCTACTTGTTGGAAGTCGACGTATAGCGCTCGGCCTTCGTCAAGCGATGGGTACCCTACCGTGCCGTCAGCCATCGTGCGGCTGCCAAGGTCGGTCCTGTCGAGGTTATCGGCGCACCTCATGAATATCGTGCCGTGTTTTAGGCCGGTTGCTGCGTCGCCGCTGTTGAAGACCACGCCGCCGTTAGCTTTCCCGCTGTTTACCGTGCACGAGTATTCGTATGGTGTCGGCTGGTCCTTGGTGATGATCCATCGGTGGTTGACTTCTTGTGCCGTCTCGGCGACTTGCGATAACCATGTATCAGGCGTTTCCATTACCTGCGCGCCATCGGCTGGAGCTGCGGTCAGGGCTTCTTGGAATGCGGGAAGGAGGACGTCTTGCTTGGCGGCACCAACGCCAACGCGCTGATGGTCGGCACTAGAGTAGCCGTCGTATTTGGCGTAGTCGGCATCCGTCGCTCCCCAGCCGATAACGGTGTTCAGGCGCTCGACGAGTGCTTTTGATGCAGCTTCGGGAGTAGGATAGTCAGCTACTTTGATGCCGAGCGCTTCGACTAGCTGTTCCCTGCCGGTGAATGATTCGGGTGTTCCGTTGCCGTCAATGTCTATGGACACAGGTAGGTTGTCGGCGGTCCATGAGTCAGGACCTGTTTCGGCGGTGCTGGCTGAAGGTGTCGTCTCGCCTGGGTTCGCGGATGCAGTCGCTGCTGGACGCTGTCCTTCCTTGGGTGAGTTAGCGCCTTTTTCTTGGCCGCCACCCTTCATTCCTATGGCAAGGCCAGCTGCCAGCGCGACGGCAGCGGTCGCAGCCGCGCCTGCAGCAAGCAGGATGCGCTTGTGCTTTTTGAACCAGCTTTCGTCCCTCTCGTCATCAAGATCATCAATTCGCTCTTCATGTTCGGGAGCATGGGCTGGAATCTGGAATTGCTCCGTATCGTAGGTTGGTTTGCCGTGTTGTTCTACAGACATGTTGTCATGTTCCTCGCGCACTTATGTGGGCACTTAAAACTCATATTACAGCTATATTATATACCCAAATTATAGAAACATCAAGGGGTCTTATGAATTTTGTAGACACTACATATAGTGTGTGTAGGTTTTACACTAAATGTGACTACATGTGTAATATATGTGTTTACAAACAAAAATACCCGCCTGCAGAGCGGGTATTTTTGTAAGCGTGCCAAGGTTATGGGCTTGGAGGAGGCGGTGCCATGTATGACTTGAGGAGGTCGGCTGCTTCCTTCTCTGCGTTGCGTGCAAGCATTGGCGTATGGATGACGTTCCACGCGCTGTACTTGAGCGCCTCTTGGTTGGCATGGAAGTCGGTAACCATCTTCACGCG